>Ga0268262_10005702_pt1 | contig 12253 bp, 15 predicted proteins | sample TergutNc150P3_FD_190354 | JGI IMG/M metagenome (GOLD analysis project Ga0268262, IMG submission 190354) | Nasutitermes corniger P3 segment gut microbial community from laboratory colony in Florida, USA - Nc150 P3 (SPAdes) (version 2) | ecosystem: Host-associated > Arthropoda: Insects >... | reverse complement strand
GCCTGTTTTTTCAGCGTCCAGCAGGGCCTGAAGATTCGTGCCGCCGCCGGAAACCAGTACCATGATGTTAATGTCCGGCAAAACGCAATACTCCTTGCGCTCCGGCGGCCTTTTCTACCTTGCCAATTTCATAAGCGGGGAAATTCATGCTGTCCAAATGCTCTATCGCCTGGCGGACATCAGCCGGGGCAAGCGCCATTACAAAACCAATTCCCATGTTAAAAGTATTAAACATTTGTTTTTTTAAGGTCTCATCAGTTTTAAGCAGTTCCGCGCCGAGTTTTTGCGCTACCGAACCTGAACATTCCGCGCCGTTTACGCCGGCGGCAATACGGGCAAATATCGGCGGGATAGTCCAGCTTCCCTCGGTTATTACCGCGTCAAACGCGGGGGAGCCCTCCCCTTTGAACATTCGGGGAATATTCTCGTAAAAACCGCCGCCGGTGACGTGCGCCATGCCGTGTATTTCAATTTTTTCCATTAAACTTAAAACGGGTTTGACATACAGGCGCGTTGGTTCCAACAGCGCCATGCCAATGGGCATACCGCCAAAATCTTCGTTAATGTCGGTTAACGTTTTGCGGATCAGGCTGAAGCCGTTGGAGTGGGGGCCGGATGAGGCGATGCCGACAAGGGCGTCGCCTTCGCGGATTTTCGCGCCGTCGACGATTTTCGCGCGGTCAACAATGCCTACGGAAAAACCGGCGATGTCGTATTTGCCGACATCGTAAAAACCGGGCATTTCCGCGGTTTCGCCGCCAAGAAGCACGCTGCCCGTTTCCCGGCAGCCAACGGCGACGCCTTTGACAATTTCCGCGGCGACATCGGCGTCGAGTTTTCCGCAGGCGAGGTAGTCCAGAAAAAACAGGGGCCGCGCCCCGTGGCAGAGTATGTCGTTGACGCACATGGCAACGCAGTCGATGCCCACGGTGTCGTATTTTTTCATTTTGAAGGCAATGTCGAGTTTGGTTCCCACGCCGTCGGTGCCTGACACCAAGACCGGCTCTTTCATGCCCGCGAAAAATTCCTGTAACGAATACATTCCGGCGAAACTGCCGATGCCGTTCAGTACCGCGCCGGCGGCTTTGCCATTTACGGTTCGCGCGGAAAGTTCCCGGTATTTATCAACCGCCCGGTAGCCTTCCTCAATGTCAACGCCCGCCTGTTTGTAATCCATAAGGAAAGTATAGCAAAGGATAAGACATGGTAACAAGTGCTATCGCGCGCCGGTAATTAAAGCCACTTAACCTCGCCGCTCTGTATGTCATAGTAAGCGCCGACGACGACAGCTCCCATATGTTTGACTATTTCGTCCGCCTTAACCTGCCCAACCATTACTTTTACATTGTTATGGACAACCGCGTCTACATCGCCGCCCATGTCCACCGCGGGCTTAATATGCTCTACGATATGTTTGATATTCGGCGGAAGTTCTCCGCCCGAGCATGCCGCCGTTACCGCGCCGCATTTACCGTGTCCGCATACAACAACCAGCTTGCTTTTAAGATGCTCAACCGCATACTCAATACTGCCCAGCACCGTCTTGTCGGCGATATTACCGGCATTGCGAATAACAAAGATGTCCCCCAATTTTTGGTCAAAGAAAATCTCCGGCGGTACCCGCGAGTCGGAACAGGTCAGGACTACCGCAAACGGTTTCTGCCCGCCGACGAGAGCCGCCCTCTCCTCTTTATAATCCGTTTTTGGGGTGAGCGTTCCCTTCAAATAACGTTCATTCCCTTCCTTGAGCATTTGCAATGCCACGTTCGGGTCCTCGATAAGTTCTGTAGGCTGATGAATTTTCATATAAATACTCCTTTTAATTTAAGGATTTATTATTTCACAAATATTGTAGATTATCAATGGTTACACATTCTCGCCATGCTTATACGCAACCGCGATCGGGTACTCGCCGGTAAAGCAGCCGAGGCAGTAACCGCAGTTGGCGGGATTACCCGCGTCGCAGGATACGTCTATTGATTCAAGCAGGCCCTTTACGCTGATAAAGGCAAGGCTGTCCGCGCCCAGGGACTTGCATAATTCTTCGGCGCTGTTGCCGTTGCTGATCAGGTCTTTGCGGTGGGGCGTGTCAATGCCGAAGTAACAGGGGAAACGAACCGGCGGCGAACAAATGCGGATGTGTACTTCCCGCGCGCCGGCGCTCCGCAAGAGCGAGACCAAATGACGGCTGGTGGTTCCGCGAACGATTGAGTCGTCAATAAGCACAATTCGTTTGTCGTTTACCTCGCTGCGTATGGCAAAATGTTTGAGTGAGACGGCTCTCTCCCGTTCCATCTGCCCCGGAGCGATAAAGGTGCGGCCAATGTACTTGTTCTTTACAATACCCATGCCAAAGGAAGTGTTGGTCGCTCTGCCGTAACCAATGGCGGCCGGAACGCCCGAATCGGGAACGCCGATTACAAGGTCCGCCGCTACCGCGGATTCTTTGCCAAGAATTTCTCCCGCGCGGATTCGGGCGCTGTATACGTCAATGCCGTCAATAACGCTGTCGGGGCGGGCGAAGTAAACATACTCAAAGGAACAAACCGCCCGCCTGGTTTTTTCGCTGAAAGTAAACGAAAGCACCTGTTCGCGGTTTATTATCACTACTTCGCCCGGCTCTATGTCGCGGACAAAAATGCCGCCCGCCGCCTCAATCGCGCATGATTCACTTGAGAGTATCCAGCCGCCCTGCTTGCTGTTTTCCTCATTGCCGATTTTTCCCAAACACAGGGGGCGTATTCCATTGGGGTCGCGCGCCCCGATCAGAACTTCATTGGTAAGAATTACCAGCGCGTAAGAACCTTTAATAAATTTAATGGTATCGGTAAGGGCTTTCTCCAGCCCCTTTTTATAGTTTTTCGCGATTAAGTTGACGATTACTTCGCTGTCGCTGGAAGAGCTGAAGCCAATTCCGGCGTCTTCCAGCAATTCCCGCACAACATCGGCGTTGGTGAGGGTTCCGTTATGCGCGACCGCAATGGAGCCAAGCTTAAAACGGCTTACAAAGGGCTGGGCGTTTTCAGGACAGGATGACCCTGATGTCGAATAACGGACATGGCCAACCGCGGACGGGCCTTTCAGCCCCGCGAATATTCCGGCGGAAAAAATTTCTCCGACAAGGCCCATACCTTTATGGACTTCAAGGTTTCCGCCGTTGAGTGCCGCGATACCGGCGCTTTCCTGCCCGCGATGCTGGAGCGAGAACAGTCCGTAATACACAAACGGCGCGGCCTGCTGCTTTGGATCGTTCAGGAACACTCCAAAAACGCCGCACTCTTCATGCAGTTTGTCATCGCCGACGCAATTCATGTTAAACGCTATTTCCCTATGCGGCTCAGAATTTCAATGTACGCTTCTTTTACATTTCCCAAATCCCGGCGGAAACGGTCCTTGTCCAGTTTTTCGCCTGTTTTCGCGTCCCAGAAACGGCAGGTATCGGGGGAAATTTCATCCGCCAGAACAAGCTCGTTTGTTCCGATAGTTTTGCCGAATTCAAGTTTAAAGTCGATAAGCCGTATTCCCCGCTGCAGGAAGAAGGCGCTCAAAACTTCATTAACCTTAAAAGTGATTTTTTTGATTTGCTCGATTTCCTCAAAAGTAGACGCGCCGATGGCGACGGCGTGATAATCGTTGATAAGGGGATCGCCCAAACTGTCGTCCTTGTAGGAAAGCTCAAAAACCGTGGTTTTAAGTTCCATGCCTTCGGTAAGGCCGAGCCGTTTTGCCATTGAACCGGCGGCGATGTTGCGGACAATTACTTCCAGCGGCACGATTTTTACTTTTTTGCAGAGCATATCGCGGTCATTGAGCCGTTCAACAAAATGGGTGGGAACGCCCGACTGCGCCAGCAATTCAAACATCCCTGAGGCAATCTTGTTGTTCATTACCCCCTTGTCTTCAATCTGTCCTTTTTTTTCGCCGTTAAAAGCGGTGGCGTCATCCTTGTAATGGATGATAACCAGATCGTCTTTGTCCGTGGCAAATACTTTTTTTGCCTTTCCTTCGTAGATTTGTTTTCCCTGAGTAACTCCACTCATAATTCAACTCCTCCTTTATCTTGCGCAAGCTCATCTTTCATGCGCTGTCTGAAATTGGCTAATGATTTTTTTAATTCGGGATATTTAAGGGCAAGAATTTCACAGGCAAGGTAAGCGGCGTTTGCCGCGTTGTCAACGCCCACCGCCGCAACCGGAACCGGTTTGGGCATCTGCACAATGGACAGCAGCGCGTCCAGCCCGCCCAGCCCGCCCGAAGCGATGGGTACGCCGATAACGGGGATAAGCGTCTGGCTGGCAATAACGCCGGGAAGATGGGCGGCAAGCCCCGCTCCGGCGATGATCACTTCCGTACCGTCAGCCTCAAGAGCGCCGATGGTTTCGGCAAGCAGTTCAGGCGAACGGTGCGCCGAAATCGCGTGGGCGGTATAAGACACGCCGAATTCCTTAAAAACATCGGCGGCTTTTTTCATCGTTGGCGCGTCGGATTTTGAACCAAAAAGGACAACGGCTTTCATTTTTTAAGGCTATCATAGAAGGGGAGAGAAAGTCTAGAGGCTTCCGCTATCTACTCCTTGCGTTGCTTGCTGACAAAAATCGGATCAAAATATTTCTCTATCTCAACTCTTGAGATCAGATAACGAAGGGTGTAACGGTAAGCGAAAAAAGCGATAGCCAGAGCCGCAATGAAGATAAACGGAAAAGACCAGGACTGGAGTCCTTCGGGCAGTATACGCATAATGGTTTTCGCGTAAATAATCAACAGCACCAAAAAAGACAGTATGGTAATTAAAATGTTAAACACGGTAGCGCCCAGAATGAACAGGATGGTATTTACTTTTTTGTTCATTTGGCCGTTTTTTCCCTGTTCTTTACGCTGCCGGCAATGATGCTGACTAACAGCAGGATACAGCACACCACCACGCTTGAATCGGCGAGATTAAAAGTCGGCCAGCGTTCAAAACCGAACAAGCCGTAAAATTTCACGCTGATAAAATCAACCACGCCTTCAGGACGAAAAATACGGTCGATAATGTTGCCAATGCCGCCGCCCAGTATCCCCGCGACAGCCCATCGCTGCAGGCGGGTAAAATCATTTGAATTCAGGTAATACCACACCAAAACGCCCAGCACCAGCAAAGGCAGCACAATGAACATTACCGGTTTAATGGTATCGGGAATATTTCTACCCAGGCTAAAGGCGATTACCTTGTTGCGAACATGCCAGATTTGCAGCAATTCATTATTGAAGACATCGGTAATCATCGTGTTAATGGCCCATTTTGCCGCGATGAACGCTTTGGTGCATTGATCAACCAGTATTATAATTCCCGTCAGTAATAGGGGCATGGCCAGCTCTTTGGTAAATTTCATAATTACTCCCTGTTAAAAAATTTTATAGTCCGGTCGGGACATCAATAAACTCAACGTCAATGTGCAGCTCTTCGGCGCAATGACGCATAACGGCGCGCGCTCCCCACACTTCGGTGGAATAATGCCCGCCGGCAATCATGTTAATTTTCCCTTCAAGGCAGTCATGGTACACCTGATGGGACATTTCGCCGGTAACGTACAAATCAACACCCTCTTCAATCGCCTGCTTCGCTTCGCTTGCCGCGCCGCCGGAAACAACCGCGCATTTTACGTTTTCTTTCTTTCCAAACGAATAAACCCCCAGGGGCGGGCGGTTTACAAAGGCAATTTTCCGCGCCGCCTGCTCGGTGGTCATCGGCTGGGAAAGAACCCCTTTGTACCCGACTTTTCTGCCGTGATACACGCCAAAAGGCTCCCTGTTTTCAAGCCCCAGCAGGTCCGCCAGTACGGCATTGTTTCCCATTTGCGGATGCTGATCCAGAGGCAAATGTACCGCGTACAGGCACAGATTGTGGTCAAGCAAAAATTTAACCCGCTGCCGGTGGTTCCCCCTTAACAAAAGAGGCGTACCCCAAAACAGCCCGTGATGCACAAAAAGCATCCCCGCGCCGACAGCGGCCGCCCGTTCAAAAGTTTCCAGGCTTGCGTCCACCCCAAAGGCAATTTTACCGATTTCACCGCCGTCGTTGTCAACCTGAATGCCGTTCAGGGAATTATCGACGCCCGTAAAGCCGTCTATCTCCAGAAAACTCCTGAAAAACAAGTCGAGTTTCGCGCTGGTAAAAGTGCCGCCCACAGGGGAAGTATATATCAAATGGGGAGAGTTATACCAGTGGTTTTTGCATAACTGAACAAGTCTATTGTTCCATGACTATTTTTAGGGACGCTTTTACCGACGGATTTTCCGTATTGATACATTGCACATCGCTTCCATAGTCTCTTTGTATACCGGAAATAAATTCATCGGCCCATGACGGCGCCAATACTTTTACTTTGTCAAAATCAAGGACAACAGTTTCACCTGTTTTTATGTCTTTGAATACATAGGCTTTTGCCTTCAAGAAAGCTTCCCGTCCGGCAGGGCGTGACATAAGAATATCGCCGAAGTTAATTGCTTTTATTTCCATAAATTACTGTTCTCCGTTAAAATCAAGAATTGCCAAACAACCCGTTATTGAAGGCGTCTTTTCAAAAAATTTTATCCCATGTCCGTCTATAGAACAAGAACCGGAACCCGACTGAAAATACAAATGCCAGTTGTTTTTCTGGATTGTTTCAGAAACAAATTTTAGTCCGTTACCCCTCTGTTCGGGGAATCTACCTGAAATTCTTTTGGTAAATGCCGTTTCCACCGCCTCCATATCAGAGCCAATAGAAGGCAACACGGATATTAATGACTGTCTTACACCCATCCCGTAATCTACAAGCGCTATATACTTCTTTTTATATGATAAATTGCAATAGACACCCCAGGGAGAGTTTTGCTGAAAAATAAAATTATGATCAAACGTGTTATTGCCTATTTCGCCAATAATCGCCGCTTCCAGGTATTTATTGGTCTCTAAAATGTAGCTCTGTATTCTGGCTGAAAAAACATCGCGGTTTTTTGAAAAACATTCATCGTCTTCATTAAAGCCGCGAACTGTTTCGGCAATAAGCGCTTCTATTGCTGTCTCTGCAATCATGTATTAAGAGTATGGTTTTTTATCTATTTCTGCAATATGCGCCGAAAGTTTGATGTTAAACTTGACCCGCAAAAAACCGGCACAGGGAGGGCAGCGGGGGCGGCAAAACGCTTGTAGAGTCCGCCTGCGGAGCCCCAGACCGGCCTTTTTTCTAGCCCAAATATTAATTTTACTCCCTGTACCGGCCTATCCCAGAAAATTGCGTATAACAAATAGTGTCCGATACCGATGACTGGCGTCTAAATATCCTCCACAATTGTTCCAGTAGTAGCAGAGACTGTGGCATTTCCATTTGAAAAGGTAATTGATGAAAATGAAATCATTGCTTGTATGCTTTCTATGATGCTACTACTAGTTATTGTAGGTGTATTAAATATACCCACATATACATCAGAATTAACAGTATCATTACCAGTATATCTTGAGGATATTGAGGCCCACATAGGTAATTTTACCTGCCCATTGGTAATTTTAACCAATGTAATTGTTGACGTTGATGAACTTGCGCTTTTAAAGCCATATATATAATTTTCACTTGAAAGATTTGCTTGAAAATATGCATACTTCCCTTCATAGACAGCGGGAATGTTATTTAAAGTAAATATACCACCGTCATTATTATTGTTTGTTGAACCGTCAGAGCATCCCACAACCGTCATGCCTAATACCAGCGCTATTGCCAGTATTCCCAGCAAAAATCTTTTGTCTGCCATTTTTTTCTCCTTATGGTTTTTCAACCTTTTGAATGGGTTATACAGGCGCAAGCCCATATTTATAAAAACCAGGCATTTCTTATAAAAACACCTAATTAGGTATAATAATACACCTTTTTATGTGTTTTGTCAATATAAAAAGGTGGTAATAATCACAAAATATGGTGAAAACAGAGGGACAACCGGATTTTCGAACAAGTCCACCATTTGGAGAATTAGGATGGAAATAGCCGATCAAATAAGACATATTTCACAACGATTGAGGGAGGAACGGGAAAAACTGAGAATTTCTCAAATGGACTTGTCTTTTAAGGCTGGATTGTCCCAAAATCAGGTAAATTATATAGAAACAGGAAAAAGGACGCCCAATTTATATACGATTTTGAGTATTTGCGACGCGTTACAGATCAGTCCGGCAGTGCTTTTTGAGCCGGAAAACACAGATCGAAAGGAAGCGCGGGAAACAATTATCCGGCTGGTATCGCGGTTTATGTAAGGGGGGTATTAGCGCCTTATGCCGGTACAGGTGGTCAGCGGGGGCGCTGCGGGCGCGCCGGCGGCGGGCGGAAACATTTGGAATTCCCCGCCGGAGGAGACCAGCGGATAATAGTAACGAGGGTAGGGACAATAAAAGCAGACCGGCATGAAAAACATGACTATTACGCACATTTTCGAAGTTACGCTACGATTTGAAGGAGAAATAAAGGCCGGTCTGGGGCTCCGTAGGTGGGCTCTACAAGCGTTTCCGCCCGCCGCCGGCGCGCCCGCAGCGCCCCCGCTGACCGGTTTGTAGTATCTGGTGTTTTTTTTCTCTTTTTGTTATAATAAGCGGCATGAATACGAACATAATCTCTTTGGTTTTTTGGATTTGCTCCCTGCTTATCGCGTGTATAGGTTCCTGTTCCAACGCCAAAACCGGCAGCCTGAACAAGCGGGTATCCGCGGGCGTACCGACAACCTCGGAAAAAGCGGCGCAAAGCCCCGGAAACGGAACAAGCCCCTCGGCGCCGGCTGATTCGACTCTGGGTAACGGGTTGTTTGCCCGTATAAGCACTGATCGGGGTGATATTGTAGTCCAGCTTGAATTTCAGAAAACGCCGCTGACGGTGTGTAATTTTGTCGCCCTTGCCGAGGGTAAAATGAATGTTACCGGCGGCAAACATTTTTATGACGGTCTTACCTTTCACCGGGTTATCGCGGATTTTATGATTCAGGGCGGCGACCCGCAGGGGACAGGCTCCGGCGGCCCCGGTTACCGTTTCCCCGATGAGATAGTTCCCTCGCTCAAGCATGACGGCCCCGGAATTCTTTCCATGGCAAACGCCGGGCCGGGAACCAATGGCAGTCAATTTTTTATCACCCATGTCGCGACGCCCTGGCTGGACGGCAAACACACCGTCTTTGGCAGGGTGATTAAAGGGCAGGATGTGGTTGACGCTATCCAGCAGGGCGATAAAATGAAGACCATTACCATTATTCGTAACGGTCCATCGGCAACTCAGTTCAAGGCGGATCAGGCCGCGTTTGACACTCTGTTAAAAGAGAAAAGCGCGAGCGCCGCCGATAAATCAAAAGCGCAGCGCGACGCCGACATTGCCCAAATCAATACCAAATATCCCGGCGCCGTTCAAACCGCTTCCGGCGTTAAATACGTTATTCAAAAGAAAGGGAACGGCAATAAGCCCGCCGCCGGAAAAACAGTACAGGTAAAATACAGGGGGTCATTTCTTTCCGGCGAGGTTTTTGATGACTCCGATACGCGAGGCAGCCCTCTTGAATTTCCCGCGGGCGTCGGCGCGGTCATTAAAGGCTGGGATGAAATGGTCATGGATATGCAAATCGGCGAAAAGCGGATTGCCATTATTCCGCCGGAGCTGGCCTATGGCGAGCGGGGCTTTGGTAATGTTATTCCTCCGAACAGCTTTCTCATTTTTGAAATGGAACTTGTTGGCGTAAAGTAAATTTTATATAAGGAGAAGTGTATGGGTAATCAGTATGTAGCGCAGACGCTGGAAACCGTCAAAAGGCGGTATCCCGGTGAAACAGAGTTTCATCAGGCGGTGACCGAGGTACTGGAATCATTGATTCCGGTAATTGAAAAAAACAAAGAATTTGAAGAAGCCGGAATTCTTGAACGGATTGTGGAGCCGGAACGACAAATCATTTTCCGGGTTCCCTGGCTGGACGACAAGGGCAGGATTCAAGTCAACCGGGGCATGAGGATACAGTACAACTCAGCCCTAGGGCCTTACAAGGGCGGTTTACGGTTCCATGCTTCCGTCAACACCAGCATCATCAAATTCCTGGGCTTTGAGCAAATTTTCAAGAACTCCCTCACCGGTTTGATGATGGGCGGCGGAAAAGGCGGTTCGGATTTTGATCCCAAAGGCAAGTCTGACGCTGAAGTTATGCGTTTCTGCCAGAGCTTTATGACTGAACTGTACCGGCACATTGACGCCGATACGGACGTTCCCGCCGGAGACATCGGCGTCGGCGGCAGGGAAATCGGCTTTTTGTTTGGGCAATACAAACGGATAAAAAATATTTTCCACGGCGTGTTGACCGGAAAGGGGCTTATGTTCGGCGGCTCGCTGGCGCGCACCGAGGCTACCGGCTACGGCTGTGTTTATTTCTGCAATGAAATGCTTAAAGACCGCAAATCAGGTTTTGAGGGCAAGAAAGTTGTCATTTCAGGTTCAGGGAATGTCGCCATATACGCGGTGGAAAAAGCCCAGAGTCTGGGAGCGAAGATAGTCGCCATGTCCGACTCAGGCGGTTATGTGTACGATGCCGACGGCATTAAACTTGATATTGTAAAGCGGCTGAAAGAAGTTGAACGAAAGCGCATCAGTGACTATGTCTCTGAAGTCAAGAGCGCGAAATACACCGAAGGCTGCGCCGGCATTTGGAGCATACCCTGCGATGTGGCGCTGCCCTGCGCTACGCAAAACGAGCTTGACGGCAATGCCGCCCAGACGCTGGTTAAAAACGGCTGTATCGCCGTCGCGGAAGGGGCAAATATGCCGTCAACGCCGGACGCGGTCAAAGTATTCCTGGACGCGAAAGTTTCCTTTGGTCCCGGCAAAGCGGCCAACGCCGGCGGTGTCGCGACATCGGGCCTTGAAATGGCGCAAAACTCACAGCGGCTTTCATGGACTTTTGATGAAGTAGACGCGAAACTGCACCAGATAATGATAAACATTCATACTGCCGCCAAAGACGCCGCGGCGGAATACAACACTCCGGGCAATCTGGTCAACGGCGCGAACATTGCCGGTTTCCTGAAAGTAGCCCGCGCGATGCTCGCCCAGGGAGTGTAACCGGGTAAGAGTTTTAGAAGATCGTTCAATAAAAGACGGCCGCCTATTGGGGCGGTCGTCTTTATCTATAAAGGATAACGATGGATAAAGTAAAAGGCGGCTATGTTGAAGGCACCGCCTCAATTATCACCAATTTAATCCTGTTCGCGTTTAAATTCTGGGCGGGCATCATTACCGGATCGCTGGCTCTGCAAGCCGACGCGTGGCATACCCTTTCGGACTCCATCAGTTCGGTAGTTTTGGTAATCGCGACAAAGCTGATGTCAAAAAAAGCCGACAAGGAACATCCCTTTGGGCACGGGCGCTGGGAACAGGTCGCGGCCCTTTTTATCGCCTTCATCCTCGGCATCATAGGCTATGATTTTCTTAAAGAATCATTCATTCGATTCAGAGACAGGGAAACCGTTCGTTTCGGAATCATCGCCATTGTGGTTACGATTGCTTCCATACTGGTAAAAGAAGCGCTGGCGCAGTACGCGTTTTATATCGCGCGGAAAACAGGCAGCACCAGCATAAAAGCCGACGGATGGCATCATCGCTCGGACGCGTTATCATCCGTGGTTGTACTGGTTGGCATACTCCTGGCGGATTATTTATGGTGGGTTGACAGCGTTCTGGCGGCGGTTATCGCCCTGTTCCTGTTTTACGCGACCTATAAGATCATAAAAGAAACGGTAACCAAAATGTTAGGTGAAGAACCTGACAAGGATTTAATTGAAAAAATCACCGCCAATGTAAAAGCCACATACCACGACACTTTGCAGATTCACCATTTTCATCTTCACGATTATGTGACTGAAAAGGAATTAACCCTGCATATACGGCTCGACAAAAACATGACCATAGAAAAGGGCCATCAAATAGCGAGTGATATTGAGGACTCTATCCAGAAAAATTTTGGCATAAGCGCGACCATCCACATTGAACCGCTGAAAACAGCGTCACCGGAATAGCCGCCTTACATCCCCAGTATTTTAGCGTACGCGTCCAGCGCGGAATCGCCTGACCTGCCGGCAAGCACTTTTTTGGTAAGTATCTTGCCCAACTGCACCCCTTCCTGATCAAAGCTGTTGACGTTCCACACAAAGCCCTGGAACATTACCTTGTTCTCAAAATGGGCAAGAAGACTGCCCATGACCGCGGGCGTCAGCGACTGTCCGTAA
>Ga0268262_10005701_pt1 | contig 12254 bp, 7 predicted proteins | sample TergutNc150P3_FD_190354 | JGI IMG/M metagenome (GOLD analysis project Ga0268262, IMG submission 190354) | Nasutitermes corniger P3 segment gut microbial community from laboratory colony in Florida, USA - Nc150 P3 (SPAdes) (version 2) | ecosystem: Host-associated > Arthropoda: Insects > Digestive... | reverse complement strand
AATTGCCAACCCGCCTGAGATGGGTTAAACGAGGCAAGCGTGTTTTTTATGACGACATCCATTTTTTATACTCCTATGGTTAAGTGGATGAAAAAGTTTTTCCTGTATAAATATAGATTATTTTTTCAAAGAAAAAACAATCTATGCCAATTTTTTTTATTCTCCGGTTTCCACACCAGACGAAGGAGCCTGTCCAGCCCTCCATCTAGCCCTTAAATCTGCCAATTCTTTCTTTAATTTGGCATTTTTGCTCTTTGCTTCCGAAGCAATTTCCCTATAAGTCTTAATTTGCTCCTGCGGGGTAAGGTCTTCGGACTTTTCAATTTGCGTTAAACGCGCCTTTGTTTTGTTGTAATCATCGTCCCTGAATAAGGTAGTTGGGTCAAATTCCTTTATCTGGGTTGCCAAAATCTCATTTCCAGCATCAATTTTCTTTACCAGAGCGAACAAACTGTCTGTCCACTTGTTCTTTATGCCATAGTGGGCAGATGCTTTTATTCCGCTTGCGCAACGGGGCAAAGCTCCTTGCTTGGCTGTCTGGCTCTTATTCTGCAATTCCTCGCGATAGGCTTCCAAATCTTCGTGGACTGCAAAAATAGCGTCTTCTTTAGCCATGCCTTCATATTCTATGAATTCCTTCATCATAGCTACGCTATCCGGGAGTGGTGCCTCGGCAAAGGCATTGCCTACCTCGTCAAAATTCTGGCAGTCGCGGTAATACATTTCAATATAGCCATCCTGGGCAGCCACCACATCAGGGTTGTAATAACCCTGCTCACGCGCAAGGTCAATGTTTGCCTGGAACAAGGGTCTTGCCTGCTCATAATAAGAAGGCAACTGCTGAACCACCTGAATTCTTTCCACAAAAAGCCTTTCCTTGTCAACCTTGCCTTTTTTGTCTCTAACATCAAGTTCCTGTTCGCGTACTTTTGCGGCAACCACCACAAATAGCTCCGCTATGCGGTTCTTGGCACGGAAAGTCCATTTTTCAGAAGCATATTCGGCAGACTTTGCATAATGCTTTGTTGCACCCTGCAAAATTCCCATAAGCTTTTTAATCATATCCAACTTTGCCTTTTCGTTGCCTTTAATAACCAATGGTCCCATAGTTGCCTTTTCAAACTCGCCAAGCATAAAGGCAGCTTCTGCCGCAAAGGCAGGGTCTGAGTTTTTAAGCTGAACGCCAAATTTGTCGTAGGTGGCAATGGTGTTCTTAAAGGCATTGATAGCCTTTGCCGTGTCTTTGGCTTCAAGATAGGCTCTAGCGGTTTTGGTATAGGCATTAATCAGCTTTTCTTTATCTGACTGATAATTCTTGATAAAGTTTTCGTATTCTATAATAGCGTTTTTCCAGTCTTTGGCATTTTCATAAGCCAAAGGAATGCTATATGCCGCATCAAGCGCATAAGAGCTTTTTGGATATTCGCGCACTAAATCTTTGTTGCAGCGAATTGCATCCTTGGTTTCCCTGGCATCGTCCCAGGCAAGGCAGGCGTTATAAAGCAAGCCGGGCGTTTTTTCGTGCTTGGGGAATTTCTTGAATGCAATTTCGTAGGTTTGGGCAGCAAGTTTTTTGTTAGCCCTTATGCCAACGGAATCTTTGGCAGGAATGGAATCGTAAGTTCCAGCAGCAGCAAAAATGGCATTTATAGCCATGGAATCTTGAGGATAGTTGTCTGTTATGAATAGATAGGCTTTTGCGGCATCTACGTATTTGCTGTCTTTTTTATAGGCAACAGCGGCGCGAACAATGGAACGTATTGCCAAATTGGACTTGCTGTATTCTTTGGGTATGCGCATCCATGCTTCCGCAGCTTTTGTGTTTTGCCCAGCAGATTCATAAGCAACGCCAGCTTCAAACAAAGCCTTATCGCTAAACTCCGCTCTTGGAAATCTCTTAACGAGCGCTATGTAGGCATCTGCGCCAACCTGGAATTGCCCAGCTTTAACTGCTTTCTCTGCTCGCTGGTAAAGCACGGCTGCAATGGATGTTTCAATTTCCTTAGCCGCAGTTGTAGCATTGGAGTCTCTAACACCTATGCCGTTTTTGTCTGTGTATTGCTTGAACAGCCACTCAAACTTATCTTGAGCTTCTTCAAGCTGGCCGTCTTCCAGCAAAGATTGAGCCAGCATACGGTTTATAAGCAATGTGTATTTATGCTTTGGGAAATCCACCGTTAACTGCCGCAAAACGTTTATAGCGGTTTTGTATTGCTTTGCGTTGTAATGAACTATGGCGGCATTGTAGGCTATGTCGGGCGCGGCAGTGTCTTTGCCGAATTTTGCCATGTATCTTTCAACCTGGGCAAAATATGCCTTGGTTTCTGGCAAGCTATATGCTTTAACAGTGTCTCCGCCTGCTTTGCTCTTGAGTGCGGCTTCGCGGGCGGCATCCATAGCAAGCACTGCGTTGTAGCCTGCATCGTTTTTGGTTATTAGAGTGCCAAAGTTTTGCGGCCTGCGACCGTAGCGGCTGGTATCTGCTTCAACCATCCAATTAAACTGTTCCGCTTCTTCTTTAAATTGATTGAGTTCGTGGTAAATAACAGCCATATTCATGTGAACCTTGTATTCGTTCCAATCCGGTTCGTTTTTATAGCGGGCAATAAAATTATTGTAATGTTGAATTGCTTCTGCATACTTCTTTTTGGCACCTTCGGTATCGCCTTTTTTGTTAAGCTCGTAAGCCTGGGCGTGCATATAGGTGGGTATTTCAAGCATTGACCTGCGCATTGCATCTTCTGCGGACTTAACGCTCTCAGGATACATATTGTTCTTTTTATACCAAGCGGAACTGCGGTCGTAGCGTTTTACGACTTTGAATCTCTGTTCCTGCGCCTTATCCGGTTTTTGCTGCAAAAGATAAATATCAACCATAGCCAAATCCGCGAGAGGCGCATCTATGTAGGTTGGGTTTGTATCTATGAGAAAACCAAAAGCTTGTATTGCTTGGTCGTGGCGGTCGTGGTCTTTTGCCTTTATGCCTATGCGGAAATAAAGAGAATCTTTATACGGAACATTTTTTGATTTTATGAACTTCTCTGCCGCTTGAATGCCGTTATCCAAATCTGAAAACGCGGTTGCCATATAGTCCATAGCTTCAACGCGCATATCTTTTATAAATCTGCCTCTGTCTGCGCCATCTATGTATTCCCAGAATTTTTGGGCGGCAATTTCGTAATCTGCCTGATTGTAATAAGATTCCGCCAAATGGTATTGGGCATAGGCGGCTTCTTTCTTTTCTCTGGGATTGTTCGCTGGCATATTCGTGATTTTTTCGTAAGCCTTTATGGCATCTGCCCATTTTGAATTGTTGTAATGATATTCACCTATGCGAAGCCATGCACCAGAAGCCAACGTGTGATTGGGATATTTTGAAACCAATCTCTGGCGAAGGTCAAGAGCTTGTTTTAGCTCGCCCTTGGTTTCCAAAATAAATGATGCCTGAAACAGCATATTGGGCGCGGTTGAGCCATCTGGGAAATATTTTACATAGTCAAGGAATATAGGCAAGGAACCATCGTGGTTCACTTTTGGCGGAGTGCTGACTTTGGCGCATTGCGGATATTTTTTCACGTTGTTGTCGCGGTCTGCGCAATATTGCACAAGTTTTTCATACTCATCCTGTTCCTTAGTGAATTTATATTCTTCTAGTTTGTAAAGCTCCTGCCCCCATTGCTGGAGTATTGTGGCGCAGTTGGCATCTGGTTTTTTACCGCCCGATCGGCAATTGCGGGAATTGGCTTGGTCTTCCCATTTTTTAACAGCCGTTTCAAGGGCATCTGCGCTAGAAACAGTACTTGTCCGGCAGGCCTGCTCGGCTTTTGCCTTTTGGGTGCTGTAATCTGCCGCGCACTGCTGATAACCGCTAGCTCCTTTACCCATTTTTTTGCATTTCTCAAAAAGAGTTTTTCCCTTGGCCGTTTCTGTCTCACAAGGAGTCGCAGCATTAACAGCAACTGCCAACGCCAAAGTTCCAAAAAAGATAGCTTTTAAATTCATAATCCTCGTTTCCCTTTTCTTGTTTATTCCAAATCTTCCAATTCATCCAAATCGCCAAGACCGCCAGCACCGCCACCACCTGCGCCAGCAGGCATTTGCGCTATTTTTGAAGAAACAACCGCGCTCGTTAAACCAGCATCGCTTAAAACTCTTTGCCTGCTTGCCTCAAAGCGGTCGCTTTGAATAACTCTCTGCTGGAAATCCGCAAAATTTTCAATTTCGCGATTTGCCCTTTCAAAATCTGGGCGGAGCGCCGCACGTTTCTGCTCAACTCTGGGAGTTGGAAGCTGCCTAGCCAAATCCAAAGCGCGAACTTGAACGCTGTCAAAATTTTCTTTCATATTATCGTAAGCAATCTTTGCACTGTCTTTCTGCGCTTTTGAAATGGTTGGATTCTTTGTGAGTGCTATGGCCTTGCTCAAGTTTTTATCTGCTGCCCTTAGAGAACCTTCCAGATAGTCGCAATAACCCTCAACAAGGTAGGCTTCCGAAACTAGATATGAATTCGGACGGTTCTTTATTATCCAAGAGGTAAAGGGCCTGGCGTTTTTGGTGTCGCGAACTTTTAAGAAGCTCCACGCAAGCGCAAGAGCGGCTTCTTCGTAGAACGGAGAATTGACGTTGCTAACCTGGCCATAGAGCTTGGCAGCTTCTGGGAGTCCATCTTTCTCTGCAAAATAAATGTGCCCCAGTTTTATTTTCGCCGCATCTTGCAAATCTTTTTCTGATTGGTTAGAGGGCTGCTGGCTTATAATATCGCTGAATGAACCCTTTGCCTCTTCCCATTGCTCCAAACGGCTATATGCTATGCCCATTGTGTAGCGAGCGTAAAAATAGTTGGCATTTCCGGGCAAAATAGAGGCGAGCAACTGAACGGCATCTTTATACTGCCCTTGCTCAAATTTTATTTGACCTGCAATATAATCGGCATCTGGCTTAACGTCTGATTTGGGGAAGGTTTGGATTATGTATTGGTACTTTACCATTGCATCTCCATAACGACCTTCCTTATACTCTATGTTCATAAGCTGGAAGTGATATTTTGGAACTTGGTCGGAATTGGGGTATTTTTTAATAGCTTCTTGATAAACTTTTTGAGCTGCCAAGTGCATACGCATATTTTCAAAGGATTTGCCTTTGTAGAATGCCGCTTGGTCAACCAAGTGGAATGTTGGATATTTGGTTTGCACCTTGCCAAACGCATAAGAAGCGGCAATAAAGTCACGGTTCAAGTATAAGCGCATAGCGGCACGGTAATCGTTTTCTGGCTCTATCTTCAAGCGGCGGTATCTGGCTTCGCCAATGCCCTCTTCGCGGGTGTTGCCAAAGCGGGCAGTAGCGCGAACATTCCACAAAAATCCACGATTCTTTTTCTCAATCAAATCATCGTGAGACATTTCAAGGTCTAATCCGAGATAGCGGAAGAGATTCACGTCTTTCACGTTTATGGTTGCGCCAAGCACGGGATAGCCTTCTTTTGTGAGGCGCGCCTTAACTCCAAGATGATGCGTTATGTAATAAGTTGCGCTAACGCCGTATTCCAGTATCATGCCATTGCCACCTTCACTATCCACGTGGAAAAGGTCTATGAAGCTTGCTTCAATCTTTACTTCCAACATGCGGTTAAGGCCGCGGTAAAACAAAGACAAATTGAGGTTAGACGGAATTGCGTAGCCCTCCACTTCACCACCCATGAAACTCGGTGAAACAAACCCATAACCTTCGCTTGTGCTTGAGTCTGTGCTGGCGATAACAGGCTGCAGCATATTTTGAACAGCAAGTCCTATTTGCAAATGACCGAGCTTGGAATCGTTTATTGGGTTCCAGCTTATGCCAATGTCTGAGCCTACTGTTATTTGGCTGTTGTAACCAAATTGGTTTACCTGCAAAATTGACAAATCAATGCCCAAGGCCAGCCAATGGAACAAACGATACGCATAACCCAATATATAAGCATTTTCAGTGTAATCGCCATTCTTGCTGTTTTCAACCGTAGCTCCGTTCTCAAAGAACGTGAAACCAAAGGTGTGGTTATAGCCATAACGGTCAGAAAACATTATGGAGCCAGGCAACACAACTGAGCCATATTCCTGCATAGCCGCACCGCTTATGGTGCTGAAAAAACCGCCAGTGACTTCTAGCTGGTCGTTTTCTGCTATGCCAGCAGGGTTTACATACATGGAAGTTGTTCCGCCAAATTCGCCAAACCAATCGTTTTGCTGATATTTGTTTGGTGAGTAAGATGGCGATGCAAGCAAGTAGCTTGCAGAACAAAACACTAACGCAATGGAGAGCAATACATGTTTCACTTTAAATTCTCCTTAGTTATCCGTGCGTTGGAATTCTATGCGGCGGTTTTTGGATCTTCCCGCCGCAGTATTATTGGTTGCAACAGGCTGGTCTGGTCCTCTTCCTTCAAAATCAAGGCGGGAAGCACTTATGCCACGACTAATCAAAAAATCTACCACAGCCTTTGCACGAGCTTCTGAAAGTTTTTGGTTCGTCTCTCTTTTACCTTGGTTGTCTGTGTGACCCACCACCTTGAACATAACTTCTGGATAGGCGGTCATTGTTTCTACCACCACCATAAGATTGGCAAAAGACTCATCTGTTATATCGGCTTTGCCAGTCACGAAATAAACTCCTTCCACCACAAATACCTTCTTTGGTGGAGGTGGAGGTGGAGGTGGCGGTTCTGGCTCAAGCTCTGGTTCCGGTTCTGGTTCTGGTATAGCTTCTGGGATAAATTCCGGCTCATATTCTTGAACCGCAGGCTTAGGCTCATCGCTCTCTACCTTTTTGGGTCTAACCACGGAAATATCTTTTATTAAACCTATGTCTAAGTGACCATATCCTCTTTTCACCATTGAAGATTTGGGCGGAACAAAGAAATCTGGGCTAAAAATAGACGGATTTTTAAAAGAAGGTTCTAAAGAAACATTGGTGCGATTTATTTTTATGAAGCGGTTAAACGGATAGTAGTTTTTGTATATGTTGTTGTAGTCCATGCGGGTTTGACCAGAAGCCGGGTCTGCGAAAACGCCATAGTAGTGGTTTTCCATGAAAATATTGTTAACCGCCACAACATTGGAGGGACCTTTCAGGGCAAGCCCTGAAAAACCGTTGCGAAGCACAACGTTTTGCTCTATTTTGGAATCCAAAGACTTAGCACCCCAAGCAAGAATACCGCTCCACCTGTTGCCATAAACGACGTTGTTCGCTATTTCTGGCAAGGAAATAAATGCCGCCACGCCTGTGGCGTGGTTGTCTAGAATGTAATTGTCGTGAATGTAAAGACCGCCGGTATTTTCGCACAAAACACCTTCCAAGCCATTGCGGATGGTGAAATGGGATATTTCCGATTCGGTAACTCCCATAACAGTTGGTCCCCAGCGTCCGCCATCTATTATGGTGGTTAACGGGTCTTCGCCCTTTAGCACAACGCCCATAACTAAGGTTACGTTCTCATTGTAAACTCCGCGGCTAACAAAAATTGTATCGCCAGAATCCGCATTTCCCAGAGCATCGGATATAGTTTTATAATCTCTTGGAACCCGAATATTTTTTGGTCCGGTTCTATAAGACTGGCTTGAAACCCTTTTAATATTAGTATAGCTTTCACTTGGCTCGCTTTCAGCCTCGCTTTCTTCTGGTGTATTTTCCGCAATATTTAAACCTATATCTTTAAGAACGGACCTTATTTCATCGGAAGATTCGGGCAGCGCTTTTAGACAACCCACGCTTATGCCTATATTTGATTTTTCACTATCTTTTTGCTTGCTTGCAGAGCCTTTTGCCGATTTTACTTTTGCTACTGCCGGCGGCAAGTCTTGCATAAATTTCTGTGCATCAAAACCACTTTTCCCCGCAAGGCTTGTAAATTCGTCCTTGCATTTTTTGGAAATAGTAGCTGCAAAAGTCATAGAGAGTGTGAAACTAACTACAATAGCAGTTATTTTAAAAAATTTCATTTTACCTCCAAGGTCAGATAGAACATATTAAACCGTTGCCTCCGATTGAATGTTCTCTTCTTTTTTTGAGTCTTGTATTGAATTTCGCAACTCTTGGGCTGCTTTTTTAATATTTTGCAAATGCTTGCGCGCCCTGGTACCGGCAATTTTGGTACCTCGCCCAAATTTGGCATATTCTGCCTTGAATAATTCCACTTCGCTTTCCAGATTTTGCAACCAATCCATAAAATACTCCAACAAGTAGTTCAAAAATACATTTTTTTTTCAAAAATAGCACATTTTTTTTTCAAAAAGTCATTTTTTTTGCTTTTTTAGCCTTTTTTAGACCTCAATAGGGGGTTGTCTCTACAGTTTTTCCTTCAGATTATGCTCAGAATTCCTGACCAAAGGTATTTCGAGCAGAGCCTCTTGCCGTTTTTCGCGTTCTTGCTGGGCAAGAAACCGCTGCCTTTGCTGCTTGTAGTAGTTAACCTGCTGGTTGTAGCGCAAAATAATTTCTTTTGAAATTATGAATTGCATTCTTTTCAGGTTATTTTCCATATTGCCCAGCGAATGCATAATTATTATCACGGCTATAAACAGCGCTATGGCAAAAACCGCCGCAAAAAGTATTGCCAATCTGACTTCTGGTGCAGGAATGCTCATATTTCCTCGTAAGTGTCAAAGAAAATTTGCCTGTTTACTATGTAGCAGTCAGACAAATCTGTTTCGTTTGCTGTTAAAAAATCGCCTGGCTTTGCCGAGAAATACTTTTCTGAATCCCAGTAGGAGAAAACCTTGGTGGGTTTTTCAACGGGTGCGGCTCTCACAATTTTTTCGCCCTTTGGGAGGCAAGCGTGGGCATAGTCGACAAGGGTGAGCTTATTACCCGTTATTTTGTCTATTACCTCTGGCAAGTATTCGGTTTTCAAATTGTATGGAGTGGCTAAAACATCGTAATTCTTCTCAAATTTCTCGCGCAAAATAGGATAAACCTCGCCCACAATGCCTATCATAACATATATGTTCTTGCCAGCGCGCAAATCTATGTCGCCTTCCAAAGTTCTAACCGTAACTGGCCAGTCTTCCTTGAACATATCCTCGGTTTTTGCAAAACCAACGGGAATAGCCTTTTTGCGCCAGCGTTTCATAGAAGCAAAATCAACTTGCGTTTTGCCCGCATAAATCAAGTCAAAGTTTTCCAGATAGTCCCTCACTCTTTGAATAAAATAATCCTCGTCTGCTTTTAAAAAGCCACCCGCCATTTCAATATTGCCACCACCGCTTCCAACCCCGGAGCAAACAAAAGAGGCAAATTCACTTGCCATAATTTCGCGAACAGAGCTTCGCACGGAAATTTTTATGCTGTCTCCCATAAGGCAATACACTATGCAGGCATCCAGAATATCTACTTGTTTTGCGATATCGCTGGTAAATCCAAGAATATTCGGGTCGCAAAAATCTTCTGCCCTGAACAAACCAACTTTTTTATTTATCTTTTGATTTTCAATTCTTCTTGAACCATCAAGGGCAGAAGAAACTATTCTAAGCTCTTTTATTGTAAGAGCCGCATTTTTGAGTTTTTTAACTAAAGCCTTGTCAAATTCTATATCTGCCAAATCTCTATCCAGAGGATGGCGAAGCTCGGAAAGCCCGTTTGTGTCTGTGAAAAGACCGTAATACAAAACATTTCTGGCTTTTTCGTCTTTAGAAAAATCGTAACCATCTTTTCTCATCATATCCCACACGAGGGTTGAGCAGCTTGAGAGCGAGGGTCTAATTTCCGTATTTTCGTCTTCTCTAATTTCCGGGCGGTGATGGTCTATAACGGCAAATTTTTTGCAGGCGAATTTTTGCACATTGCCTGCGCCATACTGGCAATCCACCGTGAGCAAAAATTCCGGCTCATAAGAAAGCTCCGGCTCATACTCTATTTCTATTTCCAATTCGTTTATCAGCATAACCAAGCTTGGTTTTGATATTTTTGCCTTGCCTCCATAGATTATTTTGCTTTCGCAACCGTGAAACTTAAAAAAACGCTGCAAAGCATAAGCACAGCCTATAGTATCGGCATCGGGAATATCGTGGCACTGAATAACGATGTTCTTATTTTGAATTAAAGAAGAAAGGTTCATGGAGTAAAAATAGAAATTTGTACCTAATCTGCCCCACAAGGTATTCTGGGGCCGGCTCACCCAAATTTTTGTGGAAATTTTCTACTTTAACCCCGTGCATTTCACTCACAACACATTTTTTGCAATACTAATATCAGTTTGCGCAAGTTCAGCGGCTTCTTTAATAGGGGCAGATTCCCTTGGAATGAGTCAAGCTCCAAAAAATGCTGCCACAGTGAGAAACGGGTTTGCGCCGCTAAATCCTGCCGCTAATGCTTTTGAAAACAAAACCAAATTCGGGGCTACAATTCAATACGAACATGCAAGCGCTCAAGGCGAAAAAAAATCTATATCCCTGAATTCATTTATGGTACCATATATGTATATGGTTTTGCCCTTTGGTTTTTGGGGTACTTTGGGCATTGGCTTAAACCAAACGTATTTCGCAAGCAATCGCCTTGAGCTTGTAGATGCAACTTCAAATATTTCCCTCTTGTCCAGAGTTGGCATTTATGAACTCACCCCGAGCTACTCCATTAGGCTCCCCTTCTTTCTCAGCGATTTTGCGCTTGGAACCTCTTACAGAATTTTCTTTGGCAATTCTTATTCCACCCTAACACGCGGAAAAAGCAATGACTGGGGTGAGGATTCATGGATGGCAAACAATGTTCTTATAACAGAAAAGGAGAGAGGCACATTTAATTCCGATGACAATTGGTGGAGGAATTTCGGCTATAGTATGCATTTCCACAAAAAATCCATAGATTACTTTGTATCATACTTTCCTTCCGTTCAAATGCAAAAAAACATAAGAGAAAACATTCAATTCAGCAACATAGACACTTTGCAAACAAACAAAAGAACTGAAGACTTCAAGCTGCCCAAGCATTTTGCAAGTGGCATTCATTATCGCTTTTTGCAAAGTCAAAATTTGAGCTTTGTGTATGAGCGGCAAAACGAGGATTTTTCTGGGCTTGCAGAATATAAAATCACAGGCACAGGGCTTTATTACAGCCCATTCTTAAAAAGAAATAATTTTGGGGCAAATGTTTGGTACGCAGAAAAATATTTGAAAAACGTAAATGAATATGGTGCATCTTTGCTATCTGATATGTGGCTTGGGCATAGAGGAACTCTTGTTAGCTTATCTTTTTTTGGCGGCTACAGGCAGGCAGAGGAACCCTACTGGGATGAATTGTTTTTTGGTTTTGAGTTAAACTTGACAGGTGTTGGCAACTGGGGGACAAGTGCGCGCCGCAGATAGTTTTGAAGCTTTGAAAATCGAGTTCATGCGAAATGCAGAACTGGAAAAAGAATTTTCAAAAGAAGTTTTTGAAGAAACACAAAAATTTTCAAAGGAAATTTTCACTAAAGACAAAAGCAGGGAAAATTTTTGCCACCTGCACATTGTATGCATAGACCCTCTGGGCGCACGTGACCACGATGATGCGATAAGCGTTGAAGAAACGAGCAACGGTTATATTCTGGGTGTACACATAGCAGATGTAAGCCATTTTGTGAAACCGGGTTCTGCTCTAGACACAGAAGCAAAAAAACGCGGATACACTCAATACCTGCCCTGGACAACTGTCCCAATGCTCCCTGATATTCTTTCTGGAGATTTATGCTCGTTGCAAGAAAACGAAAACCGCTTTTCTTTCAGTTGCATAATCACCTTAGACAAAAAGGGCAGAATGCATAAATACCGCTTTGCAAAAGGTATTATAAAAGTTAGCCGTTCCATAACTTATGAGCAGGCAAAAGAACTTTACGATAAAAAAGACAAGGATATTTGCTTGCTCGCCCGTGTTGCGGGAAATATGAAAAAACTGCGTTCCGAAAATGGAATGCTGGAAATGGATAGCACGGAATATAAATGTGAGTTCAGCAAAAAAGGCGTGCCGCTGTGCATAGTTCCCAGAGAAACCGGAATAAGCAATTCCTGGGTGGAAGAATGTATGCTTGCCGCAAACAAATGCTGCGCGCTGGAACTACAAAAAAGAAAACTGAACGGAGTTTACCGCGTTCACGAAGCCCCAGACCCCGCAGATTTGGCGGAGCTGATGCGAAACGAGCCGAACTTGTTTTTTGACTCCCCTATTGACCCACACAAACTTTTAAAAAACTATACAGGAAGCAACAGCCAAGAGAGGCAAATTTTTGATTTGTATTCTCATTTAGTTAAAAA
>Ga0268262_10005700_pt1 | contig 12254 bp, 13 predicted proteins | sample TergutNc150P3_FD_190354 | JGI IMG/M metagenome (GOLD analysis project Ga0268262, IMG submission 190354) | Nasutitermes corniger P3 segment gut microbial community from laboratory colony in Florida, USA - Nc150 P3 (SPAdes) (version 2) | ecosystem: Host-associated > Arthropoda: Insects >... | reverse complement strand
ATGACTTGCAGGTAGAACTGTACCACGGCACGGTGTCAAACCAGAACAAGGAAATAACCAATGCCCGCAGAACCGAGATGAAGTGGACCGGCAGCAAAGACAATCTGAACCTGTACCATGTGCGGGTGGAATGTGAAGACACCGGCTTCCAGGGACATACCGTGCGAATCCTGCCCAAACATGACGCGCTGATTCATCCTTACCGCACGGGCCTTATCAAATGGGCGTGAGGACAGGTAACACGTCACTTCGACAAGCCAGTGACCACGCTTCGGTCGCTGAGCCTGTCGAAGCGCCCGAAGCAGTCAGCCAGACAGGTCTCTTACTTTGTTATTTGTTATTTGATAATACGGCAGTATCCTAGACCACCTGCCTTACCAAAACAAGGAGTTTTCAATGCAATCCTCTCAATTACCCAAACCCGCTTATAGGTATTTTGACGTTTTAATGGCGCTTTTTGTCGCCATTCTCATTCTGAGTAACATCGCTTCTTCGGCAAAAATCGTTGACCTCGGTTTTTCCCTTTTTGGAATCCGTCTGGCTTTTGACGGCGGCACTTTGCTTTTCCCGCTGGCGTATGTCCTGGGGGACGTGCTTACCGAAGTCTACGGCTTTAAGGCGTCCCGGCGGGTAATTTACACCGGCTTTGCGATACTGGCGTTTTCCGCGCTGGTATTTTTTGTGCTGCGTGTTCTGCCGGCGGAAAGTTCCTGGGAAGAAGAAACCGGAACCGCCGCCTATAAAGCCATTCTTGGCGGCATGAGTTCCGGCGGCATTGTTCTGGCAAGCCTTGCCGGATACCTGGTAGGAGAATTTTTCAACTCCGTCCTGCTTTCAAAAATCAAAGTGATGATGCAAGGACGGCTGCTCTGGTTCAGGGCTGTTACTTCCAGTCTGGTGGGCGAGCTGCTGGACAGCTTGATTTTTGTATCAATAGCGTGTCTGACCGGGGTTTTTGGCTGGCATTTGTTTATTACACTGGCACTGACCAACTATATCCTGAAATGCCTTATCGAAGCGCTGGTCTTACCGGTCACTTATGCGATAACGCGTATGCTGAAAAAACGCGAAGGAATCGACGTGTACGACGTGGGGATAAAATACCGGCTTTTTGGGTAATACCGAAAACTGACGCCTTACTCCTGCATCCACAAATACTGCACCGGAACAGCCCATATTTTCCGGCTGACCTGCACAAGGTCTGATCCGGTGTAGATAATGATTCCTTTCACAAAATTGTTCCCTATCGTTTCCTGTAAAGTGTTCATGTTGGCCCAGTCTTTTTCATTGATGGTGCCGTCAAGTTTTACCTCTATCCCAATGGCTTTTCCGTTGGGGTTCTCAACGACAAAATCCACTTCCCTGCCCTGATTCTGCACCGGATTAAAATGCGACACACTGTATGAATCAAGCGACTTTGCCGCCTTCATAATCTCGGTGGCGATAAAGTTCTCGAATATATGTCCCATTGCCGTCTTGTCGTTTTTATATACATCTTCCATATCTCTCTGCATTATATGGCACAACAGGCTGGTATCGGTAAAATACAGTTTTTTCTGCTTTACAAATTTTTTGCTGAGTCTGTTTGGTTTAGTCCATGATGGCAGTTCAAAAATAAGAAAAGTATTATCGCAGAGAGCCTTGTATTTCTCATAAGTTTTCGCGTCCAGCCCCGTTTCTTTCATCACATTGGCGTTATTCAGCAGCCCTCCCGCCCGTTGCGACAATGACACCAGCAGCTGATAAATTTTGTCGGGATTTTTGATGTCGGCAAGAGTGCGAACATCCCTTTGCAGTAAAGTAGTAATATAATCATTGAACCAATTATAACGATTTTTTCTTTTGTCCAGGGCAATTTCCGGAAAAGTCGCGTTTGAAATTATGCTGACTATATTGGCGCGGGAATACTTCCGCGGGTATAAATCATCATTCCACAGTTTTTCTATAACATTTACGCCTGTTCCCTTTATTTCAGACGCGGAGAACGGATACAAGGTTAAAACCGACAACCTGCCAACAAGCGCGTCCGCCAATTTAGGCAGGGCAAATATATTCGCCGAACCCGTCAACACATACAGGGCGCGGTTTTTATCGGCAAGGCGTTTTTTATCCACAGCTATCTTGAGGCAGCGGAACAATTCAGGGGCAAGCTGAACTTCATCCATTACATTAAGTTTGTTGTCCGGTAACTGCTGCAAAAACCCCTCGGGATCATTCCGGGCAAAAGCCAAATGAACCGGATTATCAAAAGTGATATAATTCAATTTTTTCCCGACCAATATATTCTGAGCCAGAGTTGATTTTCCGCATTGTCTCGGTCCGTTCAAATATACCAGGGGTCTTGTCTTTACCGTTTTTTTTAAGGTATCTTCCAACAGCCTGTATATATAATCCATTTTCACCTTCCTATATTTTATTGGATTACTATACCATATTTTATTGGATTACGATACCAATGTCAAGCAATACTCGGAATGAAGAATTTTTTAGCCCTTGTTGGCTATTTTTGCCCAGGTATCCCGCAGGCCGATGGTTTTGTTAAAGACAGGCCGCCCGTCCGCCCCGGTGTCGGGGTCGCGGGCAAAATAACCAAGACGTTCAAATTGAAAAACCGTTTCCGGCGCGGCTTTCGCCAGGCAGGGTTCGCCCCAGGCATTGGCAATTACTTCCAGCGAATGGGGGTTGAGGTTGTCGGTAAATTCGCCGGGACTGCCATCGGGCCGGGGGGCAATTTCCATTGGTTTTTCAACGCTGAACAGATAATCATACAAACGCGCTTCAAGCGGAACAGCCCGGGCCGCGGAAACCCAGTGAATTGTGCCTTTTACCCGGCGGTTATCCGGGGCGTTGCCGCCTTTGGTTTCGGGGTCATAGGTACAGCGCACGGCGGTAATGTTTCCGGCGGCGTCTTTGTCAAAGCCGGTGCAGGTAACGATATAGGCGTAACGCAGACGGACGGCATTGCCGGGGAATAGCCGGAAATATTTGGGCGGCGGGACTTCCGCAAAATCGTCCTGTTCTATCCACAGTTCGCGGGAAAAGGTTATGTTCCGTTTTCCGGCGGATTCATCTTCGGGGTTGTTTACCGCCTCAAGGTCTTCGGTTTTATCCGCGTCCCAATTCTCAATAATCAGTTTCAGCGGTTTCAAAACCGCCATTACCCGTAGCGCCCGCTTGTTCAAATCCTCGCGCAGACAGTATTCAAGAAAAGCGATGTCTACCATGCTGTCGGTTTTGGCAATGCCAATCCGTGAGACAAAAATGCGGATTGCCTGAGGCGTGTAACCCCGGCGGCGCAGGCCCGCAATGGTGGGCAAGCGGGGATCGTCCCAGCCGGAAACATATTTGTCCTGCACCAGCTTGAGCAGCCAGCGTTTGCTCATTACCGTGTGGCTCAGGTTAAGCCGCGCAAACTCAATTTGCCGTGAGGGAAAAACTTCCGCCTCGCGGATGAACCAGTCATACAAAGGCCGGTGAATCTCGTATTCCAGGGAACATAAGGAAAAGGTGATGCCTTCTTTTGCGTCCGACAACGGATGCTGAAAATCGTACATGGGATAGATGCACCAGGAATTGCCGGTGCGGTAATGGGTTTCGCGGCGTATGCGGTACATTACCGGATCCCGCAGCAGCAGGTTAGGATGGGTCATGTCAATTTTGGCGCGCAGGGTTTTCGCCCCGTCGGGAAACTCGCCGGCGCGCATACGGGCAAAGAGGTCCAGATTTTCTTCGACCGAACGATCGCGGTAGGGGCTGTTCCGGCCCGGCGGCGTTATGGTTATGTTGTTCTTGTCCGGGACCGCCGTCCCCCGGTATTCGCTGATTTCATCATCAGAAAGATCGTCAACATACGCCTTTCCTTTTTTGATAATTTTTACCGCAAGGTCGTAAAGGTACTCATAATAATCCGATGCGTAATACTCACGGTCTTCCCAGTCGTAGCCCATCCATTTTATATCGCGCTTGATTGCTTCAACATAAGAGACATCTTCTTTTTCGGGGTTGGTGTCGTCAAAGCGGAGATTGCATTTTCCGCCAAAACGCTCCGCCATGCTAAAATCAATATAGAACGCCTTGCAATGACCGATGTGCAGCCAGCCGTTTGGCTCCGGCGGAAAGCGGGTATGCACATAAGCGGCCCGGCCTGACGCCAAATCCTCTTTTATAAATTCACTGATAAAATCAGATCCGGCGGCAGCGTCTGCAGCGTCGCTCCCGGCGGTATTTTCCACGCTGCCGGTTCTGTGATTATCCGCAATAGTCATCGGCGCTCCTTTAGAAGTTTGTCAGATAACAGATTCCAATAAGCAAAACTGCCCACAGGGATTCATCATTCAGCGCGTTATTTTTTTCTGTTCCTTTCAGGCTGCCAAGCTGGGAGCCATACCACCAGAACAACCCTATCTGGGCATCAATGCGGAAGGTATACTCGGTAAAATCATCTCTGGCGCTTTGCGCGCCAAAGAAAAGATACGCCAATTCGTCCAAAATTGAGCCAAAGTTTTTAAGAGCCTGCTGAAGATCATCCTGTACTATTAACGTTATCAAAGGCGGTATTTCATCCTGCAGCCTTTCCTTGCGGGACATATCATCTTTCTCAACCCATGTTTTTTGTACCAATAAATCAAGATTATTCTGAAAATGCCCCAGAAATTCACGCATCTGTTCGGTATTTTTTTTAACTTCCAGGAGCCGGCGATATTCAGCGCCAATTCCCAATGCGTCGGCAAAGCTGGTTGCCGCCGCTAAATCCAGCCCTTTCTCCGATGAGAACCATCCTGTGGAAAACAGATTCCCCGCGGCTTTTCGGTACTCACCGGGGATAGCGTTATTTACAGTTGAAAGACGATGATTCATAGTTTCACGATGATAAGAAAAAGAAAAATAGTCAAGCGTTGTTTTACCAGTCTGTCTTTGCCATGTATGCCCGTACCGCGCGGCGGGTTGAATCAAAAGCGATTTCACCGTAGTCAATATCTTCCGGTTTGAGAAAACGGACGGCGGCGATCTCAGCCTGTTCAAGGCGCAGGTCTTGTTCCCGCAGACCCGGCGCACGGATACGGAAATATAAGTCGCAGGTATTGTAGGCAAAGTTCTTGTAGGGATATACATTGGAAAACGAGGCAAACAGGGTAAAAACATCGGCAAGCGACGCGCCATCGGGAATGGGCGGCGTCCAACCGATTTCTTCCCGTAATTCGCGGTACAGGCCCTCAAAAACGCCTTCGCCGGGGTCTACAAAACCGCCGGGCAGGTCCAGCTTGCCCTTTGACGGCTCCTTACCCCGGATCAAAAACATAATCCGCTCGGTGGTATTTTCCGGTATGCTGATTATACAACCGGTGGCGGCGGCGGTATTGTGGTAGTACACAAGACCGCAGTCGGGACAGCGAAATACCTTACTGTCCATAAAGTTAATTTCTTCCGACGCGCACGCGGGGCAAAATTTAAACATAGATTATTCCATCTGATTATGGCACAAATTTTGTTTTTTGTTCTATAATGGTCAGTATATATGAAAATCGCTGAGTTACTAAAAAAGAAGACGACTCTTTCCTTTGAGGTATTTCCTCCCAAAGATGAAGTCCCCCTGGATGGGATTCAAAATACCCTTTCCCATCTGTACCAGTTCAAGCCTGACTTTATCAGTTGCACCTATGGCGCGGGGGGATCCAAAAGAGGAAGGAATGTTGAGCTTTGTGATGTAGTTCAAAAAAGCGGACATGTCGTTATGCCCCACCTGACCTGTGTTGGTCATAACCGTGATGAAATGAAGAACATAATAAAAGATTATATTAGCCGGGGATTTGAGAATGTTCTTGCGCTGCGGGGCGACTTTCCCGCCGGATGGGACAATACCAAAGGTGATTTTTCCCACGCTGATGAACTAATCGCGTATTTAAGCGCGGAGTTCCCCCAGATGTGTTTTGCGGCGGCGGCTTACCCGGAAAAACACATCAGCGCCCCTTCAATGGAAACGGACATTGCCTACCTGCGTTCAAAACAGGACAACGGCGCCCAATTCATAATAACCCAGCTATGCCATGATGTGCCGGCTTTTCAGCGCTTTCTGGAACAGATACGAAAAGCCGGTGTGACGATTCCCGTTATAGCGGGAATTATGCCGGTATTGGCCTGCGAGCCCATTATCCGCATGACCATTTTCAACGGCTGTTCCATTCCGGCGGAACTTGCCGCCATCATAGGCAAATACCAAAATGACCCCGTCAGTTTTACCCGCGCCGGCATTGAATACACCGTTGCCCAGCTTCACCGTTATATCGCCGCGGGTGTAAACGGCCTGCATTTGTATTCACTGAACAAGTGGGAAAAAATTACCGAAGTACTGAACACCGCGGGTATCAGTAACTAAAATTACAAGGAATATTTTCTGAGCAAACATTTTTTATCTTCAGCAGAAGTTTTTTTATGGCTCTCCCGGTATATCAATCTTGAAAGCGGGCACATACCCAGGATTCCCAAAAGTTACCGCCTTGATCGTATGGAGGTTCTGGCGGAGCTTGCCGGACATCCTGAAAACTGCGCTCCGTCCATTCACATCGCGGGATCAAAAGGCAAGGGATCCGTTACCGGAATGATCGCTTCGGTTCTGGAAGCGGACGGCCGCCGGGCGGCGCGTTATATGTCACCGCATATTGTTGATTACCGCGAGCGGATATGCCTGGGCAATTCATTTTTTGACGAGGCAGTGTACCGCGCCGCCGGTGATGAACTGCGGGATATAGCGGAATGTAAAGTACCGGCGGCGAAAAACAGCCTGTTTGATCCCGGCAGTGAGGAAGGGGAAGCCCTCACTTTTTTTGAACTTTTGACGCTGTATTTTTTCCTCTGCGCCAAAATTGGCGGCTGCGATGCCATGGTGGTAGAAACCGGCATGGGGGGACGGCTGGATTGTACCAATATTATCGATCCGCTGGTTTCGATTATTACCCTGATTGAACTTGAGCATACCGCTTTTCTGGGACAGACCATTGCGGCGGTAGCGGGGGAAAAAGCCGGCATTATTAAACCCGGCAAACCTTTAATTTTGGCGCGGCAAAGCGCCGAGGCCCTGGACGTATTCAGAAAGCGGGCAAGCGAAAAAAACAGCCCGTTGCTGTACTTTCCCGACAGCGCGTCAGTTGAAAATCCGCATATACATTCTGACGGCACGGATTTTTCCTTAACGCTACGTTATGCGCAATTACCGCCGCTGAAGCTTTCCATTCCGATACCGGGAATCATTCAGGCGGAAAACGCCGGACTGGCGACGCTGGCGCTTAAAACCGCTTTTCCCGCCATTGAAAATGACATTATTCGCCGCGGATTAAACAGCGTAAAAATCCCCGCCCGTTTTGAAAAAATTATGGATAATCCTCCGTTGATCATTGACGGCGCTCACACGCCGGAAAGTGCCCTGTCCTGCGCCGAGACTTTTTGTTCGCTTTATGGCGAAAAAGGCATACTGCTGTTCGGTTGCGCCGCCGACAAAAACGCCGCCGCAATGGCGGATATTCTGCTACCCCGCTTTTCACAGGTTATTGTTACCATGCCGGGAATCTTCAAAGCCAGCGATCCCGAAAAGGCCTTCAACGCTTTTTCTTCCGAAAAAACACTGTTAATAAAAGATACCCGCGCGGCGATACAACAGGCGCTGGAGACAGGCCGGAACAAAGGCTTGCCCATTCTTGTTACCGGTTCATTTTACCTTGCCTCGGAAGTCCGAGGTTATTTTTTTCAGAGATTCAATAAAGGCAACCAAGGCCCGTAATTCATCATCGTTCATTTGCTCGACATCCATAATTATTTTTTTCTGTAAGCTTGATAAATCGCGCCCATGCCCGGCAATCATTTTTGGTTCCTGACCCGTGATGATCCAATTTTTTGAATAACCGTACAACCGCTCAATCAACAAGGCGGTACTGTTGGACATGCCGGATTCGTCTCTGAGTATTTTGGATATGTAACTGTCCGTGACATTGATATTTTTGGCGAATTCTTTCTGTTTTAATCCACACTCACCGATTATTATCTTTATTCTGTCGGACAGGGCCATATATATAGGATACATAGACAAATGTAGTAGGTCAACATTTGGATTTTCAGGAGCATAAATATACTTCAAAAAAAGGTATTTTTTTCTGTTTTTTCCCTTGACAGTGTACTCTCTCAATATTAAAATGTAGCAAGTCAATTAGAGGAACTGTTTTGGAACATCATAAAATAAAGGATAAAATTATCAATTTTGTCCTGAATTCACCGGAAGAAGTGAATTCCAAAGTGGCTATTTTTATCGCCGGTATGCAGGCCCAGAAAAACCTGATGAGTTGTGATCGGAAAGCGAATAAGTATCGGCGTATGACAAACAGAGATTGTTTGGATGATCTTAAAACCGGGCCATCGGAAAAATAAATTTTTTCATGGTTTTTAACAGATCCCGTACGGAGGTCTGAAATAAATATGGAGGTTTATATGAAAAGATTTTCTCTATTATCAGGTTTTTTCATGGTTCTTTTTACAGTTTCCTTTGTAACTGTCGCCAATGCAGCGCCCAGTTACACAGGAGAAAAACCAATTTATCCGGCAGTTTATCAAGCGGTTATTAAAGGTAAAAAAGCTCACTGGAGCGAAAGCAAAGCTACTGTCCTGGATCCCAATATAATCGTCATTGATCATGTGAGGGTTTCAGATGGATTAAAATTAGCGGATTTTACCCTCAGAATAAGCCTGGAAAACAATGTTGTAACGTATCAGTTTTCCAATATTATGGAAAAACTTCCCCTCGGTAAAACTTCCGATTGGACTCGGGCAGATAAATTCTTTCAGTCAGACAGGGAACAGATTTTTACTGATTATTTTAATACGGAAATTCCCAAAGTAATGGAAAATGAAGCGCTTTACACAAAGGCAAAAGAGGCTGCGGACAAGAGTTTGGGCGGACCTCCAAAAGGCGGAACGGCAGGCGCTGCTTCAGGCAGCGGAGAATTAAATTTTTCGTTAGCTTTGCAGAATCCTCAAAATTATTTACTGTACCCCGCGGTAGGCGCGGCGTTTACCAGCCTTAAGGGAATCCTGGGAGCAAAGACGGCTAATCTGAGGGATATTGACTGCCTTGATAATAAATTTACCATACGAGACTGTGTCGCCGAAAGAAAAATGTTTGATATGATCACATACCAGATCAAGATCGCCTACAAGGACAATCAGTTAACCGTTGAATTCACCAATATTGAAGATATTGGCTCAAACATAATGCAATATTCGGAAAAAGAAGTTGAATCCATGCCAAAGTTTGACACTCAAAAAATAGCAAATCAGTTGAAAGCCCAAATTGAGCAATCGCTGGCCAATGCAAGCGTATACAATACCGCGAAGAAAGCATTTTTGGAAAATAACGCTTTCCTCAGTCAGGCCTTAGCCCCGATTACCAAAGTATTGATGGATGAATTTACAACAGCGCTCTTCAAGGGTGGAGAGATCAGCCTGAGTGTGTCAATTAGCGATGTTAAGAAAAATGAGAGCGCCGAATTCAAGAATTACGCGACCGCGATCAGCGCCACATTATTGACAGACCCCCCTCTTCCAAGATCATTTGCGTATATTATGCTGTATACCAATGACGCCAGCCTTACCAGGCTCAAACAAAGTGAAAAGGTTACGTTAAGCGGACAATTCGTCCGCATGGAAGACAACATAGGTAATAAACGTATTATCATGACCAAATAGCATTTTGTGTAATCTCCCTGCCAATTAGCAGGGAGATTTTTTCTACATTATTTCTCACGAGAAATTTCATCTCATCCGTAACCGTTTCCAGGGGTTTATGCCGAAACGAATCAAAAAATACAGCCAGGCAAAACCAAAACCGGCAAGGTGGGTAAGATGCGCCACGCCGCGGTTGAGGCCAAAAACGGAAGACACCATCTCCAAGGCGGTAAAGCCCAGCACCATTACCGGGGCGCGCAGAGGCAGTATTCCCCACAGGTAGATTATTGAATCGGGAAAAAGCACCGCATAGGCAAGTTCAACGGCAAAAATCGCCCCGGAAGCGCCCATCAGTATCACCCCATACGCGCCGGTCAGGTAATACACAACAAATGAAAACACTCCCGCCAGCGTACCGGTAACAAAATAAAAAAGCAGGAATTCCCGGCTGCCCATGTACCGTTCAACCTGGATTCCAAAAATAAAAAGGGCGAGCATATTGAACAAAATATGGCTAAAGCCGCCATGAACAAACATATAGGTAACAAAAGTCCACACCCAGCCTCTCAAAACCAATCCGGGAATCATTGACAAATAATAGGTTAGTTGACGAAGACCCAGAAAATACATCGCCATAAAAACAAGGAAGTTTATGCCGATAAGCCAGTACACCGCGCCGTTATTCTGGTAGCGGAAAGGCTGCCTGATTATGTTCATGGTTTAAGAGTAAAGGTTGGAAGTAAAAGTGTCCAGTATTCTGCGGTAATCCGCGATAGTCTGGGCATGAACCGCCTGTTCCCGCACTGCCGCGCCGCCTTTCAGCCCTTTGGTGTAGGCGCAGAATTGTTTACGCATTTCAAGACAGGCGCGCGGTTCGCCAATGTCCGCGGCCAGCAGTTCCAGATGACGAAAAGCGGCGGCCATACGGACGGGAAAAGGAATCGGTTCCCAGGCGCCGGTTTCCAGCAGGGAACGGGCGGCGGAAAAAATAAACGGGTTGCCCATCGCGCCGCGAGCAAACATCACCGCGGCGCAGCCGGTTTCTTGCAGCATCCGCTGGGCATCTTCCGGCATATACAAATCTCCCGAACCGGCGACCGGAACCGCAAGCCGCGAGACAAGGTTCGTAATGCAGGACCAGTCGCTGGTGCCGCCGTAGTCCTGGCTTCTGGTACGGGGATGCAGGCTTATCATCGCTGCGCCGGCCTCTACGGCAATGCGGGCGCATTCGGCGTAATTAATGGAACCGGAATCCCAGCCGGAACGCATTTTTATCGTGACCGGCACATTCTCTAATTCGCGGGAAGCCCGAACCGCCGCTTCCACTACTCTGCCCAGCCGGGCAGGGTCTTTCATCAGCGCCGAACCTGCGCCGTTTTTTACTACTTTGGGAACCGGGCAGCCCGCGTTTATGTCGATGACATCCGGTTTCAGCGGGGCCAAAAACACGGCGGCTTTATATATCGCTTCCGGTTCCCCGCCAAACAGTTGAATCGCGTAATGGCGCTCATTGCCGGCGCGGCTTACCAGGCTGACCGCCGCGGGAACAGCCGCCCCGCCGCCGCCCAGCCCGTAATGCCACGGATTGCGGTACAACGCCTCGGCGGAAACAAGTTCGGTAAAAGAAAAGTTTGCCCCCTGCTCAACGCACAGCGAACGGAAACTGCGGTCGGAATAACCAGCTACCGGCGCGAGGAAGAGGTTGCCTTCGAGTTTGAGGGTTCCGATGGTAATGGGGTGATATAGGCTCATTATGCGTTAGGGTTTTGATTATATGAAAACATTTAGTTTCTGTATACTCTTTGGGCAGATGAACTATATGTAATGACCCTTACAGCTCAGAATACGCAAACTATGCTTTTCATCACTGGAATAAATTAGGCGGTTTTCATGATCAATATGGCGGCTATAACCTTTTATATGTTTCAGCGGTTCAGGTTTACCTATCCCTGTCGTAAGCCCATTACGTTGTATATCTTTTATCAGATCGTTAATTTTTTTAAATGTTTTCTTGTCTTCGGTAAACCATTCAAGGTATTCTTTAAAAGCCTCCGGAGAAAAAACAAGATCATTCATTTTCCAGAGCCTCTAGTTCAACCAGAGTCTTAACAATGCCCCGTCCTTCTTCAATATCCCGTATACCTCGTTGCAGTTTTTCAGTAAACGCCGTATTATGCCGTATTTTTTCAATTTCAGTATAAGCATTTTTGGGCAGTATAACAATTTCATCATGTCGATAGGTGTTTTTCAAAGTTTGAACAACATCATCGTTAATCTCATCGGCTCTTAAGTGATAGGTGGCATACATACAATTTTCCTCTTAACTTATACTATACCGTTTTTCGATGGTTTTGGAAAGCTGTCTATAACACCTAAATTCCCCCTTGTAACTGTCACTGAAAGCGTAGTAAAATAATTCCAATGAACGAAAGAACCGCCCAAACAGACAGAATCCCCCTTCGGGTATCGGGTATCGGGTATCGGGTATCGGGTATCGGGTATCGGGTATCGGGTATCGGGTATCGGGTATCGGGACAAGTCCCCAATTA
>Ga0268262_10005699_pt1 | contig 12255 bp, 15 predicted proteins | sample TergutNc150P3_FD_190354 | JGI IMG/M metagenome (GOLD analysis project Ga0268262, IMG submission 190354) | Nasutitermes corniger P3 segment gut microbial community from laboratory colony in Florida, USA - Nc150 P3 (SPAdes) (version 2) | ecosystem: Host-associated > Arthropoda: Insects >... | reverse complement strand
CTTGGAGAATCCGATCTTTGGCCGAAATGGGCGGCTGTTTTTATCATCACCACTAATATATCGCTATAGGCCGGATTTATCAACCTCATAATATAGAAAAATACAACTTTTACGCGAAAGATTCAAGGGGGGGGAAGATAAAATTAGGAATTAGGAATAAAGCGATGTAGGCTCTGCTATTCGTTCTCCATTAATTGGATTATTTCCTCCGCCGATTTACCGCTTTTGAGTAGGTTAATTATAGTTTGCTTTTCTTCCTCGCGGCCTTTTTCCCGACCGTCTTCCAGATTCCATTCCGTTATCAGCATGTTCATTACCTCCGATCTTCTTTTAGAACCTTGCCTGAATGTGTTTTAACGCTTCCTCGTCAAGACCGGAAATTTTTTTGACTAACTCAATGGGAACGCCCTCCGCCAATGCGTTTCGGGCAACTTCTTCCCGGCCTTTTTCCAGACCGTCTTCCAGGCCGTCTTCATACCAGACTTGCTGCGCGTCTTCCAGATTCCATTCCGTTATCAGCATGTTCATTACCTCCGATCCGTTCTGTTCAAAAAATTCTTTCAGTATGTCATGATCGCGGCAGTACCGTACCGCCCGCTTTATCGCTTCTTCCTTGTCCCCTAATTCCTTTTCATATTCGCGCACTTTGGCGACAAACGCGCTGTAACCGGCAAGCGTTTTACATCTTTTTACTATTTCCCCGTTCTTCCCGTGGTTAATGTTCACCACCTTTACCTCGAGTTCCAGACAGGGGCTCCCTTTTTCCGGTAGCCCCGCTATTCCGGCTTTCTCAAACATATCAGACAGTTTCAGCGTTTCCCTGTCAGGGTACGGCGCCGCGCCGTTGTACAATACAAAAAATTCGGGGCGGGGTATCGGGATAAGCCGCGAACTGTAGACGTTCCTGTCCCCGACGATTTTCTCGTACACGCGGGCTATGTACATCAAGAGGCGCAAGGCCATATTCGGGTTTATCGTGGACTGGTGCTCGATGAGAACCACCAGCTTGCCGCCGATTATAAACGATATGTCGTTTATCATGTTCATAAACAGCACGTCCCGGAGGGTGTTTATAACTATCGGCACGCTAGCGGGCAGATTCACGCCCTCCAGGGCGCAATACAGTTCCCTTAGCAGATCGGGATTGCTGAAGAGAAACGAGAAAACGCTGTTCTTATATTTGGTATTCGCGCTCATAAACCTATTATAGCTTATAATAAACAAAAGAAATAGCCAAATTGTAAATCATAATTGTAAATCATAATTGAGACTCATGCACCCTCTTATCTTCTTCCCCTATTCCTAATTCCTCACTCCTAATTCCTAATTTTCTTCCCTCCCCCTCTTCATTTTTCCCTCGTAATGTGTCATAACTATAACATGGCAGAACAAACAGCGATTATTGGGGCGGGCGCGTGGGGAACGGCGGTCGCCAAGGTCATTGCGGAAAAAGGGAAAGATGTCGTCATCTGGAGCTTTGAAGAGGATACCTGCGACGACATAAACAAGCGTCACAAGAATACACGCTTTCTGCCGGGGGTTGACCTGCCGGAGAACCTGCGGGCAAGCACTAACCTCATGGAAACAGCTTCCGGACGCGAATTCATTATTCTGGCTGTCCCTTCGCTCTTCTTGCTGAAAACCGCAAAGCAAATTCTTGACTCGCCCTCGATTCGGGAGGGAGAAACCGCTATCGCGGTTCTGACCAAGGGCTTCCTACCCACAGATAAAGGCCCACGGCTCATCCTGGAAACTCTTGAGGATTACCTTCCGGGCTTTTACAGGCAGTCCCTCGTCTACATAGCCGGGCCTAGCCACGCCGAGGAGGTTTCGCGGGGCAAAATCACCGGGCTTATCGCGGCAAGCGAAAGCGCCAAAAACTCCATCCGGTTCCGCGACCTGATAAAAAGCAAAGGCCTGTTTGTTTTCGCCTCCTTTGACGTGCGCGGGGTTCAAGTGGCAGCCGCCGCAAAGAACGTCATAGCCATAGCGTTCGGAATGCTGGATGCCTTTAAGAACATGAGCGGCAACAACAGCGGCGCTTTAGAGTATACAAACCTGTTTGGTGACGGGACAGAATCCCTGCTTTTGGCGGCAGGACTGAACGAAATACAAAACCTGGGAATGGCAATGGGCGCTACCCATCCTGAAACTTTTACTTCCATTTCCGGTATCGGCGATCTGGACGTTACCTGCCGTTCCGTCTTTGGAAGGAATCGGCGTTTCGGAAAAGACATAATCGAGAAAAAAATCCTTGAACCTTTCAAAGACCTTGACGATCTTCTGGCGCGGATAAACGAACTCGGCTATCTGCCGGAAGGCGCTGCGGCGGCAAAACAGGTAAAGGTACTTGCCGAAAAACACAAGCTAAAAATGCCCATAGCGACAGGCGTGCATCACATTCTAAACCGCGAGATTGAACCGGCTGATTTTCTGGAGAATTTCCTGAACGGGCTGGGACATTAAAGAAATTAGGAATGAGGAATTAGGAATGAGGAATAATTAGCAATAAGCAATGTCAAAAAATAAGTTCGCGCTTCGGTGTCAGTCACCGCAGTTTGATGTATGGCGCATTTCCACATGGTAATTCACCTTTATTATTGAATTTTTTGTTTTTATAATTATTTTGTCAATACGTTTCTGAACATAATATTTTTAATATACTTGTGCATCCATAATGATAATATTCCGGTATATATTACTATAGAATAAACATTTATACGTTCAGCCACTCCAAAATATTCTTTCGGAACTATGTTCAGCAAGATTGTCCCTAATATCAATAAAAGAAATGTGCATAATGAAATAATGCCAATAAATTTATATTCTCTTGTTTTTATAAAACCAAAACCAAGAAATATTAATGCGATTATGGTAAACACCACAACAAATACTGTTACAACAATGTGCATTTTATCCTGAAAAGCATTATTAAAACCTGCTTCTGACAGAGGAAAAAACGAATAACCAAAAAACGATATTACATTCATAATAAATAAGAAGCAAGAACCAAAAGAAATCATTTTATTTATTTTATTCCTGAAATAAATAAAAAACCAGAAAGTAAATATTACCGAAAAAATTCCATAAATGAATGAAAATATAGAGGCTATATTTCTTGAAGGTGAATTTGAGGCTGTTAAATCACTAATTGCCTGTGCAAATGGATTATACCCTTTATAAAATATACTACCAAGGACAATATGAAGAAAATAAAATAAGATGCCGAAAAGCCCGAACAGGCTTAAACATTGCCGGACTTTTCTATTTTCAAGTATTGAAATTGTTTTCAAGCCATTCCTCTTGTTCTTTTTTTACACAATCTCCATATTCAGCCTCACCGTCTGCGTTCCCCGGCACGCGCCAGAAAATACGCCGCGCTCTATTGAGCAGTCGGCAAAGTCGCGGCCCCTTGAAAGGGCAATGTAGCCTTCGTCTATGAGTTTGTCGCGTGTGGGGTCTATGGCGCAGAAACGATCCCCTGTCCACGCCTCGACCCAGGCATGAGTTTCGCCGTAGTCGGAGGCAAAACCGGCGACATAGCGGCAGGGGATTTTGTCGAGGCGCAACAGGGCGAGCAATATGTGCGCGTAGTCCTGGCAGACACCCGCGCCTATGTCAAAGGCCAGCGCCGCCGAAGTTGAATTCGCTGTCGCGCCGCGCTTGTAGTGCAGGCGGGCGTGGACGGTGTGAGAGAAATTCTGGATGCGGTCCAACACGCCATTTATGGCGCCGCCACTTGTGGTGCCGGGGGCAAAACGGTTAATATCATTGTAAAAATCAACAAGCCCGCGATGTGCGCGTGTCAACTCCGTCGGGTAGAGCAAAACACGCGGCGGTTCGATTGACTCGGTGTACGGTTCGCCGGATACTTCCGCGCTCCCATCGAGTCCGAAGCGGAAAAGGCTGTGCGGTGCGCTTATATGCCCCGCAAGCGCGTTGTTGCCGAAACCGTCAACGGTCTGCCAGAGAGTATCGGCGGGCGACGGGTTTACATACCACTCCATTTCTTTTATCAATTGCCTGTTATCGCTCTGCGGCAGTATTCTCAGCAGAAACTTGTGTTCGGACGCAGGCGAGGAGAAAGCTAGCTCGGTTTGATACTGAAAGAAGACGGTTTTCAAGCGTCCTGCTCCTCAAACAGACGGTTCAGGCTGTCAAGCACTTCTTCCAGACGCGCCTTGTAGCTTTCCTCTGTGGCAAGGGCTTCAACCAGCACCGCCAGATGCTGCGCGTTGCAAAAACCCTTGCGTACCCGCGCAAGCACATTGCACAGTTTTTCGTATTCGCTGTTGATGAGTTTGTAATCATACCAAAACCTGAAATACAGGTCGAGCCTCTCAACAAGTTTGCCGCATTTGACAATCGTACGCGCCTCGCCGTCCGCCAGTTTGTCGTCTATGCTGCCCCAGAAGGCGAGCAGGTAATCAATGACCGGCATCATCGACAGGCGGAGGTTTTTGTCGCGGCTTGCGTGGAATGCGTCAATCGCGAGCTGGATATAGGCGAGCGCCTCACTGCCGATCACGTTACGGCAGACAAGCGCGTTGTCATACGCGAAGCGAAGCGTCGAATTGACGGTGAAGCTGTCCGCGTCATCGTACAGATACCCCTGTAAAAAGCTGTCGTGATCGCCGTACTTGTCCCTGATGTCCAGGTTTTCAAGGAACTCCCTGTAGGCGTTTTTATCCTTGTCGAGCGATTTGTCATGATAGTTGAAGAACGTGTTGAGCGTCGTGTAGGCACGCTCAGTGTATCTTCCGAGCCAGAACAGGTTTGAGCTGTATTCTACCGAGATAGTACCCATGTATCTTTAAAACCTCCTCCTTGCGAAGAATTAACAATGAACGACCCCTCAACCCGCGAGAAGCGAGTCAGCCCGCTTGCCCATACGTGCGTACTCTGACCTGTCAGAACGAACGCCCTCAGATCGGCTTTTCGGGGGATAGTGCCGCCTTTTTCATCCATTATATCAAGGTCAATAAAGTCTATGACCTCCTGCGATATGAACCGCCTGGGCTCTTTTATGATAGTGGCCTTGAGTTCTGCCAATTTATCTTCCGGCAGTTCGCTGCCGAAAACCACGCCGTAGCCGCCCGCCTCCGACACGTCCTTTATCACAAGGCGCTTGATGTTCTCAAGCGTGAACTTCATGTCATCCTCGTAGTAGGGCAGGTAGGTCGGCGCGTTTTGCAGAATCGGCTCTTCGCCCAGATAGTATTTTACCATTTTTGGCACGAAGTAATAAATGCCCTTGTCGTCCGCGACCCCGTTGCCCGGCGCGTTGATTATCGCGACATTTCCCTTGCGGTAAGCGTCCATGATATGCGGCACGCCGATGAGGGACTCCGGCAGAAACGTCATGGGGTCGAGGTATTCGTCAGAAATGCGGCGGTACACCGCGCCGACCCTTGCCTTGACACCGAGGTAATCTTTCATATACAGAACCGCGTCCTCAACAACAAGCTCCGATGCCTTGACAAGTATCGCGCCCGTGCGCTCGGCGAGGTACGAATGTTCAAAGTACGCGGCGTTGTACCTGCCCGGCGTAAGGATCACGTTCAGCCCGCCGCAGTTCATAAATTCCATAGTCTCGCGCAGCATATCCGAATAGTTGCGGTTGTCCACAACATCGTTACTCGAATAAGCGTCTGGGGCGGCGATCCGGCTCAGTTCCCTGGCCATCAGCGGGTAGGACGCGCCCGACGGTATGCGGAGGTTATCTTCCAATATATACCACGCGCCGTCCTTCGCCTGAACCAGATCGATCCCGGAAATGTGGCTATACACGCCTTCCGGCGGAACGATACCCGAACACTCCGGCAGGTATCCCTTGGAGATATAAACAAACTCTTCCGGCACAACCTTGTCGGCGACAATCTTCGCCTGGGAGTAGATGTCGCGCAAAAAGCAGTTCAGCGCGTCCACCCGCTGGACAAGGCCCTTCTCCAGCAGCGCGAATTCAGCGTGCGAAATAATGCGCGGTATGGCATCATAGGGAAAAAGTTGTTCAATAAATTCGCCGTTCTTGTAGATTCCGAACTTCACGCCGTACCGCGCCATGAGCTTATTAATCTCATACGCGGTCGCCATGGACACTTCCATGCCAATCACCCCCTAATTAAACAAAAAAAGCAACGGCTCCCGTTTAATACTTGAGCGCCGTTGCCCATGTATTATTATAGTAGTATATTTCCATAGAAAAAGCAAGCGGGCGGGGGAGGAGCAATGAGCGGCATTGAAAAGAAAAGTGAAGAGTGAAAAGTGGGACAAATACACGCATTATATTTATGTTTACCTCAATTGCACGTTTCGAATTTATTACACTGGACAACATTGAAACGCCTTGTTCGGTAAAAACATAAGGTTTGTATTTTCTGGTGTCTTTATTAAAGATCACATTTTGTGATCTTTGAATTTTCCATTTTTCTTCAGTATGATCGTTGGTCAGATTGGCGAGGGGGTCAGCAGCGAGGAACTTCTCTCTGATTATCCCTACCTTGAAAAGGAAGATATTATGCAGGCACTGCGGTATGCCGCCGCGCTTTCCCAATGGCACGAGGTTGCCCTCGCCGAAGCCGCCGAAATTGACAAGGGGGCGCTGGTTACCGCATATTAAGAAACAAGTGAACAAATCCACAAGCCAAATCCTTGCCGAAATAACCGATATAGTCAGTAAATATTAAATTTATCGGCATTTACTCCGTTAAAAAATCCCGCTCCCCGCAGGACAGGGCCTTGAGTATGCGCCGTTTATTTTGCGCTTAACTTGTACAGCGCATATTGATTAAGCGATACTCCTTCTTGCTCCGCTTCCATTGCGAGATTAGCATGAAGACTTTTGGGAATACGAAGGACAAATTTACCACTGTACTGACTGTCATTAATTGGGATGGGAACCTGGAATCCGTTTTCAAGTTTTGTCTCGATCCACCCCTTCATTGCTACCTGAATATTTTTGAATGCCTCATTGTAAGTTTTTCCATGACTCATACAGCCGTCAAGTTCCTTTACGGTGGCAAAATAATAGGACCCCGACTCGTCGTTAAGGTGTTGAATAACAATGTGATAAGGTAGTTCCATGTATTCCTTTACAGTCATATATTCGTCTTCTTTATACCCGCCATATTTTATTGATACTACATACGATACTATTAGTCAAGAGGGAGGGAACCTTCACCGAAAAGACAGGGAGACATCATAACCCAGGCTTGACGGCATTTACTCTGTTAAAAAATCCCGCTCCCCGCTTGCCAGGGCCTTGAGTATGCGCCGTTTTACCGCGCCGGAATTGTTGGTTAAAACCGTTATGCGCTGGCGCATATCGCGGCGGTTGGAATTGATTCCGTAGGGGCAGGTGCAGGCCGCCTTGAGAATGTTCTGCGCGTCGGCGCATTCGATGACTTGCCTTTCCTCAATATAGGCAAGCGGGCGGATAAGACTGACGGGAAATTTGCGGTATTTGAGCAGAATGGGCATAGCGCTGATTTCGGCTTTGGCGCAGAGGTTCATGAAAAAAGTTTCGATAATGTCATCCAGATGATGCCCAAGGGCAATTTTGTTAAAACCATTTTCAACCGCGTACCTTAACAACTCGGCGCGGCGCTGGGTGGAACACCAGTAGCAGTTCATTTTTTCGCCTTCTTTAAGCCTGCCGATGACAGGCACAAAGAGATCGTTGAAGGGTATGCCCCATTCGTCAAGCCTCTGTGAAAGTATTGATTTTTTACAGCAGGCGCAAAAATCAGTGGAAATGTGAATGGCGGCAAGCTCGTAGTTTGCCTTCAATGCGGGACGTATTGAAGAAAGCGCCCAGGCAAGCACGGTCGAATCCTTGCCGCCCGATACGGCTATGAGTATCCTGTCGCCGTCGCAGATCAGTTTCCGTTCCATCACCGCTTTTATCGTTAGTTTCTGTATTACGGCAGGAGGGCTTGTTTTTCGCATAAACCTGTGGCTCATGGCTTCTCGCTTCTCTCCACAATGTCGCGTAACACGAGGCTCGCCAATGCCATACCCGCAGGGGCGGTAACGGTGACACAACTGCCGTTGATCCTTTTTTTGCCCCCCGGATTGTTCTCGTCCACATCCTGATCCGCAGGGTTTTGCCCTAAGCTAATCGGCGGTTCGTCGCTGTACACCACGGTAAAGTTGCCCGTAAAGCCCCGTTTACGAAGGCCCTGCCGTACCAGCCTTGCCAGCGCACAGCCCTTTGATTCCCATATATTGCCGGTTCTGATGCGGGTGGGATCGAGCTTGCACGCCATTCCCATTGATGAAAAAAATTTAATTCCGGCACTGAAAAAAAATTCAATCAAATCAAGTTTATGGGGAAACGTGTCAATGGCATCAATGGCGTAGACCGCTTTTTCTATGCCGAATTCAGCGGCATTTTCGCGGGTAAAAATTTTTGCCCATACAGTTACCTCACATTCAGGGTTGATTTCCAGAAGGCGTTGTTTCAGGACTTCAACCTTTGAGCGTCCGATGGTACGGCTTGTGGCCTGAACCTGGCGGTTTACATTCGAGGCGTTTACCGTATCAAAATCCACAATGCCAATTTTCCCTATGCCTGAACGAACAAGAGCCTCCGCGCACCAGCTTCCCACTCCGCCCGCGCCAAAGATCAGCACATTGGTTTGTTTTAATTTTTTTAACACATCAGGGCCGGTAAGCAGGGAGAGCCTTTGGAAGAATGAGGAATGAGGAATGAGGAATGAGGGGGAGACAGAGGCACCTTGGAACGTGGGGCAGTATCGTTCCTTTTCGGAAAAAATACAGCCGCAGTATTTTTGCATATACAGGCTGCGGGCGCGGGCTTCTGCCTGGCCTTTTCTGAAAAGGGGCCGGAAATCCCTGTATAAAAAAGCGACGCCGTATTGCGCTGCCAGTTCCTCGCCAAGTCGTTGTATTGTTTCATGCTGCTGGTAAGGGCTGATCAACAGGCTTGTGCTGAAAGCGTCAAAGCCTTGTTCCGCAGCGTAAACGGCTGTCTTTTCCAGCCGCAACAAGTAGCATATCCCGCAACGTCCCGGCATTTCTGTCTCAGGGCCAATGCTCCGCAGGAATAATTCCAGCCCGTATTCATTAAGCGTTACCAGGGGCAGTTTTTGACCGGAGGCGAACGCAGTTAGAGCATCACAACGACTGCGGTATTCGGTTAGGGGATGGATGTTGGGATTGTACCAGAACAGCGTCGGCATTATGCCCTCGGTGATGAGGCTTTCAACGCTTGCGATTGAACAGGGGCCGCAACAACAGTGAAAGAGCAGCCTCATACAGCTTGTTCAATTGCCTGGGCAACAGCCTGGGCAACGGCGGCGGCAAGTTGATCGCCGCAGGATGTATTTTTTCTGCCGCAGTGCAGGCCTTTCAGCTTCTTGACAAGTTCTTCGGCATCCATGCCTTCGGCAAGTATACCCAGCGCTTTCAGGTTGCCGTCGCAGCCAGCCACAAAAGAGACCGAGTAAATTCTGCCGTCCCGCAGTTCAAAGTTAATTTCAGTGGAACAGGTTCCCGTGGTTTTATAATTTACGAACCGTCCGGGAATCTCATTTTCTTCTAATGTTACCATCCGCGACACGAGGGACTCGAACCCCCTACCTGCTGCTTAGAAGGCAGCTGCTCTATCCACGTGAGCTAGTGTCGCCTGTCTATTAGATTACCTTTTAATTGCGACATTTGCAAGATACCGCTTTCAAACTGTCGTCACTTTCAAACATGTTCATTGACACATTCCCGCTTCATCGGTAAATTCATTCTATGAGCGAATACATTATTGACGGCGGTGTTCCGCTAAACGGGACGGTAAAGGCAAGCGGCAACAAAAACGCCGCTCTTCCGTGTATTGCGGCGGCGCTGTTAACTGACGAACCTGTCATTTTAAGAAATATCCCCGAAATAGAAGACGCGCAGGTGATGCTTGAAATATACGCTTCATTGGGCGGAAAGGTAGAGGTTCTTGAGCCTAACGCATACCGTTTGCAGATTAGCAATATCACCGATTCCATGATCCCGGTTGAGCAGGCAAGGAAGATCAGGGCCTCGATACTCTTTGCAGGCCCGCTTCTGGCGCAAACCGGCAAGGTGATGCTGCCGCCTCCGGGCGGTGACGTTATAGGCAGGCGGCGGCTGGACACCCATTTCCTTGCGCTTACGGAACTGGGGGCAAAGGTAAAAACAAAAGACACTTTCACCTTTACCGCGAAGACGCTGACAGGGGCCGATATTTTCCTTGACGAGGCCTCTGTTACCGGTACTGAAAACGCCGTAATGGCGGCGGTGCTTGCCGAGGGAAAAACGATTCTCACCAACGCTGCCAGCGAGCCGCATGTGCAGGATCTTTGCCGTATGCTTGTTTCTATGGGGGCGCAGATCGAGGGCATCGGTTCAAACATACTGACTATCACCGGGGTAAAAAAACTTTCCGGCTGTGATTTTACAATAGGGGCCGATTACATGGAGGTAGGTTCCTTTATCGGGCTTGCCGCCGTCACCGGCGGGGATCTCCACATTGAAGGGATAAAGCCCCAGGACCTGCGCCCGACAAAAATAGCCTTTGGCAAGCTGGGCATTTCCTGGGCGCACGAGGGAACGACAGTCCATGTCCCCAAAAACCAGCCGATGGAGGTTAACTGCGACATCGGCGGCATGATTCCCAAGATTGACGACGCGCCCTGGCCCGGCTTCCCCCCCGATCTTACCAGCATTATCACCGTTGTAGCCACACAGGTAAAGGGAACAGTGTTGATCCACGAAAAAATGTTTGAATCGCGGATGTTCTTTGTGGACAAGCTCATCGGCATGGGGGCGCGGATAGTGTTATGCGATCCCCACCGGGCTGTAGTTTCCGGCCCCGCAAAGCTGCACGGTTCGGAGCTTACCAGCCCCGATGTCCGCGCCGGTATGGCTATGCTCATAGCCGCCCTCTGCGCCGAAAGCCGGAGCGTTATACGCAACGTCTACCAGATTGAGCGCGGCTACGAGAGGCTTGTTGAGAGGCTGTCAGCTTTGGGAGCCATGATAATTAGGGATAAAAACAAATAGCAAATAGCAAGTATCAAAGAGCAAAGCAAGATACAACAATCTTACCTTTGCTAATTGCTACCTGCTCTTTGCTCTTTGAATTAGCTGTCCTGCACGTAGATGTAATTGCCTTCTTTGGTAAAATAATTCTGATAGATATTAGTCTTGTTTGGAAGGCTGTCAGGCGGGTCCTCGCGGAATTGAAACGTATGCTTTTTTTTGCTAATGTTCATTTCCCAGTTGTTAATTACATTTGTTCCAAGAATGATGTCGTCTTCCTGACGGCCCTTATATTTTCCTGCAAACGCGACGACCCTCTCAAGGACAAAATCGCCGATCATAATTTTATCTATGGAAAACGCCTCTGCTTCTACAACATTTGCTCCGAGGCTGTATTTCATCTTAAACCCCAAAGAATGTCCCGATAGTTCTGCGAGGTATCTTGGGATCATTGTGTTGAAACAGCCGGTGTCTAAAAATATAGTGGTTTCAACAAATTCTTTTGTCCGTAAGTTATAAACATTCGCAGCGAATTTGTAGCGGTGCTTAAACAATTTCGATAATGCCACTGTCGAGTATGTCATCTTTGGGTATCCATCCTTTCATTAGAAGTACTTTGCCGTGATATTTGTCCAGGCAAATTTCCATTAGGGCATCCCGATCTTCGTCGGTTCCGTCGCCGCAGGCAACTACATAACCCATGTCATCCTCCGGCGGAAAGTCCCTTTGGTCGAATAAAACCCAACGCCCGTCATATTCGGCGTCTACTTCCAAACAATTGAGAACACGATTCTTTTCCTCAGTCATTGTTACCATACAACAGCCCCCTTGCCAAATATACCATAACAAAAGAGCAAATAGCAATGAGCAATGAGCAAAGTAAGATTTTACGACCTAACTTTTCTCTTTGACTTGGTGCTATGCGTCGTTTCAAATAAGAAAGAAAAGTTTCCTGTCTTCCTTTGCTACCTGCTACCTGCTCTTTGCTCTTTTGCCTTCCCCCCCATTGAGCCTTTAATCAGTTTATGCTACTATAACCCGCAAGAGCGTAATGCACGCCCGAACCGAAACAAAAGGAGCGTCCCTATGAAAATGAAAAAGCCCGTTGACTCGTCCCGCAAGATCCCGCTACAATTAGAAAAGCCGTTCTCCGTTCTCCGTTCTCCGTTCTCCGTTCTCCGTTCTCCGTTCTCCGTTCTCCGTTCTCCGTTCTCCGTTCTCCGTTCTCCG
>Ga0268262_10005698_pt1 | contig 12257 bp, 12 predicted proteins | sample TergutNc150P3_FD_190354 | JGI IMG/M metagenome (GOLD analysis project Ga0268262, IMG submission 190354) | Nasutitermes corniger P3 segment gut microbial community from laboratory colony in Florida, USA - Nc150 P3 (SPAdes) (version 2) | ecosystem: Host-associated > Arthropoda: Insects >... | reverse complement strand
AACAGGCCCTGAATGAAGCGCAAGAAAAACAAGAAAAACCGGCGCTCGTTGAGGAAGTTAAAAGAAGCGAGGGTGTGAAAAAAACTGTAAAAAAATCTGGCGTTGCCAGAAAAAAAATAAAAAAAGTTGGTTAAAGGTAATTTGGGGGTTGACTTTTTATAGGAGGCACTGAGCTCACAGAGGACACAAAGAAAGACCGGAATCGGCGTATTAATCGCCTTTTCTTTGTGTTCTTTGTGCCTTTGCGTCTCCGTGAGAGAAGAGATCTTTGGAGATTGATTTTACGAAGATCAGCATCGGGCTACAGCCGGAACGTTATATGCCATTTTTTTGAATTTATTGGTAGGATGCATATAGACAATGAATTAAAATTATGGTTTAATATATAAAACAGGAGGAAAAAATGGATATAATAATACATGACCTAAAAGACTTTGATAAAATTGGTATAGCAAATCAAAAAGAAACGGTAATAATTTCGGACAGTGGAAAAATACATCCCTGTATTTGTTGCTATGGTTGCTGGATTAAAACCCCTGGTCAATGTATTATAAAAGACGGTTATGATAATATGGGCGAACTAATGTCAAGGGCAAGCAAGGTAATTATTATTAGCCAATGTTTATATGGCGGTTATAGTACTTTTGTAAAAAATGTTATTGATAGAAGTATCCCTTATTCATTGCCTTACTTTACGATGAAAAATGGAGAAACTCATCATAAAAGGAGATATGATAATAACATTGATCTTATAGTATATTTTTATGGAACAATAACTGAATCTGAAAAAGATACCGCAAGAAAATTGGTTAAAGCAAATGGAATAAATATGCATATGAGAACGGAAGTTAGTTTTTACACATCTTTTGAAGAAATAAGGGAGGTTTATTGATGAAAATCAGCCTAATAAATGGAAGCCAAAAAACCGGAGAATCAAATTCTGGAATAATTCTGGAAAGATTAAATGATCTCATTAAAGAAAAACATGACGTTAAAACATATAAAATTTATCAAAACATTTTCAATAATGAAATGTTTATGGATATAATTTTGGGTGAAATAATTGTTCTGGCATTTCCTCTTTACGTGGATTCCATTCCTTCCCATACACTAAAAATGCTTAAAGAAATGGAAACTCTTATAAAGAAGGAACAGCCAAAAGACTTAATAATTTATGTTATAATAAACAATGGTTTTTATGAAGGGAAACAGAATCACATTGCATTTGAAATAATAAAGAATTGGTGTGAACATTCTGGAATAAAATTTGGCGGAGGAATTGGTCAAGGTGCAGGAGAAATGTTAGGGTTTACAAAAGAAATACCTGTTAATAAAGGGCCATTTAATAATCTTGGACGAGCATTGCATTCATTGGTAGCGAAGATGGAATTAAAAGAAATATTTGAAATAAAATATTTAAGTCCATATTTTCCGCGATTTTTGTGGAAAATAATGTCTAATAGATTAATGTGGCATCCTCTCGCATATAAAAATGGATTAACTAAAAAAGATATTATCAGAAGAATATAAAAGCAAAAAAACGGCATATAACAAAGTACACGCTCCGGTGTCAATCACCTTTTTTCCTTGTCTGTCCCCACCGGTACACTATTTGGGAATAAATGGAATTTGAAGGTTAAAAATAGTTTTCTAACAGCAAGTTCGTGTTGGTTTGTGTGGTTCGTGGTAAATATTCATTCATGCGTTTGTCGTGACTCCCAGGCATAAAAGGCTTGCCACGGCGGGTACAATTATGGTATATTTCACCTTGGGAAGAGAAATATACCATAGGGAGGTTTTATGAGCGCTGTTAGGAAAAGGACTGTCAGTAAAAGTAATATCAATTTTGATATTATAAAGAAAAGTTTTATTGGTACTTTTAAAAAATTCGCTGAATTTAAAGGCAGGGCACGGCGTCGGGAATTCTGGATATTTTTTTTCTGCACATGGATATTGGGCTTGATTCCCTTTATCGGCCAGATTATTACTCTGGTGACTTGTATTCCCTCTCTTGCCGTAGGAGTCAGACGACTCCATGATACGAACCGCAGCGGCTTATGGTTGCTTTTTTTGATATTTATCCCTCTCCCTCTTGCGGCGATAATTATTGCCATAGTATTTATCGTTAAGGGGTTTGACTTTTTTACCGCTATGGGGACCGGCTTATGGTTTCTTGGGTTGATACTTTTGATACTTATCCCCCTTATAGGGATAACTATTTGCTTATTTTGGGCCGCTCAGGAGGGGACTCGCGGGAAAAATCGATACGGCCCAGATCCCAAAGCAACAAGATCCAGGTAAAAAAACGCCGGATTTCCTTTATTCCTAATTCCTCACTCCTAATTCCTAATTTTTCCTCAGCAGTTCCATGGGTTTTAATTTTCCGGCGCGGACGGCGGGAAGCCACGAGGCAAGGATCGAGCAAAGCACCGTGAACAAACCGATCAGGAAAACGGCAGACCAGTCAATAATTATGGGGATGGTTTCAAGGTAGAAACCGGGGTCCAGAATTTTCACTTCGGAGCCGCCAGCCAGCCTTGTGAAAAAACTTAAAAATTTCTCCAGCGAACGGATAACGGGGTTGATGAAATTGCCGAGCAGAAGGCCGGCGGCAATGCCGATAAGCGCGCCGCACAGGCCGGTAAGGAAACTCCCCCAGAGGAAAACGTTCGTTATGCCGTTTGTGCTTGCCCCTGTTACTTTCAGCACGGCAATGTCACGCTGCCGCTCTATCACCAGCATTGAAGTGGCGGAAGAAACGTTTACCGCCGCGACAATTACAATTAACGCCATTATCAACAACAGCATCTGGCGGGTCGATTCATAGGAACTGTACTGGGAACGCATCAGGTCTTTCCATGTAAATACGCTGAATCCGGCATCCAGATTTAAATGCAGAGTCAGGGCCATTGCGTTCGCCTTGTTATACGGATTGTCGATTTTGACAATAAGGCTTGACGAAGACGTTTCCTGCGAGAGTATCCGCCGCCCGCCCTCGCCGCTGATTATGCACCAGAGGGCGTCCAGTTCGTGATAACCGGACGAGACTATGCCCGAAACGGTAAAGGGGACTATTTGCGGCATGGTTCTCCCGTTATCGCCCGCCAAAATAGTCATAAGGCGCACAGTGTCGCCGATTTCCGCGCCGATGGAAGCGGCCAGGCTTTCGCCTAACATCATTTCCCGGCCTGTCTCGAGTCTGGCGGTTCCGGCGATAATCTCAAGGTAGTCGCTGCTTCCCGGATCTTCCCAAAACGAGGAGTCTATGGCGCGGATGCTCGCCCCGGTTTTTCCCTTTTTCCCTACCAGCACCCCCATCCCCCGCTGTTCAAGCCACGCCCCCCTTACGCCGTCAATTCCCCGGATTTTTTCCGCCGCCCCGTTCAAACCGTCAGCGCCGACAAAACTGAATACCTGCAAATGGCCTGTCCCCAGTTCCATGTAACGGTCGATGATGCCCCGGATCATGCCGTCGGCGACAATAAGGGTAACGATGATAGGAACGAGGCTTACGGCGATCCCGGCGGCGGCCCCGCGCAGGTAGCGCCCCCCCTCATGGGCACGGCCAAGAAGGTAGCGTATCGCTATGAAAAAAGACGAACGGGCTTTCATACGCCGGACCTTTCTGTTACGCTTAACAGGCCGTTTACCAGGGTATAGCCGCGTGTGGCTCTTGCCGCGAGTTTCTCGTCGTGGGTTACCACCAAAAGGGTCTTGCCCCATTTTTCCGCGCTTGCGTACAGAAGCTCCGCTACAAGGGCGCTGTTGCCCGGATCAAGGTTGCCCGTCGGCTCGTCGGCGAGGATAAGGTCGGGATCATTAACCATGGAACGCGCGACGGCAACCCTCTGCCTCTCGCCGCCTGAAAGCTGTGACGGGAAATGCCCGGCGCGGTCGGCAAGCATGAGGTCGGACAAAAGCTCCTTCGCCCTTTCCATAGCTTTCTTTTTATTTATGCCGGCAATGTACGCGGGAAGCATGACGTTCTCAAGGGCGGTGAAATCCTTGAGCAAATAATGAAACTGAAAAATAAAACCGACTTTTTTGCTGCGGTACGCTGAAAGGCTCTTTTCCGCAAGAGACGTGATCTCCATTTCGCCGACAAAAACGCTTCCGTTGTCGCAGCGGTCAAGGCCTCCGAGGATATTCAGCAGGGTGCTTTTACCGCTGCCGCTCTGCCCCCTGATTGCCGCAGAATGCCCAAGGGGAATTTCAAAGCTGACACCCTTTAAGATGTGGAGATTCTCGTTCCCGGAAATATAATTTTTTACAAGGCCCTCGGCCTTCACCATTATGCCGTTGTTACTCATGCCAACTCCTCTTTATCCTCCCTCCGTGTCCTCCGTGATTCTCCGTGGTTAAAAATTCTTCGAACCTTATTCATATCTCAATACCTCCGCAGGCCTTATGCGGGCAACTTTGCGCGACGCGACCCACGCGGCCAGCAGGGCGGATAAAAAGCCGAAAAGAAAAACCAAAACAACCTCTCCGGGAATTATCCGCGAGGGTATTTCCTTTATGTAAAATACCGCCGGAGGAAAGATATAAAACCCCCCAATGCCATCCAAGCCAAAAAAACTTGCGATACTATTAACAATAGTTATAAAAAAATTTACAATAGCCTCCATGCCGGAGAAAAACTGCGGTATATTGGAAGCGATAAGCAGGCCCAAAACAAGCCCGGTTCCCGCCCCGGAAAAACCTATGATCGCGCCGTCCAATATAAAAACAAGCTGCACGGCGTGTTCCCCGCCGCCTATGGCCCTCAGCAGCCCTATCTCCTCGCGGTGTTCAAGCACGGATCGCCGCTGGGCCTGGTAGATGTTCAGGGCCACCACGATAAAAATCAGCCCCACCAGTATAAACATGAAGAGCTTCTCCGTGCGGAGGGCGCCGAAGAACGAGCGGTTGTAATCGCGCCAGCTTGAAAACGCCGCCTGGGAAAAAACCGGGTTGCCCTCCAGCCTCTTGCGGGCCAGATCAAGGGCATACTGGTCATGGAAGCGGTTTTTCAGTTTGATCCCCACAACAGGGCCGCTTTCGGAAAAAGCCGCCGCGCTGTCAATATCAATAAAAATCCAGCTTATGTCATATTCATAAAAACCGGTTCTGAATATGCCGGCGACGGTAAAGGTTTTTAAACCGGAATTGCCGTCGGCAGAGGAACTTGAGAAAAGAGACGGTATGGAGAACAGGGTAATCTCGTCGCCGGATTTAAGCCCGAGCCGACGGGCAAGCTCCGCGCCCACAAGGGCGTCGTTCCTGTTTTTAAAGCCGAAAGAGCCTTCTTCAAAGCTGATGCGGCCCGCAAGACCTGAGTCCATTTCCAGGGCGCCTTCGGGAAGCCCCCGGACAATGGCGGCCTGCTGCCCGCCTCTTCTTCCCTGGTTTTGAAACGCAGTGCCCCGGGCTGATTCACCCTGGACAAGGCCCTGGAACTCCAGAAAGGGCACAGCGGCCTTTATTCCCGGTACGGTCAGAACAGCGTTCCTCGCCTCGGCAATATCGCCCCCTGAGATCGGCCCTATACGCAGATGGTACGATGAAATCTCCAGTATGCTTTCGATAAAGCTCAACTGGAAGCCGTTCATGACAGACAAGATCACGATAAGGGCAAGCACCCCGACTGCTATCCCCAGAATCGACAGCACGGGGGCGGGGGACCCTTTCCTCTTTCTGAAAATATAGCGCGCCGCAATAAACAAAATCCATCTAAAATTCATCTGCGCCTGACCCTCTCCTCTGAAATTTTCCGCCCGTCTTCCCATAAAGCCTTTAGCACCATAACCCCGTTCATGTAAAGCTCCTCCGTCTCTTTGGCTCCGTCGATAAGCACCTGCCGCTCAAGCACGCCGTTCCGCATGTCGCGCTGGGCTATCCTGTTGCCCGAGCTGTCATAATCATACTCGGTAAGCTTTTCTTCCTCGCCCTCGATTTTAAGGATGGAGGCAATCCTGTCGCCGATCCAGGTGTTTTTTATCCTCCAAACCACTTCGTTATCGCCGTCGTACAGGGTTTCGCCCAGCACCCTGCCCCTTGAATCAGTATCATATACCATACGGTAACCGTCATCTACCAGATGGCTGCCAATGAAATCCGAGACTATCGTCAATTTTTCTTTTATGAAATCTTTTTCATAAGCGGCGTCAAGCACGCGGCCCGGAAAAACGATGCGGACGGGTTCAAGCCCTGGGGCTTCGTGGAACACCCGTTCCACACTACGCAGCGAATAAGAACGGTTATACCGGTAATTATCGGTGTGCGTTTTCCTGTATTCCACGCTGTCAGAGTCCCTCGCTTTCGTTTCCGCCCTTATCAAAGCGCTTCCGTTATAAAAATATGCCGTGAGTATCTCGGAACCGTCCTCAAACAGCGAATAATCCATAGAGATCTGTCCGTTCTCGTTGTAAACCTCAATAAAACCCGCAGGCGTTTTAGTCTCGCTGGCCCTGGAGCGGGAAGGCGCGGCTTCCGTTGAATACGCCGTTTCATCAGAAGCCGCATCTTCCGCTGAATACGCCGCCCCATCAGAAATCGCATCTTCTTCCGAATACGCGCCTTCCGCAGAATATACATCTTCCGCTGAATACGATGCTCCATCGGATAACGCGGCTTCCGATGAAGCTTCCGCTCCGGCATCGGCGGGGACAGCCTCGGCCTCGTCTTGAATCGCCCTGAAAACGGCGTTGACCCTGGTATTGCCGGACTCGTCGCGCAACAGCCATTGTTTGCGGGTTTCTTTCCTGTCTTTATAAAGGATGCGGATTTCTATGATATATTCGTCTTTGGAAAAAGGCGTTAAACGCGGGTCCAGGTCGTCAGGAGCCACATAGTCGATAACCATCGCGTATTGATTGCGGAGGGCGCCAAGGCGCGACGGTATCTCCTCAAGGGCCATGCCTCCGGCGTTTGACCGGAACCAGCGCGGCGGGCTTGCGGGGATAAATTCAGGTTCAAACCCTTCTTCCCCGCCTTCCGGCGACAAAAGATCATTCTCAAAACCGGCCCGACCCGGATTTTCTTCGCCCCCTGTTTCCTGGGTAATCGCGAAGAACCCTGCGGCCAGGAAGAAAACGAGCAAAAAAATAACCGGAGCAAGCGTCTGCGGCTTCAGTAGAAGCCGTGGCTTAAACTTAAATAATTCCCGCAAATTCCCTCGCAAATTCATGGGGATCGAAAGCCTTGATGTCCCCGTATTTTTCGCCTGTGCAAAGGTAGGCCACAGGCATGTGCAGAACGGACGCAAGGGAGAAGACCACCCCTCCCTTTGCCGTGGAATCGTACTTGGTGAGTATGGCAGCCTGGGGGGAAACCGCCTCGCTGAAAATCTCGGCCTGCGCCAGGGCGTTCCTGCCGGTGGTGGCGTCCAGCACCAGGTATTTCACATATAATGACTCTGAGGCTTTTGATTCGACAATCCTGTCGATTTTTCTCAGTTCCTCCACCAGCGCGGACTTGGTGTGCATCCTTCCGGCTGTATCGGCGATGACAACGCCATTTATGCCGCCATTTATGCCGCCATTTATGGCGCCATTTATGGCGCCGCTGCCTGCTGCTTCTATCGCGTCATACACGACGGCGGCGGGGTCCCCCCCGTGCTGGTGGGCGACAACCCTTAGCCCCAGCCGCTCGCCGTGAATTTTAAGCTGATCGATTGCGGCGGCGCGGAAAGTATCCGCCGCGGCAAGAACAGGGTTCAGGCCGGAAGCTTTATACATGGAAGCGATCTTGGCAGCAGTTGTCGTTTTGCCTACGCCGTTGACCCCCAGCATCAGAATTACCGTCTGCCTGGAGGGCGGCAAAATATTTTTTTCTAAGCCCGTGCCGTCAACCAGCATTTTTTCCAGCAGCGCGGCAAGCCTCTCCCGCGCTTCCTGCGGCTGTGAAATTTTTTCTTTCCTGCATATCTGCTGCAGCAGTTCCGCAACCCCGAAAGCCTCCTGCGCCCCGATGTCCCCTTCCACCAGCAGGTCGGCGAGGTCGTCATAAAAATCCTGCGAAAGAGCGGAGCTTCCGGCAAAAAAATTCTTTATCTTATCGGTAAATTTCATTTTTTCCCCCGCCTGGCAATCGGTGTCGCTCCTTCCGTTGAAATATACAGGTAGCGGCTAAGCTGGAATACATTGTACGCGGCAGCGGCTCCCAGCAGAATCAAAGAGCCGTTGTTTATATAGCTCCACGTATTGGTGTTGTTCCAAAATTCCTGGCTTGAACTGTTGGGCAGCACGTCTCTCTGGCTGGTGTAAACGCCGTTAGCGCCCCAGGCAATCATCGCCGCAATCCAGGTAATGCCCCAGGCCCAGTAATACTGGCTCCTCGCTTTATTCACCCTTTTCTGCCCGGACTCCGGGAGGTTCTTTAATTTCAGGGAAATGTTATACGATTCATCCTGTACAGCCGGGGCGGTGAAAACGATTTTCGCCGCCTTCCTCTCTTTGGCCTCGGCTGTAATATAGCCCAGGGTGTCAATGGGCATCAGCAGGTTATACGGCGCTTCCCCCACATACAGCGCGCCGTTGTAAATGGATACGCCGTTAAAGCCCGGCGTCCCGATATTTACGCGGGAGTACAGCAGGGAGCTTAAAGACACGTCAATTTCCGTAACCTTGCCGCTGGAAAGTTCCGTCTCCACAAGTTCGGGGGTATAGCCTTCCGCCGACACCGCCACCGTGATCTTGCCCGGAGGGTGTTCCCGTTCTTCGACAGATCCCCTCCCGGCAAAATTCCCGTTAATCAGCACCTGGGCTTCGGGGGGATCGGTTTTAATCGCTATAAGGGCCGGTTTGTTCCCCGAAAGCACGGCGGTCAGCCGTCCGGTAATTTCGTTAACCGCCCCCGCCGCGTCGTCCATTGAGAAGATTATATCGTCCTCATACACAAAGGCGTTGGCGTAAAGGACGTACAATTTCAGCGTGATAAAGAAACGCCCGTGGAATTCCCGCACCGAACCGACGAGAAAGGCGTCGGCCTTTTGCTCCTGGGCGAAACGCCTCTCCCTGCCGGGTTTCGGAGGCTCGGGGAAAGTTCCGTTCAGGTTGGCCTGAACCAGTTTAAATACAGGCTCGTTATTGACCGCGGGCTTTTCGGCCATCTTCTTTGCCAGTTCCTCTTCGAGTTTTTTTATATCGGCGTCAAGTTTTTTAAGGTTATTCCGGTACCGCCAATTCGGCTCGCCTCTGAACAGCAAGAGCGACCGTTCGTCCTGTTTTTGGGCCAGGGCCTTTGCCGCCGCGTTAACCGCCTGCCGCCAGGCGTAGTCCTCATAATAGGCGTATTCCGGCGAAACGCGGAGCCTGTAACTTACCGTTTTAAACGTGTCAACAAGGCTTTTGGTGATTACCTGCCCTGCGATACGCTGCGCGGGCTGGAGCATGGAAAAATCAAACTGGGTAACGCAGAGGTACCATTCGTTATTGATAGGTTTTTTATCCTCCTCGTCTTTATTCCCGGAAGCGAACGCAACAAAAGAGCAAAGAGCAATGAGCAATGAGCAAAGTACTATTTTTTTATTTACCCTATTCCTCACTCCTAACTCCTCATTCCTCATTTTCCTTCTTCCCTTTGCTATTTGCTAATTGCTCTTTGCTCTTTGTATTTTGCTGCCACGTATACCTCAAGTACTCCTCGATAAACTGATCTATGTCGCCGTCCATTACCGCCTGTATGTTGCCCGCCTCCGCCTTGGTGCGGTAATCCTTTACCATGGTGTAGGGCTGGAAAACATAGGAACGGATCTGGTTGCCCCACGAGATGTCTTTCTTTTCCTGGTGGAACCGTTCTTTCTCCTTTTCCTTCTCCTGCCTGTAATGATCGTAGAGCCTGGCTTTCAGCATACTCATGGCGACGGCGCGGTTCTTTATCTGGCTGCGCTCGTTCTGGCAGGCTACCACTATGCCCGTGGGCAGGTGGGTAAAGCGGACGGCGCTGTCCGTCTTGTTGACGTGCTGCCCTCCCGCGCCGCCCGAACGGTAGGTGTCCACCCGCAGGTCTTCCGGCCGTATTTCCACCTCTATAGAATCGTCTATTATAGGAAAAATGTAAACAGAGGCGAAGGACGTGTGCCTCCGCGCGTTGGCGTCAAAGGGCGAGATGCGTACCAGCCGGTGTATGCCCGTTTCGCCCTTGAGGTAGCCGAAGGCGAAGTCCCCGTCAATTTTGCATGTGACGGATTTGATCCCCCCTTCCGCTTCCAGCCTGTCAAGCTCCTCTATGGAGAAGCCCCTGCGCTCGGCCCAGCGGGTATACATCCTGTAGAGCATCTGCGACCAGTCGCACGCCTCGGTCCCGCCCGCCCCGGAGTGGACGGTAAGGAAACAGCCGTTTTTGTCCACCTCGCCGCTCATCATCTCCAGAAGGTTGTGCCTGTCAAAGCGGGCGCGTATATCCTTAAGGCCGCTCTCTATGCCGGCGCTTTCGCTTTCGTCGCCCGCTTCCGAGGCAAGCTGGCAGAGCGCTTCAAGGTCGTCTACGTCGGCGAGCATCTGTTTCCAGGGTTCGTAGCGGTTTTTAAGGCTTTTCAGTTCGGACATGGTTTTTTCCGCCGCCGCAGAATCGTTCCAGAACCCCGTTTCTGCGGTTTTCGCTTCAAGATCCGCTATCCATTGCCCGAAAGAGTCAAAGCCGCCTCCAGGTTTCGTAAATTTTCGACTTAATCTCCCTGACAGGGCCGTTCAATTCAGCAAGCAGCATGTCAAACCTCTCTGTATGAACAATAGCATAGAAAAGAAGGGAAATGCAAGATAACAACAATCAAAATAGCAAATAGCAATGAGCAAATAGCAATGAGCAAATAGCAAAGGTAAGATTGTTGTATCTTGCTTTGCTCCTTGATACTTGCTCTTTGCTCTTTTGTTTTGCTCTTTTGTTTTGTTTGGAATATTTTTATTATATGTCTTTTGATATTTTAACTGGTTTATTTGAAATACAAAAAATGTGATCCCTTTCTCTTTCCAAATTATTATATTCATAATCAGAGGAGATTAAGAAATGAAAAAGCTCTTTGCGGTTCTTATCGTTTTACTGACGGCGGTATCGCTGTCGGCGGATCCCATTCAGTTAGGGAATTTCCCTGTTGGGCAATGGCTGGATGCCAACTACAACGCGGTATGGGATTTCACATCGAACAACATCAGGATTCTGAGCACCGACGGAAAAGTTCTGTACGACTTTTCCGGCAAAACAATTCAGGATTTTCAGGTTATTGCGGAGGGGACTCAGCCCGGCATTTCCTTTACCTGTCCTGAGTCGGGGAGATCGTATAAATTCCTGAAACCCCTGACCAACAGTGACGTGAGTATGCAAATTAAAAGAAGCGGCCGTCCTGATTACTCGGTAACAATGAAGAAACAGTAAAAAACGGTGTCTGGGGTTCGGCCCCAGACACTGCTCCCCTTGTTAAACAGTCATAAAAAAGGGCGAGCCTCTCGACCCGCCCCCGACGGTTTATAAAACAATAAATTATTGTTTTATAAATATCATTTCAGGTGAACCTTCTCCGTCGGCACCGGCAGGTTGTTTCACTTTTTTACCGTTTTGGTTTATCTGAGCCCCAGTCAAATCAGTCAATTTTATAGATTGCGAAGTTATGGTGTCGGTCATTATTATGCTGCGTGCTGAATCATTAATAATCACACCTTCTTCACCTCCAAAACTTTCTTTTATGCTGTTCCATGTTGCGGTATCTATGTTGCCGGAAAAAGTATACGTCATTTTTTGAACCCCTGACATTGTTCCCGTAGTTGCATTTGTTGCAATAATTGTCATTGTCATTTCCATTGTCATGGTCATAGTTATACCGCCGTTAGAATTTCTTTGAGTGGCTGAACCTTTCCATGTCCCGTTTAACTGAGTCAGGCTTGTAACACTTGCCCATGTGTCTGCCTCACTGCTTGAACTGTCATCGCCGCCGCATCCGACAACCGCCATTCCGAATACCAGCGCCAGAGCCAGTATTCCCATCCAGATTTTTTTATCTGCCATTGTTTTCTCCCGCGTACAACGCCCGCCGGCATATATAAACACCCCATGCGGGCTGTTTTTCCAATTCGCCTGCCCTTAGGCAAGCCTGTTATTTTCGGGTACTGAATCCTGTGCAGAATGTCCTTTACATCGGAGTCGCGGACATGGGAAATTCCTTGTTGGAGTGAGGGATACAGAAAATTAGGGCAAATTTTTTTTATAGATTCAGGTGAGTATTGAGAGAGAGAGAGAGAGAGAGAGAGAGAGAGAGAGAGAGAGAGAGAGAGAGAGAGAGAGAA
>Ga0268262_10005697_pt1 | contig 12258 bp, 8 predicted proteins | sample TergutNc150P3_FD_190354 | JGI IMG/M metagenome (GOLD analysis project Ga0268262, IMG submission 190354) | Nasutitermes corniger P3 segment gut microbial community from laboratory colony in Florida, USA - Nc150 P3 (SPAdes) (version 2) | ecosystem: Host-associated > Arthropoda: Insects > Digestive... | reverse complement strand
TATGGCGGTACATAGATCCCCTTCGGCGCAGCCCAGGCCCTGCACCTTCATGGAGCCGTGGAGCGCCAGGCATACGCCGTCAATTGCGCCGGCATTGCGCGCCTGTACCGCGCGGTCGATGAACTCAGCCTTAATCTTTTTGTAAAAGCCCGCCGAGATAATGCCGTTGGGAACCGCGCGGCATAAAATCATCGGTATAATCCCGGCTCCGGCTTCCTTAAGGGTAGTGATTATCCCTGTGGACGAATAACCGGGAAGCATCCCTCTTTCTACAATTTCATTTCCCCTGTAGATGACAAAGTCCTCTTCGCCAGTGATAATTGGGTTAAGGGAATTGGACTCATGGTTCATGCCGCCGACAACAATACGCATAAAATTTGTTAACCTCCGCTATAATTGATTATAATACATTTTAGAGGAGGCACAGATCATGGCAGATAATGTAATTGACGGTATGCACGGCTGTTTGGAAGAAGAAAACTATGTGCGACCTGAAGATCCGCAGATATTAAGGCGGCTGGAGTGGTTCCAGGATCAGAAGCTGGCGCTGATGATGCATTGGGGCATTTATTCCCAGATTGGCCTTGTTGAAAGCTGGGCTATGAGCGACGGCGACTCGGACTGGAGCCGCCAAGGCGTTGACTGGGATGTGGATTCACAATCTTTTAAGAGGCAATACCGGGATTTGTACAAATCTTTTAACCCTATACGGTTTGAGCCGGATAAATGGGCGAAGGCCGCCGCCAATGGCGGGTTTAAGTACCTGATTTTTACCACAAAGCACCACGACGGCTTTTGCATGTGGGATACAAAGCTGACGGATTATAAAATTACCAGCCGGCTCTGCCCCTTTTCGATAAACAAGCGCGCCGATATTGTTTCCAATGTATTTGAGGCGTTCCGCCGCCAGGGCCTGGGCATTGCCGCCTATTTTTCAAAGGCCGACTGGAACGTGCCTTTTTACTGGGCGGAAGGGCAGTTTAAGGGCGAATTCACTTCCCGCGGGCCGTCGTACCTGCCTTCCGAACAGCCTGAATTGTGGGAAAAGTTTGTAAATTTCACGCATGGCCAGGTAATGGAGCTTGTGACGGGGTACGGCAGGCTGGATATTCTATGGTTCGACGCTGGCTGGGTATGCCGCCAGAACGGGCAGGACATCCGCATAGAGGAATTGGTGGAAAAAGCGCGTAAGGTGCAGCCGTGGCTCCTGTCCGCTGACCGTACCTGCGGCGGAATTTGCGAAAACTACGTAACGCCTGAGCAAAGCGTGCCAGGCAAGCCCCTTAACGTGCCATGGGAAAGCTGCGTAACCATGGGGAACGGCTTCGCGTACTCCTACGATGATAATTTCAAATCGACAAAGCGCTTGATCCGGCTGCTTATTGACATTGTGTCAAAGGGCGGCAACCTGGCGCTTAACGTCGCGCCCCAGCCGGACGGGCGTTTGCCCTGGCCCGCGCTGCGCCGCATGGCGGAAATGGGCGCCTGGCTTAAGCAATACGGCGAGGCGATTTACGGTACCCGCGTTTGCGCACCCTACAAATCCGGCGAATTTGCCTTTACCCAAAAGGCAGCAAAAGGAAAGGTATTTGCTTTTTACCTGGGCGACGGCGGGTTTACGCCGGAATTAACGATACCCTACAGCGAAAAACCTGTTGTTTCAGTCAAAAACATGACTACAGGCGAAAATTTGCCTTTTAAGGCCAAGGGAGGCAGCGTAGCCGTTACCCTCGATTCATCCGCACCCACGTCGATGGAGAATTATGGCGGCGAGTTTATCGCCGAAGTGCTTGAACTGAGCGTGGAGGTAACAAAATGATTGTTTCAGCATATATCGGACAGGATCGTTTCACAGGGCTTCGCAATGACGACGCCGCGAAATTGACCCACGTGAATTTCGCCTTTGCCCTTGTGAAAGACGGCAAAGCCAGCGTCGGCCATTGGAAAAACGGGGAAAATGTGCGCCGTTTTATCCGGGAGAAAGGGCCGATTAAGGCCGTGCTGTCAATTGGCGGCTGGGGCGCAGGCGGTTTTTCGCCGGCAGTTGCCACGGCGGAGCGCAGGGAGGTTTTTGCCCAATCCCTGGCGGATATTGTCAATGATTACGGGTTTGACGGCGCGGACCTGGACTGGGAATACCCCTGCGACGGCTCGGCGGGCATTGAATTTTCCCCGGATGACAAGCCGAACTTTACCGCGCTTGCGTCTCTGCTGCGGGAAAAACTGGGGAAAGGCAAAATCGTCTCCATGGCGGCAGGCGCGAGCGAAAGCTGCGTCCGGAGCCTGGAAATTGACAAGCTTGTGCCCCTGATGGATCTGTTCAACATTATGACCTACGACATGGCGAAATGGTCGGCGGCAAGCCACCATACCAGCCTTTATGAATCCGAAATTAGCCATTCGATGTACGGGGACAAGGCAATCAAACTGTACCGGGAAGCGGGGATACCCAAGGAAAAAATTACCCTGGGTTCCGCTTTTTACGCGCGGATTTTCCATAACGTGGACGGCATAAACTGTGCGGCCAGCGGAGAAGCGCCGGGGTTTTCCGGCGGGTTTCCCGACACTATGGCGAAGGTTAACGCGGCGGGCGGGCTTTTATACGACGAAAAGGCCGAAGCGCCTTACGCGTACAACGCGAAGGAAAAAACCTTTATCACCTTTGACAATGAGCGTTCCCTAAAGGCCAAGCGCAAATATGTAAAAACCGAAGGGCTGGCGGGGATCATGTTTTGGGAATATTCCTGCGATGATAGCCACAGCACCTTGCTGAATGCGGTAGCTTTAGATTAGATATGTTAAATTTTAACCGTTTTATTAAAGTTTTCTGTACTTTTGGCTTGGCAGGTAGTATATTTTATTAATAGCTTTCTTTATCTTAAGAAAGTCTTTGCCAGGAATGGCGATTCAATGAATCTGAAATTTATGGAGGATTTTAGAATGAAAAGAACGATTTTGTTATTGGCCGCTTTATTGCTGGCTGCGGGTGTTCTTTTTGCGACAGGGGCTCAGCAGTCCCGCAATCAGGACACAAATAGCTTTACTCTGCTGATCGACTCGGATCGGGCTCCCGCTCCCGGTTGGTACGGAATCTACGATGTAATAGAAAGGGAGACTGGTGTTAAGGTAAATTTCCTGATTTACCCGTATCAGGCAGCCGTTGAACAGAAGAACATCCTGTTGAGTACCGGCAACTACCCCGACGCAATAGGCGGCTGGCTTGTTGGCGCAAACGACGTTTTAACCCTTTCGGCGGATAAGGTTATTATACCCCTGGAAAACCTCATCATGAATACCAAAAACGTGAGGGAAGCTCTGGAAACTCCCGGAATCCGGGCCAGCATGACCTTGCCGGACGGCCATATCTATTCGCCGCCATACCTGGTGGAGGAGCCGCTTGTTTCCTTTAACCCGTGGATCAACAAGAACTGGCTTGATCAGCTGGGCCTTCAGGTGCCAACAACCACCGACCAATTGAAGCAGGTGCTTATTGCCTTCAGGGACAGGATTCCCAATGTAGCCGGGCAGAGGATCATCCCCTTCTCCGGAGACCCAAACAACAAAGCTTTGGGCACCATGGCAGGCTGGTGGGGCGTGAATGCCTCGAACGGCGGGGTTAACGCCGGTTACTTCGCGGTAATTAACGGCAGGATAGAATCTACGGCAATACGGAATGAATACAAAGAGGCAATCAAGTTTTTTGCGGACCTGAACAGGGAACGCCTCGTTGATCCCGAACTTTTTACCCAGGATAAGGCAACCTGGGAGGCCAAGGGCAAGAGGGGCCTCTACGGGGTTGTCATGGGTTATGGGCCCGGGGACTTCTGCCCTGACATCGATCCCAAGGATAAGGAGAGGGATCCTTCAAAGAACTGGACGGGATGGGTTCCCTTGCCGGTACTGCGGGGGCCCGGGGTTGCCAATCCGTTGTTCCGCAACAACAACAACGGGAATAGCCTTTTCCGCACCCAGTTTGTCATTACCGACAAGGCCCAGGGAGCAAGAGCCGAGAGCATTATGAAGTGGCTCGATGCCTGCTATGATCCCATTCACAGCTATGAATTCAACCAGGGCCCCAAGGACAAGACCTGGAAGATACTGAGCCAGAGCGGAGGCAAGACCATCTATCAAAACCTTGATACTTCCACCTGGACCCAGGACGAGCGGGACAAGAACGGCTGGTCCGGATACTCCGTGGCCTCCCAGCCCAGGTTCCAGCGCCCCAAGGCTGTCTGGACAGAGCAGCCCAGGCCGGGTTGGGAAAACGAATACAAAGACCTTGATGTCCGGGATGCCCTGTACAAGCCTTTCCTTGAAAAGGTTACCATGCCGGCGCTGTGGTTCAATGCCGCCGACGGACGCCGGGTCGCAGACCTTCAGACTGCTATTGTCAACTATGTAGAGCAAAAAGAGGCTGAGTGGGTTTCCGGCCAGGCCAATATCGACGCCGAATGGGATGCCTATGTGGCCCAGCTTAACCGCCTGGGGCTTCAGGAGCTTCTTACCCTGAAACGCAACGCGGCAAAACTGTAGCCTGTATTTGGGCTTGTAAACAGTAAGGAAACAGTTGTTCAGAAACTTGGGTTTTTGAGCAACTGTTTTTTTTGAACCGGCAGTTTTTTATTTTATTTGTGTAAATTTAACAATGATGGGATAATAATAAGATATAGGAGAGTTAAATGTGATGAAAATCGATAAACAGAAACCGCTATTGACACGGATAATTCAAAGCAAAGAACTCTATTTTTTCTGCCTGCCGGGGCTCCTTATCATGCTGATTTTTCATTATTGGCCTCTGTACGGGGCGCAAATAGCTTTCCGGGCATATTCGGTGAGGCGGGGTATTTGGGGGAGCCCCTGGGTCGGGCTGCAGCATTTCGTCAGGTTTTTTAATTCGCCCAATGCCGTACAGATTATCTATAATACTTTAGTTTTAAGTTTTTATTCTCTGGCCGCCGGTTTCCCGATACCTATTATTCTGGCCCTGCTCCTGAACTCTTTCCGGCATAAACGCTATACCAAAGTGATACAGACCGTAACCTACGCGCCGCATTTTATCTCTGTTGTGGTCATGTGCGGTATGATTATCCTTTTTCTTTCGCCCCGTGTCGGCGCGGTAAACAGAATCATCAGCTTTATGGGTATCGAGCCTATCAATTTTATGGGCGAGCGCAGTATGTGGCGCAATATTTATGTCTGGTCCGGCATATGGCAGGGCATGGGCTGGAGCTCTGTCGTGTATTTCGCCGCCCTATCCGGGGTGAGCCCCGAGTTGCACGAAGCCGCCACAGTGGATGGGGCGACCAAGTTCCAGAGGATTCTTCACATAGACCTGCCGACTATTTTGCCAGTGGCGGTTATGCTTCTAATCCTGAATTTGGGGAGCGTGTTTTCCATAGGCTTTGAAAAGGCCTATGCCCTGCAAAACCCCCTGAACCTGAATGTATCCGAGATTATCTCCACCTATGTCTACAAGATCGGTATTATACAAAACGATCCGGCGTATTCGTCGGCGGTGGGCCTCTTTAACGCGGCGGTAAACGCCGTGCTGCTCATCAGTGCCAACTCAATTTCCCGCAAACTTTCCGATAACGCGTTATGGTAGGTAAAAAATGGAAATAAATAATTCGTTTGCTGCGGCAAAGCCGATTAAGGCAAAAAGATACAAGGAACGCCGGTGTTTTGAAGACAAAGTTTTCGATGCCATAAACTTCGCCGTTCTTACCATTGTATTTGTCATCGTGGCTTATCCCCTGTATTTTATCGTTATCTCTTCTGTAAGCGATCCTCAAAAGGTGGCGTCGGGCCAGGTGCTTTTTTTCCCTGTGGGCCTTAACCTGGATGGTTACAGAGAGGTGCTTAAAAACGAAGGCGTCATGCGGGGCTTTTTTAATTCCATTTATTACACGGTTTTGGGAACCACGATTAACCTTATCGTTACCCTCCCCACTGCCTACGCCTTGTCCCGCCCGGACTTCCACGGGCGCAGGGGCATTTCGATCTTTTATATCATAACCATGTTTGTTTCAGGCGGACTTATCCCCACATACCTTGTGGTTCGCTCCCTTGGGATGCTCAACACCGTATGGGCGCTGGTCATTCCCGGGGCAATCTCGGTCTACAACATGATGGTTGCCCGGACCTTCTTTATAACAAATATCCCTGGCGAGCTTTTGGATGCCGCGAAAGTTGACGGGTGCTCGGATACCATGTTCTTTTTCCGCATAGTCCTGCCCTTGTCCGGGGCAATAATCGCCATTCTGGTACTTTGGTACGGCGTAGGGCACTGGAACTCGTATTTTTCGGCCCTGCTCTACATTTCAGACAGGAAACGCCAGCCCCTCCAGCTTGAACTCCGCATGGTGCTGCTCCAGAACACCCAGGCGCCGGACTTGCCCCTGACCGAGGAATTTATCCTCGAAAGGCGCCGCCTTAATGCCTTGCGCGAGATGATGAAATATTCGCTTATAATCATCTCAAGCCTTCCTGTTCTGATTCTCTACCCCTTTATCCAAAAGCATTTTGTTAAGGGCATTACTGTCGGTTCGCTTAAAGGTTAGTTGTCTGTAAAAGATTTTTAGAAGTATTATAGTAGTCCAATGACAGGGAATAACTCACAAATAGAGCTTTTGGCCCCGGCCGGCTCCCCCGAGGCGCTGGACGCGGCAATTGGGGAAGGGGCGGACGCGGTATATTTGGGGCTGAAGAGCTTCAATGCCCGTATGCGGAGCGCCAATTTTACGTATCCGCAGTTTGAAGGCGCCCTTCGCTCCCTGCGCCGGATGGGGAAAAAAGCCTACGTTACAGTAAATACGGTTTTTGAACAGCGCGAAGCCGACCGTATGTACCAATTGCTCAAATACCTTGCCGCCCTGGGGCCTGACGCGCTAATCGTACAGGATTTCGGGGTGGTTGCCATGGTTCGCTCCCAGTTTCCTTCGCTGCGACTGCACGCCTCAACCCAGATGAACATAGCCTCGGGCCGGGGCGCTAATGCCCTCTCCAAATACGGCGTTTCCCGCGTGGTTCTTGCCAGGGAGTTGAGCCTTGGCGAGCTGCGGGATGTCAGGCGGGAAACCAACCTGGAACTGGAGGTTTTTGTGCATGGCGCTCTGTGTATCAGCGCCTCCGGCTTATGCCTTTTTTCCAGCTACCTTGGCGGCAAGTCCGCGAACCGCGGTTTGTGTACACAGGCCTGCCGGAGGCTTTATTCCCGTGAAGATCGTCCCGGTCAAAGCGGCTACTATTTCAGCCCCGCGGATCTGCGGCTCTTGGAATGCCTGCCCGACCTCGCCGATGCCGGGGTTAACGCCCTTAAAATTGAGGGCCGCATGAAAAGCGCCGATTACGTGGGCGTTGTGGTCAGCGCCTACAGGCTGGTTTTGGACGCAATCGCAGGAGGGGATGAGGGGGAAATCCGGGGGAGCATCAGGCAGGGCATGGAGATACTGCGAAATGACTTTGCCCGCTCGAAGACTCAGTTTTATTTTGACGCCAAAACGGAAAAGGGAGCTTTGCCCCCATCTTCTATTGATTGGCTGAATCCCGATCAGGACGGGGGGACGGGCATCAATTTGGGGACTATTCTCAAGGTAAAGGGAAGGGATAGTACCGCTTTGATCTCTTGCGATGGGGGAGTGCTTCCCTGTTTGGGGGATTCGGTGCGGCTGCACAGCAAGGATGATAGCAAAAGGGTTTCCCATAAGCTTAAGTTTGTCGAGCCTGTCGAAGGCGGCTGTTGGATTTCTATGCCGGAAGGTTTTAAGATCGGCGACAGGGTCTACATTATTCAGACCAAAACCATGTCCAGGCGCTACGCGCCGGTAATTGAGCGTAGCGGATCGGGGCGAGGGCCCGGGCGGGAAAAAGCGCCGTTTTCCGAAATCGGCGAATTCGCTAAATCCGAAAAAACCGGGAAAAACGCAAAGCAAAAGGCAGCCGGCTTTTTCCCTGATGGGCTTTACGTGGCGGTTTCGCGCACGGAAGATCTTTTCATAGTGCAGTCTTCGCGCCCCAAGCGGGTGATGCTTTCCTATTCCCGTAAAACCGCCGCTTACCTTCTTGCAGAAAACAAGCCGCCGCTTCCCTTTAAGCCGGCTGAGATCATCCTGGTTTTGGATCCATATTTCCCTCAAGAAGCCGCTTCAGGCGGTAAAGGATCTTTCGAAAGCGAAATAAGCCGGCTTGCGGAAAAGGGCTACAGGCAGTTTGTCCTGAACAACCCCGGGCATTTTTCGTTTTTCCGCAATTTGCAGGGCAGGGACAAAGCGCTTTTAATCGCAGGCCCCTGGTTTTATATATTCAACGCCTGGTCGCTGTCTTTTGTGCTGTCGCTGGGCGTGGACGGCTTCGTTTCGCCGCTGGAGAACAACCGCCAGAACCTGGAACGCACCCTGGAAGAAATTTCGCATAAAACGGGCCGCCAAAAGGCGAACAGCGCCCTGCGTTCCATGGCTTTCGTTCCGGTTTTTGCCTGGCCTTCGCTGTTCCATATCCGCTCTGATCTTGGTCAGGTGTATGACTTTAATTCGTTTACAGATGGCAGGGGCGAAAATTTTTCTATTGTAACCAGCCCCGAAGGCTCCCAGGTGTATCCTGCCGCGCCCTTCTCCATAACTGACAAGATCCCTTTCTTAAAAGAAGCTGGCTTTTCCCGCTTTATAATTGACCTGTCCGGCCCGCCGCTTAAAAAAGCCTTTTACCGCGACTTGATGCGCGCCATAAACGATGGCACGCCAATAGGTGGGGGTACGCGGTTTAACTGGAAAGACGGCTTTTATCAAAAACCCTAATTTAGCGTGCAATTACCGCAAACGGCATCCACTCAAGCCAGAGGTGTGCGGGGGGAATTCGCGCAGTTTGCAGTTGGCGTGAATTTTTCTTACGCATGACAGTCAACGTTTGCTCTAGTGGTCATGCCATTATTCTTCCACGCCAAAAATGCAAACTGCGCGAATTCCCCCCGCACACCTCTGTGGCTTTATTGGCAGCCGCCGTTTGCGGCAAAGGAAGCAAAAATTTCAAAGATACTCTGCATCTCACCGAGCAAAGTGGTTTTGCCTGCTTTAGCAGGGTGAAATGCAAAATCTGTCTGTAATTTTTGAGCATTTGCCGCAAACGGCGGCTGCCAGGAATATCACACAGGTGTGGGGCAGGGATAGCCGCAGGTAGCTTTTTTGGAGTGAAAGAGAAATGGCCATGACCATTAGAGCGGGATTAGACTGTCATGCATAAAAATAGACCACTCCAACAGATACCTGCGGTTATCCCCGCCCCACACCTGTGTGTTATAGTTAATGCCGTTTGCGGTAACTGCACGCTAAATTAGGATTTTTATTTATTCTCTTGTTTTTTTTCAATTATGCATTAATATTAAAAAAATAATTAGAAAATTTGGAGGATCTTTTGAAAAACCGTGTATTCATAATTGGATTAATCATTATCTTCCCGGTTGTCTGCATGTTTCTTTCAGGATGTGGTGGTGACTCTTTTGCCCTTCAAGCGCCCGGATGCACAGCAACTTGGAATGATGATATTACATGGGTAGCCTGGAGCTGGGTGAAAGACGCGGATTACTATGTGATTTATGGAAAGGAATATAACAAAAAAGATAACGAGGACCCTCCTTCCAGCCCAAAAGATTTTAAACCGATTGAACCAGGTGTCAAGTTCACAACAAGTCCATATGCTCATAAAACACGGGATGATTATAGTTACGCTGTAAAAGCTTTTAAGAATAATGGAGATTCCAGCGATTATTCCAATGTAGCGTTTACGTGGTAATGGAGAAAAAAATGTTATGTAAAAAGAGTAATGTATCAGTTTCATTGATTTTTTGTTTTTTATCTATTTTTGCAATTACTTTTCTATTCGTGACTTGTAGTAGCGATGAATCGGTTAGCTATACTGTTCGCTTTGAGAGTAATGGCGGCCAATATGAGGCTGGTGAGTATATTGTCACTGGCCGTACTGTGTATCAGCCTGGGGATCCAAAAAAGGCAGGCGCGGTTTTTGTAGGCTGGTTCGCCGATGCCGCTCTAACCAAACCATATAACTTTTATAGAAAAGTTAATCAAGACTTAACCATATATGCGAAGTGGGCATCACTTTCGTCAGAAGGTACTGGCGGCTTAGGCACTGGCAACGGCCCAAGTGGCGGCGGCAATTCAGGCAGCGGCGGGACTTCAGGCACTGGCGGCAGTTCGAGCGGCAACGGCGGCTCTGGCGCTGGTACCGGCTCCGGTACTGGCGGCGGCTCCGGCGGCGGCGGCAATTCAGGCGGCGGCGGGACTTCAGGTACTGGCAGCGGCTCAGGCGGTACAGGCACAGGCGGCGGTTCGAGCGGCGGCGGCGGCTCTGGCAGCGGCTCAGGTACAGGCGGCAGCACTGATGGCGGCTCGGGTACTGACAGCGGTACCGGCTCTGGTACTGGTACTGACGGTGGTTCAGGCAGCGACGGAGCTAACACCGGTGACAGTGGAGTCGCCACAGTCAGCTTTGACAGTAATGGCGGAACCGCCGTTTCACCGAGAACAGTACATATTGGCGACGCTCTAAATATGGATCCTGATGAAATTCCTACCCGTACCGGGGCTACTTTTAATGGCTGGTATACAGATGATGGTACACCCTACGTATTTTCTTCTACTACCCCGGTAACAAACGACATTACCCTACATGCGAAGTGGGTAATTACCGGAAGTTCCGGGGGCTCCGGAGGCCATGGAAGCCACGGAGGTACCGGAGGAGGTACCGGCGGAGGTACCGGAGGCATCGGATTTTCTTTAGTCACCGTAAGCTTTGAAACTGACGGTGGCAGTCCAGTAGACAGTCAAAGTGTAAGATCCGGTAGTAAGGCAACCCAACCTGGTACTCCTACTAAGGCCGGGTTTTTCTTTGACGGATGGTATACAGATAATACCTTTTCCACGCTTTACGATTTTTCTGCATCGGTAACTAGGGACATTACCCTTTATGCGAATTGGGTAAACCCGGTTACCGTAAACTTTGAAACTAACGGCGGTAGTCCGGTACCCGCCAGTCAGACTATATTTTACGATCCTGACTCCAAGGTAACAGTAACCCCGCCTGATAATACTATCACACGGGACGGATATTTCTTTGTCGGCTGGTATACTGATAACAAAACTTTTTCCAAGCCTTACGATTTCTCCGAGGAATTAACCGCCAGTATCACGTTATACGCCGAATGGATTTTAAAGGATATGGTTCCCGTGGAGGCAGGGCGCTTCAAAATGGGAACGGAAAACGAAACACAGGAAACACAGGAAGGCGAAAGGCCCCAGCACGATGTCATTATCACCAAAGATTTTTACATTGCCAAGTATGAAGTAACCCAGAAGTTATATCAGTCGGTCATGGGGGACAATCCCAGCGTTTTTAAAGGGGATAGCCTTCCTGTAGAGACTGTTAATTGGTATGAAGCGGTGGAATTCTGCAACAAACTGAGCGAACGGGAAGGGCTTACGCCGGTTTATATGTTAAGCAGGAGAGATCCGGCTAATGGTTATCCAATTAAAAGTATGAGGGTAACTGTGAATTGGAATAATGACGGCTACCGCTTGCCCACCGAGGCTGAATGGGAATACGCGGCCAAGGGAGGAAAAAAATCTTCGGGATATGTTTCGGGAAATTATTTTAAGTATTCCGGTGATGATATTCTTGATAATGTGGCCTGGTATAATAATAACAGCTCAAGTAAAACTCACGAACCGGGAGGAAAAAATCCAAATGAGCTGGATATTTACGACATGAGCGGGAATGTATGGGAATGGTGCTGGGATCAGTACGATAAGGATTATTACAAAGACAGTCCGTTGTCTGATCCGAGAGGACCTGGCAATGATACGGTTAATAGTGAGCATACCCGTGTTATGCGCGGCGGGTGCTACAGCTCTGTTACTGTGCCAACCCGTTCGGTTAACCGCTGGCGCCATGTACCGAATTACAAAGTGGACATAAACGGCGCTAGCGAGTATCAGGGTTTCCGTATCGTTTGCAACAGCCCTTAAATTAGCTTGCGTTCCACCGCGATGCGGATAAGGTCGGCAAGGTTTTCGGCTCCTACTTTCGCGTAGAGCATGTTGATAACCATTTTGACGGTGTTGACCGAAAGCCCGCGGCTGTTCGCGATTTCTACGCGCGAAAGGCCGTGGGATAAATCAGCGAGGATTTCAGCTTCCCTTGGCGAGAATACTACCCTGTCGGTAATGCCATAAGCTTTTTTGTACTCCGCTA
>Ga0268262_10005696_pt1 | contig 12258 bp, 10 predicted proteins | sample TergutNc150P3_FD_190354 | JGI IMG/M metagenome (GOLD analysis project Ga0268262, IMG submission 190354) | Nasutitermes corniger P3 segment gut microbial community from laboratory colony in Florida, USA - Nc150 P3 (SPAdes) (version 2) | ecosystem: Host-associated > Arthropoda: Insects >... | reverse complement strand
TTGGCTTTCTTAACCAATACCCTGATTATTGGACACAAGGTGATAGCATAGAAGAACTGGAAAGAATGCTTTTATCACTCTATGGCGATATTATGCAGTTTGATGATATTCAACCTGCTGTTCCTGAACACACAGGCTTAATCGCTGTTCCGGCATGAAGCGTCTTGATTTAATCAGACTCATTGAGCAAAACGGAGCAGTTTTAATCAGACATGGCAGCGACCATGATTGGTACAAAAACCTGAATACTGGTATTGCTGAGTCCGTTCCTCGTCACAGAGAAATCAAAGAACCCTTGGCAAAGAAAATAATCAAACGGCTTTCGTAAGCAAGCGAAAATGCCATGCGTGGGCCGCGTAATCGAATGCGTACTGTTCGGGCTAAGGAACAATCATTACCTGAAAAACAGCCAAGCTCTCTATATGCGCCGTCTGCGGATAAAAATCAAAAAATGACAATTTCTTAAGAGCATATCCGCCGTTTGTCAGTATCTTACAATCACGCGCAAGAGAAGCGGCATCGCAGGAAACATAGGCGAGGACAGGCGGCCCCTCCTGCGCCAGTACGGTAGCCAACTTTGGCGCAAGCCCAGCGCGTGGCGGATCGACAACGGCAAAGCCAAACGCGTCTTTGCGGCGCAATAATGTGCGCGGCCAATCCGTGTCGCGGATGGCGAAAAACTCCGCGTCCGTCCCCCTTAGATTTTCCCTTGCAAGACTGACAGCAGTTTTGTTTTCTTCCGCAAGCGTAATTCGCGCAAACATATCTTTTAAAAAATAGGCAAAAGTTCCTACGCCGCAGTACAAATCCGCCATAGGCATATTGGTATCCGCTTCCATGGCAATAATGCGCAGTTCTGCAATCAGTTTTTCCAGCATAAAGCAGTTGCTTTGAAAAAAAAGCCCTGCGTCAATTAAAATCTCTTTATCCAGCAGTGTTATCTTCCCTTTCCGCTTGCCGCCTTCGCTTAACAACACTCCGTCTTTGGAAAAAACGGTAAATCGATCTTTTTCAACCGGCAATGTAATTTCATTTCCTTCCCTGCCGTTACCTTTTGGAGACTTTAAAAGTTCCCTAATCCCCGTTGCCGCCACAGGGCAATCTTTAATGTCGATTATTTCGCCGCTCCGCCGCCCCATAAGACCGTATTGGCGCTCTAGTGTTCCCTTCGCTTTCTGCCTGAGGCAGTGAAACTGCATTCTATTACGGTATTCCCACGGCGGCGAAGGAATAATAGCGATTTCAGGCGGTTGTAATCCGCCAATTTTAAGAAATGAGTCTTTTAAAATTGCGGCCTTCGCCGCAAGCTGGGCGTCATAGTCAATATGTTGAAGATTACAACCGCCGCATCGGGCGTAAAAAGCGCAAGCCGCGTTTACACGCGCAGGGGATGGTTCGACAATTTCCAGCAACTCGGCCTTTGCCCATGTATTATGCTCCTGTAAAACGCGGCAACAAACGGTTTCCTCAGGCGCGCCGCCTTCAACAAAAACAGGCTTTCCCTCAAAACGGCCAAGCGCGTCTCCGCCCGGCGCGATACTTTCTAAGCGTAATTTGTAAACGTCTTTAACAGCCATTAAATGTAGTATACTTAAAACGATGAAATTTTTCCTGAAAAGCTGCCTTTTTTTGCTCTTCGCCGCCAATCCGCTCTTTGCGCAAAGCGAAATCCGCGAGCAAGGCCTTGTAACAAACGATCCTTTCTGGCGGCAGGCGCTTGGGGGGGCGGTGCTTTCTTTGCCTTCCGTTCAAGCCCAGTCCGCGGTTGTCGCCCTTGACGGCGGAAACATCAGGGCGTATTCTACGTCGGGAAAACCGTTGTGGAGCTATTCCGCAAGGGGCAAAATAAGCCCATTTGTTACACGCTCACGGGAAGGCTCTTCGTATTTATCAAGAATTAACGGAGTATTAATCGCGGTTAACCGCGCGGGACGCGAATTGTGGCGGCGCGATATGGGCGCACCCCTGTGTGCGGGTGTAGTTACAGGGTGGGACGGCAGATTGTTCGCTCCGGTTGAAAAAAAGATTCTTTGTTACACTGCGTCAGGGACACTTTTATGGACAAAAGTTTTAGAATCTCCGTTTTTAATCGCGCCAAAACTTGACCACAACGGAGGCATAGTATTTGCGTTAAACAATAACGAAATTTACCGTATGGATCATTTCGGAAATACTAAAAACCGGCCGCTTACCAAAGCGCCTGTCGCGCTTGTTCCCGCTTCTGGGACGCAAATTATTATCCTGTACAAAGACGGGATAATGGAAGAGTTAAAATTTTCAGAGGACGAAAAACTTCCCGCGCAGGGAAAAACAAATCTTCCGGAGTTTCCCAAACTTGCTTCCAATCCGCTTGCCGCAATCGGCAAAGACGGCAATATCGCGGTCATCATGAATGACGGCGGGCTTGCGTTCATATCGGTTGATGAGAGGAAAATAATCTGGTTAGGTGACAGCCATATAAAAGAAACGATTAAATCAGGCGGTAAACCCGATACGGAAGCTGAGATGCTTTTTGATGAAAGGGGAATTTATATTCTCAGTAAAAGCGGCGCGTCAGGTTTTTCAAAAGACGGTAAAAGACTTTGGTTTACAAATCTGCAGAACGCCGCCTCAATACCCGCCTTTGGAAACGACGGAGTTTTGTATTCGGGGGGAAGGGACTGGATACTTTATTCATACAAAATTGAAGATCGCGTTCTGCCGGAAAAAAATAACCTGTACGGACCAATCCCCGAAGGAACTTACGGGATGGGGCGTCCTCAAGTTTTTAACACGCTTGACATTCCCTTTAATGAGGACGAAAAAAAAGCCAAGCTTGCGGAAATTACGGAAGCGATAAAATCAGGCAAAGTGGGAGAAAACGAACCTGTCTGGACTGCATTTTTACTGACAATATCAGCCGGACATGAACACATACAACTGCGGCTTGGCGCTTTTAAACTTTTAGGAAAAATCGGCTCTCAGGAAACAATTCCCTGGCTTATAAATATTTTTCTTAAAGAAAATGAGCCGTCAATCAGAACAGCGGCGGTTATAACGATAGGGGAAATCGGCGTAGACCCGGAAGGAATCGCAATTCAAACATTTCTCCATTCAATAACTTATGACGGCGGTTTAAAAGATGAAACAATATTGTTCGCATTAGCCCAGGCGACGGGCGCATTATGCCGTTTCTCAGGACCGCCGCTGAGCGGAACAGGAGTCAGAATACTCACCCTGTTAAGCACTAACAATCAGCCGCAAATTGTAAGAAAACAGGCAAACAGGGAACTTGCTTCGCTTAGATAACTATTTATAAATATTCTGAATCTGTTCTTTACCGGGGAGTCTGTAAATGTCAAAGTCCCTGTCTATGCTGATGATTTGGCGGATACCTGTTTTTTCGGCGGTGATAACAAGGGTGGCGTCGGCAAAATCCATGGGCAGACTGGAGTATTTATCGGTCAGCTCTAAAAGACGCAGCATATCATTTTGATTAATATCGCTGATAATTACTCCCTTGTACATCACCCATTCATAAAAATCCCGTTGGGCGGCGGTGTTAAAATCAAGCATGTGGGAAACTTCCGTAAACACGGCGATTGTACTTACATACCTGAACGGATTGGCTTTCAAGAAAGAACGCACCTTGTGATGGTGCTTGTCGCTTGAGTCAAAAAGGGCGATAAGGGGACCGGCGTCTATAAGAATCGAATCTGTCAAACATTCATCCTGTCTGAAAGCTTCTTCTTAATCCGCTCCTTGTAAGTAACTGAGCGGTCGCCGTCGCCTGAACCGTATTTACCAAAGACCTTTTCTCCTAAGGAAAAAGAATCCATATCGCCTTCCTCGCGGTCATAGTACATCTCCAGAGATTTTATGATAACCTCGGATTTTGTCATATTCTTTATCCTGGCAAGGGCAAGGAGCTTATTCCTTGTTTCCAGGGGAAGCCTGGCGGTGGTAATAACTTCGTTAATAATATAGTTTGCTCTCATATTACAAATTGTAATACAAAAGAGAAAAATGTCAATAGATTTTTTTAAAAAAAATCTCCCAAAAGCCCATCTTCTCATTTCTCATTTCTCATTTCTCATTTCTCATTTCTCATTTCTCATTTCTCATTTCTCTTCCCTACCCGGAAAGCCTTCCTATAATAGCGGGAATTGAGACAAAGGTGCCTATGGAACTGCCTAAACTTGACAGGAAAAACACCAATAAAGACCTGGTAATTCTATTTTTGTAAATGCCTTTCAGACTGGCGGCGTCCTCTGTTAAACGTTGGACATCCGAGACACGAGGTTTTCTTAATACAGCCTGAACAATACCGGACAGGATGCCAACGCCGATAAAGGGATTAAGCGACGTTATTGGCGCTCCAATAAAAGAGACAAGTATCGCAAGCGGATGACCAAGGGCGAGTATTGCGCCCAATGCCGCAAGAGAGCCGTTCCACAATATCCACTGCGTTATCATGGAAAAACCTATTTTTGTTCCGGCGTGAATGAAACCAAATGCTATAAGGGCTATAATGGCGGCGGGAATAATAAAACGCGCTATTTTAGAAAGAAAACCGGACGGAGGAATTTTTTCCAATTCGCTTACGTCGGCGGACTCCTCTCCCCTGCTGAGTTTTTCAAGATGCGACTTAATACCCTGAATATGTCCCGCTCCCATTATGGCGGTTATTTTTTGATTTGTATCCCTCGGTTCCGTTTCCTGCGGCGCGGAAGACCAGATTTTTGCGGCAAGATAACGGTCTCTTTCGTCTATTAAAACTTCTTTAACAGCCGGCAAATAATTTGCAAGTTCGTCCATCATGCCGTCAAGTTCATTTTTATTTTTTAAATCTTCTATTTCTTTTTCACTTAACTTTTCAGTTGTAAAAGCGCTGGCTAAAAGAGAAGCTAACAGCTTGGCTTTGCTCCAAAGGCCGCAGCGTGCCCATGCCCGCATCAGTGTCGTATGCACCTCACGGTCGCAAAGACTGTATGGAATCCCCATTTTCTGCGCGGCTTCCACAGCCGTTTTCATTTCTTCGCCGGGTTTGACTCCCAGTTCATTGCCAAGACGGCGTTGAAAACCGGCAAGAACAAGATTTGCAATTAAAAGGAATCCCTTGCCTTCTTTAAAAACTTTTGCCAAATTAAGTTTCTCCCAATCATCTTTTTGCATGATTGAGTTATACCGCCCCTGATCAAGTTCTACGCAGACCATTTCAGGAGATCCCTCGCAAATAATATTCCGTACTTCTTCAATACTTTCGCGCGAAACATGCGCCGTCCCTATCAGGTAAAATTCTTTCCCGTTCAACGTGACTATTGTTGTACTTCCGCTCATTTTTCCACCTTTTTGCCAAGACCGCGTTCCGCCAGCGCCATTTCATTTAACCGCCATTCTATAGAACCTGACGCATTTTGATCCTGAACCATTAAATAATATCTGTCCGCCAAAGATTTGTTTCCTCTAATATCGTAATAAGAAGCAAGGTAATAAAGCATACGCGACTTAGTAAAAGTGTTTTTTTCATTTTCCAAACTTATAACTACATTTGAATCGCCTGAAAGATCATAATAAAGTTTTATCATTAAATACTCAGGCGTATCTTTTGGAACTGTACGCAGCACCTGCGCAAGAAATTGTTTTGGATCGGCTTGTTTGCCTGCGCGCATCCAGTTTACAGCGGCTAAAAGAGCGTAAGTATACTCTTTCGGCGCCTGTTTATAGGCGTCAAGAAAAGCGTCTCTGGCCGCCGTCCACTGTTTGTTCCTCATTCTGATAATGCCAAGAGCTTCAAATCCAAAGTAATAATCCGGTTTTAATTTTGTTAAAGAAAGATAATCTTTTTCAGCGCCGGAATAATCGCCGGTTTCATCTTTTATCGCGGCGCTGTATACATACGCCATAAAAACATTAGGCTCAGCTTTGATAGCGCTGTTAAAATATTTTAAAGCTTCCTGAATCCGGTTCATTTCCATTAAAAGCTGTCCGCAGTCCACAAGCGCCCAATAATTATCCGGTTCAAGTGAAAGAGCGGCGTTTAAATCTTCAAGCGCGTCCGCGTAAAAACCGGCTCCTTTATAAAGCCTTGCCCTCTCATGAAGCGGTCTTGCCCAATCGGGGTATAAAGACGCGGCGCGGTTTAAAAGCCGTTCCGCGTTCTTAGGCTCTCTGGTATAGCGGTATACTGTCGCACGGCCTACCAAAGCTTCTCCATTATTAGGCTCTGCGGCAAGCGCCTTGTCAAAATAATTCGCCGCTACCCGCAAATTTTGGTTTTTAAGACTGATATTCGCCAAATCATTAAGCGCCCTTACATTGTTTGGCTCAAGGGCAATTACTTTGTCAAGAAACGTCCGCCTTTCTCTTTCCTTGCCTTCAACCGCGGCGGCGTCGGCTAATATCATTAAGGCTTCCGTATTTTTACCATCGGCTGATATAATACCGTTTGCTATTTTTTTCGCGTCAGCGGTCTTGCCTGCGGTATTTAATATTGACGCTTGCATAATGCGAATTTCAACTTTTGCCTTCTGATCTTCGGGCAGTGTGTCAAATAATTCCAGTGCGGAAGCATATTCCTTGCGGGCAAGACGGGCGGCAACCTCAGTAAGGATAGCCCCCGTATTATTTCCCTGGCACCAAACCTGCGAAAGCCTAAAAACAAGAAAAAACAACAAAATCGCCCGCAGAAAAAAACCGCTTCCATAGAATTCTATTTTCATGCTAGTATATAGTATACAATAATTAATAAACCGGCAAGTTACATTCAACAGCCGTGTTTGTTACAAGGGGTTGATTTATTTCATGAGAAAACCTTTAACATCGCGTATTATCATCCTTACCGTCATGTATTGCATAGTATTCTTTCTGCTGGTAATTCTGCAATTTTCCAACAAGGGAAATTTTTCACTTTCCGTGGGAGCAATGACTTTAAAAGGCCACTACCTGCAATCGTCAAAGTTAACCGAACAGGATATGGAAGAAATTATAGGTGGCGTAAAAGTTTTCTATGGCGGACTTGAATTTTTATTAAAGGAAGAACGGGGAAAAGGCTTAACAATGACAAATACTAACGGCGTAAGTACGCCTGTAAATCCCCGAATGATGACCATTACCGATAACTCGGCGCGTTTTATATTACCGGGAGGAACAACGCTTACATTCAGCTCAATTGATTCCGCAAAGGGACAGGAACTGCATATCAATGCGGACTTTGAAGGAGACATTTCTGAAATTACAATACCCATCGTTCCGCGCCGTTCTTCGCTTGTCAGGGACTCAGAACAGCTTGGTATCATGTACGGCGGAATGCGTTTTGTTTTTAGCAGTCTTGGACAGGAACTGGAAAAAGGATGCTTGAACTTGTCAACAGACAGCACATTTATATCATATCGTTCCAGAGGCAAACAAAGGGCGTTTGATCCGGCGGATTACATAATAACACAGGTGTCAAATTACGACAGTATTTTAAGAAACTGGCAGAATGCAAGCTATACCCAATGGAATCAAAACGCGTCTTCTTTACAGAATGAAGATGATATAATCGCATACAGCGCGCAGGCTCTTTTACGCGGCAATTACACGGCGGCGATAGGGGCAATTTCACGTGATTTTATAAACAGTCCAAGACATAGTTTCAGATCGTCAGTATTTGTCGGAGGAATGACAAGCGCATATTCTTCGTTTGTTTCTTATGAAAATGAAAAAAATAATTTGATTACCCGTTTAATCAGGGAAAGATCGCTTAACATTTTAAAAGAAGATCATATTCTAAATTTTTTGTTTACGCGAAGTAATCTTGTCCTTGCAAATGAAGTTATTGATATTATTAATAACGCAAGTTTTGATCAGCTGATTTCGGATCATTGTCCGGGTCTATTGGAAATCTTTTTTGACATGAAGCGATGGAGGCCGGAGGCAAATAACCCCATTGAACACCTGACAGACCAGATGCTTTTACTTATTTCAGATAATTTAAACCGTGATCCCGAAAATGACGCAGTTTACGCGTCAAGCTCCGAGAGCAACAATTCCGAATTCAGCATGAGGCTTGGAAAAGCGCTTGTTTTTTGGGCGGACACGACTAAAAATACCGAATGGTCAGAAATAGGCCGTTCTTTAATTTTATCGGCAGTCCTAAACGGGAATGCCGGAAGACTCCACAATATATTAAATCCGACAGATTATTACCCAAGAGCGTCATGGATTACAAATGAAGGCCATTGGGTATGGACTGTTTCTCCGTCCGTCAGAGCATCATACACAGACAGTAATTTGAATATCTCCGTTTCCTTTCCGGTAGGACAGGCGCATTTTTTAATTATGCGCGGAGTGCGGCCTTTTAACAGAATACAGATTCACGGAATGGACTGGAGAACAGACAGTCAATTTGAGCGCTATGATTCATCAGGCTGGTTATACTATCCCGCAGAACAAATTCTTATATTGAAGATAAGACATCGCGCAACTGTGGAAAATGTCAGAATCATCTACAGGGTATATGAACCGGCTCCGGTTATTAATGAAAACCCCGTAACAGAGGGCATTATTGAATAGGCGGACTCTCTTTTTAATAGCAATTATTTTAGCGGTATTATTAATAACGGCATTGTGCATCATTTTAATTAAATGCGATAAAAAAGAGACTCAAACTCAAGTTGAACATATTGAAGAGCCTGCGGCAATCGAAGAAGAGACCACAGAAGAACAAGCGGAAGTTCCTGCCGAAGAATCTGAAAATAAAACTGAAACGCGCGTATCTTACCAGGTTTCACGTCCGTTGTCTTCATTATCCGGCTTAAGCAGGATTAGGGGGATGGGAGTACTTGTTTCGGAAATTGATCCTTTAAATTATGAAAATCCCGATCTTGACGTTTTAAAACAAATGGGCGCCGACCCTTCTTTAATTTCCTATTTGGCGGGCGAACAATTTTACCGTAAAGGCGAATTTGATAAGGCTATTTCAGAATACACGGCGGCAATAAACCGTAACAATAAATTCCTTCAAAGTTATATTTCCCGCGGAAACGCATGGATGAAAAAGCGCGAATTCAGCCGCGCTATTGACGATTATACGCGCGCAATAAGGCTGGACGGAAACAAAGCCGAAGTCTACAATTACCGTGGTTTTGCCAGAGCGGAAATGGCCTCAAGGAACAACTTCAACGAGATGACACTTGCTATCGAAGATTATTCGCGCGCAGTCTCGATAAATAAAAATTATGTTGACGCGTTTATCAACCGCTCGCATGCGTATTATCAAACAGGAGATTTTACGCGCGTAATTGAAGACTGCGACAGAATTATAGCCCTTGAACCGTCAAATGCCGTTATCTGGAACAGGCGGGGCAGCGCGTGGTATTCAAAAGAAAATGACGACAAAGCGATAATTGATTTTACGGAAGCGATAAGGCTTAAAAACGATTACGCCGTAGCATGGTACAACCGCGCAAACGCATGGTATAACAAACGCGAACTGGAAAAGTCTCTAGCGGATTTAAACAAGTGCCTTGCCATAAATCCCTCATTCGCGGATGCATATTTAAGCAGAGGAAAAGTCTATCAGCTAATGGAGAATAATGAGAAAGCTGAAGCAGACTTCGCTTCCGCCCAACGATTAAAACGCTAATTATTCTAAAGAATTTCCCTGCATTCAAAATAAAAACGCTTTTCTACAGAATGGCCCATTGAAAAACTTTTTCGGGGGAGGGGGCCAAGTCGGGCTACTGTTTCAAAGAGGACTGACTTTTGAAAGGACGGCAATAAGATACCCGCCCTCCTGCGATTTGTGCCAGTCTGCCCGCCCTCGCCTGACAGGCGGAATACCTCTTCTTCGTCGTGGATGTAGTCTATTAGCTGGGGGGTATCACCTGCATATTTGTCCAATAGCGGCTGAAGGCAGGCGGTGGCGATTCCGGCGGCAGAAGTTTCTATTAGCGCGTAACGGTTTTCCGAGATAACGCCAAAATGGTTTGCGACCGGCGCTTGCGATTGTTGGGCGCACAATTTAGAAAGCTCCTGTGCGCCGGTTACGGAACGGCAGGAAAAATCAGGCAGAGCGGAAAGAATCTTTACCATTTCATCAAAGCCAACGTTAAAAACAATGCGGTGTATCGGCTCAAACTGAATCGCCGGGTCGTAAATATTTTCTATCTCTACAAGCGCGTAACGGCAGGGATGAATGGGAAGACCATTTCCTGAGGCTTTGTAACCATTAGCGATCTTGTACTCCTCCCAAATGCCTTTTGCCGCGGCAAGGGAATGGTTGCCGTCGCCTACCGCAAAGAGAAATGGTTTCCCTTCTCCGCCATATCGCTCTGTAGAACGCCGATAAAGTTTGTCAAATTTTTCTGTAATAAGTGAAACTGTTTCTGAATCTTCGCCGTTTTTAATATCCAGAAACCAGCCTGTCACGCTCCCTGAATCCATCATTAACGGCGTACTGTAACAGGGAGTCATATTTGTTACTTTCTCGCCAATAGCGGGAAGAAGACTGTCAGATTCATCGTCAATAAGCAGTATAAGGTGTGGAAGTTCCAGAGGCGCGCCACGGCGAATGTCCATTCGCGGGGGAAGGCGTTCAGGCACCGCCCCTTCCGTACAGCGGATTAACGGGCGCGACTGGGGATGCCAGTCGTACTGTTCCAAATCAACCGCCACGATTAAACCGCGCCGTTTTTTATAATAGGGAGTGTCCCTCTCAATATAAATAAATCCCTGCCTTGCCTGAGCAAAAACATTTTCTTGCAGATAACGCCTCATTGTTGAATGTATATCAGCAATTCTTTGTCTAACGTCGTCGTCGCAAAGATATATTTCGGGGAAAATTAAATTCAAAGTTGAAGGAGAACCTGCGGCTGCGGCTTTTGCCCTCTCCCAATAATTACGGTCTTGGGTAAATTGATCGCACGCAATCACAGGCCACTTTACAAGCTCTGACGGGGAAGTTTGCTCAGGACTGGGTAACAATATAAAAGGAACTTCAAGTCCCAATTTGTTAAGCTTCTGTTGATAACTCATAATTGTATTTTAACAATAATTTTAAACAATGTCAGTCATAATTGAAAAATACCGTATCGCGTGATATTATATAATTATGCAGTACCAGCGTACGTCTCTCGCGCAGGAACAACGCCTCAAGATGAATCCGCAGATGCTTCAATCCATTAAATTAATGGAACTGCCGGCTGTGGAACTGCGCGAAAGAATTACGCAGGAATTGGAACGTAATCCTGCTTTGGAAATAGTCGAAGATAAAAGCACAGTCGCTCTGAATGACGAAGATGACAAGAGGCAAAAAGAAATAGTATATGAATATTTTGAAACTTCCTCAGATCCGGGAAGGCGGGGCGCTCAGGCTGCGGAAGAACATAACCGTTTTATAGAAGGCGCTCTTACCCGGCCTGAAACTTTGCAGGAACATTTATTACGCCAATTACAGCTTGAACCTGTCGATGAAGAGTTACGGGAAATTGCCGAGACATTAATTCAAAATTTAGATGATGACGGCTTTCATAAAGAAAAACCTGAAACTTTATTTGCGTCCCCGCAACAAAGACTTAATGAAGCCATGGAATTGGTAAGAGGGCTTGAACCTGCGGGGTGCTGCACAAGCGGCTACCGCGAATCGCTCCTAGCGCAAATCGCGCTGTTAGGCGACGCTCCCTGTGAAATATCCGTAATAGAAAAAGTGCTGGATAACCTTGACCTTGTTGACCGTGAAAAATACACCACCCTTGCAAAAAAAATTGGTCTTGATGATGAGGAAGAAACCCGCATCATCTGCGAATACATAAAAAAACTTTACCCATTCCCCGGCCGCGCATTCGCCTCCGCCGAAGTGCGTTTTGTCGTGCCGGACATTAAAGTTATCAGAAATAACGACGGGTTTACGATCAATTTGAATGACGAAGCGTTTCCCGTTCTTGGCATAAACAAAAATTTTAAAGTCTTCACTGAAAGTACGGACAAGGCGGCAAGGGACTTTGCGCGGGATAATATCAGGGAAGCTAAGCTATTTATCAGTCATTTAAGCCAACGGAATCAGACTTTGATAAGAGTAGCAAACGCAATCCTTGAATTCCAGCGGTCTTTTTTCATAAACGGGCCTAAATATCTTGCGCCTCTTACCCTTACGGACATCGCAAAGGAGCTTGATGTCCACGAGACAACCGTTTCCCGCACCGCAAACGGCAAATATATGCAGACAGAATGGGGAATTTATGAAATTCGATACTTTTTCACAAATTCAATAAGCGGTACGGGCGCAAACAGATCGCA
>Ga0268262_10005695_pt1 | contig 12259 bp, 6 predicted proteins | sample TergutNc150P3_FD_190354 | JGI IMG/M metagenome (GOLD analysis project Ga0268262, IMG submission 190354) | Nasutitermes corniger P3 segment gut microbial community from laboratory colony in Florida, USA - Nc150 P3 (SPAdes) (version 2) | ecosystem: Host-associated > Arthropoda: Insects > Digestive... | reverse complement strand
ACATAACCCGCAGGGTTTCGTCAACCCTGATAGCCGGCACGACGGTGAACGCCAGCGCCAGGATGCAGAGCATCACATCGCAGAGCGCTACGGTGGAAATAACCGCCAGCGCGTCAGGCACGGATTTAATACAGATTGACAAGACAGACACAACAGTCCAGACCTCATTTACCGCCCAGCGCATGAATGAGATCATCGGCACATCCATAACCGACATTGCCGCGCTGACCCCGGGCGTCCAAGCATCAGGTGATTTTGGTAATGGGGCCGCAAACATGTCTATACGCGGTGGTATGAGCCGCGGAATCAAAATGCTGCAGGACGGCCAACAAGTCAACGACGCGCTGTTAGGTACCATATTTAATTTAGGATTAGTCGTAGAGGACTCAATTGAATCCGTAGCCATCGTGACATCACCGCAGAACGCCAAATATGGCAACACAGACAGCGGCATGATAGTCGTTACATCAAAGAAAGGCTCAAACACTTTCTCCGGCGCGCTGCGTGTGACACCCTCCCGCTCCAGCAACAACGGGAATCTGTGGGCATCAATGCCGGCCAATTACCCCAATCGCAACGGATTTACTGCAGCCTTAGGTAATCCTGGTGCTGATAGTTTTACTAGCAGAAGTTGGGAATTCACTCTCCGAGGGCCGATTATTCCGAATTATCTGACATTTGCGTACGGTGGCACAATTAAGCCACAAAATTTCAATCTTTCTACTTACAACACCACAATCTCTTTATATAACGAGTGGTGGACTTCTTCCATTCAGAATTTTCAGCGCAGGGTGGGTACATTTTATGAGACACCTGATGGATATATAATTACGAAACCTGAGTGGTACAGCGTTACCGGCGTTAATTCCGAAGCCCTGACCGGTAATAATTCGATGAGCAACAGTTTTAACCTGTATTTGGAGCTGTTTCAGAATCACAACCTGTCGTACTATTACCAGGAGACCAACCAGTTCCAGGTTACTAATGGCTCTTTTGAATCAATAGAATCAAGTGATGAGTACGGCTTAGATCAGTTTGTCAGAAACTGGAATATCAGTTATAGGGGCATAATCGGCTCCGCCGGCCTTTTAAGTGCTAGTTATGGCAGAGCCTCAAGCTACCGCGACCAGCCGAAAGCGGGAAATATCGCCGTTCGAAATCGTTTTTGGGCCACGTATTATCCAATTGATGGCAACTTTAGTAACATGGACCCCAACAACTATTTGGGAAGGGGCATCATTGACCTCGTTTGGTCTAAGAACGGGCCTACAAGAACTTCGGATGCAGACCTCGTTTCCATTTCCAACCTTTCGCATGGTCTTGATGCTGCGGGATCTCAAGGCGGGAACACAAATACTATAAGACTTGATTACACGCACATGCTGGAGTTTCAAGGCTCACATTCGATTGATGTAGGTATTAACAGAATAGAAGCAATGGTGCCCGCGATACCGCCTGGAGCCGTAACCCTTTATAATCCTGTGGGTCGGATATCCACGAGCTTGTTAAACGCGGATGTCCGGCATCCGAACGGAAGCATCGGCACCGCCGCGGATTACAGAGGCAAGTACATTGTTTTTGATCCCCGTATTTCAACCATCAATGACCTTGAGCCGCAGGCCGCACGTCTGAATTACCAGGGGCAGATGTTGTATGGGGATGAGTTGCTATGGCTGAGAACCCCTGGTCAGGAGTTCGGCTATATCAATCCTAAATTTAATAATACTTTTAGAGATGGCTTTTTCCCGTGGATGCGGGAGAGATTCACCGCTTCTCCCGGCGCTACTGGCAATGTCTATACTAATACCACCTCGTACTACATCAACGACATGTGGACAATCAATAACAACCACAGCCTGATGCTGGGTCTCCGCGCTGATCATTACGATGTCGGGGGCGAATTTAATACTGTCATCAATTACATCAAGTTCTCGCCCAGAGTTGTGTATAAATATGATCCCTTTGGCGACCAGAAGCACCTGTTCTCCCTCAGTTATATTCACAAACACCAGGCGCCTCCGCTCGCCCTGTACTTGCCTTTTATTGATACAAAATTTGGCGGTCAAGCCACTAAGATGTGGAGTCCGCCGGGTAATACTCAAAGAGGCTATTATCTGGTTGACGAGCCGGACATGATGAATCCGGCTAATTATACTGAATACTTGACTGCGCCTACTCTGAGTGGATCAATGGATAACAGGATAGATGACGTTTTCAAGCCGCCAACATCAATAGAATATTCTTTCATGTACGTCCGCAATTTTGCTAATGGCGGTTCATGGAGAGTGACCTTCAATCTGGCGGACTGGTACGATCTATATGATTTCTTCCCGGATGGTTACTACCAATACGGCGCTAGCAGAAGGATACGAACGCTGATGAAGAACACTGATATGTTCAAGCGATCATATTCCGGTATAGAACTTCAGTGGGATACTCCGATCACCAAAAAAATAATTTTTGGAGGAGATTATACTTTCAGCAGAACAATGACCAATCAGTCAGCAGCTGGCGTAGGCGGGGTGTTTGGCACCGCTGAGAGCAGCGTGGCATTACAGACGCCAGGAGACTTTGACAGGGCTTATCAGGCGATTCTTGACAGACCGGGGGGCTTTGGCATAGGTAACTATTCGTGGAACTCCGGCCGTGATATGTGGGCGCCCATGGTTAACGTAAGTTCTAATGAGTTTGACCTTAATTGGCGTTTTACAGCTAACTTCACTCAGGGTAGGGTCAGAAGTGCTCTTACGCTGCGTGGTAGCTATACTGGCAACAGAATGTCGTATGATACTCTGCAAGTCCGCGTGGGCTATCCCATCATTGAGGGCATAAACACAAATAACGCGGACAATCTCCCCACTGGCACGGCTGCGACTTTAGGAACCGGACATACCATACGACTTAATGAATATTCATTGGCTAATTCATGGACAGCGGGCCACTTGCGCTATACCATGACCATGCCCATAGTCAGAAAGCTCTCTTGGACTGTACAGGGTACCGTAAACAATGTCTTTAACCACCAGCCGAAGATGTATGTTACTACCGGCTCAGGCCAAGGTGTTGGCTCCGCGCAAGTACCAATTACCAGCATTGCCGCTGGTGCTTCTATCTATACACCGATCCCGCTTGTTGGGACTCAGGCTGGTGCGGCCCCTAATGGTCCGGCGACCAATCTTGCCGCGTTTGACGCTCGCTATGGCTGGCTAAATACTGGCAATGTGGTTACTACCTTTGTGCGTGCGGCGCGCACCGAACGCTCTATCACTCTGTCAACAGGTTTGAGCTTTTAAGGAAGGAATAGACAATGAGAATCATAACAACCGCATTGGCCTCCACCGCGCTTCTGATGTCAACAACCGCGCTGGACGCGCAGGATCAGAGTACGCTCAAATGCTACCTGTCATTTGGCCAGAACATTGCCCACAACCATAGCGCCACGCTGACTGGTACGCCATACGGCGGTCCCGGCTCTTACCAGGCCGAGTTTGGCGTTGAGTTCCTGCACCCGCAATCAACACTGCTTGTGCGCCCTAATGCCGGATACACCAGGATTTTGAGCAAGGAGCCAAAGATATTTGAAACCGATACGGCTATTATCATGCAGGATGTGTATGATGTGCTTGGTGTGTACGCCGGCTTTGATCTGGTATATAACATATCAAAAAGACTGCCGCTGACTTTCACCATCGGGCCTTCTTTCCACTGGTGGAGCGTTGAGAAGCAGGGAGTCATACCTATCAGGCGCAGTCAGGGAACCAGGGACGTGAGACTTGGCGTGCGCGGGGGTGTGGGTTATAAGTTCAATGAAGTATGGCGTGTTGACCTCGCCTACACCATGACCGAGTGGCGATCCATACCGGGAGCGCGCAACAATACGACAGGCAATCCCCCCGGACGCGTTGAGGGACTTAACCCCAGCCAGCCGTCCTATTTCACGCTGAAAGGGACATATACGTTCTGATTTGCGCTGATTGACCGCTTTCTGACGAAAGCGTCAAAGTAACAATTCCCCATCAAAATCGCTGTACGCGGCTTTGATGGGGATAAGTTCTATATGGCGATTCGCTTTATCGCTTGTAGGCTGTAAGGAACTCCTTGCATAGCGATCCAACCTGCAATAGGTTGAGCTACTATAATCACATGGTGGTACGGAAATATTGCCCGGACTGAATTTTATAGCTTTATATAGATTGTAAGGGAGTTTTTGAAATGCTGACTAAACTTCAACAGTTTGTCCGTGATGGCGAGGGGCTTACGGTTGAGTTCAAACGCTGCACGAACGAGCTCACGAGTAGCGTTTTTGAAACGGTTTCGGCATTCTCAAACCGATATGGCGGTTATCTTCTGCTTGGTGTCGAGGATGACGGCACAATCAGCGGCGTGAACCCGAACTCTGTGCAAGTTATCAAAAGGAACTTCATAAACACGCTTAACAATATTCAACGCTTTTCGCCAACACTGTTTCTTTCGCTTGAAGAAGCTGAAATGGACGGCGGGATCATACTGTGGTGTTATGTTCCGGCAAATTCTCAAGTTGTAATGTACGGCGGTAAAATTTATGATCGCGCCGAAGACGGCGATATGGACATAACCCGCAGCTCTGTTATGGTGGCTCATATACACCATCGCAAGGCCGCGGATTATTCGGAACGTAAAATATTCCCATACGCAAAAGAAAGTGATTTTGAGTTTACGCGACTAATGCCGCTTGTACGCAGGCTTGCTGTTACCAACCGCACAGATCACCCGTGGGAAAAAATGAACGATGACGAAATACTTAAAAGCGCTGGTTTGTATCAGATTGAACCTGAATCCGGCAGATCAGGTTATACGCTTGCGGCGGTTCTGCTGTTCGGGCGCGCTGAGTTGATTCGCTCCTGTACGCCGAATTATGTTACCGATGCTATTTGCCGACGTGAAAACCTTGACCGGTACGATGACAGGCTTATGGTTATGGTGAACTTGATTGATGCTTACGACCAGCTAATAGAGTTTGTCAGCAAGCATACGCTTGACAGGTTCTTCCTTATAGACGATCAGCGCGTCAGCGTTAGGTCGTGGATTGTGCGCGAGCTTGTAAGTAATATTCTTGTTCATCGTGACTATACGAGCGCGTATCCCGCAAAAATTATTATTGAGCGCGACCGCATTGTAACGGAGAATTGGTGCTTGCCAAAATCCCCAGGTAAGATAGACCCAAACGCATTCACGCCATACCCGAAAAACCCGCTGCTTGCGAATTTCTTTGTCAATATCGGGCGGGCCGATGTGCTTGGCTCAGGCGTTCGGAACTTATACAAGTACACAAAGATTTATTCGGGCGGAGAACCTGAACTTATTGAAGGTGACGTATTCAGAATGATTGTGCCGATTGAGTTGTCCGATAACGATAAAATGTCCGATAACGTGTCCGATAACCTTTACGTGTCCGATAAAATGTCCGATAACGTGTCCGATAACCTTTATGTGTCCGATAAAATGTCCGACAATGTGTCCGATAACCTTAATGTGTCCGATAAAATGTCCGATAACGTGTCCGATAACCTTTATGTGTCCGATAAAATGTCCGATAACGTGTCCGATAACCTTAATATGTCCGATAAAATGTCCGATAACCTGCCCGATAAAAAGTACCGTGTAGCGATCCTCTCTCATATTGCCAAAAACGGCGAAATCAGCGCAACAGAAGCGGCGACAATTATTGGACGTACCACTAAGACCGCTCGGCGCGTATTGCTTCAACTTGTTAATGAAGGGTTTGTTGTGTCAACCGGGGCAAACCGAAACCGCAAGTACAAAATAATTGAGAAATAATTTATTCTCTGTTTTGCAAAACGACATTTATCAATAGAGCCACTTGCAAAACTTATATCAATTTGCATTCCTGCGAATGCAAATTGATATAAATGAAAATCAAAGGCAAGCGTCAGAGGTAGCAGGCAGATAAAAGACAGCCTAGAACTAACAAATAGTGTAAAGTTTGATTGTTGGTATGCCATATACAACCAATCTTGAAACACAAGCACCTGATTACAAACAAGAAATACTTCAAAAAAGGGAAATCTGATGAACCGCCAAACTCTTGAAGAAGCTACTATCTCAACCAATAAAGACCTTGAGGATGACTACACACCAACAAATCCGACTATTGAGGAATTACGACAAATGAGTGTAGATGTCAGAACCGGTCATGTGAAAACAATTCCTTGGGAACAAGTTAAAGCAGAACTTCATGCCATACAAGATTGAACTACATCCAAAGGCAAAAAAAGATTGCCAATATTGGCAAAAACACAATCTAAGCTATTACAAAAAAATCGAACAATTGCTGGAAGCCATCCAGAACAATCCTTTTGAAGGCATTGGCAAACCAGAACCGTTATAGCAATTTTAGATGGCGTAGTCCATTCTCATGACTTCTGAATCCAATTTTATCAATATGTTTCGCATGAATGTATTGCACATTTTGGACTACGAAAACTAAAACTGCTATACAACACAACTTATACCAAATTGCGTTCGATTGACATCGAACGCTTTACGCCAAAGTTTTTGAAAAACTGGGAAACCCAGCCTTTTCAAAAACTTGCGGGCATCGGTTCCCGCTGCCTAATACCAACTCGCAATCTTTTGAGCCACTTGCAAAACGTCAGTTTTGCAAGTCCAACGGAGTTGGTAGGCTACGCCCGACCGGAGCAGGCTCTGGCGTAAACTACTGTCAATAAACAAGTTGTGAAATCAAGCCAGAGACAGCGGAAGGTCGGGAGCAGACGTACCGCAGAGTTTTGCAAGAAGCTCTTTTGATTGCAAGTTGGTATTAAACAATCCCTAAACCAAAAACCCCGATGTTGCGGGGTTTTTGAGATTACTGTGGACTTCAGTGAATAACAATTTGGTGGAGGTGGTGGGAGTCGAACCCACGTCCAAGAAGCGTGAAGTGGAAGTTCGTCCACAGGCTTGGTCCGCTTTGTGTAAGTCTCTACAGGGATTAGAGCGGACAACCCTGTTCAAGGCTCTGTCCCCTGATTTCAGACGCCGTTAGGAGACATGGCGGCATCTTATTCCGTCCTTTATTCGGCAGGCTCAAGGCCACCCGTCAAAAGGTTTAACGAGTCCGCTACCGGAAATATCACGGATACTCGCTCGTCGCTTAAAAATCAAGCGGCAAGGGCCAGTTCGAATTTATCGTTTTTGGCAGTTTTGTTTTGATCGGCTTGATAAGGGGGCCAGCCGGTCAACCCCCGCCTGCGCTTCGCGCTCCTGCGTCAACCTGTCGAAACCGGTCACCCCCAGGATCGATTTCTGTCTGTCCCGCAGGACAATAGACAAAATCAGAATATCAAGTATGTCCTCATTTGTCTGTCCAATCAAGGTAAAAACAAGGTGTTTTCAGTTAAAATACAAAAAAGGGAGGTCAACGAAGTGGACTGCAAGGGAGACATTTTTGTTCTGTCTGCTCCATCGGGTGCCGGCAAATCAACTTTAATCCGGCGGCTCTTTGATGACCTTGACCGCCTTTCCTTTTCTGTTTCCTTTACTACAAGACTCCCAAGAGAGGGTGAGGTTGAGGGGCTAGATTATTTTTTTATTGATGATGCAACCTTTGATGGCATGCTTGCACAAAATGGCTTTGTTGAATGGACTCAAGTTTATCAAAACCGATACGGGACTGGAAAAGCCTGGATTCAGAGCCAGATTGACGAGGGTTTTGACGTGCTGCTTGATTTGGAAACTGACGGCGCTAAGAATATAAGGGAAATTTTTCCTGAGGCGATACTGATTTTCTTACTGCCGCCATCCGCGCAATCCTTGACTGACAGGTTGATAGGGCGCGGGAAAGACACGGAGGAACAAATTAATATACGTCTTAATCACGCGAAACACGAGCTGGAATGCTGGGATATGTATGATTATCTGGTTTTGAATGAGGACTTGGAATCCGCTTACCTGGACTTTAAATCTATTTTCATTTCCAACAGATCTGCAAAAAAACGCATGGCGCGAACAGTTCAAAAGGTACTTGCCACATTTTAAACTATGTCCGATAATATTAGTCATAAGTAGGTTTCAATGGCTCGGTGGTTTTCTCGAAATTGGCTCTGGGTGGTAATTCTTGGCACAATGGCCGTCTATGCGCCATTGGTTGGACATAGTCAGGACGAAAGAGCCAAAAGGCGCGGCCTTGAGACGCTGACCGAGATAATGGAGCTGATCCAAAAACACACGGTTGATCCGCCTAAATCTACGCAAGTGGCTTATGCCTCAATTCAGGGTATGCTTCATACTTTGGATCCTCACTCCAACTTTATGGACGAGCAAGAGTTCCGTAACATGCGCGAGGATCAAAAGGGCGTTTATTTTGGCGTTGGAGCAATTATCCAGAGTCAGCCCGATGGGGTCGTTATAGTCAGCACTATTCTTGGCGGACCTTCTGAAAAGGCGGGATTGCGCTCTGGTGATTATTTCCGCGAAATTGACGGAAAGAGTACAGAGGGGTGGAGCAGTACCCAGGTCATGCGAAAACTCCGCGGTGAAAAGGGAACGCTGGTGGTTTTGACAATGCAGCGTCCCGGCGTGGAGCAACTGATCAAGATTCCAATCACTCGCGCCGAGATTCCAAACAATAGCGTCAACTACGCTTTTATGCTCACACCGGCGATTGGTTTTATTAAGATCCGCGATTTTGGCGAAACAACTTCAGATGATTTTGCAAAGGCCATTACTTCTCTGAAGAATCAAGGACTTAGGGCGTTGATTCTGGATCTCCGTGACAACCCGGGCGGAAGCCTGGACGCCGCCATTGGCATTTCAAAACAACTCTTAGGCCCAAATGAGCTTATATTGACCCAAAAGGGCCGGGAGGGCAGAGAACCAACTGTTTTCCACACTGACGCGGAAACCAATTTGAACACATTCCCTATCGTTGTTTTGATTAACAGGGGTTCAGCTTCATCTTCAGAAATCGTATCTGGCGCTATACAAGATCATGACCGTGGTTTGCTGGTCGGTGAAACAAGCTGGGGTAAGGGATTGGTTCAAGTGGTTGTGCCTATCAATCGCACGCGCGGCCTTGGATTGACCATCGCGCGATATTACACACCATCCGGTAGATGTATTCAGCGCGATTATCAGCATGGTTTGGATGATTATTACCTGGATTCAAGTTCGGATACTCCGAAAGGTCCCGAGTACCATACCAACCTTGGACGTGTGGTGTATGGCGGCGGCGGGATTCATCCGGATCATGTCATTAAAGAAAAAATGGACAACATTGCCGCTGCCAGACTACAGCGGTTAAACGGGGCCTATTTGAAATTTGCGGTTGCCGAGAGGGAACGTCACAGCGTGAAACCGGGCCAGATCGCGGATGACATGGTTATGAAGCGATTTAGAGCATGGCTGGGAGAACAAAAAATCGCGATTACAGACGCGGAATGGAATGAATCCGAGAGCGACATAAGAGAACGCCTGACAATTGAAATGCTGACCATTGATTATGGGCCTGAAGAGGGTTTTAAATATCAGTGCATGGTTGACCCACAGGTCAAAAAAGCAATAGAAGTATTGCCTGAGGCTGAGGAACTGCTCAAGAGAAGGCTGGCTGCAAAAGGCAAGTGATTCCTTGAGCCACTTGCAAAACGTCAGTTTTGCAAGTCACTGGAGGTGTAGGCTGCGCCCGACCGGAGCAGGCTCTGGCGTGAAACACTGCAAACAAGCAAGTTACGAAATCAAGCCAGAGACAGCGGAAAGTCGGGAGCAGACGTGCCGCCGAGTTTTGCGAGAAGCTCTCCTTTATAGCCAAAAACGGCTCTAACCGCCGCACTCTCTGATAAAAATCTGGCTTTGGAGCATGGCCTGTTTCTCAAACAATTCCCGGCCCTTTACCAGTTGGAGTCCAGCCGCGTCAGCCCAGGCATTAAACGCTGTTTCATCGCGGTTGACCCATTCGGCGGCCCAGCGCAAAGTTGGAAGCGCCGTATCTAAAACATCCGGGAAAGGCAGGGTATCATCGTCCAAACCCATTCCCAAACATGTCGCCTGAATTACGCCCACGGGGGCAAAGCGCGTGATGTCAGAAATGGGTAATGGCTTGCGCCTTGAGTGCATAAGGGCGGGTCTGCCAATTTTTTCTGCCACGTTAATGGAAGTCTTTGCCACGCCTCCGCTTCCTAGCACAAGTACAGGGCCTGCCGGCAACTTTCCCAGGAAAAATGCAAGGGCTTCCGCGTCTGTATTGGCTGATTGCCATGTCTGGCCATCGGCTCTGTGCCAAATGGTATTAAATGGGGCAGGGTGGTTCATGAGTGCGGCAAGACTCTCCTTTAATGGCATGGTCACACTTACGCCGAGCAATGGCAGGGATTTCATGGCTTCCATCGCTTCTTCCGGCGTATCGGCTTCCAATGGGAGATACAGCAAATCTTTGAATGACTTTTTAAAGCGCAGGTTGTGAAACACCGCACCCGCGCTTGGAATGACAGGCGAGCCCAGAACCCCGCAGAGGCCGTAGTCTGGATGAAGCTTGTGGCATCTCCAGGAGATCATATTCTCCAACTTGACTTGGCCAAGTGCGGTCGCTTCCGCATTATCCGGTGCGGCGTAAGTAAAACCGCCTCCCCAAACCGATTGCATACAGCGGCTCGCAATTCCCTTATTCCCCATCAAAAAAGCGGATAGATTGATATGGTGATCCTTTGCCCAGGCCAGCGGCGGTTTGACATACGCATTGTCTGACAGCCTTGAGGCATGTCCCACCCACTTGTAGGCATCGCCTCTCGGCAGATGTTCCAGCCGTGGTACCAAGTCAAAAACGCCATGCGCGACATGGATGCTACGCAGCAGTCTTGTATGAGGCAATTCTGCCTCCAGCCAATCCGGGATTTCAAGTTCCCATTCCAGATCTATCCAATGCGGTTTGCCTCTCAGAGACGCTTTTATTTTCTCAAGCCGTCCGGCCTCGTCCGCGTCCGGCCAACGCCCGCCATCTGAAACCCGCCTGCACGATACTACACAGTGATGTTTCAGAGAATCTACAAGTTTTTCGGGATCCGCATCAGGCAGCAGATCCAATCGAATTTCGGGTATTGTTTCAGCGGGGAGTTTTCTGACATAGTCCAGAGCTTCTTCCCAATTGGAATGAGTCAGGGGAATCACATAAAAAGGAAGATGGGACATAGAGTATTACCATTACGGCGACAACAGCGCTTTCTAATTTTAACATTCTTCGTCTGCATTGCTTGCACGATGGCAGGCTAAGAATTCTTGTTATACTGATACCAAGTTGCGTTCAATTGACATTGAACGCTCTACGCCAAAGTTTTTGAAAAACTGGGAAACCCAGCTTTTTCAAAAACTTGCGGGCGTCGGTTCCCGCCGCCTTATACCAACTCGCAATCTTTTGATTGCAAGTTGGTATGAGATTAAATAACCAAATCACTATTTCACAAAAATAGATCTTGCGAAAGTTTTAGAGTTTCCATTTGTCAGGCGCTGATGAACTACGCCGTTTTTCCATATTGTAGCCTGAGCATTCCCCTGGGTGTCGTTCTCATACCCAGCTACATACACGTCATTCCTAAATATAAAGACAGACACGGCCTTTGCATCATAAGTTCCACTGCTAAGGTTTAGCGCTGCGCCATTTTTCCACAATTTGGCAACCGTTTTCCCTTGTGAATTTTTATCATAGCCAGCTACATAAACGTCGTTCCCCAATACGGCAACCGAACAAGCCTGGGATTCGCCATTCCCAACGCTCAAGTTCTGCCTAAGCCCGTTTTTCCAAAGTCTGGCACTGCCACCCGATTTCCAATCCCCGTCAAATCCACATGCCCACACATCATTGCCGGAAACATATACCGAAAGGACTGCATAGCCATCTTCAAGTGTCTGAAAGAATGCCCAGTTTCTCCAGATTACAGCTTTGCCTTGATTGTCGGTGCCACCGACATATATGACGTTGCCGGAAATATGGACTGAAGCAGCTTCTCGACCGCCAAGATGCTCACGTATCCCATTTGACCAGAGGGCCGCGCCGAAATCACTTTCCCCTGCCACATACACATTGGAGTTTACGACCGTGACTGAGCGAGCGTGAGATACGGGGCTGTTGAGTGGTTTTGACTCGCTGTTTGTCCAAAGTCGGGCTGAATCATTCAGGCTGCCGGCTACGTACTGTGTATCGCCCGATATAAATATGGATTCCGCGCTGCCAGTATCGTTTTCGCCAGCCGTCAAACGTTGTGCAGTGCCATCT
>Ga0268262_10005694_pt1 | contig 12259 bp, 24 predicted proteins | sample TergutNc150P3_FD_190354 | JGI IMG/M metagenome (GOLD analysis project Ga0268262, IMG submission 190354) | Nasutitermes corniger P3 segment gut microbial community from laboratory colony in Florida, USA - Nc150 P3 (SPAdes) (version 2) | ecosystem: Host-associated > Arthropoda: Insects >... | reverse complement strand
TATACACTTGCTTACTAATAGCCTCATTGAAATCCGTAATTACGAAAAATCAATAATAGAGAATACCAATGTTTCATAACATCTTATCCGAAGCCCTGAAAGCCAACTACTCATTTTTTATCCTGCTAGTGGGGATAATCCAGTTAATAGTTATGATAGTTAATTTAATCGTATTGACAAGGAAAAAGCGATGACCGAACAACAGCCCAAACCATGCCCGTATTGCCACTCAGTTAAAAACGAATTCGGCACTTGCAGTTGGCATTGTCTGACTTGTGAACACGCAGGGACGGATAAAGATTGCCTGAAAAGCTGTGATTATAAACGTATTGAGCCGGAACCAAAAAGAGTGATGATACCTGATGATGAATTTGATCGGTATCCTTATAAACAGGCAAGGTGAAAACATGAATAAAACTAAAATTGAATGGTGTGATATGACATGGAACCCCGTTACGGGCTGTCTTCATGGCTGTCCTTACTGCTATGCCGCCAAAATGGTCAAAAGGTTTGCGGGCAAGAATTACAGAAACGACTTTAAGCCATATTTTCACACTTACCGCCTTGACGAACCGCAGAAAATAAAGAAACCGCAAAACATTTTTGTATGTTCTATGGCTGACCTGTTCGGGGATTGGGTTCCCGACGAATGGATACAGAGGGTGTTTGACGCCTGCAAAGCCGCGCCGCAACATCGGTATTTATTCTTGACGAAAAACCCAGAGCGGTACAGCTACATAAACTGCGACGGGCAAACCCTTGAAGGCTGTAAAAAATGCAATGAATGCGAGGGGGAACACCGAGTATTGACAATATACCGCGACGATGAAGAGCCATTTCCTGAATTGTATTTGGGCGCGTCGGCAACCGACAGCGACAGCCTGCATAGGGCTTATGACAGTGCCGCCGAATGGGTTTCGATTGAACCTTTACTTGATGATGTATATGACGAATGTTTTTCGCAGGACGGAGAAACGCCCGCAGGTTATAGGGAGTGGGCGCGATGGAAATGGGTTGTTATCGGCGCGGAGAGCGGAAACAGAAAAGGCAAGGTTATCCCAAAAAAAGAATGGGTACAAAACATCGTTGATATGTGCAAGTCTTGGAACACGCCCGTATTTATGAAAGACAGCCTAAAAGAAATCTGGAAAGAATCATTAATACAGGAATATCCGTGGTAAAGCTATTTTTTCTTGACCGTCTTTTTAGGCGGCCTGCCGCGCTTGCCTATGGATTTTTTTAATCGGTCAATATCGGCTTTTTTCCAGTCGTAGACTTTTCGCCTGCCCTCGCCGTAATGGTCTATGTTCAAAATATCGGCGTATTTACATACCGTAGAAATGGCAATCCCGGTAAGCTCGGACACTTCCTTTGTGGTCATATTATTTATATTACTAGTTATATCGGATTTTTTCAATACCTCTTTTATACACGTTTCCAATGGTAGCCTCCACCTCTACAGCCTAGATTAATCGATTGATATATAGAATCATTACCAATATCAACGCTTCTCGCCGCTTCGGTTATTGACTTAAAAGTCTGTCCTGTTTCTATACATAAAATTAACTTATCGGCGTCAACGGCGGTTCTATGAGAATTTTCTTCTCGCGTTATCCATTGGCAATTAGACGGCTCATAATTGCCGTTACTGTCTATCCTGTCAATGGTGAGATTGTCTTTATAACCATGCTCTATTGACCAGTTATAAAAATTATCAAACACTAACCACTCTTGACAGATTGTTATTCCTTGCTTGCCATAATTATTCCATTTATCGCTATTTCTATTAAAGCATCGTTGTTTCATTCCGTGCCATATTCTATATAACCGATAGTTTTTAATTTTTTTTCTTGCCATTTCTCACCTCTCTATTATATAATTATAGAACAAGTTCCATATTCTGTCAAGTAAAAAAACAATAAAATACTAGAACTTGTTCTATAATTACTTAACAACCGTGTAGTAAAATCTCAAAAAATCGTAAAAAAAAATGAAAATTTTTTCAAAAAACACTTGACATTTATAGAACTTGTTCTATAATTATATATATAAGGATAAACAAAGTATCCTTAAATCTGATTTAGAGAGGCTAGAAAATGAAGGTTATTAAAGAGATGCAGCGCGCGCGATACAATGGTAAGGTTTACATAATGGAAACCGCGAAAGGTTACGTTGTCAGTTTTTATTTCGGCGATGAGACAAGCAAGCTCGTCTACAAAAAACTTGACAATGCCGTAAAATGCGCCGAGCGGTTGGCAGCGGCATAGGAGGCGAGAAAATGAACAGCGAAAAATACTATCAGAAACTTATGAGACAGAGACGGAAACTGCTTAAATTGTTTATTCAAGACGGTATTTCGGAAAGCCAAAAAGACGAATACTGGAACGCCATGAGAGAAGTGGACAAACTTATTGACGCTGAAAAAGACAGGCAGGAAAAAGCAATGGACGCTTTTATCCACTGCGTTGACGGCGACAATTTCGACATGGAAAAATTTAAGAAGTTGACGGCATAGGAGGTGGAAAATGACAAATAAAATAACCTGTGAAAATTGTAAATACGGCGTTGACGTAAATTCAAACGGCAAAGTCAAACTATGCGAAAATCCTGACTTAAAAACGCATTGCAAAAACGTGAAACACGGACGAAATTTCGCCTGCGGCTATGGCATAAAGTGGAATGAAGGAGCGAAAAATGACAATCGAACAAGCAAGAGAAATTATTAGGCAACGGTGTTTTTGGCTTGGCATTAGCGAAAACGGAAACAGGTACGAGTACGGATTTTATAACCAGCGACCGCTGACAGCCTACGCCTATAAACTTCACACGGAAGAACAGAGAGAGTACGCCGCCGAGAAACTGGCGGAATTTTTTAGGAGCGCAAAATGACAATGGAATCAATGGCGGCGTTAATCCTAAAAAGAGCAAAAGACGTTACAAAGGCAGTTGACGTAAACAGCTTGAGAGACAACGGCTATAACCTGAGAGAGATACTTGACTATATGTACGCAGTAACCATGATACAGGTAAAAAAAGATATTATACCTATAACTATAGCCGAAACCGCCGCCGAAACCGGAGATTCTATAGAGCATATAACCGGCTTAATGAAAAAATATTTAATGGAGAAACAAAATGAAAATCGAAAATAAAGAATTATATAACCTTATGAGTCTTGTGAAAAAAGACAAACGCGGAATCGGCGTGAACGGCTTATATCTCGAAGGCTTCGACGGCGGCATAAACGCCTATGTAACCGACGGTTACGCGCTTTTTAGGAAAACCTTTACAGGCGACAATAAAGAATTTTTTTTTATCCGCTATGACAAAATAGACCGCTTATGTAAAGGCTTGCAAAAAATACACGGCGTTAAATTTGTCACGCAAGAGCAAAAAGGCGACGTAACCTTTCTGGAAAAAATGAAAGCCTATTTTGAGGCCGAGAAATTCAACACAATAACCGTGAACGGAAAGAAACTGGCGCAAGCCGTAAGAGGCGCGGACGTAATAAACCGAGGCGAATACAACCGCAATATCGCGCTGTCATTCCATGAAAACAAATTTGACGTAACGGCGTGGACAAACCACGAAAATAACTGGACGCTGAACGGAGAAAGCGCGGCGTGGCAGTTGGACGGCGACTTTATAGGCGACGGCGCGATAATCGTGAATAAAAAATACCTCGACGGCGCAAAAACGGACGGCGGCCTTGAACTGTCATTTTGCAAGGTAAACGGAAAAACCTCGCTGTTTTTATCGAGCGGCGACATGGACGCGCTTATATTGCCGATAACGCCTGACGAAAGCCAGTTAAAACGGTTTTTTGAAGTTTTAGAGTATGAGTACAAAGTGCCGGAAAAAATAACGGAAACGGTAACGGAAACTGCGCCTGAATTAAAACTGGTTATTGTAGAAAAACCGCGAAAAGAAACAGTTATTATACCAGAAAGAAAGCAGGCAAGAAAGCCGAGAATACCTAGAATTAAAAAACAGCTTATAGGCGATATAGCATATATACGAAAATACACAGGTACATATTTTATCTGATATTGTTAATTAACGGCAATTAATATATTTTGCCGACAGGAGGAGAAAATGTTACAGACCTTACAGCTATTCGGAGAATCTTGCCACTTATTAGAATTATCAATGAACCCTTGTACTCAAGGATGTACTTACTGCTACGCGAAAACATGGAAGCGCGAAAATTACACAATCGAGAAAGTGGTTAATAACATACTCCATCTGGAACCCAAGCAGGAAGGCTTGTTACCCTTCTTAATTAGGAAACGCTGGCCTATAACCATAAGCAACCGCACGGACGTAATGTGCGCCCCCGACTGGCGGGAAAGGCTGTCCGCCATTAAAAAATTAGGCTTCCCTATCTGCATGGAAACCAAACTGAACAAAGACTATAAGGACTTAGCCCAGATACTCGACCCCAAAACCGACCCGATTTACCAGACAATAACAGGATTTAATAACAAGTATGAAGAGCATAACCTATTAAGCCCCGAAGAGAAGATAGAGGCGGCGAGGTGGTTTGTAGAAAACGGATTCCATTTTACCCTTGCCGTTAATCCCTTCATGCCGGACAAAGTAACGCCCGAAGAGATTAAAAAGCTCATAGACCTAATAAAGCCCCACGGACTTGTAATGTACGACTATCATAAAACCACAAAATCAGTCCATAAGCACCTTTACATGGCTGAATACCCGAAGGAACAAATGGATGCCGGAAGAAAAACAGTGTCCGACTATTGCCGTGAGAAAGGAATTAATCACGCCATAGGGGGATTTGAAGAACACCCCTACCCTGAACTGAACTTAAACCTTTATATGAACGATAAATTCTTCGGCGGCAACGCGATAATATTTCAAGAACTGCTGATTGACGTGTTTTCCCAATTCACCCCCGAATTTGACGTTTTCGATATAACCTTTGACATCTTCTGCGACTTCTACCAAAAGCAGATCAAGTACTTTGACGGCTGCATTATGAAGGACACCGATTACTCATTGGGAAGCATAAGGCACCCCTTCAAATTCGCCCAGAAAAGGTTTGACTTCACTTATTTCTTAAAGAACTTGTGGAACCAGAAAAAGCTACACTTTAATTTCGACTGGTACTCCGACAAATTCGACGATGAAGGAAACCTCATTTATTTCAGGCATAAAGACGGTTTTATGAAAGAGATAGACAAGCGGTAGATATTGTTAATTAGCCCTTATTCACTAACCTATTTATTATGCGAAAAGAGCAGATTGGTAATGCTACTCTCTATCACGGCGACTGCCTAGAAATACTACATTCTTTAGGCAAGTTAGATGTAGTAATAACCGATCCGCCTTACGGCATGAACTTTGTATCTAACTACTGTAAAAATAAATATAGCAAGATTGAAAACGACCATAATTCAGACATTGCAAAGAATGTAATAGATTGGGCAATCGCTAACGCAAAAAACGCCGTTTATGTATTTGGGCGATGGGAAAATATAAATGATTACCCTGAACCAAAAAGCGTAATTACATGGGTAAAAAACAACTGGAGCATGGGCGACCTGAAGCATGAACACGCAAGACAAACCGAACTGATATTTTTTTATCCATGCTCCGAACACTCATTTTTAGGAAAAAGACCAGCAGATATAGTTTGCGCAGATAAAAGCGGTAACGAATATCACCCCACAGAAAAGCCGGAAGTGCTTATGCGTAAAATTATCGGCTGGACTAATGGAAAAGTAGTTTTAGACCCATTTATGGGAAGCGGCACTACTGGGGTAGCTTGTATAGAATTGGGTAGAAAGTTTATCGGCATAGAAATTAGCGAAAAGTATTTTGACATTGCCTGTAAAAGAATAGAAATTGCAAACGCACAGGGTGATTTGTTCAGGCAAGCCGTATAAATATATTGTTAAATCCCTTCATAGATATAAAATAGAACCATCTTTTTATGAAGGAGTTGTTTATGGAAAACACGAACAAGAAAACCGCGATTTGCAGGGTGGGAACGGGACATTCAGGCGGGCCGCAGGGTTCAGCCAGAATGAGGGACGCCGTCGCAAGAGCCTATCGCGGACGGCAGGGAGACTAGTTGAAAGTCCCCTTAGACAGCATAAAGCCCTCCCCCTATAACCCTAAAGAGCCGTTTACCAAAAAGCAGTACGAAGCCTTCAAAACGAGCGTCAAGGAATACGGCTTTTTAAGGGATTTACTGATTTGCAATAATTTCGACGCCGGGGAAGGCTTTTACTGTCTGGACGGAAACACCGCCCTTAACCTTCACAGGGATTTAGGCTGGACGGAGGCGGACTGCAAGCCCCCTGTTGAGAGCATAACCGATTATGACTCTTTAGTTGAATTCATGGTCAGATATTCGGTAAGCAAGAAACCTTTAGTATCCGAGATTTACAAAGCCGTTGGCGAAAGAATGAGCGAGCTTTACGGCAAGGACGCCACCTTTTACAAGGACAAAACAGCCGAGAACGTGCAAAAAATAAGGGAGAATATCCAAAACGCCGCCGAAACCGTAAAACAAAGCCAGTATTTTCTCACCTTACCCCCTGACTGCGTACAAAAACTAAAAGGATTTGTCAAAACTAAATCTTTTAAGTCAAATAAAACCGAAGCGATTGTTGAAAAGATAGATTCAATGAACGAACAGCAGTTTTTAGAAAACCTGTTTCAAATAATTTTATGAGGTAAAAATGCCCGGTGGAAGACCAACTTTATACGATGAAAGCCTATGCGAAAAAGCCCTTGAACTGTTCGGGAAAGGGCTTTCCGTCGTTCAGGTAGCCGCTGAATTTAACGTCAGCAGGGACACAATTTACGAATGGGCGAAAGTACACCCGGAGTTTTCCGACACTCTGAGTACGGGGATAGCGAAAGCCGAGGCGTTTTGGGAGACTATTCTACAGGGCGGGGCTTCCGGCGCGAATGAACAGCCCGTCAACCAGGGGCTTCTCTCTCTAATTATGAAGTGCCGATACCACTGGACGGAAAAACAAGGCATAGACCTGTCAGGCGGCATGAACATAGTCATAGAAAAGCCCGACTTTTTGGCAGATGAAAATTGATTTCAGAAATTTAGGGGACTGGCTTAACCCCGCTTTCATTCCTCTCTGGAAAGACACTAGGCGGTTTATCGTCTGCAAGGGCGGCGCCGGATCAGGGAAATCGATGGACGCTCACCGAAGGGCGATCTACCGCATGGTAGCCGAGAATGGGCATAATTACACCGTAGTCCGTAAAATAGCGGCGACCAATTCAATAAGCACGATACCTTTAATGCGGCAGTGCATATCCGACTGGAACTTATGGCCCCTCTTTGTCGAAAACAAAAGCGAGCAGACGATCACCTGTACCGCTACAGGAAACCAGATGAAATTTGTGGGGCTGGATAACATAGAAAAAATAAAGTCCATCACGTTTTCAAACGGGCCCTTAACCGACATTCTGGTAGAGGAAGCCACGGAGATAACGGAAAAAGACTTTAACCAGCTTAATTTGAGGTTAAGAGGCATTGCGAAAGTCCCTTTCCAGATAACTTTGTTATTTAACCCGGTAAGCGACGCCCACTGGATGAAGCGCAGGTTTTTTGACAATCCTGGGGAGAAAAGGGACAAGATAACGATACATGAATCAACCTATCTGGATAACAGGTTTCTTGACAAAGATTATAAAGACGAACTGGAAGCCTTAAAGTACGAGGACAGGGTTTATTACGACGTGTACGCTTTAGGGAAATGGGGGAGCATTGGGAATTTAGTCTTTAGAAACGTTGAGTATAAGCCCTGCCCTTACAAGCCGGAAGATTTTGACGTTATTATCGCGGGCCAGGACTTCGGGTTTAACCACTATAACGCCATAGAGCTTATAGGGATAAAAGACGGCAATAAGTACTCATTCAAGGAACTGTACGTCCGGCACATGACCAATGACGAGGTGATAAAAGAAAACGAGGCAAAAGCCGTGTTAGGCAAACGCCAAAGGTGCATAGCCGACTCCGCAGAACCCAAGTCAATCAAAGACTGGCAGCAGGCGGGGTATAACATGGTCGGGGCGAAGAAAGGCCCGGACAGCGTGAAGGAGCAAATATCATGGCTGAACCGTGGGAAGTGGTTTGTCGACCCCGATGCTTGCCCCGGCTTGCTTTCCGAGATTTCAACGTATAAATGGAAAGAGGACAGGGACGGCAATCCGCTGGACGAGCCTGTCAAGTTTAAGGACGACGGAATCGCCGCGTGCCGCTATGCGGGGGAAGACATGGGCAAGCCGAGAACTGGCGTGACAACGGTGCAATTAAGGATTTAAGGGGGAGAAAAAGAAAATGACTGTCAAAATCGGGGATAAAACGTACCGTAATGTCGCAAAAATTGAAGATAATCAGACTAGAGCTATAATGGTTCGTTTAATGTTTAATAATGGCGAGGTATTAGACATACCCGTCACGGAAAATGATGAGATTATTTTCGTATTAGAAAATAAATGTATATGGGGGAATAAATGAAAGCGATACTTGAACTTGAATTGCCGGAAAGTTGTACAAAGTGTAAGGTGTGTAACAAAACAAAACTTATAAATTGCGTAGGCGTATATTATTATGAATATATTTGTAATTTTATTTTTGCGGATGTAAGCGGTTTTTATGATGAACGCTGCCCGGAGTGCCCGTTAAAAATAATGGAGGCGCAAAATGAACAAACTTAAAGAAGGGCAGATTTACACCCTGAATGACGGAAAAACCTATGATGTGATCCATGAGCATTTTGAAGACGGTAGTGGCGGCATGTGTTATGACATAGTTTTAATGAAAGACATTCTTGACCCGGAAACAGGTGAAATTATTATACACGGTGGCGGCGACATAGTAGAGCAGGAGGATTGTTCCCTGGATAAGATAAGGGAAAAAGGCGTTTTGGTCGGGCAGTTGGGGAAAACCCATTTTTTCAACCCGGATAATAATTACAGACTGGAGGAGATAAAATGAAAGACCGCATAGTATTAGAACTTAATGACATTGATGTTTTAGCGTTAATCGGTTCGCTTGAACTTATTATAGGCACATACGGTAAAATCGGCGAAGATTATCGCAGCGAATTAATAGTCTTGAAACAAAGGGTTTGCACGCAGTTAAGGGCGCAAAGCGACTGTCTGCCACTTGATGTAAAATATAATGCCTAATTCTTTATATTGTTTAATTCTCTTATTAATTTACTCTGTTTTTATGAACGTAGAAACTACACACCCGGCATACATGGAAAGCCTGCCTTTATGGTCTTTGACCGAAGATGTAATTAACGGGCAAATGGCGGTAAAAAACAAGGGCGAGGTTTATCTTCCAAAACCTTCAGGAATGGACGATCAGGCTTATAAAAGCTATTTAGCGAGGGCCGTTTTTACGATGTTCACGGCGCGGGCGTGTGAACAGCTTTACGGGCAAATTTTTTCAAAACTCCCCGAAAAACAAGGCGAGATACCGCCAGCCTTCCAAGACTTTCTTGCCAATGTGGACAAGTCCGGGACAAGCGTTGACCAGTTTGCTTCCGATATTGTATGGGCGACCCTCCAAAAGCCCTGGGGCGGGATACTCGCTGATCACTCACCCGTGCCTCCGGGATTAAGCCAGGCTGAGAAAGAGAAACTGGGCTTGACCTCATTCCTCCGCTGGTACTCCGCGGAGAGCTTAGATAATTGGCGGTATGATACGATAAACGATCGATCTATTTTAGTCATGGTAAAACTGAAAGAAGTATATCAGCAGATTGTAGACGATGAATTTAACCCCAAGACAAAAACCCGTTATAGGGTGTTAAAGCTGGTTGACGGTCAGACACTTGAAAACCCGCGAGAAGGCATGGTTTATATTCAACAGGTCTGGGAAAAGGCAACAGACAAGGAAGAATGGATTATAACAGGAACATTTATTCCAGAACTGGACGGCAAGCCTTTGGACTTCATCCCCTTCTTCACCTGCCCCGCCAAAGAGCCTGAAAAATCCATGCTGCTCCCCTCAGCCTACTTAAATATCGGACACTACCAGATGACGGCTGACTATAACTGGAATTTACACCTTACCGGGACTCCTACCCCGGTTGGCGTGAACATAGAAGCGAAAATAAATGAAAAGACAGGAAAGCCCGAACCCGTGGGATTAGGCGGATCGCAAATGCAGCTGCTTAATAATTTTGGCGACAGGGAGCCTAAAGTATTCTTTCTTGAACCCGCCGGAACAGGAGCTAATAATATCCTTCACGGCCTTGAAGGTTACGAAAAGAACCTTGAAATAATGGGCGGTTCCCCGATCAAGAAAAGCAAAGCCGGAGTTGAGACGGCTGAGGCGGCAAGAATTCATCAGGCTGGCGAGAATTCCGTTTTAGGGTCATTCTCCCTCAACATGAGCGAAGTGCTTACTCAGGTTATTAGGTGCGCGGCAAGGTGGAGGGGCATACCAGAAGCGGTAACGAAATTATTTAACTATCTGTTAAATCAGGATTACGAAAATGATCAAAATAACATCGAGGCAAGGAAAATGGGCATATCTTTAGTAGACGCCGGTTTAATGTCAAAAGACCGGTTTCTCACTGAAATCGAGGCGATGGATGAAAACGAGGCGAAGGAAGAGATCGCCTTAATAAACGGCGAGGGTACATTACAGCCGTCCAACACGGAAACTATCATTGAATAATAATATAACGGGTTTTAATTTTGGAGGCAAGGAATGACAGTTAAAATTGGAGAAAGCATTTATCATAATGTTGATAAAATTGAAGATCAGCAAACAAAGAAAATAGCCGTTGATTTAATGATGAATACTGGCGAAACAATACAAATACCAGTTACGGAAAACGATGAAATTATCTTTGTAATGCAAGATCATGGGGAGAGTAATTAAGCCGCAGAAACACCGCCTCCCCACTTCAGGGCAGGTAGATAAGCGTAAAGTAGGCGGCTTTTTATAGGGGGAGAAAATGGAAACTGTGATTAAATGCTGGCGACACTTCAAAACTATTATCAGGCATAAATGGTTTGTGTTTGTTGAGTGCTGTAAAATGGGTATTCCGTGGCAAGGGATTGTGCATGACTTGAGCAAATTCAGCTTGGCGGAGTTTGTACCGTCTGCTAAATACTTTCAAGGCAACAGATCGCCAATAGAAGCCGAGCGGGAAGCGGTAGGATATTCTTACGCATGGAGACACCATAAAGGGGTAAACAGGCATCATTGGCAATGGTACATTGACAATGACGGTGTAGATGAAAATGGCGTAATCAAGTGGAACCCTGCGCCAATGCCTGACAAGTACATAAAAGAAATGTATTGCGACATGGTAGGAGCCGGAAAGGCATACGGCGGCAAAGTATCAGCGAAGGATTATTATTTATCGGTACGGCATGAGTGGCTATTACACCCTGAAACAAAAATCAAGTTTGAAAGGATGTTGGGGATAGAATGAAAAGCGTAGAGAGTGTAATATTTTTTACAGTTTTAACGGCAATAATAATTGCATTGGGTTGTTATCTTATAGGATTGGAATTAAGCCATTTAATACATGGATATTAAACAAATGCCCCCTCAAACTAACCTAGAACAATCAATAGACGCTATTCAAAGCCGCTTATCCGCCGTTGTTTTGCAGTATATGTCAATCGCCGGAAAAAGACTAAAGAACATATCTGAGATTGAGAACCTGCCCGATTACTTATATTCAGCGGAAGCCTCGTCCGACAGCCAAGCCGATTTGCGTAAAATAGAGAAAGCCCTTAATAAAGCGCATAAAGATAATATCCGGGACTTAAATTCTCTCTTTAAGGGCGTTACCGCCGAAGCCTACTCCGCCGGAAAAGAAATGGCTGAACGCAAGGATACCAGGTTATCGCCCCTTACCAGTTACCGCCAAGAGGCAAGCCCTTTATTAAGGCAGGTAATGAGCCGTTACGACACCATGAGCAGATCAACGACATTAAACAGCGACTACAAAAAAACTATCAGGCAATACGTCAGCCGATTGACGATGGGCGATGAAGACAACGCGCCTATGGCAATGCGCAAGGCAATCAGAGAACTAACGGCGCAGGGCATATCGACCATTGACTATCGGTCTGGTAGGCATATTCGCATGGATACGGCAGTCCGCAGGGACTTGTTAAATGAATATACAAACATCGTCCAAAGCGTGAATAATAAAATTGGGCAAGAACTTAATGCGTCTGCGGTAGAAATATCAGGGCATCAGCACCCGGCCGTCGATCACGA
>Ga0268262_10005693_pt1 | contig 12260 bp, 8 predicted proteins | sample TergutNc150P3_FD_190354 | JGI IMG/M metagenome (GOLD analysis project Ga0268262, IMG submission 190354) | Nasutitermes corniger P3 segment gut microbial community from laboratory colony in Florida, USA - Nc150 P3 (SPAdes) (version 2) | ecosystem: Host-associated > Arthropoda: Insects > Digestive... | reverse complement strand
TATGGAAAATGTTATCGCCAACATCAACAAACTCAACCTCCATATAGAAAACCAAAGCAACAATGTTTCAAAGGCCTCGTCCGCCATTGAACAGATGGTTGCCAATATCGGCTCGGTAACCAATACGCTGGTCAACAACGCCGTCAATGTAAATTCGCTGAAAGAAGCCTCCGAAGTTGGCCGCGGCGGACTGCAGGAAGTCTCGGCGGACATTCAGGAAATAGCCCGCGAGTCCGAGGGCTTGATGGAAATCAACACGGTAATGGAAAAGATAGCCAGCCAGACCAACCTGCTTTCTATGAACGCCGCGATAGAAGCCGCCCACGCCGGGGAAGCCGGGAAGGGCTTCGCCGTAGTCGCCGACGAGATACGCAAGCTGGCCGAAAACTCCGGTGTGCAATCCAAAACGATTGGTCAGGTACTGGAAAAAATAGCTGAATCAATCAAAAAGATTACAACCTCCACCGAGGATGTGCTTAAAAAATTTGAAGCGATTGACACAGGCGTAAATACGGTGTCGGATCAGGAATTGCATATCCGCAACGCGATGGAAGAGCAGACCGAGGGGAGCAAGCAGGTTTTAAATAGCGCGGGCAGTTTGAGCGAGCTTACGCAGAGGGTAAAGAGCAGTTCCGATGAAATGCGCGGTGGAAGCCAGGAGGTTCTTCGTGAGTGCCAGAACCTTGAAAAAGCGACGCAGGAAATAACCGGTGGCATGAACGAGATGTCATTAGGAGCGGATCAGATAAACATAGCGGTACACAATGTCAATGAGATGACCGTAAAAAACCGTGAAGCCATTGACGATCTGTTAAAGGAAGTTTCGCGTTTCAAAGTGGAGTAATGTAGCCGCCGGAAAACAGCCAATAACACGACATGATAACAATACCTGTCAGGCCGTTAAAAAAATTCGTCAACAGGACGTTCCTTGCTTTTTCCGGCATTCTTTTTCTTATTATTGCTGTTGCGGCAATTGTGGCATATACAATTTCCACACATCAAACCAACCTTTCTTTCATTGAACAACAGCTCTCTATAACGTCTGAAACAATGATGCTGCGTTTGGCAACTACGGTTAACAGTGAGCTGGCCCTTGTGTTAAAAATGGCGGATACTCCGGTTATCAGGCAGTACTTTATGGATCCTTCTGATCCGGATCTAAAATTGCTGGCGTTTACTGAACTGACACTTTTTCAGGAACATTTCAGCAATAAAATGATTTTCTGGATCAATGACGTGGACAAGATGTTTTATTCAACGGGAAACGCCCCGTACCTTGTCAATCCTGATGATCCTGAGAATTATTGGTACAATTTAACGCTTTACAAAACAGAAAAATTCAATTTTAACATCAACTATAATCCTGATTTGGGTGAAATCAACCTTTGGGTCAATGTCCCGGTATTTACTGACGCGGATACCGCAAGAAAACCTCTGGGTATGCTTGGTACAGGCATTAACCTCACTGACTTTTCAAATTTTGTCGCTTCCAGCTATCTGAAATTCGATACACATATTACTTCATATATGTTCAACAAGTACAATGAAATTACTTCGGCGGTAGATTACAATCTGGTTGAAAACAAAGTCCGCCTTGACGAACTGCTTGGCGAAACCGGAAAGGAATTGATCAAAGCCGCGCATGGGCTTTCCGAGGGGGAGAGCAGGAGTTTTGTCCATAATAAAAATATATATCTGGTAAACTCTGTCCCGGCGATGGAATGGTATCTGGCGGTGAGTTATCCGCTGCCGGGCTTGTTGGCGCTGAATCACACCATGAATACCGTATTTTTCAGCATGCTGTTCCTTATCTTTTTCCTGTTTGTTGTTATAAATGTTTTCATTTCCCGTTCGGAAAACGCGATAGCCGAACAGAATATACAGTTACTTGAGGCAAACCGGAAGGCGGAATCCGCTTCTCATGCCAAAAGCGATTTTCTCGCGAAAATGAGCCATGAAATCCGCACCCCCATGAACGCGATTATCGGTATGGCGGAACTTTTGCTGAGGGGGGAACTCTCGGAAGAAGCCCGCGACCGCGCGCAGGACATCAAACAGGCGGGGAATAACCTTGTTTCCATTATCAATGATATACTGGACTTTTCTAAAATCGAGGCCGGCAAACTGGAAATAACCCCTGTCAAATACATGCTTTCATCTTTGATCAACGACTCTGTCAATATTATCCGTATGAGGATCGGGGAAAAACCGCTCCGCCTTTTTACCAATATAGACGGAAAAATCCCCAATAACTTCATCGGGGATGAAGTACGATTGAGGCAAATATTCCTTAACCTCCTGTCCAACGCGGTCAAGTATTCTGATAAAGGCAATATTGGCTTAATCATTACCGAGGACAAGCGGGACGATAAACAGGTTTGGCTCAAAATATCAGTTACAGATACCGGAAAGGGAATTAAGCCGGAGGATCTGGATAAACTGTTCGGCGAGTTTGTAAAAGTAGACGCAAGAAAGAACCAGGGCATCGAAGGAACGGGGCTGGGGCTTGCCATTACCAAACGCCTCTGTGTCGCAATGGGCGGAGACATAACGGTGGAAAGCGAATACGGTAAAGGCAGCACCTTTACTGCGATTATCCCCCAGGATTTTGAATCGGATACACCCTTTGCCATGGTGGAGGACGCGGATAAAAAGAGGGTACTGGTTTATGAAAGCAGGGCTGTCTACGCCAAATCGATATGCTGGACTCTGGAAAACCTGGGTGTTCCCTATACTTTGGTAACCAACCAGGATGATTTAGCCGCGGAGCTGTACCTGGAGGAATGGTTCTATGTGTTTTCCGGCTACGGTCTATATAAAAAGATCAAGCCGATTATGGATCGCGGATTTTTTTATAAGGATAAGGAGCCTCCGCTTGCCCTCATGGTAGAATCGGGAACCGAGACTTACATTTCCGGTGTACGGTTTATATCCATCCCGGTGCAATCCCTGTCAATTGCCAACACCCTTAACGGCAAGGCGGACAGCAAGGGTTATTATGATAATGACGGAAACGGCAGCGCGATCCGCTTCACGTTTCCCGGCGCGCGGCTGCTGATAGTAGATGATATCGCCACTAACCTGAAAGTGGCTGAGGGCCTTCTTAGCCCTTACAGGGTATCGGTGGACACTTGCCTTAACGGTTTGCTGGCCATAGAACTGGTAAAACGAGCGGCTTTTGAGAAGCGCGATTACGACATTGTACTTATGGATCACCTGATGCCCGATATGGACGGCATTGAGACAACCGCGGCCATTCGCGCCTGGGAAAAGGGGCAAATGGAAGATAACGTTACACGCAAACAGGTTCCGATAATCGCGTTAACCGCCAATGCCGTAGTTGGGATGCGGGAAATGTTTATCGAAAACGGGTTTAACGATTTTCTGGCCAAACCCATAGACGTATCTAAATTGGATGAAATTCTTGGCCGCTGGATACCGAAGGAAAAGAGAGAGCAGGGAATGGGGCAAAGCGAATTGTCAATACGCTCAGATGGCGAACAACAACCCCAGTCCCAGGTACCTAATCCCAAATCCCCTCCTTTTACTATCTCTGGCGTGGATATTCAAAAAGGCATCGCCATGATCGGCGGGATAGAGGAGCGTTATCGTTCATTGCTGGCTCTGTTCTGCAAGGATGTGGAAGAAAGGCTGCCGCTGCTACAGAAAGCCAAAGAAGCGGATCTGTCTTCGGCAACAACCCTGTCCGCGCTGGTGACCCAGTGCCATGCCCTGAAAGGCGCGTCCGCAAACCTTGGGGTGGATAGAATCGCGGCGGATGCGACCGCTCTTGAAACCGCGGGCAAGGCAGGAGATACAGTTTTTATAGGAAAACAATTGCCTGGTTTTGTGGAACTACTTACGGAACTTGTAAAAAATATTCATGACGCGCTGCGCTTATAGCCTGTTATCCGATCCTGAATATATAATCTACCGCAAACCCGCTTAACAGGGCAAACAATATGACAAAGAATATATAAAACAAAAAATGTTTCAGTCCCAAAATAATTTTTACTGCCCCGAGATTGGTTATTTTCATGGCCTGCCCGGTAATCATGAAGGCGGAGGCCGCGCCCATTGTCATTCCGTTAAGCAGCCATATTTGCAGCAGCGGAATTGTCCCGCCTCCGCACACATAAAGTGGCACTCCGACACTCGCGGCCATTAAGAGGCCAAAGCCCCTGTTTTTTCCGAAGAGAGCCGCGACAGTATCTTCCGGTATGTAACGTTGAAACATGGCGGCAAGACATAACCCTATCAGGAAAGCCGGGCCTGTGGTCTTAAAATTCCGCCAGAGGTTTTTCAGCAAACGCAGGGCAAGGTTGGGATCGGTATCGCGGCTTTCCGTTCCGCCAAAGCCTTTGAAATTGAAAAAGTTTTTATCTTTGTAAAATATATGTAACAAAAGCCCCGAGGCAATGCCGCAGAAAAAGCAGGACGCGAAACGAATTATGAGCGCCGCGCTGCCCAGAGCGGCGCTGTAAAAAAGAAGCTGCGGGTTAAGGAGTATGGAGCTCATCATAAACGCCGCAAGCCAGTCATCGCGCATTCCTTTTTGCGAAAATGAGGCGGCTATCGGTATTGTTCCGTACATGCAAAGGGGAGAGGCAATCCCTATAAGGCTTGCGGGGATTAGGCCGAACACCCCGAGATGTTTGTCCTGTAATGAGTCAAACAGCTTGTGGATCCGTTCCTTACCAAATACCGATATGATCGAGCCAAGCGCCATACCCAAAATCCAGTACGGCCCTATTTGCCCGAGTAAAATAGAAAAGTAGTACCAAAGGTATATTGCTTCGCGCTTAATTATTTCAGGTAGCATACAACCTGTAAGCTTATTATAATGATGGTGTTTAATATTTCAAGGTGAGGCAATATGCAATATTTTTTTTATGTCGGTTGTTATACTTCAAATCCAAAGGATAAGGGGATTCATCTTCTTAGCTTTGAAACAAACGGCGGCATTCCGCGTCTTGAGGAATCATTTTATGGCGGCGAAAATCCATCTTTTTTATTGCGTTCGGGAAATTTCCTGTATGCCGCCAATGAGACCGGAAGAGCGGGAATGGTATCCGCTTTATCGATAGGGGCCCGGAACGCTTTGGTTTTCCTCAACAGCCGGGAAGCAGCCGGCGCCGGAACCTGCCATGTTGCCGAAATGAACGGCTATCTTTACGCGGCGAATTATGAAAGCGGCAGTGTCTTTGGCGTAGAAATTCTTCCCGACGGCTCCCTCGGCGGTGTTGCGGCGGAAATACAGCACGAAGGTTCCGGCCCGAACCCTGCCCGTCAGAGGGGGCCCCACGCCCACTCGGTCAATCCTGTCCCGGGAACTAATCTGCTGATTGCCGCCGACCTTGGGGCCGATAGCCTGTTTTGCTATAACCAGCAAAAAGATGGTTCTCTCGTACCGGACAACGTAAGCCCTGCCGTTTCCGCGCCGGCAGGCGGCGGGCCAAGGCATATAGCCATTCATCCCAGTGGTAAATTTGCGTATGTTGTCATGGAAATGGGTGTTAGCCTGGCTTGCTATAAATTGACAAAAACAAGTTTGGAGCCGGAGGCCGTTTATCCCCTTGCCGTTTATCCCCTTATTGAAGGAACTTTTACTCAAGCGGATACCGCCGCCGACCTTCATTTTACCGCTGGTGGAACAAGGCTTTACGCTTCTGTAAGGGGGAAAAATCTTATCTCTGCCTTTGACACCGCTCAAGTTACTAAACCTCATTTCATCGGTTCTTATCCGACTTTTGGAGACAGCCCCAGAAACTTCTGCTTTTCCCCCGGGGAGGAGTTTGTTCTTATCGCCCATCAGGCTTCAGGTCATGTAACTGTGTGTCCTATAGACTCCAAAACCGGAGCAGTGGGAAACGCGCTTGGTTCTGTGATTCTGCCGGGGGCTTCATGTGTGATCAAGGCATAAAAATAAGTCTGTAAAATACCGTTGACGCACCGGAAAAGAAACATTAGCATAACCGTAATGAAAAAACCATTAAAACCAAAAATCCTATATTTTTTTGTTGCTTGTATCACAACGCATTTAGCCTTAACAAGCTGTTCAACAACCGCTCGCGCTGTACCTATTACCGACAGTATTATTACTGAAATTGGCGGAGCAAACAATACGCCGAAATTTCAATATTATATCTCCAAAACTATTACCCTCAGATTGGGTGTAGGGGATATGGAACCGATCGTCGAAGAAGGCCAATTGTTACGAAGAGGCGCCGCGGCCCGTGATTCTGTCATCATTCAGGAAAATTTACCGGGGCTGGTTCGGGCTTACGGGCCCAGAACCAATGAAGCCCTTGGATTTTTTTTGGATATCGCTTTTGAGGATCTTGAGGGAGACCCGGCCATTCAATTTGGAAAATACCGCGAAGGTATTGGAGAAAAATATCATATACTTTATCATAATTCCGCTAACAGGGTTATCGAGTATGGCAACGTAATTTATACTGTTAATTATGAGGGCGATGAGCCGCCATATCTTTTAATGAAAGTGCGGGAAAGCGCAGCGGGAACGAAAAGCGCAAGAAAGGCAAGCGGGTTAAAACGGGAGTAAAACATCGGCCTGCCAGGTTCAGGAAAGTTATTTGAAGAAAAGAATAATCAGCATCACAATCAAAACTTAATCTGGTGTTCCGTCCATTTCATCAACATTTTTGCCAATTGCGGAACAGGCATAACCATATTTTCTTTCAGCCAGTGTTGAATTAGGCCGATAGCTCCGTGTACCAGAAAAACCGAATAATATGGTTTTGTTGCATCATTCTGTTTTTCGGAGAAATATTTAATAATCTGATTGTGCATAATAAAGTGATACAGAAGTTTCTTTTGAAAACCTATGTCGCCGTTTTCGCTTAACAATACCTGAATGGTATTGCCGTTATTTGCGATATAGGTCAGCATTTCCTCAAGCATCTGGTTAGTCTCTTTTTTGGTCTGCTTATCCTTATATCTGATCAGCATATCTTCAAAATAGGCAAGGGTTTCATCTTCTATCTGCTTTAGCAAATCGTATTGGTCTTTATAATGATCATAAAAAGTTGAGCGGCTTATATCCGCAATGTCGCATATATCTTTTACAGAAACGCTTAAAATCGATTTCGACTTCATAAGCTCCATTAAGCTTTCGCGTATTACCATTTTGGAATAGCGGCTCTTACGATTTTCCTTTTTTTCCATATTTTCTCCTAAAGGAATTCCCTACATTTTAACAAAAAATGTAGCGTATCCAACAGGCACATAGTGTTGTGTAGGATACACTTCGGTTTTAATCAAACTGTGTGTTGTAATCTATTTGCATTGTAGGAGATTTAGGATTAAGAGTCAAACATGAAAAAACTGTTGGAAAAGCTTTTCAAGCAACCGGCTCTGGTGGTCGGCGTTATCACAATAATTACGGTGTTTCTGGGTTTCTGGGTTCCCCGCGCGGAGCTGGACAACAATAACATCCGCTTTTTGCCTGTTAAAAATCCGACCAGGATTATCTCCGAATATGTTGACGAGACTTTCGGCGGGCAGGTAATGATTCTGGTCGGGCTTGAGCGCCCTTACAGGACTATTTTTGAAAAAGGCTTTCTCCAGCGTATCGGGGATTTCTCCCAGGCTGTTGAAGATATCGATTTCGTAAAATCCGTCAATTCGATCATGTCAACGCAATATATAACCGGCGACAGCGAAAGTATCATTGTTTCGGATTTGGTGCCGGAAAATTTCAGCGGAACCGATGAAGAGATCACCGAGCTTAGGCGGCGTATCGCTTCATGGGATCTTTTCAGCAATTCTCTCGTTTCCGACGATCTTTCGGCGACGCAGATTCTGATTACCCTTGACGCGGTTACCGCGGATTTTACCCGCCCCGAAGTAACCCGGAGTATTGAAATAATCCGTAGAATCGCAGGCGAGATTTTTACCGGTGAGGCGGAAGTGTATTTTACCGGGCAGCCGATTATCAACGCGATTATCAACAATTCAATAATCGCGGACAATCTTTTATTGATACCCCTTGTTGTTATTGTAGTACTGGCAATGCTGTTCTTCTCGTTCAAGCGGTTTTCCTTCGTTGCTCTGCCGTTTTTGACAGTCATCATCGCGGTAATCTGGACTGTCGGGATGGCGGCGCTGTTGGGAATAAAACTCTCGGTGATTACAACCATACTGCCGGTAATTCTTGTCGCGGTCGGCAGCGCCTACGGTATTCACATCGTCACCCATTATGCCGAAGATACCCGGAACAGATTGCTCACCATTGAAGAGCACCGCGAATTGGTTATGGCTCTTGTTAAGAAACTGATTAAGCCGGTATTTCTGGCGGCGCTTACCACCATAGCGGGCTTTATATCGTTTTGTTTTACGCCGATTATCCCGATGCGCGAATTCGGGTTTTGCGCCGGTGTTGGCGTGATTGCGGCATTTGTCGTGGCGGTACTGCTTATTCCGTCAATGTTCCTGCTCCGGGGCCCGCGTCTTCAAAAAGAGCAGATTAAGGAACAGCCCGATATCGATAGCGGCCGTTTCAGCAACGCTATTGCCGCTTTTTTTACCGGCATCGCGGAGAAAAAGATACTGGTACTCGTTCTGGCGGCGCTGACTGTACTCATTTCGCTATACGGGCTTTCCAAGGTTGTCGTCGATAACGCTGTAGTTGAATTTTTCCAGAACGAGACCGACATCAGCCGCTCCGATCGTTTTATCCGCGAGCATTTTGGCGGCTCAAAGGATTTAAATCTGGTAACGCAGGCCGCCACCACGGAAGAACTCCTGCACCCCGACGTGCTACAGGCGGTAGACGGCCTTTCCGTTTACCTGACTGAGCATGTTCCGGCTGTTGGCAAGGTTGTAGGTTTTGCGGATATTATCAAGCGGATCAATCAGGTGTTCAATGTCGGTGAAAGCCCCGACGGGCTACGGCCGGTTAATTCGTTTGCCGGGGCAGACAGTTTTGGTTTCAGTGATATTGGCGATTTCGGTTTTGGCAATTTTGGTTTTAATGACGATATTTATATTGAAACACCGAAACAGGAAAACAATTATAGTTTAGCCAATTATAACACTGAGGATCTGATCAGGTTTCTCGATAACGCGGCGGGAAAATCGTCCCATTTAAGCGGCAGTGATTTGGTGCGGGAATTGAAACGCCTTACCAATTATGAGGGCATGGCCTATTATGAAATTCCTTCGGATCCCGGGCGTTACGGCAAAGAAACCAAAGATGAACTCCGGCGCCTGATCGCGAATTATCTGGTTCTGCTTTCCGGCGATGATGATTCAGGCTATTCCAACGATCCGCTTGAACCCACGGCAATCAGAACGATGGTTCAGTTACGCACGGTAGGAAACAGAGATTCCCAGGCGGTTATCGACACGATTAAAGAGTATATAGCGGCGAATTTTCCCAAAAACGTTGATGTGATAATCGGCGGCAGCATAACTTATGAAATGGCCGTTACCGATCTTATTTTTAACTCCCAGCTTATATCGATTTTAATTTCCGTGCTTATCGTATTCCTTATCGTGGCGTTTTCCTACAATGCCCTGATTGCCGGATTCATCAGTTCCGTTCCGTTGGCGTTGGCGATCCTGTGCAACTTCGCGGTGATGGGTTTTCTGGGAATTAAGCTCAGCCTCGGTACCGCCCTGATTTCCAGCCTTGCGGTCGGCATCGGCATTGATTATACCATTCACTTTATTGAATTTTTCAAGCATGAATACCAGTCGGGGGCGCCGAATTTCCTTCACCGTACTTTCATCGGCTGCGGCAAGGCCATTATCATCAATGCCTTGTCCGTGGGCGCCGGCTTCGGGGTGCTGGCGTTTTCGCAGTTCAGAATTATAGCGCAGCTCGGCGCTCTTATCGCCTTAAGCATGATGATAACCGCTTTTGTCAGCCTGACTGTAATTCCGGCGCTGCTTATGGTTATTAAACCAAGATTCATTTATATAGAATTAGTAAACCAGGAGGATGTGCAATGAAACAAATAACTGTATTGGCAATTTTATTGATGAGCGCGGGTCTGCTTAACGCGCAGGATGGCGCTTCCATTATGAATTCCGCGAAGAACCGTGTCCAGTCTGATACGATTTCTACCCGTTCCCGCATGGTTATTACCGCGAAGAACGGAACAACATCGGAGCGTGTGATCGACCAATATTCCAAAGACGGCCCTAATGGGGCGCGTACCGTGATAGTGTTCCAGAGCCCCGCCAATGTAGCGGGGACGCGCTTCCTCACCATGGACACTGCCGCGGGCGGCTCGGATCAGTGGATATTTTTGCCGAGCCTGGGCAGGGTGCGGCGGATTGCGGCGTCGGAAAGCGGCGGCAGTTTTATGGGTACGGATTTCTCGTACGACGACATCTCGTCTATGGACAGGGAGCTTTCCCTGGACGCCCATACGTTGTTGCGCGAGGAAACGCTTAACGGAAAATCCTGTTATGTGGTTCAATCTGTCCCGAAAGACAATTCGTATCAGTATTCCAAAACAATAACATGGATAGACAAGACTGGTTTCTTGATCTATAAAAGTGAAATGTACAACCGCCGGGGAGAAATGGTAAAGGTGATGGAAATGTCCGAATTTAAGGACGTGCAGGGACGCCTTACGCCTATGCAAACCAAAATATCCACGGTCGGAGCGGGAACCTCAACGACGATATATATGGAGATTATCAAATACGATGATCCTATTCCCGAGGGGGTTTTTACTACAGCTTATATTGAGACGGGTAGAACGCGATAAAATGAGGAGTGAAAAATGAGAAACAAACGAAAAATTTTATTTGTGTTGGTTTGTGCTGTTATTTGCAGTAACATTTACGCGCAGGATTTTGGCTTTGGGTTCGGCGATGAAGATACTATCGGTATTACAAATAACGCCGCAGCCGTTTCCGTCGGGGGCGAAGTTTCCGCGTCGCTTTTGGGATACGCTGATGATTTTTCCAATGGGATGGATCAAACGCGCCTGGGCGATGTCTTTTCCGGTAAGCTCAATTTTTCCGCCGGGACTTCTTTTGCCGACGGTGTAATCAACCTGAAATTACGGCCGTCGACCCAGCCGGTATCCATTGACGAAGCTTATATCCGCGCTTTTTTCGGCGGCCTGGAAGTTGAAGGCGGCTTACGAAAGCTCACCTGGGGCAAAGCCGACAGTTTTGGCCCTCTGGACGTGATCAACCCTCTGGATTACTCGGAATTGACCGATCTAAGCGATTCGATGAATTTAAAGATCGCGCGCCCGCTCATTCACGCCTCGTACCGCGTTGGTTCTTTCTCCAAGATCGAAGGCGTGTTTGTGCCGTTTTTTGAACCGCTGCGTTACGCCACCGAAGGGCGCTGGGTTCCGGCGCAAATGGCGGAGTTAAGCCAGTATCAGGCGATGGGAGTTCCGGTAACTCAGGAGGATACGTCAACGCTTAAATATCTGCAGGCGGGCGCAAGGTATACGACAACCATCGGCCCGGCCGACTTTGGCTTGCAGTACTATTACGGGCGCTTAACCAGGCCCGCGGTTACTATGACGTTTGCGCCGCCTTCGCCGATGCCTACCGCGATAAATTTCGCCTACAATCCCTACCACCAAATCGGCGTTGACTGGGCGCAGGTACTTTTTGGCTTTAACGCCCGCGCGGAGCTTGCGTTAAACCTCACCGGGGATTTAAGCGGCGATGACGGATCGGTTCACAATCCCGCGCTTTTGGGGGCTTTGGGTTTTGACCGCGATCTTGTGTGGGGCATTAACCTTAATTTTCAGTGTAACGAATCAATCCGCCTAATGAATAGCAAAATTGGAAATAATCCTATGCTTGATATTGAAGCTGATACCGATATGACTTCCACGCAAATTATAGCCGCCCTTTCCAAAAAATTCTTGCGCGATGAACTGGAAGCCAGGTTTGCCGTTTTGTGCGGAATTGAAGACGGCGATTTTCTCTTGATACCTTCGCTTGTCTGGACCAAAGACGCGGTGTCTGTTGAACTTTCATGTGGTATTTTTGGCGGCAGCAAAGACGGGCAATTCGGTCAGTATAAGGATAACAGTTTTGTGAAGGCGGCGCTGAAGTATAGTTTCTAATACTCCCCTATATTGCCGGGCGGAACTTTGATACACTGTGTATATGGACAGAATCGGCAAGATAATAGATTCGCTTATGGAAACATACGGCGACTATGGCATGGTGAACCATTCCGGCGGGGCGAACCTTCCCGGCAGGGAAAACATTGCCCGTATTATGCGCGGTCTGGACGAACTTATCTT
>Ga0268262_10005692_pt1 | contig 12261 bp, 14 predicted proteins | sample TergutNc150P3_FD_190354 | JGI IMG/M metagenome (GOLD analysis project Ga0268262, IMG submission 190354) | Nasutitermes corniger P3 segment gut microbial community from laboratory colony in Florida, USA - Nc150 P3 (SPAdes) (version 2) | ecosystem: Host-associated > Arthropoda: Insects >... | reverse complement strand
GTTCGTCTAACAGCGTGCGGTGCAGCCTCTCTACAATTCCGTTGCTCTGAGGCCGGCGTACCTGCGTCGTCCTGTGTTCTATCTCTTCAAGCTGAAGAAACAGCTCAAAAGGATGGCTGTCGGGACGGCCGCAGTACTCCCGGCCGTTGTCGGTGAGAATAGTAACGACGGAACAATTATGCCCTTCAAAAAACGGCAGTACCTTGTCATTAAGCACGTGGACAGCCGTAACGGGAACTTTTGACGTGTAAAGATGCCCGAACGCGAATCGGGAATGGCAGTCCACAACGGTTTGAAGGTATATTTTTCCTATTCCCTTGAGATTTCCAACCATGAACGTGTCAATGGCTACCAATTCCCCTGTAAAATCAGCCTTAATATGGCGTTCACGGAACTCCGGATCAAACTTTTCTAGGAGTTTGATGTGGTTTTCGCTTAATTCGATGTTGTTGTTCTTGTAATGCCGTTCAAGACGAAGCAGTCTTTGGCATTTTAACAGCAAACTATGCCTTTGCCATATCCCCCGGATCGCTCCGACTCCTATATGAACGCCCCGCAGTATTAACTGCTGGCTTACCCTCAGAACGCCGTGTACGGGATACTCAAGGCAGTAATCAAGGACGGCTTTTTCCTGTTCCTCCGACGCTCTGTTAGGATGAGGGTTCTTTGGTCCCCTTATTTTATCCAAGAGCCCTTGCGAGCCGAAGGTTTGATAATTCCGTCTGATTTCATAGAATTGCTCACGGGAATAACCGATACGCCTGCAGGCTTCGCTTACGTTACCGAGGTCGTCAGCCAATTCCAAAAGATTGAGCTTTCGCCTCGCCGCTTTTTGTGTTACAGTTAAATTAGCGGTCATTTGTTTCTCCTTAATAATAATTTGTTTTTGGGTGAAAACTATTATATCATTCGGAGGCAATGACCGCTATTTTTTTTCTGTCAGGTAATTACTCTATCTACACAATATATGATATAAATATATAAAAGCAAAAAACCAGCGCCTAACATATTTGAAATATATATATTGGAATATATATACTAATTTGATATTGACAAAAAAAGAAAAGTATAAAATAATAAATTTAATATCCTGTAAAAGGAGAAATAACTTATTATTAGTTTTTGTTTGGGGTTAATTTGCTCTATAGGATTTTATCCCCTTTTTTATAAAATGAACCGTCCATCTGTTCGTTGGCGGTCGATTACTCTTTTGGCGTTGGTTATATTAATCCGTCCCCTTTGCCTATTATGGCAGAGCATTTATCTTGAACATGGGAAAAATAATTCAGCAATATTGATTATCGTTGCCTTTATCCTTGACGTTTTTTCACTCTTTATCTGTGTTATATTAGGCGCTAATCGTTCAAAGGCGCTTGTCGCCGCTTCATTTGTTTTTAGTGTCATTAGTATAGCGCAAATACCTGTCGTTTATTTTATTGCCGTTGTAGTCTATCCGTTAATTAATACGCCAAGTCTCATGGAAGCCTCTATACAATTTCCGCAATTATATTACTGCGGGCTTTTTTTCAATAATATAATAATAACTGTTTGCTGCCTTCTTGCGGCGCGTTGGCTGCGTGAAACCATGCAAAAACCGCCGTTTAAACTTTATCTGTCTTTTAGCCTGATGTTTCTTTTTTTCGCATTAATAGTTCTTGTATGGTTGAGTGATATAGTAAAAATAATGTCTATATCATTTCTTGCCTCAGCGTTTATGGGAATGCTTTTATTGGGAATACTGATCCTTTTGTTTTATCTGTATACACGGCTGATCGTTATAGATACAAAAAAAGGCGATTACGCTAAATATATTCAATATTTAAGCAAACGTGAATTGGAAGTAGTCGAAGCGGTACTTGCGGGTAATAATAGCTATAAAAAACTCACTACAGCCCTCAATATTTCCGTAAGTACAATAAAAACTCATTTACAGCATATTTATCAGGCTACCGGCGCTTCCAATATTGCCGGTTTATCAGCTCTTTTCAGCGGATATTCTTCTAATCACCCATAAATCATACCAAAATCATACCCAAAGGCGATATAAATCCATAAATCACTTTGTTATATTTTCATATAAACCGCCCATTGCTTTCTTATTAGGCAGGGCAATTTTAATTAAAAGGAGAAATATATGGAAAAGAAAATACCTTTACGGTTTTTCGTTATTACTTTTTTGTGGTCATGGGGAGTTTTAATTCCCTGTATAATACTTGTTAAGACAGGAATTATGCCTGAAGTGAGTCCTTTATTCTCAATTGTGCAAATACCCATAGCTTTTCTGGCTATTATTGGACCGGCAATAGGGACTTTTTTTTCATTGAACTCAATTGAAGGGAAGGGAGCGGTAAAAAATTATTTAAAGAAATTTTTGTCTCTTAATTTTGGCTTGAGAGTGTGGTTATCAATGTTTTTAATTTCCGGTATTTCAACTTTTTTATCATGGATTATACCTGAATTTTTTGGAGGAGCAAGAATACCGCCAATGCTGCAAAACATATATACATTTCCTTTATTTTTACTGCTCAATATATTTATACTTGGCGGGCAGGAAGAAATCGGCTGGAGAGGCTATATTTTACCGTATCTTGAAAAACGCTTTGGATTAATTGTTGGTTCGTTAATTCTTGGAATAGTATGGGCGGTATGGCACATTCCGTTGTGGTTTATACCGGGAACCAGTCAAAGCTATATGAATTTTTTTGCATTCATGATTTCATGTATTGGTGTTTCATATTTATTATCATGGGTAAGAGAGGCGTCGGGAAATCGTTTGCTTTCTTGTCTCATTGCTCATGGTACGATAAATTCTTTTGTAATCCTTTTTCCCATTTTTGTGACTGACAATGATTCAACACAAGTACGGTTTTGGATATTTTGTATTCTCAAATTAATAATTGGTATAATTATTGTGATTGTAAGAAATAAAAAAGAATACAAAACAAGCGTAAACGTCGTATAACTTAGTATATGAAACGCATTAGGAAGGTTATAAATGGGTATATTTAGAAGGGCTTTTTTTGTTTTTCTACTGGCAATCTCTGCTTTTGCTTTATTGGCTTTTATGGCTTGTTCAGACCCTTTAGGTTTTCCTGCTGATTTTAGGGTATATTCCAATGATGATTACTCTGGATTATTACAAGACGGCAATTATTCAAAGGCGGTTTCCGTAACTGGTATTCATGCAATAAAACAAGAAGTTAGTTGCGGATATGCCATTATTGAAATGCTTGCAAAATGGAAAGGAAAAGCAATTACCGAAAAAACATTATTATCACAAAACAACGGATAAATTTCGACTTCCATGGGTTCAGGCTTTCTCAAAGAAATGAACAAACAATTTCCAGAATGGGAAACAACACGATATGTTAATATCCCTAATTCTGAAATATTAAAAAATATACATACTTCGCTTAAAAATGGGTTTCCAGTACCAATAGAATTTGCCGCAAAAAACACCTCGTCTGAATGGACGCTTCATTTTGCCGTAGTGAGTGCAATGGATTTAGGCAATAATCAAATTACGGTGCAAAACCCTTACGGCTATGAAGAAACATATACCTCACAAGATTTTATTCGGGCGACAAAGTATGAAAGTTATAAAAATATGGAATGGTATTTCAAAATAGGCTTTAACATGGGCTTATTCAATAAAAATACAATTTATATTATAGCCAATAAATAGGGAGGCACATGGTCGGTAAAAAATGGCTTTTTATCTTCATTTTGTTTGTTCAGTTTTCTGCAATGGCATTTTCTGATGAAGAAAACAAAAAACAATTTTCAATTCAGATAAGCCCTTTGCTTTTAGTAAGCGATATTGTATATCTTTTTATAGACAATGACACAAAAACATACGCTTTTTCAATAGATGCCGAATTTCAATATGCCATAAACAAATATTTCAACCTTTCTGACGCTAATACACTGTATTTTGAAAATTATATGAGCAGTTATTTGGAAAACTCTGGTGGCAGATATAATGAAAAATATGGACAGCAATTTCAATATATGATAATACCGTCTTTTATATACAGACCGCTTGGGACTTGGTTAAAAGGATGGTATGTTAGTGGTTTCCCGATAATTGGCTGGACTCATGTATCAACAGATTTTTTAGACGACGGTTTTACTCATTTGGGGATTGGTTTAACGGGCGGTTATCAATGGATTTTTAATAAAGGCTTTACACTACAATTAGGCACTGGTTTAAGCAAAACATGGATTATTCCATTTTCAAATAATAAAAGCAATCTTAAGACAGAAGATGAATGGCATTTATTTGGTTTGCCTTTTGATTTACGTTTTACAATTAGATTAGGATATTCATTTTAGAAAAAATAATAAAAGCAAAAAACCATCATATACAGCCGAAACGTTATGCGAAAGTTTTTTTGAATTGGTTGAAAGTATATTTATAGAATATTGACATAAGAAAGTGAAAACATTAATATTTAATATAAAAATATATTTTTGGAGGATTTTATGGATAATGCAAATGAGTTAAAAGCAATGGAAGAAATTGGTATAAATAATTTTAAGGAAAAATATAATTGTAAGATTACTGTTTTGAAATGTGATTTTAATGAAAATTAAAGCAATTGGTTTATTTTTTTGCCTTTAAAGCAATTACAGTTTTTGCAAACTGTGCGGCGGTTCTGCCTGAACGTCCGTTATATAAAATTTCCCAACGCGACGCTTCTTTTTTTATTTCTTCCGTAAATTGAATGTTTTCAAGTAACAAAATTCCTTCAATTATTTTGAAATAATCGTCGCTTGTTTTTGTTGTTTCAAAGTTCACGCGAATTCCGAACCGTTCAGATAATGACAACTTTTCGTTCATAGTATCTTGTAAATGAATTTCATCGCCTTCCCGATCTTTCCATGTTTCATTGATAATATGAAATCTGTTTGAAGTCGCATAAAATAAAATGTTTTGCGGCTGGCATTCAATCCTTCCGTCTAAAATAACTTTTAAGTTTTTATATCCTGTATCGCCGGTTTCAAATGATAAATCGTCCATAAAAATTATATATTTAAGGCGTTTGTTTTTTATACAATTTACAAGTTGAGGTAATTCTTCCAATTTTTCTTTTGGTATTTCTACCAAACGCAGCCCTTGATTATAGAATTTATTCAAAAGCGCTTTAATCATGGCGGATTTACCGCTGCCGCTAGTGCCGTATAACAGGGCGTTATTGGCAGGCAGTCCTTTTAAAAACAAAGATGTGTTTTGCGTTAATATTTCTTTTTGTTCGTCCAAGCAAAAAAGATGTTCTAAAGTTATATCATCAGGTTGATTTATTCCTGTCATTTCGCCTTGCCATCTGAACGCGATATACTTTGCGCCGTGCCCGGAACCAAACGCACAATAATGAGCGATTAAATTTTCCAGCATTTCACCTGTGTTTTTTGACGACACAACATTTTTAAGCGAACTCTGATATTCTTCAAAAAATATTTTATGTTTTACGGAAGGAATATAATTTCCAAGCGGGTTTTTAGATAATACATTCCATAAAGCATTTAAATCTTCCAATGCGGCGGATTTCAAACTGTTTCCGATTTTGTCGGTTTCTTCGCATACTTTTGCCAATATATTATCATCTTCCAAAAGAGAAACCGCCAAATACTCCTTAAAAATATCATCTGTAACGGCTTCAGTTTCCGCAAATTGAATTAATTGTTTGGGAGATAAATTTTCAATATCTGAATTTATGTTAAAAACTTTCGTAATACACCTCTTTTGGTTATATTTCAATCTTATGATAACGCAAAATCGCCGTTTATGTCTATAATCAAGGAAACATAAAATGATTAAAAATGTTTGTTTTTATATTTTCATTATAGTATACTTTATGAACATTCGAGGAGAAAATTTTGGTAATATTAATAGGCGGAAATTCTTGCGTGGGAAAAACATTATTATCGCAAAAATTATTGGAAAAATATAATATTCCGTATTTATCAATAGACCATATAAAAATGGGAATAATCAGAGGCTGCTCCGAATGCGGTTTTACAGCGGAATCGGAAGATAAATTGATAACGGAAAAATTGTGGTCAATAATTAAAGGCATTATTATGACCAATATTGAAAACAATCAAAACATAATAATTGAAGGAGTATATTTGCCTGATAATTTGGATGATTTGGAAATAAAATATGTTTCAAAAATAATATTTTTTAAAATATGTTTTTCGGAAGAATATATAAAAAAATATTTTAATAGTAAAATAATTAAAAATAAAAGTATTATTGAATACAGAGGATATGATTTTGGATATACGGTTGAAAAATACATTGAAGATAATAAATTTACCAAAAATACATGCGAGAATAATAATATTAAATATTTTGAAATAAAAGAAAATTATAAAAAAGAAATGAATAATGTATATAAATGGATAGGTAAGGAATATAAAAATAAATAAAATTGGAGGAAAAAATGTCTGCGTTTAAGTATTGGAAGAATGAAGGTTATGTAAGAGAATATGAATTAGGTAAAATGGAAGACCTTGATCAAAGTTTAATAAAACACGGAATTGATAAAAAAACACGAAATAAAATAATGGAAAATGGGAAGCAAATCAAGAAAACAAGCAAAAAAGAAGCGGTAGCGGAATGGTTTTTTAATTCAATGAATGTAATGGATGAATTACTTGATGAAGAAACAAAAATAAAAGTTCGTGAAGATTGCGCCTGTTGTTTGGAAGGGAAACGAGAAAAATTATGCAAGGGGATAAACAAAAAATATGAAACATCGGAAGAAAAGATAACGGCAATAAACGAGACGCATTTTGTTTTTGGTCACGAAATAAAAACATTAGGAAAAGGAAAATATGAAGTGGCTTTTTTTGACGAAGCGATGCCTGAAAAAATATGCTCTTGCTTAAAAATAATAATGGATAAGAAAATGCCGAAAACATACTGTTATTGCTGCGGAGGACACGTAAAACATCATCTTGAAACATTACTGGGCAAAAAATTGAAGGTGGAAATTAAAAATTCCGTATTGTTAAGCATGGGAAAGAAAAGCTGCAGATTTATATTGACGGAAATAAAATAAAGTATCGGTAAATTCGTATAAAATAGGTGAATAAAAAACTAATGTCTCCGATATAAACCTACTTGACAAAAAATGAAAAAATAGTACATAATATGAAAACCAGAGTTCAAATTTGCGGCATTTAAGGGCTTAAAATCTAAAGGACGGTTAATAAAGGATTAAATATGAGTAAGAAAACCAGCGTATTAAATAATGTTGATGATGGAATGATTATTGAATTTAAAGATAAAAGTATTAAACATGAAATATCTACTAAATTGGAATTTACTATTAATATAGCCGGTACTGATTTTAATGATATTGGAGAAGCTATAAATCACGCATATAGATGCGGATTAGCGGCTGTGAATTCTCCTCTTAAAGGAAATAGCGGCGCGGTTGATGTTGATCAAGATGAACTTTATAAAATACTTAAGACTAGTCATTCTTTGGAACATAAATCTGATTTTTTAAGAGAAATAGCAAAAGAATGGTTTCCGATAGAACCAAACAGTGAAAAGAAAATTAAAACTGTTAATCTTGAATTAAATGAACTGGCTGATTATTTAAAGAAATAAATATTATAGAAAATATTTATGGAAAAAGATATGAAGCTTAATAAAAACATTCTAAAAATAATAAGTCTATTCGGAATAATCGGCGGCGTATTTTATTTTCTTCATATTATTTTCGGCAGAATATACTATGAAAATTATAATCCATTAGCGCAGGCTGTAAGCGATTTAACCGCTGATGACTCACCTTCAAAAAATATAGCGGCAATATTCACAAGATTTTACGGTATCTTTACGGTTATATTTTCAATAGGATTTTTTATATATTTTAAGGATAAGATAAACAAAATTATAAAATATGCTTCATGCGTTTTTTGTACCATGACAATAATATCATTTCTTGGTTACTCTTTTTTTCCGTTATCGGGAGCAGGTTATGCCGGAAATTTTCAAGATAAAATGCATATACTGGTAACGGCTTTGGTTGTAGTGTCTACAATTTTTTCATTAACATTATTTATAATAGGTTTTCTTAAAACAAATTTGTATAAATACATGGGGATTATTTCATTATGCACCTTAATACTTTTACTAACAGGAGCAATGTTGATAAACATACTGCCAAAAGAGTATTTTGGGTTAGCGGAACGGATTAATATATACTCGATAATTATATATACAGGGATATTGTCATTTTGGAATTATAATTATATAAAAAGGAGTTAATGCATGAATATTTTTGAATCGATAATGTTGGTTTGTTTCGGCTTTGCATGGCCGCTCTCCATATACAAATCATTTGTATCAAAAAAAACGGCGGGTAAAAGCCTATTGTTTCTGATAGTTTTGCAAATAGGTTATGTTGCGGGTATTTTGTTTAAGCTAACCGAATACTGGACTAATTTAAAAACAAACTCGGACGAGACTATCAGTATAAATTTATACTTGTACATTCTCAATTTTGTAATGATAACAATAGATGAGTTATTATTTTTGAGAAATAGAAAGATAGAAATAAGTAAGAGTTAAAAATTAAGAGACGGCAGGAACTGAAAAAGCAATATGAACATAGAAGAAGAAAAAATCGATCCTAAATTACTCAAAATGGCTGTGATTATGGTCTTTGGGTTAGTCGCTCCGGCGTTGAACGCTACAATAGTGAATATCGCAATTGGGACTATCATCGCCGAATTTAACAGTACGATTTCGGTAGTTCAATGGATTACTACAGGTTACATTTTGGTTATGGGGATTGCAGTCCCAATTTCGGCGTGGCTTGTTAATCGTTTCAGCGGAAAGATGGTATACTTAACATCTCTTGTTATATTTTTTGTCGGTTCCATTTTTGCCGCGTTTTCGTGGAATATTGAAGTATTAATTTTTTCCAGAATATTGCAGGGGCTTGGAGCGGGAATTTTAATCCCGACTTTATCTACTGTATTGGTTCGTCATACAGGCAACGCAAAATTGGGACGGTTAATGGCTATTGTCAGTATTCCTGCGCTGATAATTCCCATTTTGGGACCGGTATTAGGCGGACTAATTGTAAATAAACTCCCTTGGCAATGGATTTTTTATATTAACATTCCGATTTGTATTGCCGCTGTAATTTTGGCGGTAAAATATCTTGAAAAAGACGAACCTGTTAATAAAAATCAACCGTTAGATGTCATAGGCACTTTATTATTATCAGCGGCTTTTTCTATACTTGTTATTGGAATTTCAAAATTACGGACAGTACACGGAATAGGGAATGTCAGCGCAATAACTCCATTGCTTGTCGGACTTGCTCTGCTTATAGCGTATACTGTATATGCGTTAAACGCAAAAATTGAACCTGTGCTTGATGTTCGTCTTTTTAAATTAAGTAATTTTTCATCATCTTCAATATTATTGCTTGTTTCCGGCGGCATTATTACCGGGACATTATTCATTTTACCTTTATTTTTTCAGCAAGTGCAAAATTCAAACGCTATAATGGCAGGTTTATTTCTCGCTCCGCAGGGGATAGGAATGTTATGTACAAGGGGATTGGGCGGCAAAATAACCGATAAAATGGGTTCAAGGGTTGTTGTATTAATCTCAATAATAATAACGATAATCGGAACAATACCGTTTGTATTTGCAAATTCCGCTACCGATAAAATCTTTTTAACAATAGCGTTATTTGTTCGCGGATGCGGACTTGGAGGCGTGGCAATTCCCGTTATGGTTTCAATATACGACGGCTTAACAAAAGAACAGGTAGCGCACGGAACAACAGCCACCCGAATATTTCAGCAGATAGGCGGCTCTGTAGGAACTGCCGTTTTGGCTATCATTTTACAAAACCACATGCCCGTTAATGCGGACACAGAAATGGTTGGGAAGGCGTTTAACACTGTCTTTTTGTGGTCAATAGGTTTCGCGGTAATATCGATTATTCCGGCAATATTTTTACCAATGAAGAAGGAACAAACGGAGGCGAACAAATGAGTGGAATTTATGTGGTTATCGGTGGAGGAATTGGAGCGTTATCAAGATATTTTACTAGCCAATTTGTAAATAATTTGCATAATAAAACTTTTTCTTTGGGAACTGTTTTTGTAAATTGTATAGGAGCGTTATTAATCGGTTTTTTAATAAACATTTTTGATATGTTCGCTATAAATCCAAGATGGAAATTGTTGATTATTACGGGCTTCTTGGGCGGTTATACAACATTCTCGTCATATTCGCTTGAAACGGTAAATTATTTTTTAAGCGGAAATATAAAGTACGGAATATTAAATATACTGCTTAATAATGTTCTATGTATATTATTTGTATTATTGGGAATATGGCTGAATAAAATAATATTTGTTAGATAAAATATTATTCCTCATAATATTTACGGATAAGACAAGTGAAAATATCTCCGTACTTTTCCAACTTTACGCTCCCCACCCCGTTAACGCCTGAAAATTGAACCAGCGATGTCGGCTTTTTGCGGCACATATCCCGCAGGCTTGCGTCGGAGAAAACTATGTAGGCGGGAACAGATTCCTTTGCGGCGATTTCCCTCCGTAATTTTTTCAATTTATCCAGCAAGCCCTCGTCAATATCCTCTGCCCCCTTTTGCGTGCCGTCTGTTTTTGCGCCTCTTTGCCGCAGTGTTTTTTCATCCGACGCATTTTGCGTATCAAAAAGTTTCTCGCCTTTTTTCTTATGCTTTTTGTCATCGGGAGCTTTTTCACGCTCTTGCGGCAATTTCATTAAAACACGCTCCTCTTCCTTGAGCAGTCCTTCCGCATAACCGAGAGTTACAACAGGATACTCCCCTTCTTCCACAAATAAAATATTTTTGTCGATTAGGTGATCAAGAATTTGGCGAATTCTGTGCGCTTTTGTATCTGCCATGATTGCGAATGTGCTGAGGGTATCAAACCCAAAGCGGATGATTTTTTCGTTCTTACTGCCTCGCAGAATGTCGATTATCATTGTCTTGCCGAAACTTCTGCCTCTTTGTTTCAAACGGAAAACGCAGGAGACGATTTTTCTGGCTTCCAAAGTAACGTCGGTCTCCTCAAATTCCGTCAGGCAGTTTGAACAGTTGCCGCAGTTTGCCGCCATTTGTTCGCCGAAGTAGGCAAGCAGGCGTTTGCGAAGGCAGTCTTGTCCTGTAGCATAGAAAGTCATCTGTTTAAGCAATTCCAAGTTGTGGGCTTGCAATTCATAGTCTGCGGTTTCTTCATCTTCCTCAAGAGGGGAACCTTCGTATGACCACTTATCAGTGGTCATACTCGGTTGAGGTTCATGTGTTATAAGGTACTTGTTTATTTGCACGTCCTGACCATTGTACAAAAGAATGCAATCCGCAGGAGAGCCGTCCCGTCCCGCGCGCCCCGCTTCCTGATAATAACTTTCAATATTTTTCGGCATATTGTAATGAATGACATAGGACACATTTGATTTATCAATTCCCATACCGAATGCGTTAGTCGCTACCATGACAGGTTTACGGTCGTAAATAAAATCGTCCTGATTTTTTCTGCGTTCTTCGTCAACAAGTCCGGCGTGATAACGGGTAGCGTTGAAACCGTGGCTAATTAAAAAACCGCAAGTTTCTTCCACAGTTTTTCTGGTAGCGCAATAAATTATGCCGCTTGCTTTCTTTCGCTTTTTAAGACATTCCAAAAGAGCGATTTTTTTGTCTTTTGGTTTTTGCACCTCAAAATAAAGATTGGGTCTGTCAAAACCCGTGCTTACAGAAAGAGGTTTGCGTAACGCAAGCAATCTGCAAATGTCTTCCCTCACATTAACGGTTGCGGTAGCGGTAAAAGCCGCAACTACCGGACGAGGCTTAATGCTTTTTATAAATTTTGTTATTTGCAGATAACTTGTTCTAAAATCATGCCCCCACTGCGACACACAATGCGCCTCGTCAACTACAACAAGCGGAACATTGCCCGCCGCAAATTCGGACATATCCGTTCTTTGCAGACGTTCGGGAGCGATATAGAGTAATTTAATCATGCCGCTTGTTATTTCGTTCATCGTATCATGATATTCACTGCCGCTTAAAGAGCTGTTTAGAAAAGCCGCTCCGCATCCTGCTTCTTTTAATGCGCTGACTTGATCCTTCATAAGAGAAATAAGCGGCGAGATAACGATTGTCATGCCGTCAAGCATGAGGGCGGGAATTTGGTAGCATAAAGATTTTCCCGCTCCTGTGGGCA
>Ga0268262_10005691_pt1 | contig 12264 bp, 11 predicted proteins | sample TergutNc150P3_FD_190354 | JGI IMG/M metagenome (GOLD analysis project Ga0268262, IMG submission 190354) | Nasutitermes corniger P3 segment gut microbial community from laboratory colony in Florida, USA - Nc150 P3 (SPAdes) (version 2) | ecosystem: Host-associated > Arthropoda: Insects >... | reverse complement strand
CGTCGGACTCCTCTCTCGACAGAGTGTAGTCCAGCCCCGCCACGCCCATGACGTCGCCGATGTATTCCTTCAGGGCCTCCGACGCATCCCTTTCCGGCCCCAGCTCCACAAGGTTCAGCATCGTGAACTCCTCGAGATGCGTTCCGCTGTGCGATTCCTTCCTGAAGCACGAACCTATCTCGAATATCCTCACCGGGCCGTCGGTATGGTCCCTGAGCTTTCTCATTACGTAGTACAGGTTGGGCGCCAGCATGGGCCGCAGGCATCTTTTTTCGTCTATGAAGAACACCTGCTTGTAAAGGGGGTGTTCCGGGGTGATCGTCATTTTCTCAAGAGCCGCGGCAGAGATGATCGCGGGCGTCTTTACCTCTATGAAACCCTTCGATACCAGCATCTCCGACAGGTCCGACTCCAGCTGCGCCAGGTTATGCCTCGACGGCGATCCGATCATCCCTTTTATCGATCTTTCGTTCGCCGATACGAGGTCCGACATAAGCTTTGAGAACGCCTTCTCTCTTTCCTCGACGCTGTTGAAGACCGAGGTGTCCTTGGGGTCGTCCCCGTACTCTCTCAGCTTCTGTATCTGCGAGTGGGTAAATCCTACATTGATAACATCACCACCCGCATATTCCTGGCGAGAGACCGGGGGATCGAACCCCGCTGGTTGAGCTTTAGAGGCCTACTGGTCCCAGACCGTCTCCCGTTCCGTTGATAATATACCATGAGTAATTCTCCTTTTTTATTTTTCTTCTGGGCGTCTGGGTATTTCTGAAAGACAGTCTTGGGACAGTTTGACCGACCTTATTCCTGCCCGCCTTTCTATTCAGTAAGGAGGAGGAGTAGAATGCCCGTAGGCGGACAGGCCCTCGGAATGTATCGGACGAGGTTGATCCACGGGATGGATCTCCATATGCAGTGAATCCCCTTTACTGCACTATTATCTAAATCGTAATTTGTATATAAAACTCTATCTATCCTAAAATAAGCTTTTTGAACATTAGTATTTAAAATTAACTGTTAATGGTCTTTATAGACGTATATATGGGGGGTTGTGAGGACCGGAAAATGAAACAGGGGGATGCGACGGGGCTGCGGAATGCGCCGGATCGCCGTTGACCGACCGGCGGTCGTTCCGCGAACCTCGCGTTCTGTCGGTAACCATATTTTATTATCCTTCGGTTCTATTTCTTTTAACGAAATGCAGCGAGAACGACAAACGATGACCGACAGGATCGATTCGTTCCTTTCCAACCCCAATGCGGGAGCGCTTACGGGGGAAAGGAGAATGAGCACCGAGTCCCTTTTGGACCTGCTGGCCGACCGCATCGCCGAAGACGGTGCGGCGAACGTTATCCGCATAAAAGAGAAGAACGATGCGCTGGAGCGCATAAGATCATAGACCGCGGCGGGGAAGAAGAACCACATACTCCTCTACGTCGAGATGGACCTGGAGGAATCGGACCTCATCATATCGGCATTCCCCGACGCGCAGATCTACAAGGCAAAGGAGCTGTGCCATCAGGTGCCGGTCTGTTTCAAAGAGCCCCTTTCGCATCATATCGGCAGCTGCGGAACGGAGCGGGGCGGCTCAAGCGGTTTTTGATGCGCCCCCTCGCAAAAACGGCGGACGGCGCGGCGTCACCGCCGCGATCCGCGTTCGACGATTTGCGCCGTAAGCATAGATAAAAATAAATACTAATATTTAAGCGAAAAATGGCCGTAGATAAGCTATTTAAAAATATTCCGTAACATTAAATATAATACAAATATATCTCTGAGATAGACATCCTGCTTGAAGGATGTTGATGCATGTGATAGAATGGTAGCATCGAAGCCGATATCAATATTCGAGGCGCACGATCGATTCGCCAATGGCAAAAAAACGCGCGAAGACACGTGGGATTATGTTACGGTCCCTAACAACGCCACGGCGATCAAGAACAAATACAAATTAGAGTTCGGAAGGAAGATAATCCCCGAAGACAAAGACGATATGAACAGACTTTTCAGCGCGGGCGTGGAAATGCTGGTCGAGACCGGGTTCTTCAACCCCGATCTCGGAAAGGTCATGTACGTCACGGAGTCCGAGGTCTACGAAGGAATAAAAAAAGCAACAAAGTACCTGAGACTGGGGCGCGGCAAGGATGAGGTCGTTTGCGACCGCCGCCACGGGAACAGCCCGAAAAAACCCATTATCCAGGGGGGGCCGACCGGCGCCCCGGTCTCCGAGGATATCTTCGTGGTCATGATGCAGGGATATGCGCAGGAAGCTACCGTTGACACGCTGGTGAGCGGCGTCATGTCGACCATCGACGGCCATGCGCCTACGACGAACACGCCTTGGGAGATCAAAGCCACGCTGGCGGAGATCCGGGCGGTGAGAGAGGGCATGGCCCGGGCAGAACGCCCGGGGATGGCCATATAGGGTCCGGAGACCCCGCTGTCCGCGGCAGGACGCCTCGCCTCCAGCTTCCAGTCCGGCCTCGAGAGGACCGACATGCACGAGTGCTCTCAGCTCAATGAGATGAAGATGGACATGACGGGATTGAACATGCTTGCGGGTTGGGCGGTCAACGGAGACACCATCATGACCGAGCAGATGCCCATCTTCGGAGGATATTGCGGCGGCGTCGAAGAGACCGCGATCTGCGATGTGGCGACGACGCTTGCGTCATTCGTCATGTTCGGATCGCACATACACCTCGACGGCCCCATCCACATAAGGTGGGGGATAACCACCGCGAGAGAAACGCTCCAGATATCGTCGCACGTGGGGGCGGCGCTGGACCTGAACACCGATCTCCTCCTTTCCAACCAGTATTACCCGATGGCGGGGCCCTGCACGGAGATGTGCCTTCTCGAAACTGCCGCGCAGGCGATAGCCGACACGGCGTCCGGAAGAGAGCTGATATCCGGATCGGCGGCGTCAAAAGGCGTCGCCAGGGATAAGTCCACTCCGCTGGAGGCGAGGATAATGGGGGAGGCTGCGATAGCGACCGCCGGCATGAAGATCTCGGACGTTAACGAGATCCTCGACCGGCTCATCGGAAGTTACGAAATGGAATTCCACCACCCGCCGAAGAGCAAACGTTTCCAGGACTGTTACGATCTGAAGACCATAACCCCGTCCGAGGAGTATCTCGGAGTGTACGAGAACAGCGTACATCTGCTCAACGAGCTCGGCCTCGAGATAAAGTATTGAGGAAGTTTGGTCTGCACGGCACAAACTCGTTAAAAAACATATTAGCAAACGCCCTTTCAAAAAAAGATGTATGAAGACGCTTTCCCGGGGGTAGGTCTCTGCGGCCGCACGGAGAGGGTCGAGGACGGTGACACCATGACGTATGGAATAGCTTTGGATATAGGTACAAGCGGACTGAGATGCCAGGCGATCGATATCGATACAAAGGAAACGATATCCACGGCGATGTCGTCCCGCCATCCCGTTCCGGGAATGAATGTGATAGACCATGTGAACTTCGCCATGGACGCGGGTCCGGATGTGGCGAACGGGCTTATGATCAGAGCGATAAACAGCTTGTTCGGACTTTTGGAGATAGACCTCTCTAAGGTCAGCAGGATCGCGGTATGCGGCAACCCTTTCCAGCTGTCGATATTCCAGAACATAGAGATAAGGGACCTCGCATACGCCGGGAAGTCCATGATCGAAAGGCTGGGCATCACCCCTCCCGACAGGAACGGCGCGGTCGTCAAGGCTTCGGATCTCGGGATTAAGGGGATCGACGCGGATGTCCTGATCCCTCCCGCCGTAACGCACGAGATCGGCGCCGACGCCATGGCGATGCTGACCGAAACGGGCGCGCTTGAGGCGGAAGGGACGAAGATAGTCGTGGACTACGGCACGAACGCCGAGATGGCGCTGCTGCACGGCGGCAACATCTTCACCGGCTCCGCCGCTGCGGGACCGGCCTTGGAAGGCCAGCAGATAAAGGAAGGGATGCTGGCGGCGCCGGGGGCGATATCGAACATCGAGATAAGGAAGAACGGATGGACGTGCTACGTCCTGGACGACGCCCTCCTGCCGAGGGAGGGGGACACCGTCGACCCGGCCACCGGCGGCATCGTTTCCGAGGGGGAGATGCACGGGAAGGCCGTAGGCATAACCGGTACGGGGGTGGTCGCGGCGATAGCGTGCGGCTTCGATTCCGGGCTGGTGTCGGGCTCGAAGATAAACACCCCCGACGGACTGCTGCATCTTCAGAACAACATATGCATCGATTCGAAAGATGTCGACGAGGCCGGAAAGGCGATAGGCGCCATACGCGCAGGATGCCTCACCCTCATGATCGAGGCCGGGATCTGGGTCGACGACGTGAAGACCGCGTATATGTCCGGCGCATCCGGCCTCTACGTGGACGCCAAAAAGGCGCAGAGGATCGGCATGGTGGCGCCCGGGGCGACCGAGATCATACAATACGGGAACACGTCGATAATGCTTGCCAGGAAGATGATCACCGGCGAAAGGACCATGGACGAGCTCAGAGAGATGACGAAGATGCTGAGGGCCAAGCACTGCATGTTCGCCTCGTCGAAAGAATTCAAGGATATTTACTCGATCGAGATCTCGCTGTGGTCGTACGGGATGCCCTGGTCGGCATACAATGATATGATGGACGTGTACGGCCTTCAGCATGTGCCTTTGGAGCCTGCGGAATCGCGGTCGGAGCGGAAGTCCGCCACCGACCTCCCCGAGCTGAAGGGGAAGAAGGTGTCGATCCTTAAGAACGCGGGCGTCGAGCTCATCGGAACGGTGGAGGGGTGCGTGTCATGCGGCATATGCGTCGGCGAATGCCCCGAGTCCGCGATAGAGGTCGATGACGCCGTGATCACCGTCAATTCGGAAAGGTGCATGGGGACCGCGTGCAAGCGCTGCGAGATGGCGTGCCCCAAGAAGGTATTGCAGATCAAGAAACTCAAAATTAAGAAAAATTAAGAAGTGCGGCCGGACGGCCGCACTGTTTTTTCCATACTCAGGGAACAATTATTTCGACAGGTTCTTCGTTCTTTATGAAGTCCGCGTCGTCGCTGAACATGTGCTCGTCCGGGAACTTTCCGCGGGTGGCCTTCAGGATGAAGCCCATCACGATACCGAATGCGAGCGATATGGCGAACACGCCCACCGCCGAAACGAGGTTCGTCAACGGGTCTGCACCGGCGATGTCGCTGATCACTATCATTACCACGGCAACGATAGCGCCGAACCATCCGCCTACTCCGTGCAGGTTGTGAACACCCATCACATCCAGCGCGCCCATCTTCTTGCAGAGCCAGGGGTGCAGGTATATGAACGACAGGGCCGAGATGGCACCGGCGATCAGACCGACCACTATGGCTGCCCACGGGCCTATCATCAGCAGCGGAGCACCGATCGCGACCGGGCCTGCGAGCATCGCGTACGTGTAGATCAACGGGTTGACCTTCTTCTGTATCGCGGTGCACACTACCCATGCGCTCAGCACCGAACCCATGCCGCCCATGTAACACACCATCATTCCCCAGAACACCTGTTCCATGGGAAGCAGCGCGGTAACGAACGACGGCCAGAGCACCCACAGGAGCATTGCCGCAAGCCAGACGAACGACACGCTGTGCGTGGTCGTGTACATCGGCTCGTTGAACGCCCTCTTCTCCCTCAGCGCTATGGCGACACCGAGACCGAAGTACGCCGCACACATGTGCACGAGCATCGATCCTCCGGCATCGGATGCGTTGTATCCGAAGATGCTGAAGAGTCCGCCTTCATAGGTGCCTATGCCGAACATGAACCATTCCACGATGATGAACACCGGCGCGAACAGTATGCCTATCAGCAGGTACTGCCACATCTTGAGTTTTCCGAGGAAACATCCTATCGCTATGACCACTGTTATGGCGCATATGACGCCCATCAGCATTAGTTCCTGGTTCCATACCTCGTCTATCGCTACGCCGAATAGGAACTGCTTTATCGCCAGGTAGACGACGAAGCTGCCGGCCGCGGACAGAAGTACCGCGAGGGCAACGCCCCACTCGTATTTCTTAATGAAGATCATCAAGAACGCAACGAGCATCAGCATGAACCATATCATTATATTTTTCACGAACATGAAGTTCTCTAGACTGGGATCGCCTGTGGTAGTGTAGTCCGCCGCCGCCGAAGAGCCGCCGGAGAACAAAATAAAAGAAATGGCTGCTACCATCAGTAATGCCGTCAGAGCCAACATGGTCTTTGCATACGTTTTCATCTTTTCCCTCCTTTTTTGTTTAAATAAAGAGTAAAAGGTTTGGTGGGGATGTTTAGTTCTTTATGTCGAGACCGAAGCTCTGCAGCGTCTTGACCGCGCCGGCGTACACTTTGAGGTACTCGGCTGTCGGCTTGACGGTGAGAACGTTGTAACACTCTTGGAACGTCTTTCCCGCGGGCGCTTTGGTGTAGTTCTTCTCGTAGCTCGATATGAGTTTCTCAAGAACCTTGTTGACCTCGGGGATCTTCATGCCAGCGGTGGCGATTGCCGCCTCTCCCATTATCCTGGCTTCCATTCCGGTGGTCTTGTCCATCGCTACACCCTTCGCCGCCGCGGAACCGGAGAGGAGCTCTCTTCCGGATCCGGTGTCGGTGATGGCCTGTGCCGCCGTCTCCAGCAGACACATCTCTGTGCAGGGTCCCGCTATGGGGTAGTACTGGTTCGCAAGAAGCAGATCCGTGTTGGCGTCTATGGCCGCTGCCGCGTGGCCCGCTATCTGCAGGGTCTCTCTTGCGGTGGTTATGCCCCATCTTATGTGGATGGGCCCGTCGAGGTGGTAGTTTCCGCTGAACATCGTGAACGATGCGAGCGTCGTCGCCACATCGCAGATCGCGGTCTCTTCGATACCGCCGCAGTATCCGCCGAAGATCGGCATCTGCTCGATCATGATGGTGTCCCCGTTAGCGGTCCATCCGGCGAGCATGTTCAACGCGGCCATATCCAGTTTCAGTTCGTTCAGCTGCGAGCACTCGTGCGAGTCGCAGGCTCTCATTCCGGTGGAGTTCATGTCAGAGGAGAGACGCCCCGCTGCGGACAGCGGTGTCTCCGGTCCCTACATGGCCATGTACGGCCTGCCGGCCCTGATCATAGCTTCCTTCACGCCCCTGATCTCTGCCATGAGCGCGCGTATCTCATACGGAGTGTTGGTGGTCGCCGGGTGGCCCTCTATTGTGGCCATCACGCCGTTGACGATCGTGTCGACGGTCGACTCCTGTGCGTAACTCTGCATGACTTGAACGAAAACCTCTTCGGACACGGGTGCGCCCGTCGGTCCTCCCTGGATAATGGGCTTTACAGGGCTGTTGCCTCTGCGCGGGTAGAAGCGTGCGCAGTCTCTTCCTTCTCCCAGTATTATCTGTTTCGGTGTCTTCTTTATTCCTTCCCAGACCTCTTCCTCGGTGACGTTCATCACTTTCTTGAGGTCGGTGTTGTAGAATCCTGTCTTGACAAGCATCTCCAATCCTGCGTTGAACAGGTTGTTCATCGTTGACTTGTCCTCGGGGATTATGTTCTTTCCGAAATTGAGTTTGTACTTCTCTTTCAGTTTGGTCGCGTTGGTCGGAATTATGGAGTAATCCCAATCTTCCTCGGCAACCTTCTTACCCTTGACGAACCTGTCGTACACATCGAATATGCTGAGTGGTCTTTCTGTTGCCATTCATCTCACCCCTTCTTCATAAGTTTGTTGACGAGTTCAACAATCACTGCGCCATTCTCGGAGTATCCGTCCGCTTTGATCTCGTCACACCATTTCTGCGTGACGGGCGCGCCGCCGATTATGACTTTGAAGGAGGCCTTTGCCTCTTTCACTGCTGCGACCATCTCACTCTGTATCTGCATGGTTGTCGTCATTAGTGCCGATCCGCCGAGGATCTGCGCGCCGTGCTCTGCGCCTGCCTCCATGAATGCCTCGGGCGATACGTCCGGTCCCAGGTCATAGACCTTGTAACCGGCGCCGCGGAGCATTGCGCAACACACGTTCTTTCCGATCTCGTGGATATCTCCCTGAACGGTACCCATTATGATGGTACCTTTCATCACATTGCTGCCGGCCTGCATAAGCGGTGCGAGCAGAGCGAGTCCCTTCTCCATTGTCTTAGAAGCTGCGACAACCTGCGGGAGGTATATCTCAGCTTTGTCGAACCGCTCTCCGATCGTTTCCATTCCTTTTCCCAGACCGTCCTGAACAATTGCTTTCGGGTCGATCTTGGCCTCAATAGCTGCCTTGGTGGCACTTTCAGCAAGCTTCAAGTCCCATGTTTCAACAGCTTTACGGAGGTCTTCCAGTATTTTTTTCTGATCGCTCATTTGATCACCATCTTCCGCATCCGAATCCAAATGCCGCGTTGCCGCACAAAAGGCGCGGATGTAGGCTGCCGGGCGACCTTACCGAAACGTCGCGACAAAGAAAGCATCGGTCGTGCGCAATTGGAGGAGTACGCCTTTTTCGATCTCGAGTGCCTTCGCTACCGTTAACGCTCATGGCAGGCAAACATGGTAATTCCCACAACCCGACACTGCCAAAAAAATATCGGCATAATTTGTATATTAACTTATCTACTCAATCTCCGCCTTGGGTAAAAAGATATATTTAAAAGTATCTCTTTATCCATACTGCATTATATAAATTCTCACACAGGCTCTCCAAAATTGGTTTGTACCTTTACTTCATATACCTCCTGATTTGTGCCGCATCTTTACATATAAATATATATCAACAGAGGCATACGGTCTGTATGACAAATGCCGCCGGAGGAACGACCGGAAACGGTGGGATCAACGCTCTGCCCGCGGTAGCATTCCTTGTGACGATCGGGCTTGCCATCATCGTCGGGATGGGTTGGATATAAGGAAAGAATTGTTTTTCGTCCGCGCCGGCGCGCTCGGGGATTGGGCATCTTTATCGGTATTTCCGGCGGAACGGCGGATACCTCCGTCCGGCCGCATTTCCGCGTCCTGCCTCTTTTTTCATCGGCAGCGGCCCGAAACAGCATACGTCTTAAAAAACGGGGGGATATTCGAGCATACGCACAACATATTTTATCGGATGACTGCCATACGGCGTATCACTGCGTTCTGTTGCTTCTGTAGCGGAGCATGGCTTTTTTTGCGCCGAAATGGCCCAACGCGGCCGCCTTGTTGTACCATTTCTTGGCCTCGTTCGGATCCTTCTCGACGCCGATGCCTTCGTCGTAATACCTCGCCAATATGAACATGGAGTCTGGGTCGCCGTTCTCTGCCGAGAACTTGTAGGATTCGAACGGCGTAACGTCGCCTTTGACCACCACCGCGCTGCCGGTGTAGTTCTCGACGATGCTCTTTGACAGAATATGGCCCTGCTCGGCGGCTCTGGTATACCAAAGGAGCGCGGCTTTCGCGTCCTGCTTCGTCCCAAGCCCGTTGGCGTAGCAGTATCCTAAGTAATATTGGCAGACGGGGTTGGAATTCTGCGCGCCTTTCGTGAACCATTCGAAGGCCTTCTTGTCATTGGCCTTTACGACCTTGCCCTCCAGGAAACACGTTCCGACGAACAGCTGGGATTTGCCGTACCCTTTCTCTCCCAGGAACGTGTGGAGTTCGAACGCCTTTGCCAGGTCCTTCTTCACCCCTCTTCCCCGGGCATAGCTCTCGGCCAGTATGAACTGCGATTTCAGATATCCGTCCTCGGCGGACCTCGAGCACCACTCGAACCCTTTCTTTTCGTCCTTCTCGACCCCGTTCCCGGACATGTATGCGCTTCCGATCATATGGCATCCGAGCGTGTACCCGTGCTGGGCGGACCTTTCGAAATAATATGCCGCCTTCTTCGGATTCGCTTTGACGCCTTTGCCTTCCATGTAGTTCATGCCCGTGGTGTACTCGGCGTACGGGTCGCCCAGGTCGGCGGCCTTCTTGAACCATTCCGCGGAGGCCTGCGGGCTCTTCTTTACCTGCGTTCCTTTGGCATACAGTTGGCCCAGCATGATCATGGCGTCCGTCTGGCCCTTCTCGGCGGATTCGGTCAGTTTCCTGAGCCCTTCCTCCCTGTCCTTGTCTACGCCGATCCCGCCCATCAGGCATCTGGCGAGACCGAAATCCGCATCCGGGCAGCCCGACCTCGCAGATACGTCATACCAGCTCTGCGCAAAGATGGGGTCTTTCTCCACCCCTATGCCGTCCATATAGCACCTGCCTAGATTATACTGGCCCACCGGCGAGCCCGTGTCCGACATCTTCGAGAATATGTCGAAGGCCGCTTTCGGATCCTTAGGTACGCCTACCCCGTGCTCATAGCATCTGGCAAGCTCGCATTTGGCCCTTTCGGACCCTTTGTCCGCGCAGGCCTTCAGCAGAGCTACGCCGCTGACGCGGTCGCGGGCGGTCCCCGTTCCTCTGATGACGCAGACGGCTCTGGCGTATTCCCCGTCGATGTTCCCCTTTTCGGCAGACCCGGAGAACATCTCGAACGCCTTCTCCGCGTTCGGCTCGGTGCCTATGCCTATCTCGTAGAGCATGCCCAGCATGTACATCGAGCTGGGGGAACCCTCTTCGGCCTTCTTATTATGATAATCGAACAGCTTCTTATCTCTGGGGACGTCCGTCTCTTCGAATATGGCGTTCAATTCCTTTACCGCTTCCCGGTATCCCTTCAAAGCGGCCTTGGAGAACCACATTATGGATTCGTCCACATCCTTCTGTACGGCTATGCCTTCTTCATAGCACTTGCCTATAATGAATTCGGAGTCCGTGTGGCCGAGCGTCGCCGCCTTCATGTACCACTTGAAGGCTTCCGCCTCATTCATGTCCGCGCCCTCGCCCATGGCGTATCTCTGCCCCAGCTTGAAGCAGGAGATGGCATCGCCGGCCTCGGCCTTTGAGAGCAGTTCCTCCACAGTCTCCATCGCTACCTCTAGTTCATCTGGATTATATTAATTTACCCTATTCGGCGGAGCCGACGAAAGGGTCGCTTTCTCTTTTTTCTACGGAAAGGAACGCCATAAGCAGCGCCGCCGCGGACATCGCGAACATCAGCGCCCAGACGGCGCTGAAATTCTCTATCGTGTAGGACGTCCCTATGATCGGGTCCGTTATCGTGGTGCAGACCGAGGCCCCGAGAAAGAGGAAGACGTTCATAGCCGATACCGACGTCCCCGATATCGCGGTCGGATACCATTCCTTCACCTGGGTGAAGGACAGCGTCATGAATCCTCCCGAGAACCCGAAGACGAAGCATATCGTCAACCAGAACCAATAGTTGTCCAGATGGCCGGCGAACGCCCAGATCACCCCCCAGGTGGCGGCGTACAGGAGCGTGCCCCAGATCATGGCCGTGCGCTTGGACCGTATTATGCCTCTTCCGTTCATGACGCCTATCAATACCGTGCTGAGTATCTTGCCGATGCCGATCATGGTTATGAGCCATGCCGCGCTCATAGCGAATCCGTATATCTCTTTGAAATAGATGTTCGCCCAGGTCCCCTGGAACACCATTATCGACCCGTACACCAGGAAATACGCGATCGCCATGGTCCAGAACTTCCTCCCTCCGGACGCCACCAGGACCAGGCCTTTGATGACCGGCAATTTCGCGCCGGTCGCGTCGGATATCGGCGTCCCTTTTTCTATTCTTTCTATTTCCTCTATCGCGGGAAGGCCTTTCTTGTGCGGGTGGTCCCTTACGACCGCCAGGCACAGCAGCGCCAGGACCAGCGTTACCGCGCCGAGTATCAGGAACACCTCCCTCCACCCTACGGCTCCGGCCAGCATCTCGAGCGGCGCCGACGCCGCGATCGCGCCGACGTTCCCGACGGCGATCACGATGCCGGTGAGCTGCGGGAAGTCGGCCTTCCCGAACCAGACGGAGACGATCTTCATCAGCGGGATATAGACGACGGCCATCCCCGCTGCGATCAGCACCTTTCCCAGGACGATCTCCCAGAACTCCGTTCCGGCGAACGTCAGGAACGAGCCCGCCGCCGCGATCGAAAGGAAAATGAAAGTGGCCTTCCTCGGGCCGAGGTGGTCCGCGAGCAGGCCGCTGGGGATCTGCATGGCGGTGTACGTCCAGAAGTAGACCGAACTCAGCAGCCCCACGGTGCCGCCGACGTCGTCGACGATCTCCCTGCCGACTATGCCGATCGCCATCCTGTGGAAGTATACGAAGAAGTACGCGGACGTCAGTATGATGAATATCGCCCAGCGGTATCGGTAGACGATCCTCTTGAGTTCCGAGGGGGGCCTCAAATGTTTACCTCTGCGA
>Ga0268262_10005690_pt1 | contig 12264 bp, 13 predicted proteins | sample TergutNc150P3_FD_190354 | JGI IMG/M metagenome (GOLD analysis project Ga0268262, IMG submission 190354) | Nasutitermes corniger P3 segment gut microbial community from laboratory colony in Florida, USA - Nc150 P3 (SPAdes) (version 2) | ecosystem: Host-associated > Arthropoda: Insects >... | reverse complement strand
CAAAATGCAAAGAAGTTGGTATAGACGGAATAATTATCCCAGATTTGCCTTATGAAGAAAGAGAAGAAGTTCACGAATTTTCCTCAAAACACGACATAGACTTGATACCTTTGGTTGCGCCCACTTCGGAAGACCGAATTAAAAAAATAGCCGCTTCAGCAGAGGGTTATTTATACGTTGTTTCTTCGCTTGGAGTGACAGGCATTCGCAGTGAAATAAAAACAGATTTGGCTTCCATTATAAATGTCGCAAAAGAAACGTCAAAGGTTCCCTTAGCGGTTGGTTTTGGAATAAATACCCCCGAACAGGCGGCAAAAATTTCCAAAATAGCAGACGGAGTTATTGTTGGCAGCGCAATAGTGAAAATTATAGCGCAGCACGGAAAAGATTCCGCAAAACCCGTTAGCGAATATGTTAAAAAAATGAAAGAAGCGATGACTTAACACAATGCAAAACGCAAAACGCAGACAATGGCGCGAAAAAAGAGGCAATGCGATGCAGCAGATGCACAGCGGCATTTTGGACGACAAGCCTTTGAAAGAGAGGTGGAGCAGAGAGGGGAAAACTGAGGCAAAGAGAAAAAAATTAAAACCTCTTGAAGAGAATTTTTTAGCGGAACAAAAGGAATATGGGCTTGTGCTTTCTGTGCATAGGCGCTCTTGCCAAGTTCGTTTGCAGAGCGGAAAAGAGATAAAAGCATTTTATTTGGCAAAATCCGTGGAAGAAGCGAGAGAATTTCCAGCCGTTGGTGATATTGCGCTTATTGGCGAAAATTTTATCATTGGGCTAAAGCCTCGCAAAAGCGTTTTAACCCGCCCAGGTCCTCGCACAAGGGAGAGTCAGGAGCTTGTTCAGGCGGCAAACATAGACCAAATTGCCATAGTGATGAGCCTTGAAAACCCGCCTTTCAATTTTGGCTTTGCAGACCGTTTTTTGCTCACCGCAAATTTCAACAACTTGCCCTTTATTTTAATTCTCAATAAATGCGATTTAATGGAAAATATCCCAAGCGAAATTAGGGAATTTATTGAGCTAACGGATAATACCATTTTAACAAGTGCGGAAAGCGAGAGTGGCATAGAGGAATTAAAGGAAAAACTGCATGGCAAAATTTCTGTTTTTAGCGGTCAAAGCGGAGTTGGAAAATCCTCTTTGATAAACAAACTTGTGCCAAACGCCCTGCTGAACACCAGCGAGGTCAGAAAAAAAGACGGCAAAGGCAGGCACACAACCGTTGCATCTTCTTATTTGGATTTGCCCGATGGCGGCGCAGTGATAGACACGCCAGGCATCCGCGCCCTTGGGCTTATGAACCTAAGCACAGACGAACTAGCTCGCTGCTTCCCTGGATTTTTTGAAAGCGACATATTTGACTGCAAATTCAAAGACTGCAAACACCAAAGCGAACCGGACTGCGCAGTTTTGAAAAGAATGGCGGAGGGGCAGATTTCCGAAGCGAGATATAAGAGTTATTTGAGGATTTTGGGTTCGCTTTTGTGAAATTGGTTATTTAATTTGGGAATATTTGGGCAAAATTTGGGAGTTATATAGTTATGTACCCACATCCGAAATGAAGATGTTTTTTATATTCCAGTATATATGAGCAGAACCATTCTTATAATTGTTATTTTAGCTTCTTTAATTTACGCAGATATGCCATATTTAAAAAATGAGGAAATAAAAATTACGACTATTACTGAAGCTGTGGACAAAGATTCACAAGATAAACTTGCATATAAGAATTTTACTGTGTTGGAGAGATTGGCGACTGTATGTCTTAATATTCCAGGCACAGGAATAGGTTCTTTATTAATTATGGATGACTTGACGGGTGCAACTATTCAATGGGGGCTGTTCGGTAGTGGAGCTGTACTAATGACATTGGGGGTCGTGACTCGATGGAATATACTCTTGGTCGCAGGATCTGTGTCCTTATCTTTTAATTTTTACTATAGTATATATCGCTCCTTAACTTACGATAAACCGCACAGTTTAGCATATAACAAACATGAAGGCTTTAGCTTTGCGGTTATACCTAACAAGTATGGTAACTTGCTGCCTGCCGTAACTTTTAACAAAGAATTTTAAACGCTTTGTGGGTACATATCGCTATAATTCCCAAAAATTTCTACATTTAGGGAATGTTAGAGATGCGTTCCACCTTATCTAAGAGGCTAGAAAAATTGAAAGAAATTGCAATGATAGAATCTATTGGTTCTTCCTGTAGATTAGCAGGCAATAAACTCTCAAATAAAGAAGTAGAACAACTTATGTTTCGCATACAAAAACCAGAGGTAAAAAAATGCCAGCAATGCAATGGACTGAACAGCTAAGTGTGAAAATAGACTCAATAGATAACGAGCATAAAAAGCTCATTGAACTTATCAACAAATTGTTTGATGCCATGTCTCGAGGAGAAGGGCATAATGCGTTGGATGCCATACTCAATGAACTTACAGATTATACAGAATTCCATTTCAATCACGAAGAGGAAGCTCTGAAAAAATATAACTATCCTGGGTTTGCCGCGCATAAAAAAGAGCACGAAGGCTTTGTAAACAAAATAGAGGATACTAAAAAGAAATATGAAGAAGGAGCCATAACGTTGACTATCCCCTTAATTGAATTTTTAACCACTTGGATAAAAGAACATATCTTGAAATCGGATATGGGTTATTCACCATTTTTAGTCAAAGCAGGCATGAAATAACGTTTCAAAACCTCCAAAACCTTCTTATCCGCAAGGATAATTTTATTCAAAGCACTCTTGCTCAATCCCCACATTCTCGCGGCATCGCCCAAATCTCCACCGGCGACTTTCACCCTATCTAAAACATCTGCAATAAATTCGGGATAGAGTTTATTGTCTGCGGAAATTTTCCCAGCCGTTCCGGGAAAGGCGAATGGAATTTGCAAGGCAGGCTCTTCCCTAATTTGCAAAGCTATTTTCATACGCAATTTTTTCAAGGCAAAAAGTTTATTTATATGCGCACTCCTATCATCGCAGGAATAAGTCTCAATGCCAAAATTTGTCAATTTGAGTTTAACCCCCGAATTAGTCTTATTCCTATGCTGCCCACCTGGACCAGAACCTCTATATGCCTGCGTTTCGCAAAGCCTCAAAAGCTCTGCATCGGAGAGGCGGAGCAGTTGGGAACGGGTAATGGGTTCAGCTGGCATAGTTTAATTGCCAATGTATAAAAATTATTTTCTACATTCTCCCTAATGCCCACTCACACGCCACTGCCTCCGGGTTTCAAATTGCCGCCTCTTGCTGGCAGCACGGAGGAGTTTTTTGTAAATATGGGACCTCAGCACCCAAGCACGCACGGCGCGCTTAGGCTTGTTTTGCGTTTGGATGGCGAAACGATAGTGGAAATTGTGCCGCATTTTGGCTATATACACAGGGGTATGGAAAAACAGGCAGAAAGCGAAACTTATATTCAATACATTCACCTAACAGACCGCCAAGATTATTTAACCTCGTACCAAAACAACCACTGCGTTTGCCTAGCAATAGAAAAAGCTATGGGTATTGGCGTTCCAGAACGCGGCGAATATATAAGGGTTATGCTCTGCGAACTTAACCGCATAGCCTCACATTTGGTTTTTTACGCCTGCTTTGGCGGCGATTTGGGCGGGCAAACTGCATTGCTTTACGGTTTCAAAGAACGCGAGATGATTCACGATATTTTTGAGGAAGTGTGTGGGCAGCGCTTGACTATGAATTATTTTAGACCCGGCGGCTCTTCTAAGGATGTGCCAGATACCTTCATTCCAAGGGTTAAGGCTTTTTTGAAACACATGAAACCCACAATGAAAGATTACGAAACTCTGCTTACCAAAAATGTGATAGTGCTGTTTCGCTCGCAGAACATAGGGGTTCTCTCAAAAGAAAGAGCTGTTGCATTAGGCTGTTCCGGTCCGGTTTTAAGGGCAAGCGGCGTGAATTACGATGTTCGCAAAAATGACCCTTATTCAATTTACAGTTCCTTTAATTTCAATATTCCTGTTGCAACCGAAGGCGACTGCTATGCCCGCTACGTTGTGCGTATGCAAGAGATTTACGAGTCCATGAAAATTTTGGAGCAGTGCATAGAGAAATTCCCAAGCGGTCCCTACCGTTCCAAGCCCTCACTCAGCTATAAACTTCCGGCTGGTAGCTATTATACCCAAACAGAAACAGCAAAAGGCATTTACGGTACATACATAATCGCAGACAAAGGCGACAAACCACACCGCATCCACACACGGAGTCCGAGCTTTGCAAATTTGGCATCCTTGAACGAAATGAGCAAGGGGCATAAAGTTTCCGATTTGGTGACTATAATGGCGACTTTGGATCCGGTTATACCTGAGATTGATAGGTGAGTTTTTCTAAATTATTCAGAATTTCACTTTCCAACTTCTTGCTCTGCTTAAAATAATCACTTAACTTTTCCTTGTTCTCTGCAATTTTTTTCTCGAATTGCTTGGGAGTTAGCGAAGAGCGGGCAATTTTTATGTCAAAATATTGACCTGCTGCCAAGGAATAATTTTTTGCCTTTATTTTATCATAAGAGAGGATTACCGCAAAATCGCTCATTTCGGCTTTGCTCAATGAGCGGTGAAAGGCAGAAATTATTTTTTGTTCATCTTCGGGTGAGAGCTTAGTTTTTTGATTTTTGCCGTCTTTTTCTTTTTCGCCAAGTTTTGAAGCATCAACTAAGACTATATCGCCATCATTGCCTTTGTCTATAAAAATTACGCTGACATTTGTCCCTGTTGTGGCAAATATATTGCTCGGCATAGAAACTACACCTTTTAGCCATTTTTCATCCACCAATTTTTCACGAATTTTCCTTTCTATACCGCTTTGAGCAGTTATAAAACCTGTTGGCACAACCGCCGCCGCCTTTCCCTTTTCGGAAAGCGAGAAAATGATATGTTGCAAAAACAAAAGGTATATCGCCATTTTATCTTTGTCTTTATTTGGAATATTAGGTACACCTGCAAAAAATCTTTCTGCTGCATTTGGCAGGGATTCCACATCGTTCCGCCATTCGCTGAAATCCAGTTTGAAAGGTGGATTGCTAACTATGAAATCCATTTTTTGGTTATGGCGATTGTGCAAAATGGTGTTTCCCTGTACTATATTGTTTATTGAATGGCTTAAATTGTTGAGAATCAAATTTAAACGAAGCAAATTTGAGGATTTTTGCGAAATATCTTGGCTGTAAATTGTGCATCTGTCCGTTCCTATCTCATCGGCGATATTCATCAGTAAAGTTCCAGAACCAGCGGCAGGGTCGTAAATTTTAACGCTTTTAGGTTTGCCGCTACCAACAAGAATTTTTGCCATAATCTTTGCTACGGAATGTGGAGTATAATATTCCGCATATTTGCCGCCCCCGTCTTTGTTATAGTCTTTAATCATATACTCAAAAAGAGTGGAAAAGAAATCAAAACCAGCGGAAAATATTTTATCAAAATCAAATTTGGAATTTGTCAGTTTATTGATAATTGCCTTTGCCACTCCGTTGTGTTTTGAACGGTCGGTTACGGAGTTTTGAATCAAGCTCTCTTCAAAAAGACGGATATCCGTTTTGCTGTCTGTGTGAACAGAAAAAACAGCATTGTTCAAAATGGCAATATCATTTAATGTTTCATCAAATGTTTTGGCAAAGTCGTCATTATCCTGAATGTTAAAAAGATATTCGAGTAGATGGTTGGGTCTTAATTTTGCCGCTTTGTTGCCAACTTTAATCAAGAGCCTGTCGTATTCACTCTCGGAAAACTTTTTGAGTTCTGCATAATTCTTTCCTGTCACAAACATAAATTTATCGTTTAGAAATTTGTACAAGAAACTCTGAGTCACAATTTTATATTCATTTGCTTCGCCACCTAATCCGTTGTGGGTGCAAATTGCTTTTATGTCATCTACAAGCTGCCGGACATTGTTGTTGTAATCTTTCACTTCAGCCTCTATCAATGTTTATGGATTCCAATGATGGGTGCTCAATTTTATGTTTTGGCAGATTCATAATATTTCTTGAACCTTTATATAAATTATTTTCTAATGGAATATCTTCACATTCAACAAAAGTATCATCTTTTATTGAACCGTTCAATTCTTGTAATTCTTCTAGGTAACTTTTTTTATTCTCAATTTCCATTGTAAATACCTCTAACGACAAACATATTTTTCTTCAATCTCTCTCGTGTTCTATTTTTTTTCCAGTTTTTCAATAAACATTTTATTTCTTAATTTGGCACGTTCTAAAAGAGTGGAATACTTTATTATTTCGGTGTATAATGTTCCATCTTGCCTCCCAAATTTGCCAGCTATTGCTTTATAAGGTCTGAAATAATAATCCAAATTATATGCCGATTTAAAATCTGAATCTGCATCCCTTACTGTGTCAATTTCAATATTTTCTCCGATCAAATATCCATAATATGTACTAAATTTGAAAGAATCTTTAGACAAATTATTAATAAGGGATGCATATTTATTTATTTGGTTAAGATGATCGGAAATCTCAATACCTGGTGCTTTTAACTCAATTATAATACATTTTCCCTCGTTTGGAAATAATAAAATATCTGTTCTTTTTAGATTTGCATCTCCTTTTTTAAATCGGTAGTTTTTTTCTTCCTCTGTTAGTTCATTATCTTCTTTAAAAATTGGTGACCCATTATATTGTATATCTTTCAAGCAATTTTCAGAACAACCTTGAAAATAAATAAATTCTTCGTTTATCAACCAAAGATCACTATCCTCTGGACGAGTAGAAGTTTGCTGAAAAATAAGATTATGCATTATATCTTCATCTATTCTTCCGTTGTTTTTTAATTTTTCTGTTTCCTTGTCTAAAATTTTCTGAAACAAATCAAGGACTATTTTTCTTCTTGCTACATAACGAGACAAAGATGTTCTATTTTGTAAAGGTATAGTTCGTACCAATTCATCAACCTTAATTTTTAATTGATTTTGGTAGTCTTCTTTGTCTGGAGTTAATAATTCAATATCTTTAGATAATTGTTTCAATGTAGCATCTTTTTCTGCAGTAATTTTTGCATCTGCTTCATATACTTTTATTAGTATTGATTCATCTGTATCATCGATCTTAATTTTGGTTTTTAACGATTGAATTGTATTAGTATTTAATAAAAACATTTGTTGTAATTCATCAATGTTTTTTTCTTTTTCGTTTTTCTTTTCCTCTATCTCTTTGTACAAGGTAACAATAGTCCTATTTGTTGTTTCTTCAATATCATCTAAGAATATTTCTTCTTCGTCAAACATTGAATTACTATTATCTTTGTTAAAATCTTTCATAAAACTTTTCTTTGTAGGAATATTGATATCTCCTCTAGCATCGCTATCTCTTTCATTTATATAATTCCCAGACAAAAGAAACAAATATTTATTCCCATTAATTTGATCATCTTGTAATAAATTATTTAATTTTAATTCTTTTGCTATTTCACCTTTACTAACAAGTTTAAGTCCATTTTTTTCTAAGTCATCCTTAGGGATAAGAAATGATTTTAAATTGAATTCTTCTTTTCTTGATGTTTTTTCAATAATATTATTATTTATTTTACTAAAATAAATATCAATGTTTTCTTCTTTATCGGGAGTTGGTATATCTTCAGATGTAATATTTAGTGGTGTTTCTTCTTTACTGTTAATAATTGTTTTAATTGTTATTTGCGGCAATATATTTCTTTTTTCACAAAATCCAGCTAAATAATGTCGTATAAGTTCAAATTTTATTTTTTTTGAATCTAATTCTGAAAAATAATTAAAATCTTTTTTGTCTAGTAAAGTCTCAAACGTTAAAATTGTATGTGGCTTATCCGCATTTATTTCCTCTAGCGAATCTAAGCGAATTATCGAATTTTGCTTTAAAAATATTTCATTTTTTGATAATGTTATTTTTCTTTTTTTATATCCTGTGGATGAATTGCTATCTTTATATATGCTTGATATACAGGTATTATTAAAGAAATGAATAAATTGTACGCGCCCTGTACCTTTGTTAGAATAATTTTTCCTGTCATCTCGTAAATTCATAAATCTTTCAAATTCGGTATCATCAAAACCTATTCCAGAATCTTCGACGGTAATTTTTTGAAAATCTAATCCACCAGTCAAATTATTTACTAAAAAAAGACTAATGGTAATTTCCCCATTACCTACAATAGAAGGGTCTTTTTCTTTTTGTATTAAAATAGCTTCAAATGAATTTATAAAGGCCTCAAATAATGGTCGTAAATATTCATCCTTTTTTCTAATGGTTCTCAATTCTGATGGATAATATATTCCGTTTGCTTTTTGATAGCCTATTTCCATAATTTCCTCAGCTTTCACCCATAGCTTTTACACTATGAAAATTAAAATTCTGTTTTGTTATATCCGAACTCATATTCAAAATATACAAATTTTTTCACCCAACCCCCACTTCCCCACCCATAAGCAACGGCAACAAAAAATCTCGCTGTTGGGCAAGGCAACTATTTTCCTGCTGATTTTTGATAATTGCTGAAAAAAGAGGCGAAACGATTTTATTGAATTTTTGAAGAATTGGAGTTGGGGGAATAACTATTTTATAAAAATTCACAAAATCATCAAATAAGAAATTTTTTATTCCACTTGTTTTGCCCTCATAACCGAAAAATAAACCATTTTCATATAATTGTTTCCACGCAAATATGAAGTAATAGAATAAATTTTGGTCTTTCAATGAAATGACTTTACAGAAATTTGAACAAATAAGAGGATTTTCAAAGCCTTTTAGAATGTCATTCAAAATATAAGCCATACGACCTGTTGATTGCGTTGGGCTTCCACCTGAGATTTCAATTATAAAATCGCCATCTGCTAAAAATTTGTCACTATTCTTTTCCAAAATATATCTTTCTGGTGCTTTTAATTCACTATTTCCTGTTAGTGAATTTATATCTGTACCACGAATACAAATAACTTTCTCGGTATAATTCCCTTGTTTTGTTTCCTTTCCCCAATCGCCATTTTTTTGATTTTTTATTAATTCAACAATTTTTTTCCTCTCCCATTTCTTATCCGCATTTTGCACAAACCAATAATCATAAATCGTCTTTGCCATATTTTCCAATTCCTTGTTTATCTTATTATTGAGTTCTACTTTGTCGTCAAGGGAAGAGAGAACGCGGGCAATAGCGGTTTGGGTTGGTGGATCAAAATTTTTAAATGGGATTTCGGCTAATGCAAAATCTAATAACAAATTCTTTATTCCTGTTGTTTGACTTTCAAATTGAAAAAAGATATTCGATTTATAAATATGTTGAAAATAATAATAAACAAACAAAGCATCATATTTTGGCTTCACTCTAAATGCACTACAAAAATTAGAACAAATAATATGATTCAATTCATTTTTAATTTTTTCTGAAATAATAGCAACTCTTCCTGTTGATTGTATCGGGCTTCCACCTGATTTTTCAATAATAATATCTCCAACTTCCAAAGTTTTATTCTCAAAAGAAGAATTTTTAACATATCTAATTGGAATTGCATCGGATTGATTTGAATTTATATTATCAATATCCGCTCCTCTAACACAACTTACTTTATTTGGTGTTTTAGCTGAACTTTTCTCTTTGCCCCAGTCACCAGCTATAAAAAAATCTATAACATCTCCCAATTTCACTTTTTTCATTTTCGCTAATTCCAACTCCTCCCCCTATATTCCTCAGAATATTCCCTTATCGTTACTTCAGTTAGATTTTTTACAAAAGGAGTATCAATTTTGTACCCAGAATTCTCAAAACTCTCCAAAATATCGCCTTCCACCAAATTTGAAAAATATCCTTCGTTGCCGAGCATATCTTCGCGAAGAGAAATTTTCTCGTCAATGCTTAATTTAGCCGCGTTCATAACCTCGTAAAGAGGAATGTTTTTGCTTATTTCACCGCTTTTCTCTATATATTTAAATATACGGGCATATTTTTTATCACCTTGAAATTTAATTTCCAAATTAGAATTCCTGCGATTTAACTCCTTTATCTTGTTAAAAATTTTAAGCAACTCGCTAGAAACAAACTCGGCATTTTCTTTTGTGAAATTATTTTCATTTATTTTATGCTTCTCCAATAATTTTTTAAAATCATCATAAAGCGAAACCCATTCCTCATCTTTTTGATTCCAATTTTGCCCAAGTTCCATCCTGACTTTATGTGCTAATTCTAGCAGCTCGTTGGCAAGCATTTTCAATTCTTCTTCACCAACTTTCGTAAAACTGAAAATAACATTTTCTATTGCCACATTCAAAAGCTCTTTGCTATTCACATCATTAATCGCTTTTTGCAAATTCAAAAGATGCAAGCTATCAGAAACCATAGTTAACATTTTCAACATTCGCTTAAAATCCAGTCTTTCCAAAATTTTGGCATAGCCTAGCAACCTAGCAATATTATAAACATCCCTTATATTTTCCAATGTATTTTTCTATATTAAATCTCTATGCAGCAAATTTCAGATACAGCAATATCAAGGCGTAAATTTTGGATTGATGAAATTCAAAAAATAAGCGGTAATTTTAACGAGGACTCTAATCGTTTGGAAGTAGAACTTGAAAAAGAAATTAAAAAAGATGGAACTATTGCACTGATTGAGCATTTACGATTATGTGGCAACATACCTGAGAGTTTTGGGTATGATACTAGCGAAGAAAAATTATATTCCAAATATACAGACATAATACTTTCATTGTCCTATAAAGCCTTAGGTCTAAGCAGCCGAGTTTTAAATGAGAGAGCTGATAATGCTGATGTTGAAGTTTTGGCAAAAAATTATAACTTCGTAGCCGATGCGAAAGCCTTTCGATTAAGCAGAACAGCAAAAAATCAAAAAGATTTTAAAGTTCAAGCAATGGATGGATGGAAACACGGTAAACATTATGCTATGCTTGTTTGCCCTATTTATCAATTACCAAATTCTTCAAGTCAAATTTACCAGCAAGCTATTACGAGAAATGTTTGCATATTCACTTATTCTCATTTATCATTGCTTTTGGCTTATGCAGAGGCAGATAGTAGAATTAAAGCACAAAATTTGTTGGAAAAGATTTTTCGAATTATTTCAGCACTTAATCCTTCTAAGTCGGCAATAGATTATTGGTTAGCAATTAATAAAACAATTTTATCTTTTTCAAAGAAAATAGAAGTTCTTTGGAATGTGGAAAAGATTGCCGCGACAGAGTCAATCATTATTGCCAAAGAAGAAGCCTTGGTCTTTTTAGCAAAAGAGCGTGAAAAGATTATGCGTATGACACATAGCGAGGCTCTAAAAGAGTTGATAAAAATTCATAAAATTGACAGCAAAATTAAAACTATACAAAGTATTTCCGATAACGGACTTTTTTCAATTAAATGATATGAAGTTAGGTAAGTACATAAATAATATCATTGAAGGTAATTGTGTAGAAGTAATGAAACACTTTGATGATGATATAATAGATCTTACTATAACTTCACCTCCTTATGATGATTTAAGAAATTACAATGGATATGTTTTTCCCTTTGAGCAAATTGTACAGGAATTATTTCGTATTACTAAACCTGGTGGGGTTGTTGTCTGGGTTGTTGCAGATGCTACTATTGATGCAAACGAAACAGGTACAAGTTTTAAACAGGCTTTATTTTTTAAAGAAATTGGATTTAATTTGCACGATACGATGATATTTAAAAAACGTAATCCAATACCTCAAATTTATCGAAAACGCTATAATAATGAATTTGAATATATGTTTGTGTTCAGCAAAGGCATTGTAAAAACACATAATCCTATTATGATTAATTGTTTACATGCAGGTTTAGAACTAAATGGAACTACTTATAAAAATTATTCAAAAAATAAACAAATCCGAGAAAAATTAGCGAAACCGGTAAAAGATAAAAAGATAAAAGGGAATGTCTGGGAATATGTAGTTGGTAAAAAACAGGAAGACCAAGAGGCAAAAGAACATCCTGCACCTTTTCCTTGTGAACTTGTCAGAGATCATATAATTTCATGGACTAATGAAAATGATATTGTGTTTGATCCTATGAGCGGAAGTGGTACAACACCAAGAGTTGCTTGCGAGTTGAATAGACGTTATATAGGAATTGATATAAGCCCAAACTATTGTAAAATTGCAAGAGATAGGATACGATTAATAGAAATGCAACCACAATTGGCATTAAAATATGAGACTAGCTCAAATACAGCATAAAAGATAGACCAAGTTCCAAAGCTAT
>Ga0268262_10005689_pt1 | contig 12267 bp, 7 predicted proteins | sample TergutNc150P3_FD_190354 | JGI IMG/M metagenome (GOLD analysis project Ga0268262, IMG submission 190354) | Nasutitermes corniger P3 segment gut microbial community from laboratory colony in Florida, USA - Nc150 P3 (SPAdes) (version 2) | ecosystem: Host-associated > Arthropoda: Insects > Digestive... | reverse complement strand
ATACAACACTGCTTTCCGGTTTCTGCAATTCGGCTATGCCAGCGCGATCGCAATGGTTCTCTTTGTCATCGTTGTCGGCATTACCCTTGTCCAGTTCCGCTTTGAAAAACGGTTCAGCGCGTAGGCAAACAAATGGAAAAATTGAACCGCGGCCATTCGGCCATAGCTCAAAGCCAGACAACCAAAGTTTTGATCTATGTTTTCCTCGTTGTAACCACCTTCACAATGCTGATCCCTTTCGCGTGGATGCTCTCATCTTCGCTGAAATATAACAAAGACGTATTTACCTTTCCCATGCAATGGATTCCAAAAGAGCCACGCTGGGCAAATTATTCAATAATTTGGACTAAAATTCCTCTGGGAAAATTTATATTAAACACCTTTAAGCTCGCGATTATTATCACTGCGCTGCAGCTTTTAAGTTCCAGTTTCGCCGCTTACGCTTTCGCCAAGCTGCGTTTCCCCGGAAGGCGCGGCCTTTTTCTGGGGTACATAGCGACCATTGCCGTACCCTGGCAGGCCTACATGGTTCCGCAGTTCATCATGATGAGTGCCATGGGGCTCAACAACACCCACATGGCGATGATCTGTTTGCAGGCATTCTCCGCTTTCGGGGTCTTCATGATGAAGCAGTTCTATGAGAGCGTTCCCGACGAACTCAGGGAAGCCGCCCGCATCGACGGCCTTTCAGAATACGGTATCTGGTGGAAAATAATGCTACCCCTGTCAAAGCCGGCAATCTCCACCCTGATCATCATAACGTTTGTAAATACCTGGAACGATTTCCTCGGCCCAATGATCTACCTTACAAGGACGGAGCTTAAAACCATTCAGATAGGCCTACGAAGTTTCATCTCCCAGTATTCCAGCGAGTACGGCCTGATTATGGCAGGCAGCGTAGTGGCGCTCATTCCGGTACTGGTAGTCTTCCTGTCACTCCAGCGTTACTTCATACAGGGCATTGCTTCAACTGGCATTAAAGGTTAGCGCTTAAAATGTTATACCCGAAACGTGAACAAAAGCTTACCCCGACGGATTTCAAAAACCCGACCAGCGAGTACAGGGCCACGCCTTTTTGGGCATGGAACAACAAACTTGACAAAGACGAACTGGTCTGGCAGATAGAACAGCTCAAAAAAATGGGCTTTGGCGGTTTTCACATGCATGTCAGAACCGGCATGGCAACCGAATACTTAAGCGATGAATTTATTGACACTATCGCCGCCTGCGTTGAAAAAGCCCGCGAAGAAAAAATGCTCGCCTGGCTTTACGACGAAGACCGCTGGCCTTCCGGCGCGGCAGGAGGCATCGTTACCAAAGATCCCAGTTACAGGATTCGCCACCTGCTTTTAACACGCAAACCTTACGGTTCGACGGAGGTGAACGCGCCTGATAAGCGCAACAGGGCGGACTCAGGCAGATGCGAAAACGGAGAGCTTATTGCCTGCTTCAACGTGGTGCTGGACAAAAACGACGATCTGGAAAGCTATTCCGTTATTGGCGAAAAAGATTCCGCATCTGGTTTCAAGCTCTACGCCTACGCGGAGACCGCCCTTCCCTCGCCCTGGTATAACAATCAAACCTACGTGAATACTTTGGACAAGGAGAGCATCCAGGAATTCATCCGCGTTACCCACGATGCATACAAAAAACGCTTTGGAAAAGATTTTGGCGGCGTCATTCCCGCCATCTTTACCGATGAACCGCAATTTACCCGAATGGGAACCTTGAACTTTGCCAGGGAAGAAAAAGATATTACGCTCCCGTGGACTTTTGACATCGAAGATACCTTCAAGGCTACATATAACGGGGAAAGCCTCATCAGCGCCCTTCCTGAGCTTCTTTGGGATCTTCCGGACGGCAAAGTTTCGACAACCCGCTACCATTACCATGATCACGTAGCCGAGCGCTTTACCGCAGCTTTTGCGGATCAGTGCGGCGCTTGGTGCGATAAGCACGGCGTCATGCTCACCGGCCACATGATGGAAGAGCCAACTCTTGAGAGCCAGACCGCTGCCCTGGGGGACGCGATGCGCTCCTACCGTTCTTTTCGGTTGCCTGGTATCGACATGCTCTGCGACAGGCGCGAATACACCACCGCCAAACAGGCCCAGTCCTCGGCAAGACAGATGGGCATCCCCGGCGCCTTGTCGGAAATATACGGGGTTACAAACTGGAATTTCGATTTCCGGGGCCATAAACTCCAGGGGGACTGGCAAGCCGCGTTAGGCGTTACCGTTCGCGCGCCCCACCTCTCCTGGGTTTCCATGAACGGCGAGGCAAAGCGCGATTATCCTTCCACTTTCAATTATCAGTCCCCATGGTTCGAGGAATACCCCTATGTGGAAGATCACTTTGCGCGTGTCGCGTCTGTTTTGACTCGCGGCAAAGCGATCTGTCGCCTTGGGCTCATCCATCCCATCGAAAGCTACTGGCTCCACTGGGGAACAAGGGAAAAAACCGCCGCCGTGCGGGAAGAGATGGACGAAAAATTCCTGCGCCTCTGCGACTGGCTTCTAAAGGGCCTGATTGATTTTGACTATATCTGCGAATCAACTTTGCCAATGTATTGCAAGCTTGAAGACATAGGCGGGGATGGCTTCCCTGTGGGAAAAATGAACTATGACGTTGTCGTTGTCCCGGCGCTGGAGACGATAAGGAGAAATACAATCCAGCGGTTGGAAGCTTTTAAGAAAGCCGGAGGCAGGCTCATCTTCCTTGGTGAGGCTCCTAAATACATTGACGCGGTTCCAGATGAACGCGGAAAGAAGCTCTGGGAGGCTTGCGAAAAAATTGCCTTTGAGCGTCTGCCCATACTCGCGGGTCTGGAGGACATAAGAGAGCTGGAAATACGGAACAATTCTGGCGCACGTACAGGCGATCTGCTTTACCAGCTCCGCGAGGAACCTTCCGCCGAGGCTGCAAGCCGAGGTTCCCCTCCAGTGGCGAACGGCGTCCGCTGGCTTTTCGTTGCCCACGCTGAGAACCCGTCAAATCCCGATCTTCCGAAAAGCGACACCATCAGACTGCGGATAAAAGGCGAATGGGTCGCCACCCTTTATGACACGACAAGCGGGGAAATTGTTCCCATACAGGCAAGCCAACAGGATGGCTGGACGACTATCATCCGGCACTTCTACGAGCACGACAGCCTGCTTTTCAAACTAGAACCTGTGTGTGCTAACTTAACTCCAAATATTTCTCACAAAGGCACAGAGTACACAGAGGACACGAAGAAAAATGAGGAAATTACGAAAAATCCATTTAATTCTTTTTCTTTGTGTTCTTTGCTTTGTGATCTCTGTGAGAGCTCTTCTGGGAATGACCTTGTGCCTATTACGCTGGAAGAACCCAATTTGCTGCTTCTGGACATGGCCGAGTTCGCGCTGGACGCTGGCGAGTGGCGGCCTAAGGAAGAAATCCTCAGGCTTGACAATAAACTCAGAGCCGAGCTGAAATGGCCGACCCGCGGGGACGGTTGGGCCCAGCCCTGGGTCGAGCGCGATGCCAGTACTCCCTTTACTTTAAAACTGCGTTTTAGCTTTGAAAGCGAAATTGCCGTAACAGGCGCAGAACTTGCTATGGAAAACGCCGTATCATCTGCCGTTGCGCTTAACGGCGAGGCGGCGGGTACGGTCAACGGCTGGTATGTGGACAAGTGCATTGGCAAAGTCAGCCTGCCTGAAATCAGGGCGGGAACCAATGTGCTGGAAGTGAGTTTCCCATATGGACGCAAAGTTGATGTTGAGGCCTTGTACCTGCTGGGCGATTTCGGCGTAAATGTCGCAGGCTCTTCCTGTGTTATTACCAGGCCGGTGCGCAGTCTGGGCTTTGGCGATATAACCCGTCAGGGCCTGCCCTTTTATGGCGGCAACCTGACCTACCATCTGGAAGCGGAGATACCTGCCGACAAATTCACGCTAAGACCCGCCCAATACCGGGGACATCTGTTAAAGTTGAAGGTAGACGGAAAAAATTACGGGCCTTTGGTTTATTCGCCCTACGAAATGGAAATCCCCGCCGGAAAGGGCAGGCATAATATAGAGCTTGTTTACTTTGGAAGCCGGATCAATACCTTCGGCCAATTGCACTGCGTGGAAAGAAATCCCAAATTCTGGTGGGGGCCAAACTCATGGCGCACCACAGGCGCGAATTGGTCTTACGAGTACCAGTTCTGGCCCCAGGGCGTGCTGAAATCGCCGGAGATTGCTTACTCAGATAAACAGTAACATTAAAAGCTTTTTATATTAGTTTGTACTGTTTACGGAAATATTCAATAGACTGATTTACAGAAAGAGACAGGGTTTTATTTATCGATAAGGACACATCTTTTATAAAGCGGTTCATTATATTTTTTGTTTTCGGATTAAGCTCGTTGTCTTCTTCCATAAATAACTCAAATACTCTTATTTCCAGGGCATCTGCCAATTTTGTCAGTGTTTCAGGATGAGGCCATTTTTTTCCCCGTTCCATATCTCCGAGGAAATTTATCGAAATATTGGCATGTTCGGCTAAATCCGCTTGAGACCAGTTCCGGCGGTTTCGATAAATCCGAACATTTTTTCCAAATATTGCCCTAAGTTCTTTTCCGCCCATTAATCCACCCTTATGGTTGTTATTAATATACAATGCTGTTGGGTTGACATCATTACAAACACCAGTTAGAGTGTAAATTTGAAAACCACATTTAGAGTTTATTTCAACAATAAGCATTTTATATCCAAAATATTCTTTTTGTAGTACTTTGCTTGTTTTTATTGGATTTTTTATCAAGGTAGATTGATGAAAACAATTTTTGTAGTAGATGACAGCGATACCAACTTGTCAATGGTAGAAGATGCTCTGGAAAAGAAATATCAGGTAATGACCATGCCGTCCGCCGCGAAGATGTTTGCGCTTCTGGAAAAAATCACCCCGGATTTAATCTTGCTCGATGTCGAAATGCCCGATATGAATGGGTTTGAAGCGCTGCTATGCCTGAAATCCAGCCATTTGCATAAGAACATTCCCGTCATATTCCTCACCGGCTATACGGACGATAACATTGAAGCCCACGGTTTTGAACTGGGCGTGATAGATTTTATTACGAAACCGTTCTCCACGCCCGTGCTGCTAAACCGCATTAAAACGCATCTGGAAATTGATGAGCTGATCCGAAAACGGACTGCAAAGATCAGGCGGCTGCAAAACGGAATTGTAACCGTTTTGGCAGACGTGGTTGAGGAACGTGATAAAGAGACAGGCGGACACAATGATCGTACTGCGATGTACGTCAAGATACTGATAAAAGCGATGGAAGAACGGTTGGTCTATGCCGATGAAATGCGAGGATGGGACATGGAAATGGTAGTTTCATCTGCACGATTGTATGACGTGGGTAAAGTCCATATTTTTGACATGGTTTTGAATAAGCCGGGCAAGCTGGACAGTGAGGAATATGAGGAAATGAAACTCCACACCACCAGAGGTGCGTGGATAATCGACAGAATGATCGAACAAACAGGAGAAGAGGAGTTCTTGCATAACGCCGGATTGTTTGCGGAATACCACCATGAACGCTGGGACGGTGCCGGTTATCCGCACGGGCTAAAGGAAACAGAAATCCCGCTCCAGGGCCGTATTATGGCGATTGCCGACGTATATGACGCCCTTGTGTCCAGACGGTCCTATAAAGAGGCGCTCACGGATGAGGAAGCGATTAACATCATCACAATGAACGCTGGTAAGCAGTTTGATCCAAAAATCGTGCAAGTATTTCTTGAAGTAAAAGATCAGTTTAAGGCGGTGAGAGAAGCTTTTTTGCAATAGGGAAGGAGTAAAAACGTTGGACGCTATTGAACGAAAGGGGAAGGAAAGAATCCGTTTGAGCAAACGCTTGATAACTATCGGTATAGTCGCTGTCTTTGTGTTCCTGGCGCTAATAATGCTTTTGATTATAACCGGCATGGAGGACCTGAATCTTACACTGAAAGGTAGTATACAGACTATAGAACCATTCGCAATACGGATAGGGTTCATCGCGCGCTGGGGACATTGTTTGCATTGGTACCCATCGCCTTATTGATGCGTGTTTCAGCAGAGAAGAATGACGCTGATGAACGAATGCGGATCATGTTTAATGCCATGCCTTTAGGCGCTAATTTTCACGGTAAAAATTTTGATTTTTTTGACTGCAATGAGAGTGCGATCAGCCTGTTTGGATTTTCAAACAAGCAGGAATATATCGATAATTTTCATCAGCTTTCGCCTGAGTATCAGCCGGACGGGAGTCTGTCAAAAGTTAAAGGGATTGAATTTATTGATAAGGCCTTTATTGACGGCTATTGCCGTTTTGAATGGATGCACCAGAAACTAAACGGCGAACCAATACCCTGCGAGATTACGCTTGTACGTGTAAAACATAACAATGAATTTGCTTTGGCCGCCTATCTGCGTGATTTGCGCGAGCTAAAAGCCAGCTTTGAACAAATATACGAATCAGAGCAATCGTTCAGCATTCTGTCAAATATATTGAACGGACTGGATGTGATGATCTACGTTACCGTTCCGGACACAGGTGAAATTCTTTTTATAAATGATCAAATGAAGAAAAATTTTAACATCAAAGATGACGGCATAGGACAAATATGTTATGAAGTTTTTCAAAGCGGGAAAAACAAAATATGTGAATTTTGTCCCTGTCATCAGCTTGACAAAGAACCGGACAGCATTGTCATATGGGAAGAACAAAACCCGATAACTAAACGCACATACCGTAACACGGATCGATATATAGAATGGCAAGACTGCAGAATTGTCCATATTCAGTATTCTGTCGATGTAACTGAATTAATAGAGGCAAAGGAGCTGGCTGAGCAAAGAAACCGCTCCAAGAATCAGTTTCTGTCGCGTATGAGTCATGAAGTACGCACTCCCATGAACGCGATCCTGGGCATCACCGAAATTCAGATGGAAAAAGAAACTCTTTCGCCGAATACGAAAGAAGCTTTGGGTGAGATTTACAACTCAGGCTATTTGCTGCTGGGTATCATCAACGACATACTGGACCTTTCAAAAATTGAGGCAGGCAAGCTGGAATTGACGCCATCAGTCTATGATGTCCCGAGCCTAATCAACGATACCGTGCATCTCAATGTCATGCGCTACGACAGCAAGCCGATTGAATTTAAGCTTTATGTCGATGAGAACATTCCGTCAAAGTTGTACGGCGATGAACTGCGTATCAAACAGATTTTAAACAACCTTCTTTCCAATGCGTTTAAATATACTGATAAGGGCGAGATTTCGATGTTGGTTACAGCCGAATATGCGTGGCAGGGAGAAGAGCCACAGGTAATGCTTATATTCAACGTGGCTGACACAGGGCAAGGTATGACAGCAGAACAGGTGGACATGCTGTTTGATGAGTACACACGCTTTAATATAGAAGCCAACAGTACAACCGAAGGTACAGGTCTCGGCATGAGCATTACGAGGCAACTGGTTATCATGATGAACGGCGAGATTTCCGTAGAAAGCAAGCCGGGTAAGGGTTCGATTTTTACCGTGTGTCTGCCTCAGAGAACTGTTGACGCCGATGTATTGGGCAGGGAAACGGCGGAAAACCTCAGGCAGTTCCGTGTTGACAAAGCGGAGCAAATGAAAAAAGGCCCACAAATAGTACGCGAGTTTATGCCTTATGGCAGGGTTTTGATTGTGGATGATGTGGAAACGAATCTGTATGTCGTAAGGGGACTAATGGCCCCATATGGACTGTCGGTTGAAACTGCCACAAGCGGATTTGAAGCGGTTGAAAAAATCAGGAACGGCGCTACCTTCGACGTCATATTTATGGACCATTATATGCCGAAAATGGACGGCATTGAAACGGTAAAAATTATACGCGGTTTGGGTTATACGCAGCCTATCGTCGCGCTTACGGCAAACGCGCTGGCCGGGCAGGCGGAGATGTTCATGGAAAACGGGTTCGACGGGTTTATTTCCAAGCCGATTGACATACGCCAGCTGAACGCTTCGCTGAACAAGCTGATACGCGACAAATACCCGCCTGAAGTGGTTGAAGACGCACGGCAGCAAGCGGCCAAAATCAATGCAATTAAAACTGCCGCTCTGAAGGAACAATCGGCCTCCGGACCGGAATTGGCGGCGCTTTTTGTCCGGGACGCTGAAAAAGCCATTGCGATGATTTCTTCAATAATTGCTAACACATTCCGAAGAAGTAATGACATGCGGCAGTATGTTATTAATGTTCACTCAATGAAAAGCGCGCTTGCGAATATCGGTGAAACAGAGCTTTCCGCCGTTGCGCTCAAACTGGAACAGGCGGGGCGGGCGGAAGATATGGCGGTAATTATGTCCGAAACCTCGGCGTTTCTGGAATCTCTGCGTACGGTGGTCGAAAAAAATAAACCAAAGGAAGATGATGATAGAGGCGAGGCCGCAGATTATGATAACGCGTACCTGGGCCAAAAACTGGCTGACTTGCAAGAGGCGTGCGCTATATATGACAAAGTGACCGCCAAGGCGATATCAGTTGAACTGAAACAAAAAACATGGCCTCATGAAGTCAAGGAGCTTCTGAATACTATTTCCGAATACTTGCTGCACAGCGATTTTGAGGAAGCCGCGAAACTTGCAAAGGATTTTCTCCCAGGCCAGTAATACTTTGTAAAGATTAAAACTTTACTAAAATTTTCTCACGCAGAGGCGCAAAGGACGCGGAGTTATTGTTAGCGGTATTATCATTGTATATTCAAGTCTCTAATTGTATCAGACATAAAAAAAGGATGGGCAGCGCATAGTTTGTGAATGGCGAGCTTTCCTCTGCGCCTCCGCGAGCTCTGCGTGATGATCTTATCGAGAAAGAGCTAATGTTTAGAATCAAATTCTGCAAAACATCACCAGATAAGAAAATCCTTCCCTAAAAGACGCAATATCGCTTCGGTAAAAAAATAATCTCCGTAAATGATGGGGACATCTGTGTCTTTGCTGCCGCCGTGGTAGGCCGCAGTTCCCCCGCCAATAATGCCGTCGGTTTCAGTGTCCCAGGAGGCGAAAGTTTTCTCGCAGGCCTTGAGTATGTTCAGGGCAGAATTAACATAAATGGCTCGCTCATGTTCGCTTGTATGCTCCGCTATTTCAAGCAAGCCGCAAGCGCAGATCATGGCCGCGGTGGAGTCATATTTTAGCGGCTCCGGCGGAGAGCGAAAGTCCACCAGCGGAAGCCAGTTATTAACGGCAAGATTGGAAATAACATAGTGGGCCGTTCTCTTTGCGGCGTCCAGATACTTCACATGCCCGGAGTGGCGAAAGCTTAAGGCAAAACCATACACGGCCCAGCTCTGGCCGCGGCTCCATGAAGAACCCTGCGTGTAGCCTTGCCCCCCGAGGATTTCAAGGTGCTCGCCTGTTTCAGGTGAAAGAACGACGATGTGATTGCAGCTTCCGTCCGGACGGGCAATGACGTTCATCGCTGTATCGGCGTGGCACTGGGCAATTTGCGAATAACGGGGATCGTTGGTTTCTTTTGAGGCCCAATAAAGCAAAGGAAGGTTCATAAGGGTATCGATAATGATCCATCCGGCTTGGCCTTCACCGTTCCAGGCGCGGATAAATTTGCCAGCCGGGTTATAACGGCCCGCCAGGATGTTTGCCGCATGGAGGGCGCGGCGGCGGGAATCCGCGTTGCCTGAAAGGCGGCAGTTCGCAACCGCCGTATGGAGCCACATAAAGCCCACGTCGTGATGCAGCTTGTCGAAACCTTCCAGCGCTTCATCCAGCCGTTTTTCCACAGCCTCGGCGCTTTCCCGGTATTCAACATGGTTTGTGGCATGGTACATCTGCCAAAGCATTCCCGGCCAAAAACCGTTAGTCCACCAGTAAATGTCTTCACCGGCCAAATCGTGATAATGGCCGTCTTTTGCGATATAGGGAATTGTATTTCCCACCCGGATACATTCAACTTTCAGTTTCGTTTTGAGTTTTTCAAAGATTGTTTCCGTCCACTCCCTGTCTAAGCCATTCAATCGAAAATCCATGGTTTACCTCTTCATTTCCTCGTAGAATTTCTGCATCACATAAAATGCAGGCTTTTTGGTTTTTCGCTCGACATCGATTAGACCCTTTCGGTTAAAGCCCTCCTGGTAGCGGTTAAGCCGCCGGGGGCAGCGGAAATCGTACAGTATCCAGGGAGTTGTACCGGCGATATAGGGGCACTTTTTGAAAGTTTCCACCTGCTGTTCATAAAGCCGTTTTTGTTTGTCCTCAGTCCAAAGCTCGTCCACGCTTCCCCGCTGTCCCAGACGTGCATCTGCGCCGAATTCGCAAATAAGTACAGGCTTTCCGGGATTGGAATTCGCGAATATCTTCGGCAGGTGTTCAAAATTTGGACTATACCAGCCGTAATATTCGTTGATTCCAATCACGTCAAGAAAATCAGCAAGGCGATCTTCAATTTTAAGTTTTTCATGGTTGATAAGGCAGGCAGCCGAAACAAACCGCGAACTGTCCATTGCTTTCGCCTTTTGCGCCAACTTCGACATAAAGGCAAGCCTTGGGTCGGTATCCGCGTTTTCATTGCCCACCGACCAGATGATAACGCTCGCCCGGTTGCGATCCCTCAGTACCAGCTCGCTTAACTGATTTTCCGCGTCAGCGTAAGTAGCCGGATTATCGAAAGCCACAGACCAATAAACAGGCACTTCTTCCCAGAGCAGTACCCCCTCTTCATCCGCTATCCGGGCAAAGCGCGCGTCATGAGGATAATGCGCAAGCCTGAGATATATTCCGTTCATCTCCTTCAGATCCCGAATGGTCTGCCGGATAATTTTTTCTGTGGTTGTTTTTCCCAGAGCGAAATGGTCTTCATGAACGCAAATGCCGCGCAGGAATATTTTTTTTCCGTTTAGGAAAATTTCATGCCCATTGGCTTTTATTTCCCTGAAGCCGATACGGTCATTTACCACATCGCTAAAACCGCCTGAGTTGAAAGAAATAGAGACATTGTAAAGTTTGGGGGATTCAGGACTCCAGAGTTCGGGCCTGGCGGAAATTTTCGCCTCGCCTTTTCCATCTTTTATGGCAATTTCCTGTTTTATTGAAAGCTCCGGAATATCAAGGAAGGCGGTGCCGTTTGCTTGCGCTCGATCATTAACTGCGCTTGCAACAGTAACATCCGCCAAAATTGTTGAATAAGTTCCGTCAGGCGCAAGACGTACAAACCAGTCCTTGATAAATACCGGCGAAACACGGACAAGATAAACGTCGCGGTAAATGCCGCCGTAGTTGAACCAGTCGGTGTTTTCCATGGGTATCCGCGTATGAATACGGCGGGCATCAACCACCACCACGATTCGGTTTTCTGTCTCGACCGCATCGCTGATATCGGCGTTAAAGGGGGTGGACGCCCCGTCATGCGTACCGATAAATTTTCCGTTGAGGAAAACCGTAGCGCGGTACGCCGCGCCTTCAAAACGCAGGAATAGGCGCTCGCCAGAATTTTTTGGAATATAGCGGAAAGTCCTGGTATATACGCCGGAACCCTCAAAATAATGCAGTTCCGGTTTCTCCAGGTTCCAGGACGCGGGAACCTTGATCCTGTCCCAGCCTTCCCAGTCATAGTCCAGCGGGAACTCTCTCCCGTCCGTGTCAAAGCGTCTAGATCTGTACCAATGCGCCCGGCGGCAGGTGTCGTAAAGGTCAGCCGCAAAATTCCATTTACCGTTCAGGGATTCCGTTTCCCGGCCCGCGATGTTGATTAAGGTTGAAGCGTCCAGGCGAGTCCCCAGGTATTCGCTCTCGTAATCCTCGTTATGGATATCCGACGCGTAGTTGCCCGATTTTTTTTCCATGTTTCTTTCCTTTATGAAAAATCTGAAATAATATAAGTAAGCCTTAGCCCTTAATAGCCCCGATCATCACGCCTTTGACAAAGTAGCGTTGCAGGAAGGGGTAGATGAAGAGTATCGGAACCGTAGTTATGACAATGGCCGCGTACTTGATGGACTCCGCAAACTGGTTGATCTGGTCTTTTTCCGTGGCTGCCGCATTCAGAATATCGGAGTTGGCAACCAATATGGCCCTTAAAATATTCTGGATGGGGAGCTTTGTAAATTCCTTGATATAAATGGAAGCATTGAACCAGGCATTCCAGTGTCCGATGCCGTAGTACAACACGAGCACAACCATAGTCGGTTTTATAAGCGGGGTGATGATCCTAAAAAGAATAGTTAGGTCATTAGCCCCGTCAATTTTAGCGGATTCCGAAAG
>Ga0268262_10005688_pt1 | contig 12268 bp, 13 predicted proteins | sample TergutNc150P3_FD_190354 | JGI IMG/M metagenome (GOLD analysis project Ga0268262, IMG submission 190354) | Nasutitermes corniger P3 segment gut microbial community from laboratory colony in Florida, USA - Nc150 P3 (SPAdes) (version 2) | ecosystem: Host-associated > Arthropoda: Insects >... | reverse complement strand
AATAAACACGGATTTTCTCGGCTCCGTTGGCAGGGGGTTGCGAATATGGTAAAAGCCGTAGCAAAATTGCTGCTTTTTGCGCTTGTGCTAGCCCCGCCAGCGTTGGCTGATTTCACGCAAGCAGACTCCACAAAAGCCGCATCAAACTGCAATGGTGGCTCGTTCCTAAGCACCACAGTCTCTGGCAAAAGTCCCGACAAAGTCAGGGAAAAGGCAAAAGCAGAAATAGCGAAAAATATAATCTCCAATATAAAATCTAATACCAAAACGACCGATTATAGCGAGGAAAGAGATGGTGTATTTATAGAATCCAGTAAATTTTCGGAGACAAGCGAAATAGAGAGCAATTTGACCCTCTCCGGCTTTAAAGAAATAGAATCTCCCAAGCGGCAAAAAAACGGAGAGTATGAACTCAAATCCTATATATGCATCAAAGATGCTGCTAAAGGCTTTTTGGAACATCAGCAGTTTGTATCGGATTCGCTTTTGCTTGCCGCTAACATTGAGTTGAACACCAAACATCCCAAGCATAAAAATGAGGCTTGGAAAAGAACACGAATGCTCTGGGTAGAATTTATGAAACACCAAAAACTGCTAGATGTATTGGGAGTAGAAAGCCCTTATCCTGCAAGGGAAATTTACGCAAGGGCAAAATCAGATTACGAGAATTACTGCCGTAATGCAAAAGTGTTTTGGCAAGATGCAGGGAATGAATGCTCCAAGACCGTTTTCGCAATGCTTTCAAGCAAACTGAAGATTGAAAAATCCAAATGCTCCGGCTGGTTAAAACTGAACTTAAATTGCGCTGAAAAATGTACAGGCTCTTCATTGGGTATAGAATGCTCCACCAATCCTTCATTGGCTATTGAATCTTGTGATGGGGAAAAGTATTCAATACTGAAAATCAAAGAACCTATAAACTCTTCCCATCCTCACAATAAAAATGTGGCTATGGAAAATTTGATTGAGAATTTATCCAAGTCAACTTTTTTTGATGAATGGGAAAAAGAAATCAAGGAGTGGATACCACAATGTATAGAATAACAACATTAATCTTGCTATTTGCGTTGGCCGTTTTCGCCGAACCGAGTAAAAAATTGCCATTGCCAAAAGAATTACAGTCATCTGAATTGCCTTGGTTTGCCTTTGATGTAAAAGATGGTGATGGAGTTATAAACAGCGACAATTTGAAAGAGCTTGCCAAGCAGAAAAAATATCGCAAGATTATTTTTTCCTTTTTCGCCACTTGGTGCCTTCCTTGCCACGAGGGTTTGAAAAGAATGAGCGAAAAAGCCAATGAGCTTAAAAAGAATGGTGTTTTGGTTGTTTTGGTGAATGTGACCGAAAAAGATTTGGAAAATTATAGCCGCAAGAAAATAGACGAATGGGTAAGGCAAAATGGGTATTTAAAAGAAGGCTGGTTACTTGTATTTGATAAGTTCAGCAGTTCGCTTGAAGATTTTGGTTTGAAGAAAAATGGAAACGACGAGGTACCCTTGCCGAGAACCTTGATTACGGACGAAAATTTACGCCCGATAAAACTTATTGGAAATGAAGGAGATGACTATGTGCAAATATTGTTGGAATAAGCTATTTTTATTCTTGCTATTTATTGCACTTGTCGCGCACGGACAGGAGCAAAAGCGTGTTGCTATTTTGAATACTGAAGATGATGGTGACTCGCAGATAGAAATCACGGATTTGAACTACTTGACCGTTAAGCTACGTGAAATTGCGGTAAAAATATTGCCTAAAGATAATTATTCCATAATGACCGCACAAAGCATTATAGACAAACTAGGTTCAAGAGCGAACGCACAAAAAATTTGCAAAGAAGCACAATGTTTGGCAGAAATTGGCAGAAGAGTAAATGCAGATTATATTGGCCAAGCTAGGCTAGGACGTTTTGGTAGTAATTTGACTATCAGCATGGAATTGTACAACAGCGGAAGTGGTACGTTAATTAATTCCTTCACGGGAGAAGCTAAAAGTATATCTGGCTTGTTAGCTGTTTTGAATGATGAGGCACCAGCAATGTTCAGGAAAATGCCCGGTGTTTCAAGCAATCGTTTAACCAAAAGCGAAGATTACGAGCTAGACGAGCGAAAACGCTATGTGGTTAATTTAAGCACCGAACCGCCTGATGCAGGTTTGAACTTTGACGGTGTGCCAAACGCTCAATGCCCAAAAACACCGTGCAGGTTGGAGCTTCGCGAAGGCAGTGTGCGCATAACCGCAAATTTGGAGGAATATGAGATAGCAGACACAACCGTTTCCATAAACCAGAACGGTCAGAGCATAGAGATAAGGTTGGAGCCAAATTTCGGAATTTTGGAGATAAAGCCAGCTTATTTGGATGGTATAGGAAAAGACGAGCAATGGAGCTTGTACATAAACGGCAAAAAAACTTCCTCTTGGGAAAATAGGCTTCCTCCAAATAAATACAAGGTGGAACTGGAGCATAGGTGCTACGAAGATTTGAGTTTTGAGTCCATAAACAAGGGCAAACGAGAGGTTTTTGATATGGCAGGCAACATAACGGTAAAGAAAGGCGGTTTGATTTTGAATGCGGAGCTAAATGGTAAGCCAATGAGCGAATCCGTTTTTGTGAATGGCAAATATGTTGGGGCAACGCCTTTTAGCGGTACAATCCCACTGTGTGCTGAGGTGGAAATTGGCAAAAATATGGAAATCCTTGAGTTGTATTTGGTGCACAATGAGAAAGTAAAGTACACTTATGTTAGGAAATCTAAGACCAGGTTTTTGGTTGCATTGGGGTTGGATGTGCTGGGAACTGCGGTTATTATTGGGGGAATAATAAAAAATCAAGAAATGAATGAAGCACACGATAGATACAGCGAAAGAGGACGGACACCAGAATTTTACGAAGATGCTAGGAAAGAAATGGATAATAACAGAAGCAGCAGGAATACGCTTTATATTATTGGCGGCGTTCTTTTGGCTTCGGGGATAGGAGTGCATATATGGTTTTAAGATTTTTTATACTTGCCTGCTTGTTTCTTTTTATATCTTGCTCAGATATGAAATACGACAACCCAGACGATCCGAAAAGCCCTAACTATACTGGAAATCTGCTTTCCAGTTCTGTGTCTGTTAAGCAAAGCACAAATTCTGCGGCGGAACATTCGTCTAGCAGTTTGTATGTTGCTCAAAGTTCTAGCACGGCGGCGGTGTCTTCGTCAAGCTCAAAGCCGAGTAGCTCGTCTGTTGCCAAAAGTTCTAGCTCAAAGCCCAGCAGTAGTTCTTCCATTGCTCAAAGTTCTAGCTCTGCGGTTGAGTCTTCGGCAAGTGAATTGCCAAGTAGTTCATCTGTTGCGCAAAGTTCTAGCTCTGCGGCGGTGTCCTCGTCAAGCTCAAAGCCAAGCAGCAGTTCTAGTGTACCTCCAAGCAGTTCCTCTGTTGCCAAAAGTTCCAGTTCTGCGGTGGTTTCTTCGTCAAGTTCAAAGCCGAGCAGTTCTTCTAGCCTTGTTCCAAGCAGTTCAAGTTCGGCTTGTACGGCAAGCAATAATACCAGTATGCGCTATTGTTCCAATGGCACTATGAAAGATTATGGTTCTGTTACTTACGAAGGACAAACCTATAAAACCGTTGTAATCGGCACACAAACTTGGTTTCAGCGTAATTTGAATTATAACGTGAGTGGTAGCAAATGCGGCAATGGTAGCGCTCTAAGCGATGCAAATACTACGACTTGCGATACTTACGGCAGGCTTTACAATTGGGCAACAGTAATGTCTCTGGATACTAGCTGCAACTCCAGTACTTGCTCCGACAAAATAAATGCAAAGCATAAGGGTATTTGCCCTACTGGCTGGCATATTCCCAACAATGCGGATTGGAATATTTTGATGAAATTCGTCAATCCGAGTTGTTCTGATAATAGAAGTTGTGTTGGAGCGGGAACAAAATTGAAAGCTACAAGCGGTTGGAACAGCTACAATGATAATAATGGCGGTCAGGACACGTATGGTTTTTCCGCCCTGCCGGGCGGCTTCGGCTATTCCGGTGACGGTTTCAGCTATGCCGGCAACGACGGCAACTGGTGGAGTGCCAGCGAGTACAATAGCGGCTACGCCGACTTCCGGGGCATGGGCTACAGCAACGAGTACGCCGGCTACGACCGCATCGTTAAGAGTTACTTGTTTAGTGTTCGGTGCGTGCAGGACTCAGCACGTAGTGCCACCGCTAGCCGCAAGGCAAGCGGTGTTTCCGTAGTTGCGGGTATGTAGCCAAAAAGAATTTGCACCGAGTGGTGCGGATACCTGCCAAGTCTCATTTCTCTGCGGAGAATTGGCAAGGGTAAACAAACAAGCGGAGAGGCATAGGAGAAGAGAAGATGGACAAAACAACGTTTGATACGCTTAAAAACAATTATGGTCAATATGCCAGTTGGGCTATTTGGGATCCCGATCCAGAAGCGAGTGATTGTTATTGTTCTCTTGATGACTATAGTTTTCAAGATATCGAAAAGAGAATAAAACCGAACATTGTAATAATTGCTCTTAATCCTTCAAATAAAAAAAAGGAAAATTCTCCAAATAATAAAACTAAGAAACCTTTTAGTAATTTTCATACTTTAAAAGGCGATAAATTTCATCATATAACAAAAGAAAACATTAAAAAATTGATATACGCACTTGAAAACGGACCAGATTTGGAAAATCTCAAAGGTACTTTCACAGGTGCCTATATGACAGATATAGTGAAACGAGATGGCTTAGGGTCAAATTCTAATGAAGTTCTAAAAAGAGTAAAAAAGGATGAAAGCCTGCAAAAAGAATGTAAAGAAAAACTAGAAGATGAATTGAGACTTCTTGGTTCAAAAAAACCGTTGATAATAGTTTTAGGACGCGCCGCTGAGTATATTTTTAAGAATTATATTAAACTTAAACATTATTATATAACACATTATTCTTACACAGATTACAATGAAGAACAATATAAAGAAGAATTCTGGAATGCTATAATAAACGAATATAAAATAGATATAAACTCATATTTAGCGAAATAGACATAAAAGCACTAAATTAAACATTCCGCGTTGTAATCGGGAAAATCCTTGAATCTGGAGAATCGGGGTTCTGACAAAAAGAATTTGCGCCACGGTTACACAGAGAATTTACTATATTATTGCTTATGGCTATGGCAATTCATCCAGTTCCCGTCCTAGAAGGACAAGCAGCGATAGATTTCGCGGAAAAAGTCGCACATAACGAAAAGTATGTGGCTGGGAAATACTATTCCAAAGAAAACCACGAAAAAATGAAGGCAATTTTAGAAAAAGCTGAGTTTATAAAATGACTAAAGAATTATTACCAATATATCTGTATTTCATTGTAGAGGAAATAATTCCGTTAATTATTTCTGAATATAATTTAAGCGAAAATGAAGCTATACAAAAATTTTATTGCTCTAAATTATACTCTTTTTTGGAAAATCCTAAAACTGGAGTTTGGCGTTATAGCCCAAAATTATTATTCAATTTATATAAAGAAGAATTGGAGAACGGAGATTTCACTTTTCCAGAAGAGGCTGCATAATGACAAAAGAGGGGAATTTTATAATATTTGCAATTGAGCAATATAAAAAAGCTATGGATATGCAAGGGCATGAGGTTATAAAATTGTTTAAAAAATACAACATTTTTGAACTTATCAGAAAATCTTATGCTGTTTACCATATAGAAAGAGAACAAAATATGATAGACGATATAAACGACTATATTAAAAATAAATAAAATTCTATCTTCACCTTATGCTTCTCGGAAACTACAACGACTGCACCGTACTGGAAGAATTGCCGCAAGGATTCTATGTGGAAACACATGACGGCAAAGATAGGGTGCTTTTGCCTAAAACAAAAGCACCTAAAAATTTGAATATTGGGGATAGCATAAATCTTTTTATTTATTTGGATAATGAGGCTAGGCCGGTGGCTACAACGCAAAAAGCCAAAGCTTGCGTTGACGAATTTGCGGTGCTGCGCGTTAAAGATGTCAATGATGTGGGGGCGTTTTTGGATTGGGGCTTAGACAAAGATTTGATTTTGCCATTCAACAACCAACTAGGGGAATTGGAAGTAAATGATACATGCGTTGTGCGAGTTTTTATAGACGAAAAAAGCGGGCGCATAAGTTCAACCGAAAGATTGCGCAAATATTTTGACAGGGATATTTCGGAACTTAAAGAAGGAATGGAAGTTTCGCTTATCGCTTATGATTTTCAAGAGGAACGCCATATTGATTTTGTGATAAACAAACGCTGGACAGGCAGGCTTTATTGTAACCCCGTTTCCACAGGTTTGCATATAGGCGATTTTTGCACAGGCTATATTCACAGTTTAAGAGAAGAAGATTCTTTAATTGCCCTTAGCCTTTCTCCCATAGGTTTTGATGCTCTTGTGGATAAACACAAAGAAGCCTTGCTCAAAGCCCTAAAAGACAACAACGGATTTTTGCCTTTTTCCGATGATTCATCTCCAGAGGAAATTCGCAAAAATTTTGGTATGAGCAAAAAAGGATTTAAAAAACTTGCCGGCAAACTGTGGAAGCAAGGCGTGGTGGAGTTAAGCCCAAAAGGGATTAAGCTGATTAAGAATTAAAATAGATAGGCGTGGAACAAAAAGCGAAAATATAATGTTGGAATGTCCCAATCTGTTTTTGAGTGGTATTTTGCATCTGTTTCTCTCTCAGAATAAATATGACATTCTCCAACAGGATTTAATTCTAAAGATATGTCCATTGTCAATGCAGTAGGTAATACCCACGAAATTCCGCCTACGCCGCCTGCTCGTATGGCAAAGCCGTTATTTGCTCCCAGACCGCCGCTATTTTTCCAATATCCAAAACCCCCGTATGGTCCATAGTAAAGCGGAAATTTGCCCATTGAGGCATCTGCTTTTATGGAATTATTCAACCAATAATAACCGCCATAAAGTCCCGTGGAAAAATGATTTTTTGATGCCTCAAGACGAAAATAAATATCGATTGCATCGTTAGAACTCAGATGTTTGTAATCCATACCCCACCATTCATCGGCATTTCCACCTTGCACCCAAAGACCCAAAGCATTTTTATCTACTGCAAAAGAAACACCTGCAAATAAAACGAGAATTAGAAATAGCTTTTTCATATATTTAAATATAGTAAAAATCCTTCACTTCTCTCATTAGCTCTCCATATTCTTCAACTGCCTTGAACCTAGGAAATTCTTTTTTCACGGTGTTTGGTGCTCGGAAAAGGCAGGCTTTGTCTGCTGCTTTTAGCATTGAAATATCGTTGTAGGAATCGCCGGCAGCAAATACTTTGAAATTCAGAGATTTAAAGGCTTCAACAGCATGTTGCTTTTGATTTTGCATACGCAATTTATAGCCTATTATTTTATTGTCTTTAATTTGCAAATTATGGCAAAACAAAGTGGGATAGCCAAGTTTTTTCATTATGGGCTTTGCAAATTCCGCAAAAGTATCTGATAAAATCACAACTTGGCAAAACTCTCTCAATTCATCTAAAAATTCCCTTGCACCTTCCAAAAGAGGCAGGTTCTCAATAACGTTTTGAATATCTGAAAGTTTTATATTGTTTTCGCCTAAAATTTTAAGCCTATGTCGCATAAGTTCATCGTAGTTTGCAATATCGCGCGTGGTTAGGCGAAGTTCGTCTATTTTTGTTTGTTCGGCAACAGATATCCAAATCTCTGGAGAAAGAACCCCTTCCAAATCCAAAGCTACAATGCAATTAGACAAGTTTTACCTCTTTATCCTTCCGCTAATGGTTCGTCTTCTATGGGTGCAATTTCAAAAGCGTGGCAAGCAGCGTTGCAGGCACCGTTAAAACGTTTCCACAAAATTTTTGCCAAGTGCATTGAAACATTACCAGAGTCTCTCCATGCAGCTCTGAGTGAAGAAGTTTCAGAAACAACTTCGGCACGGGTAAGCGTTTGGTTTTTAGCTTTTGCCAAAAGTTCTTCTGCTTGTCTGCACAAATCTTCTTTTTTTTGCGCATTTATTTTATCTAAATTGCTTCTTATCTCTTTTTGGTCGTTGTAAATAGAAAAGAATTTTTGAATAAGTTCGGCAAACTTAGTGGAAATTTCTGCTTCTGCCACTCCGCAACGCCCTGCTTTTTCCCACTCAATTTGCAAACTGCGAACTATTTGCAAGGTTTTAAACTTAAAGTTTTCCTGCTCCAAAATTTCTTTCAACTGTTCCATTAAACCATGTTTTATTTCCCAATTTTTATCGAGTTCCTTTGCTATTTCTGGCTTGCTTTTTGAAGCCATTTCCCATATACGGTCAGATGCTGCATAAAATCTATCATAGAGTTCTTTGGAATATCCGTTGTTTTCAAGAGCCTTCCATTCTTCTTCTATTGCCTTCCATTCCGAAAGAGATTCTGCACTAGAAGCATCAAAATCAAAGCTCTCAATTTTGGCACATATATCTTCCCTAACTTTTCTGGTGCTATCAAAATGTGTATTTCTTTTTTCAAAGAAAAAATCACTTGCAGCTTTGAATCTTTGCAGTAATTTTTCATATTGCTCAGAAGGAACAGAACCTGCGTTCTTCCAATCTGCGCTTAATTTTGTGAATGCCTTTGGAGTGTTTCTCCAATCGGTTGATTTTGCAAGGGCCTCTGCCTCTTCGCAAAGTTTTTCTCTTGCGGCAATTCGCTCGCCTATCTGTTCGTCAATGCGTTTTTTGTAGGCTTCTTGTTTTTTGAAAAAAGAATTTACAGCATTTTGGTAGCGTTCCCAAATTGCATGGTTTTGGACTTTTGGAACAAAACCGGTATTTTTCCATTTTGCCTGCAATTCCTGAATTTTTTTGAGCTGCTCTGCCCATTCACCCGCTGTTGCTGCAAGCTCCTCTATTTGGGCACATATATCTTCTTTGATTTTCAAATTTTCTTCTTGCCCCTTTTCTTGCTCTTTTAGCAAAGGCAAAACAGAATCCATAACTTTATCCAGTCCTGTTTTAAAGCGGGGCCATAGTTCCTGAATTTTTGTTGCTGGCATATAGCCGGCTGCTTTCCATTGTTCAAGCATTGTAAAAGCCTTGGTTCTGTTTTCCAAAACAACAGGCATATTGGCAAGTTCTTCAATCTCTTTTATCAACTGCTCTCTTATTTGCTCAGCATGCCAAGATGCCCATTCTTGCAAATTCTGAAAGCGGCTTGTTGCAGTTCGAAATTCTTTGTAAATATTTTTGAACTGAGCTTTCTTTTCGCCAACAATTTCTTTCCATTCATAAAAAGCCTGACGCACACTTTGGGAAATTTCGTTAAAATCTCCATTTTCGTCTAAAGCATTTACTTTGTCTATTATGGTTTGCAATAGTGGCAGTTTTGAGTTGTATTCCTCATCGCTTAATCTGTCTTCTTTTAATTCGGTTTTGTCTTCTGCACTTTCTTGGGCTAAATCTTGTGCTTCTGAAGTTTGTTCTTGTACCTGTTGCATTTGCTCTTGTGTTTGTACTTGCTCTTGTGCTTGCTTTTTAATATCTTCTGCTACTTTCAATTTTGCTTCTTGTTTAGTTTGTTCTTCTGCAATGCGGGCTTTTTCTGCCAAAACGCTTTTTTTGTGCTTTTCGAATATGGAATTCAATTCTTCGTTTTGCGGTGAGCCTAGTGTAGAGGCTTCTTTGCCCAGATTTTGAGCCTCTTGGAAAAGGCGTTGCATTTCGGAATCCACGGCGAGCGGATTTTTATTTTCCAAAAGCCTTGTTGCATGAGACAGCAATGCTTTTTGTTTTTGCGAGAGTAATTCGGCTTGGTCTTTTGCCGGCTCTGCTTTTGCAACCTGTATTGACGAGAGCATTTCTTTTGCCTTTACTCGCACTGCACCACAAACGGCATCATTTTTTATTTCTTCAAGCAAATTTTCTCTTTCAACTTTGGCAAGAGCAGCAAAAGCAACTGCTTCTTGGGACTCGCTTTTTGCAACTTGAGCAAGCACTCCCTGTTTTGTGCAGTCGCTTATCAATTCCAAGCGAACTTCTATTGATTTTGCCACTGGCAAAAGTTCTTCTTTGTCTTTTACAGGCAATTCTTCCAATATTTTGCGAATTTGCACACTTGGTTTGCCAACATGATTTTTTACTGTTTTAAAAAAGGATTTTTTTAAGGCTTCTTTTATCACGTTTTTTACAGAAGCATCTTGTTCTGTTTCCAATAATTTATTTAAATGTTCTGGCGAAGATATTTTTTGAATTGCTAATTTTCTTAAATTTGCATCGCCTTCATTCGTAGCTATATCTAAAAGAGCATCTAAATCCGTAGCACCCAAACTTTGAACAGCCTGCCTGCGAATAGTTAAGTCCGAACTTTGCCATTTTGGCTTAAATACATCTAACAAACTCATAATAACCTCTTGTTTATAAAGTATATGTGGAAAATAATATAGTAAACTTGCAACAGACCCTAGACCCTAGACCCTAACATTCAGCATTTGCGTATAACACCAGCTAAAATTCCCGCAATGGAAAAGTTTTCGCCCTCACTGACGATTATTGGCGAATATACGGGATTGGAAGCTCTAAGCTCAATTCCATTTTCTGCTGGATAATAGTGCTTGAGAGTGGCATCGCCATCTATTATGGCGGCTATTATTTGCCCATGTTCCGCATTTTTTTGCATACGAATAATCGCAAGGTCGCCGTCTAAAATCCCATCTCCAGTCATGGAGTCCCCTTGAACTCTAAGGGCAAAAATCTGGCTACTACGAGGAAGCAAGGCTTTATCCACGGCTAAGGTCTCTTCTATGTTCTCTTCTGCCAAAATGGGCGTACCTGCGGCTATTCGCCCAATAAGAGGCACATGAGCAGCAGTGGCAATAGATGGAGCACTTTGCAGAAGTTCTATGCTACGAGCATGGTGGGAGAGTTTTTTTATCAAACCCTTTTTTTCGAGGGAAATCAAGGCTTCTCTAACCCCATTGGTACTTTTTATGCCAAATTTTTCACCTATTTCGCGAATTGTAGGGGGGAATTTATTCAATAAGATAAATTCCTTTATGTAATTGTATATGGCATTCTGGCGAGTTGTGACTTTTTTCATAAGGGAAATATACAAAAATACTGAACAAAAGAGCAGGATATGGCTACATTTGTATGCCAAAATAATTTTTTTAAGATTTTAGGAGTTTTTTTGCCTTTTTTTACGTCTAATTAATAAATGAAGGAAAACTTGAATTTTAAGAAAATGTTGCAAATAGCGGCTGCCTCCGATTTGCCTGTTTTGCTCACAGGCGAATCTGGCACGGGCAAGGAACTAGCGGCAAGAGAATTGCATTCTCTTAGCAAAAGAAATAACAAGGCTTTTGTTGCCGTCAACTGCGGAGCTATTTCGGCAGGCATTGCCGAGTCTCTTTTTTGCGGGCATGTTAAAGGTGCTTTTACCGGTGCAAGCAGTGATAGGGTGGGTTTTGTGCGAGCAGCCAACGGCGGCACTCTTTTTTTAGATGAGGTGGCCGAACTCTCCCCAGATATTCAAAAAGCTCTTTTGCGCACTTTGCAAGAGAAAATGGTTATGCCAGTTGGCAGCCAAAAGGAACTAAAGGTGGACTTTAGGCTTATTTGCGCAACTCACAGAAATTTACCATCTCTTTTGGAAAAAGGACTTTTTAGGCAGGATTTATATTTTAGGTTGGCTTCTTTAACCATAAACATTCCTCCGTTGAGGGAACGAAATGATTTACGAAACATTGCAGAATCTCTTTGGAAAGGTGATGAACCTTTGAGCGAGCATAATTTTATAGCTTTACAAAATTATTCATGGCCCGGCAATATAAGGCAGTTGAAAAATGTTTTGGAACGCTATGCCCTTTTTAAAAGCCACGGATATTCCCTTGAATCTCTTCTAAAATCCGAATCTGAACAATGCGGTTTTAACTTAAATGAACCACCTCCACCTCAATACAAACCAAATCTATGCGAAATTAGCGAAGAGATAGAACGCTGCGAAGGAAACAAGGCACAAGCTGCAAAAAAACTAGGAATTAGCAGAGGGAGCTTGTATTATAAATTGAGGAAAGTGTTGTGAATTTTCTATATTTGTGCTTAATCATGTCTTTATACGCTAAAATAATCTTTGGCAGGGCTTGCGAAGCAAGCTCTAAAAGAGGTTTTCTCGATTTGCTTTTAAATGCCAAAAATATGCAAAATAAGCCCTTCTATTTTCAGGGGTCAAAAAACAACCCCCAAGCCGAGTTTTGCCAACCTTGGGCATCTGAGGCGTATTTAAACGCATTTT
>Ga0268262_10005687_pt1 | contig 12269 bp, 10 predicted proteins | sample TergutNc150P3_FD_190354 | JGI IMG/M metagenome (GOLD analysis project Ga0268262, IMG submission 190354) | Nasutitermes corniger P3 segment gut microbial community from laboratory colony in Florida, USA - Nc150 P3 (SPAdes) (version 2) | ecosystem: Host-associated > Arthropoda: Insects >... | reverse complement strand
TAGAGAGGGTAACGCCGGGAAGTTTGCCTTTTTTGCGGATTGGTATTACGGGTATATCGTTGTGATAACCGAAGGCAGAGGCAAATAAAAAACCTCTGGCTTCAATCGCGGCTATCGCGTCAATGTTTTGCCCCTTGTAGATTTCAGTCATTTTATCAATGCAGTACCTGAATGCTTTGGGGGAGGCAAGAATGCTTGTTATGTCATAAAAAAGAATGCCTTTTTTGGGGAAATCGGGAACTTTTCTGATGTAATCGTCAAGATTAAATTCGGACATTATTTTATTAATCCTTTAATCCATTTATCCATATCAGACTGTTGATAGCCGCCGTCGGAGGAAAGCATAGTCTCGCCCAGAGCCGCTTCGCAGTCTTTTAAAATACCACTGAGGTATTTTAACGCTTTTTGATTTACGGAGAAAATACCGCATTTCCTTGATGCTAGATTGATATGAGACAGCATTTCTTCAAGATAGGCAAACGATGACGGGGACGGCTTTTCGCAGCCAATAAAAAATATATCGGCGGAAAGTAAATCGGTTCCGTTAAATTTATCCGCCGGGCTTATCTTTACGCCAAAACCGGTAAGGGCGTTTTTAATCGGCTCCGCTAATGAATTAATTGACTCAGTTCCGTCTGTTATAATTACTGCTTTTTTGCTCACTATATTAATATCCTATAATATTTTTATTTAAGTGTCAATCATTACCTGTGGTTCCCATTTTTTGAACCGAGTAATTTACAATGCTCCAGAAATTATCCTTTTTTTCAAGATAGTATGTGTATTCCCTTAATTCCGTGTAATTTGGGAACCTGTACCGTTGAAGAACAACGACGGTTCCCTCATCGTTGTTATATTGGGTTTTTAAAATGTCAAAAGAAGTGGGGATGACCACAATATCTCCGTCAATGACCGCATTTTGAAGGTTTTGCCTGTAAGCGTTAATCATACGGCGCCTGCCTTCCTCGTTTTCAGTGCTAAATTTGCGGCCTTGAACGGGGTCTTTTCTAAGCATGGCTTCAAGGTCAAGGTACAAAAAGAATTTTTCCCATTGTGATGTCTGGCGGGCTGTAATCATATAGTTGACAACCTCGTCAGGGGGGATTCTCTGCTTTACAAGAACCGCGCCCGTAGCAATGTCCATTTCGACCGGAATGCCGTCCGGACCTTTAATGAGGGCAGGACGCAGGGTCAGGCTGAGGTAATTTGATTCAATGACCTGGGCTCCGCCTGATTTGAACAGTTCCGGGTATATCCTGGCCTTGACCCTGAAAGAGCCGGTCTGACCAAAATTGATATAATCGCAAAGATTTTCTATAAACGAGAACGATTCGCCGCTTTCAATCGCCACTTCACGGAAAAAGACCTGGCCGGTTACCGTCCGTTTTCTGATTAACGAATCCGCCTGCTGCAAAGTACGGTTGGACATCGTCCTGATGTCAAAATCAACGGAGAATGCCCTGTCATCGGCAAGCTTAAAACGGTATGGAGACGGGCTGTTATTGGTAATGGTTATCTGTACGAAAATCGGATCTGTTTCCGCATAGTAAACGCGCCTGTCATAAAAACGAATACTAAAATCTACCGTGCCGGGCGATTCAAGGGCATATATGTTGGAAAGGCTTGTTAAAACCAAAAGAATCAATATCCCGAACCGGATTGTATTTTTCATATAACTCCCTCACTCTTTAGGTGTTCACATCAAACACACTTCTATATTATAGTAATCGGTAGATTTCTATGAATACCTTATCATTTCCTGACCTTTTACAAAAGACAGGCTTAGACGGCAGTATTTCAACTCTCTTTGCCGCTGTAAAAGAAGGGAAATTCCCCATAGATATTGAAGGTTGCGAAGGCTCGCTAAATTCCCTGCTAATCGCGCAAATTTACAAGATTTTGGCGGGAAATATTTTTGTCATTGTCCCGCATGAGGACGCGGCGGACAGTCTTTTGGCGGATTTGGAGAATTCTGGCTTATCATGCGTCAAATTCCCCTGGTGGGGAAACGCGCCTTACAGGGAATTGTCTCAGCTTGCCCTTGTTTTCAGGGAAAGAGCCAAAGTTTTAGCGGATTTAGCGTTTAAAAAAGATGGTATTGTAATTATCCCGCAAAGGGCGCTGCTTACCCCTGTCCCGCCTGAAAGCTATGTAAAAAAACTGGTTTTCTTGCTTAAACAGGGCGGTAAAATTGATACTCCCGCTCTTGCAAAAACACTTGTCACCTACGGGTACACGCGTGTTCCACGGGTACAGGTTCAGGGAGAGTTCGCCCTGCGCGGAGAAGTGCTTGATATTTTCATGGGCGGCGATGTAGACGCGTATAGGGTTCTTTTTGATTTTGACAAGGTGGAGACAATTAAAAATTTTGACCCTTTAATGCAGGGTACCGGTAATGTAAAATTGCCGGAACTGATTATACGCCCCATGAAAGAAGTTATATGGACTGATGACAGGATTGAGGTGCTGCAAAAAAACCTGTCCGCCTGTAAAGAATTTTCCGACGGCGGAAATTCCGTGATTGAAAGCCTGATTTCCACCAAGAGCGTAAAGGGAGAAGAAATGTTTTTTTCCCTTGCCTTTGAAAAACCAAACTGCCTTCTTGATTACATTGGACAAAAAGGTACGCTATTTTTAATCGACAGGGAACGGCTGGAAAATACCCATGAAAACCTTGTTCGTGAATACCACGGGTTATATTCAAGGGCGGTAAGGGAAAAATGCGAATATCCGCTTCCAGAGAGGCTGCTTTTTAATTTTCATGAATTATTAATTGAATACTCATCAGCGGTTTCCCGTATGATTTCATTCAGGTCGATTAAAGGAGAGGCAAAAAAAGGAGTTTTCCACATTGAGCTAAGCTGCGAACCGGGACGCAGTTTTTTTGGCAACATCAATTACCTGAAAGAAGAATTTGCCGCTCTTCTTAACAGCGGCTGGCAAATCGCCGTCGCCGCTGAATCGCAGGTACAGGCCGACCGTATTAAAGTGATCCTTGAGCCGCATAAATTATTGTCTATTATGGCAGTTCCGTTAACCGCAGGTTTTAATCTGCCTGATATAAAATTTATGCTGGTGCAGGAAAATGAAATTTTCGGCCGCCGCAAACTTCCTTCCCGCTCCTTAAAAACAGTACGTTCAAGCCCGATAGACACATTTTTGGAAATTAATCCCGGCGATTACATTGTCCATGTAAATCACGGTATCGGTCTTTTTAAGGGTATCGAAAGATTATCATCAGGCGGAAATGAAAGGGATTATATAAAAATAGAATATGCTGACGAGGAAACCGTGTTTGTTCCCGTGGAACAGCTTAACCTTGTACAGCGGTATATCGGGAATGACGGCTTGCAGTCTCCGCGCCTTGATAAGCTCGGCTCCAAGAGCTGGGAAAACAGAAAGGGAAGGGTAAAAAAATCCGTAGAGGACATCGCGCAAAAACTGATAGAACTCTATTCAAAACGAAAACGGGCGCAGGGATTCGCTTTTCCAAAGGACTCGGAATGGCAGACGATGTTTGAAGCCGCTTTTCCGTTTGACGAGACTGAGGATCAACTTCGCTGTATTCAGGAGATTAAGCAGGACATGGAAAGCATTTCGCCCATGGATAGGCTTGTATGCGGCGACGTTGGCTTCGGTAAGACAGAGGTTGCCCTTCGCGCCTGCTTTAAGGCTATTATGGGCGGAAAACAGGCGGCCTTCCTTGCCCCCACCACAATCCTTGTTGAACAGCACTATGAAAATTTTGAGGAAAGATTTTCAAGGTTCCCTGTAAAAGTCGCGATGCTTTCACGTTTTGTGGACAGGAAAAAAACGCGAATTATTCTTGAACAGTTGGTAAAGGGCGAGATCGATTTACTGATAGGCACTCACAGAATTATTCAACGGGACGTGCTGTTTAAAAATCTTGGCTTAATTGTCATTGACGAAGAACAGCGTTTTGGCGTTAAAGACAAGGAACGCCTAAAGGAATTAAAAACAAACGTTGACTGTCTGACTCTTACCGCGACCCCAATACCACGCACACTCCACATGAGCCTTGTAAAAATTAGGGATATGAGCCTGTTGGCTACGGCCCCCGGTGGCAGGCATCCGATAGAAACGTTTGTCGATGAATACGATGAATATTTAATAGCGCAGGCTGTCCGCCGCGAGGTTGAAAGGGGAGGACAGGTCTTTTTCCTTCACAACCGTATTGAAACATTAAAAGACATCCGCATTAAGCTGGAACATTTAATGCCCGAAATACTGATTGAAACCGCCCACGGGCAGATGGACGCTCAGGAACTTGAGGACGTGATGCGCCGTTTTATTCACGGCGGTTTTCATGTTCTTGTATCGACAACGATTATCGAGAACGGCATAGACATTCCAAATGTCAACACGATTATCATAGACCGCGCCGATATGTACGGCGTATCGCAGTTATACCAGCTTAGGGGCAGGGTAGGCAGATCTGACCGAGTGGCGTATGCGTATCTTTTTTATCCAGATCAAAAAGCCCTTTCTGAAATCGCCATGAAGCGTTTGCAGACAATTTCTGATTTTACGGAACTTGGTTCAGGTTTTAAAATAGCGATGAAAGACATGGAAATCAGGGGAGCGGGAAATCTTTTGGGGAGGGAACAGTCGGGAGATATTTATTCAGTCGGGTTTGATTTATACGTAAGACTTTTAGACGAAGCCGTCAAACGCCTTGAAGACTCAAATTATGAGGTGGAAACTGAAACCTTGCTTGAACTTGAATATACGGGCTTTATTCCCGACTCGTACATTGACTCTCCCCAGCAGAAAATGGAAGTTTATAAAATGATTGCCGCAATACGCGACAAAGAAGATTTAGAACGCGTATACTCGCAGTTGCTTGACCGTTTTGGTCCACTGCCCGACGAAGCCGCGTCCCTGCTTGCTCTTGCCGAAATTAGGATTATTTGCAGGCAATTGACAGTATCTTCGCTGAAAGAGAGAGCCGGCGTTGTGCGAATAGAGTTCGCGAAAGTGGCTCGCGTAAAAGTGGAAAGGCTTGTGCGCTTGATGCAGCAATCCGCCGGCAAAATAAAACTTGACCCCAAATGCGCAAATGCGTTGCTGCTTAAAACGGGCAGTATTGGTTTGAAGGAAAAGAGCGAATTTATCCGCGAGAAACTTTCATCTCTGGCGGGATAACGCCGTAATCCTCACAAAAAAACTAACGTAACCCGGGTATTTTCGGTACAGACGGCAAATTAGGCACATTATCACGAATGGCTTGATTTGCGGCGTCTTTAAGTTTCTTTTCAAGTTCGTCTTTTTTGGCGTTAAGACCGTTTTTCAGTTGATCAACGGCTGTTTTGTCGCCCCTTGCGGCTTTAAACAGCAAATCAACCTCTTCTTTGGAAACAAATCTGCCATCTATGTATTGGTCAATTCTTTGACGCAGAGCTTTTTCTATTTCGTCCATTGCTTTTTTCACGTAAGTTTCCGCGATATTGCGTAATGCTTTGGCGAATAAATCGGCAATATTTGTAGTAATATTAAATACGTCATTTTCATTTATTTTGTGAATATATTGTATTCCCAAATTGACGCTCCCGGCCTGCTTCACTGCAGAATCAATCGCTTCGGCGATAGTCCCGTTTGGATTTACAAGTGCGGCTTGATTTATCATTACACTCCCTCCGCTTGAGAATCCGCCGTCAACTTGCCCTGCCACATTAACAGAGAAATCCGATACGCCTTTTAATCCGCCGACACCCAGATCTTTTAACTGCTCTCCAACGCTTACAGGAAATCCTTTCCCTGTTACTTCCGCGTTAAACCGCTCTCTGGCGTCCGTTCTAATATCGGCTCTTCCTTTAAATAAAACGTTACGCCGCAGGTTTCCCGATTCTTCTTTCATGCCAAAGTCAAGGGTAATTGCTGATTTTTTGTTGTCTAATTTATATGTTAAATCAGGATCAGAACTTATATTGCGTAAATCAAAAGCCCAATTCCATGAGTCAAGCGTAAAGTCAGACGCCAGTATGCCAAGATAAAACGACGGATACGATACGACCGGGAAATAAACGTCTCTTCCCTTAAAGACAACCTTGCGTTCTTTTTTTGGTTTCTCTGTTTTAGGTTTGTCCATAAAATTGGCTTTTATTTTCTGCAGAGAATCAAGAGCAATAAGCCCGTAATCAATATACAGTTCAGCGGTATCGGAAAGCATATCGCGGATAAAAGGCTCAACCGCCGAAAAAGCCGCGCCGCTTCCGATGTCGATATATGATTTTAAATGATTAATATCGGAAGTCAATGCGTTACGCGCGCTTGATTCCAGACTGCGGGCTTTATTTATGTCTGCTTCAAGTCCGCTTGCGATTGTCGTAACGTCATTAGCGGCGGCTTGCACTGAATTTACTGCGGTATTTATGTTTTGTAAAGTACTCCTGATTGTTTCAACATCGCGAATAGAATTAACATTAAGACTTAACAGCGGCTGGGTCACAGTGCGCAGTTCCTGCACTCTGGCGGTGGATTGTTCCACTTGTTTCTTCCATTTGGCCGATGTTTCATTATAAGCGGTTATTGCTTCGTCATAGAGTTTTGGCGTTTTAAGTTTGTCAAACTCCTGGTTTAAAAGGGCCATTGCGTCAAAGTTTTTTAAATCAACAAGGGGAGGACCGTCGTTTTTATTCTTTACAGTTCTGTCTCTTGGCGGTTTACCGGGTAAGGAGCCGGAAAAAGTTCTTGCCGTTCCAAAGCGAATAGTATCAGCGCGTATCTCTTCAATGTAAATTTTTCCGCGCAGTACCGCCTCAGGTTTAAGGCGTATTTCCGTCTTTCCCATCTGGAACAGATTTGTCATAGGTTTGTCGCGGTTTGCAACCGTTATGCCGGCAATGGAAATACGGAAACGAATAAGGCTTATGCGTAAATTGTCCACATCTGATTTTGCTTCAAATATCGCTTCAAGCCCCATTTCCATCGCTTTTTCCAAAAGCGGATTTGCAAAGATACTAAAGAAAATGATTACAACGGCTACAATAGCCGCGGCAAATATAATGGGTATTAATCTGATGGGGCCTTTTTTGTTTGATTTTATTACCTTTAACAAATTATTTAATTTTTTTACGTCGGCTTTTGTTAAATCTTTTTTGATTGTATAATTATCTTCCTGAAGTTCAAAACAGGCAAAAAGAAAATTTTTGTCTTGCGGATGTTCAATGTATTTTGCATATTTTCTTTCGAATTTCTTTTTCTTAATCGGTTTTTTAAACAAACCCGGAGTTTTTACAGGTTTGTTAATTTTTTCAGTTTTATCTTCAGCTTTATTTGCATTTTCATTTACGTTATTAACATCATCTTCATTATCATTTTTCATTTTGCGCTCCTTTTACCCCTTAATTGCGTTGTCAATGAATGAAAGAAGAGGGGATTTTGCGATAGACTGGATAATTTTAAAATTCCTTATTTTTGGACCTATATATTTACGGAAGAGGGGAATTGTTACTATAAATATAATAAAAACAGGCAACCAAAGCGCTAAACCTGCGGTAAGACCGCCCATAACAAGGGTGTTATTAAATTTGGTAAAAGGCACAAAGGGCATATTGTAAAGGTTAGTAAATAACGGCCTTAATGAATCAATATGGAGTATGTACCAGCCTAATATATCAATCTGATATATAAACAACGGGTATAATATCTTTAAAAACGCAAGGGCTGAAATTTTTGCCCCATGATGATGAGTAAAGAAAAAAGATATTAAAAAAAGTGCAATCCAAAAGGCGTTGCCGGCGGGAACAAGGCCTAAAAGCAGTCCCCACGCAAATCCTGCCGCTATCTGACTTCTACTGACATTACCATTTAAGGCAAGAATTAATTTTGCGATACCTTTTATCATATCAACTTTCTCCTGTTTTACTTGCTATAAAAACGAAATTTATGATAATATAAATATAAATGATAGATACATCCAAACATGTGGATTTTTTTGATTACATACAATTAATTACGGAAAAATTCCTGACAAAACAGGCGAAGATACGCCATGAAAAAAAGGAAAAACGCAAAGCAAAAAACCCTGTTTTAGACTGGCTTGACGCATTTATATGGGCGGCCTGTATGGTTTTACTTGCAAATCAGTATTTAGTACAGGCATACAGGATTCCTTCCGGTTCAATGATAGACACCCTTAACATCGGGGACTTTGTTTTTGTCAATAAATTTATTTACGGGCCTGAATTACTGCCCGGTTTTTTTAAACTGCCAAGCCTTATAAGTCCCAAACGCAACGATATAATAATTTTTGAAAACCCCTCATATATTTCGAGGGGGGTTGCTTTTGATGTAACGCAGCGCATTATTTATATGCTTACTCTGACATTTGTTGATATTGATAAGGACGAAAAAGGGGATCCAAGGGTTCATTTTCTTATAAAAAGATCTGTCGGATATTCGGGAGATCATTTAATCATGGAAAACGGCAACATGAAAATACGTTTTTCAGGAGAAGACCGCTGGATTGATGAAAATGAATATAACGCGGCTATTGGATGGAATCACCGTGTAAGCCGGTTAATGCAGCAGGAACAGTACCCCGCCCTGAACGCTGCGGCAAAAGCCGCGGGATGGATTGATGTTAAACTGAATCCTTCCGAGAATTTATATTCAAAATCTCAAGCGGCAGGTGAAATGCGGTTTCCTGACTTTCTTACTTATGAAAAAATAAGGCTTGAAACATTACGAAAAGCATCTCCCGGTGACGGACGTTACGCCGCGCTTTTGGCAAAACACCGTCTTGGCTGGTATGTGCCGCATGGAAGAATTTTACCGCTGGGGGACAACCGCGACAATTCAAGGGACGGGCGTTATTTTGGCCCTGTAAAGAAGTCAAAAATTCTTGGAAAAGGCATGTTTATTTATTGGCCGTGGTGGCGGATGGGAATAATGAGATAGGGTAAATATGTTTGATAAATGGACGCAATATTCATATACCGCGCAAAAAAAACAAAGAAATAAGCTTTTTAAATATCTTCTTGTATTTATTATTCTGTATGTCATATATAATTGTTTTAACGCCTTCTTTTTTTCCGTATGGTCAGTTGACAATAATACAATGCAGCCGGGGCTTAATTCCGGGGATCGTTTAATATTCACGTCATTTGTTCCTCCTTCATGGCTCCGTAATAAGAATGAACAGAATTATTTTCCGTTCAAGCGCGGAAGTATCGTTCTGGTGGATATGGGGCATTATAAAGACAAGAAAATGCCATTGCGTATTATTGACGGAATTGTAAGGTTCTTTACGGCGCAAAAGAAAAGCATATTTTCCGGAAAAGGACAGTACTATTTAAAAAGAGTTATTGCGCTTCCCGGTGATGAAATCTCCATGAGTAATTATGTTTTCAGGGTAAAAGCCGCCGGAAGCACATACAGCCTTACGGAATTTGAACTTTCAGATAAACCGTATCAACCGTTTATTCCAAAGACATCGGAATTATGGGACGGCTCAATTCCTTTTTCCGGCAGTATGGATACCGTCATTTTGGGTCCTGACGAATGTTTTGTAATTTCAGACGACAGAAGCAACACAAACGATTCACGGACATGGGGCGCAATATCTCCATCATTAATTGCGGCAAGAGCTTTGCTCAGATTCTGGCCTTTTGTGAAATTTGAACTGCTTTAAAAGTTGAAAACAAGCGCTTCACTATACATTCATATACCTTTCTGCGATTCTTTCTGCGATTACTGTGATTTTTATTCAGTAACTGCGAAAAATTTAAATGAAGGTTATATTGAATCATTTTTTACGGCCATTATAAACGACATAAAATTCCAGATGGAGTATTTTGACATTAATGAAATTCCAACTGTATACATAGGAGGAGGAACGCCGTCTGTCCTTGGAGCAAAAATATCCCTGTTTTTTGACGCGTTAAAAAAAATCCCTTTTTTTTCACCTGAAGAATTTACGGTGGAGGCGAATCCCGAATCAATTACAGAGGAGTTTCTTACACTTTGCAGGCGGGGGGGAGTGAACAGGCTGAGTCTTGGAGCGCAAACCTTCCATGAACCTTCGCGTCTTTCCGTAAATAGAAAAGGAAACGCGCTTTTTTTTGAAAACAAATTAAACCTTGCCTGTCAATATTTTCCCGGCGCTAAAAGCGGCGCAGACTTGTCTTTTGACCTTATGACGGGCTTCCCGTATCAGGATGAAAAAATTGTCATGGAAGATATAAACCGTATCTGCGCCCGCGAGCCTTCGCATATTTCGCTTTACAGCCTGACCGTAGAAAAAAACACCGCCCTGGAAAAAAACATTAACGCAAAAAAAATAATTTTGCCTGACAGGGATAAATCAGATTCTCTTTGGCTTTTTGGGCGCGAACTGCTTGCAAACAAAGGTTACAATCATTATGAAGTTTCCAATTTCGCGCAGGAGGGAAAAAAATGTCTTCACAATATGCGTTACTGGCAAATGAAAAACTGGATAGGGGCAGGTCCTTCCGCATCGGGCACTTTAATAAACGAGGAAACCGCGCAGGCAAAACGGTTTACTTATCCGCAGGATGTTGACGCGTATATAAAATCACCGTTAATAACATCCGCCCATTGTGAAAATATTGATAAAACCGCTCTTTTAAAAGACACAATTTTAATGGGTTTCCGCTGCAAAGAAGGCCCGGACAGTGATTTGTTCAAAAGGCGTTTTGGCCGCACATTGGAAGAATGTATTCCCAAAACTCTTGAAAAATGGAAAGAAAAGGACATTATGCTTTTTCTGAACAGTTTCCTATATGACGCATTTATGGAAGTGGATAGTGGGTAGTATTTAGTATATAGTATATAGTATTTAGTATATTTATTGTTAGCAATCATAGTGTGTTACATCACGCGCAGATATCGAACAATAATACTATTCACTAACTACTAACCACTAACCACTAACCACTAACCACTTCTCTGCCAGAGCGATTTCAGCGTCAGTCTTCCTTATATATTCGGGTCCTGAATAAAGGTAGGCGGTGCAGTCATTGTTAAATAAATTTTTACTCTTAGCGATTGCAATTAGTTCTTTCGCATATCCGTCTTTTTCAAAAACTAGCGAAAGATCATTTTTTGTGTTTTCATTTAAGGATTCGTATAGGAGTTTTGATCCTGGGCCTGTAAGGGTAATTTGTTTATATTCGTTTTTATAAAGTTCAATTTCATTTGCTATCTGTGAAAAATTGGAGTCTTTATCTTCCGTTAGACGTTTTCCGTCTTTAAAAAAGGCGTAAAAGGAAGCGTTTTTTCTGGCTTCAATTACGGCAAGAGTTAAACCCTGTGCGAATTTCTCACTATGGGCAATACATTCCAGCGTAGGGACAGGAGCGAATGGAACAGACAAAGAGAGGGCAAGCCCCTTGGCGATTGAATAGCCGATACGAAGACCTGTAAATGAACCGGGGCCGCCCATGCAAAGAATACCGTTAAGGTCTTTTGGCAGGATGTTGGCTTTTTTAATCAGGCTGTCAATTAATTCCATTACAAGTTCCGAATGTTTTGTTACGGCTTCTGTTTCGGCGGAAAATATTTCGACGCTATTTAAAACTGCAACGGAAAGAATAGATGCCGCAGTATCTATTGCAAGCAAATTCATAATTTATCAAGCCCCTTAATTTTTATTGTTCTGGAAAGCGGGCTTGTTATCTCCATGCGGATAATAATTGAATTTTCAGGAATTGACCTGGGAATGCGTTCGCTCCATTCAATTATTGAAATCCCGCCGGAGTTAATTGTCTGGTCCCCGCCAATATCTTCAAAATCTTTTTCACAATTCAGGCGATAAGCGTCAATATGAAACAGGGCAGGGGAGGAGTCGTTTTGATATTCATTGATTATTGTATATGTGGGGCTTGTAATATTTTCGGTTATGCCCAAGCCAAGCGCAATGCCCTTTGTAAGGCAGGTTTTTCCGCTTCCAAGACAGCCAACAAGGGCGACAACGGAGCCCTCGGCAAGAAAACATGCAATCCGTTTTCCAATGGAAATTGTTTCTTCAGGGGAATTAGAAACAATGTCAACCATAATTTAGCTGGGAAGTCCGTCGGCGTTATCCAACTCGATTATATAACGTTTAAGTTCCCTTATTACGGGAACAAGAGGATAATCAACAGCGTCAATAAATGTCACGCTGACTTCTTTTGCGCCCGTTGGTTTTATTTCTAAAGAAAAATCAATACGGTAATCGTTTTGCTTGTTATTTAATTCAATAACCGCGACGCTTGTATAAAGCATTCTGTAGTAAATGGGGACAT
>Ga0268262_10005686_pt1 | contig 12270 bp, 9 predicted proteins | sample TergutNc150P3_FD_190354 | JGI IMG/M metagenome (GOLD analysis project Ga0268262, IMG submission 190354) | Nasutitermes corniger P3 segment gut microbial community from laboratory colony in Florida, USA - Nc150 P3 (SPAdes) (version 2) | ecosystem: Host-associated > Arthropoda: Insects > Digestive... | reverse complement strand
CCCCCCCCCCCCCATTTTTTCGATGTCGCCCGTATAATACCCTTAAAAGGGGCGTATATGCCCCGTAAATCAACGATTAGGCCGCAGGGAGACATTTTTGACTCCCAAACAACAACGCGCCGTAAACGCGAGCTAAACGCTGTTTGCGGGCTTGCGTTCCTTATTCATACAACGATCAATAACTATCAACTAACTTTAATCAAACGGAGGTAGCGTTATGAGAAATTACAAATTGCGGAGATGGGGATGGGCGCTGTTGTCTTCGGCGGCGTTCGTGTCGGGCGCGGGTGCGCAAGAGGCGTTAGTGCCGTTCGTGGTAAATGTCAACGCCACAGTAAAAGCGGCGTTTACAGACGGCTACACTACTACCTCGCAAGTGCAAACGGCGGCGACGGCTAACGTGGAGACCATTTTGCGCATTCCGCTTTCAAACACCGGCGTGCTGAAAGGAACGCAAAGACAAGCGAACGTTCCGGCGGTTATCAGCAACCGCGGCGGAAAGGTTACCGTCAACTTGCCCGCGCAATCATACGGGAACGCGGAAATCTCGCTGTACACCGTAAACGGGAAACAAATTCTGCGCCGCAACGTGTCCGCTTCAAACGCGGTAAATAACATTCCGCGCCTGAATATCGCTACGGGGGCTTACCTGCTGTCGATACGGGGGGCGGACGGGAACGCGTTGGCTTCGCGGTTGACGCATAGCGGGGGGAATTTGGATATAGATGTTGCTTTTGGGGGCGGGAGCGGGAGCGAAAAGCGTTCCTTGCAGAAAGGGGCTGGCGGCGGCGAACCGAGCGGTTGGAGAATAACGGTCAGCGCGAGCGGGTACATTGACGAATCGTACGCGTTTAATCCGGTGAGCGGGATGAATCCGCGGCAGAATATAACGTTGCGGCAGACAAGCGGTGGGGGCGGGGATAATGGGACGTATGAGTCGGTGGTGATAGGGGGGAAGAGGTGGATGAAGAAGAATTTGAATATAGCGACGGATAGTTCTTGGTGTTATAATAACAGTCCTGATAGTTGTGCGAAATATGGTAGGATGTACTTTTGGGACGCGGCGAAAAAGGTGTGTCCTAGCGGTTGGAAATTGCCGGATACAGCAGATGTGGAACATTTGGTGAAAGCGGCTGGTGGTCCCGCATATGCAGGTAAAGCGCTAAAGTCGACGCGCGGTTGGGGGTACAACCTTAGCAATACAAGCATTGGTACGGATTCTTTCGGATTTTCGGCTCTGCCTGGCGGCGATAGGGGTTCCAGTGGCAACTATTACAATTGCGGTCTTATGGGTGAATGGTGGCTAGCTACGGCGGAAGATAGTTTCAAAGCTTACAGCCTGAAATTACACTATACTAGCGACTATGCGGGTACATCTACTGAGTGGAAGAGATCGTACGCGTTATCGGTTCGTTGCATCGAGAATTAGGAATTAATGCTTGGGTATTATCGTCGGTGTATGTACAATTTTCAACTTCCGCTTTCAGCGCACCCATCCTCACCCGATGGGTGCGCTATCATAGAAGCAATCCTGCCCGCCACCGTTTCCACATATTCCGTCAACACAGTTCTCGGACTAGCTATTAATCTCTTAACAGAAAACTTTTTTGACGACTTCGACAATTTCATAACTTCCGGAAAATGTTCAAGCGCGATCATCCCAGCCTCTAAGGTGTCTTTTTTATTTGGGAAGAATCTATACAATAACCCGATAAATGATTTATGAAAATCAAACCTATTTAAAATATGAACTGTCTGCAACCAGCACCATAACCGCAATGATTGTTTAACGAACGCCATTATTCCCTCCTCGGTGATGAACGGGATTATCTCTAAACGTTTCCCGTAGGTGAAGAATAGGTTTGTGAATGCGACGAATAGGAATAGCGTGTAGAATCTCATCGGGTAGATCAATACGGACGGTTTTTTGCGGTTCAGCGAGAATGATACGATGGAATAAATTATCACGGCGCCTATTAATATATATAGGTTGTTGATGAACATCAGCGATATTGATACCGCGAAAGTCGCGGCGATTATCATCTTTGCGGTAACTGTCGTTTTGGTATTGTTTGTATCGATACTATTTGCATTGATACGATCAGTGTTAATATTATCCGTATTGATACCGACAATACCGTTATCAACCCCAAACCCGAGAATCTTCCCCACACTCGGCGCAAGCGCCCCGACAATCCCCCCGAACACAACCGCCGCGCAAAGCATAAACGGTATCTGCCCAAGCACTCCGATATTTTGCGACATCATCAGATATATGACGGCCAACTGGCCGACATTGTGAAACAGCGCCCCGACTATCGCCATCCCCACCGTCCCCGTAATCCCGCGCCGCCCCAAAGCAGCCCATATTATAAACATCGCCGCGGTGGAGAGCAACCCGCCGCTCAAACTCAGTGACAGCGTAAAGAGCGAAAATCCAAAGTAAAAACCCGATATCCAAACCCGCAGCATGGTATATAACAGCGCGTCGCCGAAGCCGTACTTCATTATCCACAAGACGGTAATGATATTAGCGAACCCCGGTTTGAGCCAAGGCAAAAACGGCAATCGCGGAATAGCCAACTCAACGGCGTTCAGAGCCACGGCGGCGAGGAGCCAGATTGCCTTTTGCACGGCGGCGCGGTCATTTAGATGGTACTGCAGACACCCGCTCACGCCTCACGCCCTTGACCGCCGCCGTCCAGTAGTATCTTTTTAATCTCGTCGAAAGAGTAACCCTGTTTGAGGTGTTCCATAGTCTTTTCCATACCTTTCTCCTCCGCCTTCCTAGCCTCCTCCTTCACCTTCCTCATGTCGCCATCTCCTCAAGTTCCTCCATTGTCTTGACCACCAACTTGCCCTCCGCAATCTGCCGCGACGAGCGGTCTATCTTTTCTAGATACTCGGCGTTCCTCTTCGCCTTCTCCAACTCGTTGTAGTCCCTCTCGCTCAATACCACCATGTTCTGACTCTGCGGTTGAGCGATAAGAACACGCTCTCCAGAGTTTATGATTTCGCTGATACGCCCGAAATCGTTACGCAAATCTGCCGTTCTAAGCGCTAACATAATTGCCGCTCCTTTTGGGGGATATGTTTTCTATAAGATAATATTTGGGGATGGGGGAAGTCAAATTAAAATTAAACGGGGCCGACCCGCCGACAACACAGTGGACCGGCCCCGACAATACTAACTCCTACCGCGCCACGCTATCAATCGGCGACACAACGCACAGATAGCCTATTGTCCTTGTTGTTGCTCTCGCCCACGTAGCCGTAGTTGTAGTCCATTTGCCGGTAGTAGGCGTAGTCATTGGAGTACGCCGTGGCCGTCCACCAGTCGCCGTAGTAGCCGGCATTGACGAAACCGTTATCGGGGTCATAGTAACCGCCTGGCAGAGCCGAAAAACCGAAACCGTCCGTCCCACCGTTTTTACCATTATAGGTTTTCCAACCGCTCGTCGATTTCAGCACCGTACCCGCTGAACCGAGCGCGCCGTAAGTACCCGTACCTCCGGCGGCTATAGCTAACGTCCCCCACTCGTCGCGCGTAGGCAAATGCCAACCCGTGGGACACGCCGTCTTCGCCGCGTTCCACGTGTACAGCCTCCCGTATTTCGCGCAACTGTCAGGACTGTTTTCATAACACCATGAATCCGCAGTCTCTATATTCAAATTCTTCTTCATCCACTTCAACCCGCCTATCGTTACCGACTCATAACCATCGCCCGCGTTGCAAGCCGCCCCCGTCAGTTGCGCCACCGTCCGCGTCTGTTTATGGCTCTCGTCCAATTTGCACGTACTTGTCTCCACTCCAGGATACTCGCACGTCGCCGGAGTCGTCAATACCCAATCCCCCCAATTGTGAACATGGGCGGGCGTTACGGGCGTCAACCGCAATGTTATACTCAGCAACGCGTTAGTTCCCGCAACAGGCTTAGTCGTAAACACGCTGTCATCGTACCCTTTCGCATGTACGGTAATCGTCCATTCATTCGCCGCGTCCGCCTCTTTCTTCGACATCTTACGCGAGTCGGAAAGATTTCCGCCGCTAAACGCCACATTGATATTCATCCCCCCGCCGCTGTGCGTAAGCCGCGCTGTAACCGCTTTGCCGTCCGCCCCTCTCACCGACAACAAATAAACCCCCGTAGCGACATTCCGGCGCGACACGCTGTTGACCGCGTTTGAAGAAAATACGTTATTGCGCAGAATCCGCTTCCCGTTTACCGTATACAGCGCAATTTCCGCGTTCTTGTAAGACTGCGCGGGCAGGTTGACAGTAATATTCCCGCCACTGTTGGCGACGATTGTCGGAGCGTTCGCCTGCCGTTGCGCTCCGAAATATATCACGCCGTCCGTTTTCATAAGCGGGAGGCGCAATGTGTCTGTGGCATACGCCTCTACATAAAATTCCTTCGTTGCGTGGTTGTGTTCAGCCCATACTATAGCGTCAGCGTTTACGTTAATCGGCACAAACGCGGAGTCCTGCGCAAACGCTCCCGACGATAAAACCGACACAACCACCGCCGCCGACAACAACAGCGTCCGTCCCGACTTAGTAAAGGTAAAGAAATTCATAATGCAACCCTCCATTAGTTAAATGAAAATGATGATATTAAATGGCTTATACTGTTTTTTGCACCCCTAACGGGGTGCGGAAACATAACGTCAAAATCAAATTCATTTTAAGACGGAAGGCTTCGCCTTCCATAGATAAATCGGGGGCTAAACCCCCGATTTTCAATCAACTGCAACGTCAAAACCGCCTTAAAATCGGGCGCGGACGGGGTAAAATCGCCAAAAACCGCCTTAAAATCGATCGCGCAGGTGGTATTATCGGTAAACTCCGCCGTAAAATCGCCCACCATAAGCCCTTGATTTTAGCGGAGATAGGTCAAAACATCTGTCAGCATATAGAGCCCCCATATTTATGCGGGTGTAACAAAAAAACCTACCTTTTTATTATACACTTTTTAAAACAGGAAAACGCTGAAATTAGGGGTAAAAACGGGGTTCGGCAGGAATTTTAGGTGTAACATTTAAACGTACCTTTTTTTGTTACACACATTAATATAATATATGGGGATTCATGGAGTCAATCGAAATGTAAAAAAGGCTGGAATTTGATTTTTAAGATTTTGACTTTAATCGGTTGATTTTTATTATATTATCATAATAACATTGTCCGAACCCAAACAAAAACCGCAAAGGAACTGATTTTTTATGGCAAACGTCAAATTCTACGCCGGAGAGTCCTTCCCCCTCGAAATGCACAAGGTGCGCATCATCCAAAAGTTGAACCTGATCCCCGTGGAGGAGCGCGGCAAGGCCATAGCGGGGGCGGGCAACAACACTTTTCTGCTCAACAACCGCGACGTCTTCATGGATATGCTGACCGACAGCGGGGTGAACGCCATGAGCGACAGGCAGCTGGCCTCCATGATGAAGGCCGACGACAGTTACGCCGGAAGCGAGACTTTCACGCGGCTCGACAAGTCGGTGAAGCACTTTTTCGGCTGCAAATACTTCCTGCCGGCGCACCAGGGGCGCGCTTGCGAGAACATCCTCTCGCAGACTTTCGTCAAACCTGGCTTTGTCGTGCCCATGAACTACCACTTCACCACGGCCAAGGCGTTGATCACGGTGAACGGCGGGACGGTGGAGGAGCTGATCATAGGCGAGGGGCTGAAGATCAGGAGCGACTGCCCGTTTAAGGGGGATATAGACACAGGCAGGTTAAAAGAGGTTATAAAGCGGTACGGCGCGGATAAAGTCGCCTACGTGAGGATGGAGGCGGGGACGAACTTGGTGGGCGGGCAGCCTTTTTCGCTCGCCAATTACGAGGAGGTGAGCAAGATCTGCCGCTCCGCGAGGATCCCGCTGGTGCTCGACGCGAGCCTTTTGGCCGACAACCTGTATTTCAACAAGCGCCGCGAGGAGCGCTGCAAGAAGATGACGCTGCACGAGATAGTCCTGAAGTTCGCCGAGCTCTCCGACATCATCTACTTTTCGGCGCGGAAGCTGGGGTTCGCCCGGGGCGGCGGCATCTGCACGAACGATCACGACATCTTTTTGAGGCTGCGCGAGCTGGTGCCGCTGTTCGAGGGTTTTCTGACCTACGGCGGCATGTCGGTGAGGGAGATGGAGGCCATAGCGGTCGGCTTGGACGAGACGCTCGACGAGGACATGATCAGCCAGGGGCCTATATTTATAGATTATATGGTGAAGGAGCTCGACAAAAGGGGCATCCCCGTAATTACGCCGCCGGGGGGTCTGGGGTGCCACGTGGACGCGATGGCCTTTTTGGACCACATCCCGCAGGAGCAATATCCGGCCGGGGCTTTGGGGTCGGCCTACTTCATAGCGAGCGGCATACGCGGCATGGAGCGCGGGACGCTCAGCGAACAGCGCGACCCGGACGGCAAGGAGCACTTCTCCAACATGGAGCTTCTGCGTCTGGCTCTGCCGAGACGCGTGTTCACGCTGTCGCAGGTCAACTACGCTATCGACAGGCTGGTTTGGCTCTACGAGAACCGCCGCTTGGTGGAGGGTCTGCGGTTCGTTGAGGAGCCGAGGATTTTGCGCTTCTTCTTCGGTCGGCTGGAGCCGGTTTCGGGGTGGCAGGGCAAGCTGATCGAGAAGTTCAGAAAAGATTTCGGGGACAGTTTATAATATGATAACGGTAATCATCTCCGCGAGGAACCCCGTTCCCGAATCCACGCTCGAGCGGAACATCCGCAAGACGGCCGGGTCGCCCATAGAGCTGTTTATGATAAACAACTCCGAGGGGAAGAACGGTCTGGCCGCCGTGTACAACTTCGGGGCGGCGCGGTCGCGGGGCGATATTTTGGTCTTCATGCACGACGACGCTTTTTTCATGACGGAGGGCTGGGGGCCGATATTGGAGTCGCTCTTCGCCCAAGACCCGTATTTGGGCGTGGTAGGGGTGGCGGGGACGCAGTACATCTTCCGAGACAACTGTTCGTGGACGGCGGCGGGCAGGCCGTTCGTCAAAGGCCGCATAGTCCAAGACCTGCAAAACGGCGACTTTTTCGCCACCCTCTTCTCGCCTGACAGGGAGAGCTGCGAGGTGGCGGCGTGCAACGGGGTCTTCTTCGCGGTCAGGCGGACGCTCCTCACCCAATTCGGTTTCGACGAGCAGACTTTCGATTCGTTCTACTTCCACGATATGGACTTCTGCATGCAGGCCCGCAAAAAATGGCGCGTCACTGTAACCGCCGACATCCTCGTAAAGCACCGCTCCATGGGAACTTACGACAAAACATGGCAGCGTTACGGTCAATTATTCCTAAACAAATGGGCCGCCGAGCTCCCGGCAAGTTGCGCCAACGCCGTCCCCGACCCGAACAACGCCATCCCCGCCGCCAAAGCCAGTCTAAAAGGCAAGGTTGACCAAAGAACCATCGCGTAAAAAGTATTGACTTTCCCCCCAAAATATTGTAACATATAAATAGTATCCAAAGGTCTAACCTTATAGGGGAAGAGCGTAAAAAACATTTAACACCGTACACTGTGCGCTAAATGCGCGTATTATTGTCCATTCACTGCGGGAGACGTATCGGTATGCATGACAAGAAACATGACGGCTTCTTCGACGAAAAAGACTCCGCCGAAGACAAAAAATCCGGGGAGCTGATGGCTATGCTCGGCGGCTACGACAAGAAGCTCAAGGTCTATTCGGCCGGAGACAAGGTGTCCGGCAAGGTGACGCGTATCGGCTCCGAGTACGTGTACATCGACATCGGCGCGAAGAACGAGGCGATGATCAAGGTTGCGGAGCTTTCCGGCGGCGAGGTGAAGGTCGGGGACGCCGTCGGCGGGTTTATCGTATCTAACCGGGACGGGGAGACCATTGTGAGCAAGAGCGCGAGCGCCGGGGGCGGGGCCGCCGACCTGAGCGCGCTCCGCGAGGCGCTTGAGGCGCGCATGCCCGTGCAGGGCAAGGTGACGGGGGTGAGCAAAAACGGGCTTATCGTGAAGATAATGGGCCATCGCTCCTTCTGCCCCGTCAGTCAGATCGACGTGCGGTACACGTCCGACGTGAACGAGTACCTCAACAAGACGCTGGACTTCGTGATCACCCGCATCACGGAGGGCGGCAAGAACATCGTGGTGAGCCGCGTGCCGCTCTTCGAGGCCGGGCTGGAGGAGCAGTTCAAGAAGGTCGCCGACGCCGCCGGCGGCAACAAGGTTTTTAAGGGCAAGATATCGAAGATCGTCGAATTCGGCCTGTTCGTAGAGATAGGCGGCCTTGAGGGGCTGGTTCACATCTCCGAGGTCTCGTGGCAGCGGGCGCAGAACTTGGCCGAGTCGTTCGCGGTGGGTCAGGAGGTGGAGTTCGTGGTGTTGAAAGCGGAGCGCAAGGACACGTTGCGCAACTCAAAAATATCGCTTTCGATAAAGCAGGCGCTCGACGATCCGTGGAAAAAGGTGGCCGAAAAGGTGACCGTCGGGGAGACGTTGAGCGGCAAGGTCACGCGCTTGGCGGATTTCGGCGCGTTCGTGGAGGTGATCCCCGGCGTCGAGGGGCTCGTCCACGTGTCGGAGATGGCGTGGGGGCGGCGCGTCCACCACCCGTCGGAGATTGTGGCTCCCGGTCAGGACGTGCGGGTGACCGTCTTAGGGATAGACCACAACAAGAAGTCGATCTCCTTAACGCTGAAGGACGTGGCGAACGATCCGTGGAACGGGATCGAGGAGAAGTTGGCCGTAGGCGCCGACGTGGGCGGCACGGTGGCGCGAAAGGCGAAGTTCGGGTACTTCATCGACCTGTTCGAGGGCGTGACCGGCCTTTTGGTGTTTTCGAGGATGGCCGCCGACAAGAAGGATTCCCTGAAACCCGGCGACTCGGTGATCGTTCAGGTGGAGTCCATCGACACGGAGGCGCGGCGCGTGGCGCTCTCCATGGGAGTTTCGGACGGCAGCAAGGAGACGGAGGAGACGAAGCAGTACCTGAAGAAGCAGGACGCGAAGCCGGAAAAAGACGCGGCCGGCAGCGCGCCGTCCGACACGGCGATGGGAGCCGCCCTTTTAGCGGCCGGCTTCAAGAAGCCCGCGCCGAAACCGGCCCCGACCGCGCCGAAGCCGGCAACGCCCAAAACGGAAGCCGCGCCGGCAACGCCGGCAACACCGGCGGCGAAACCGGCTCCCGTAACAACGTCGGCAACCGCGCCGGTTGTCGAAAAAGCGGCTCCCGTATCAACAGAAAAGGCGGCGGCGGCAACACCGGCTCCCGCGCCGACAACGCCGGTTGTTGAAAAAACGACCTCCGTACCGACCGAAAAGGCGGCGGCGACGGACAAACCGGCACCCGTACCGGCAGAGAAGGCTGCGCCAGCCCCATCGCCCGTACCAACGACATCAACCACGTCTAAACCCTGACGTTGATGTCGTTTTTCGCGACGCGTAGCGGCGCATGTTTTAAAACGTCCCCCCGTAAAATATATAGACGGGTCTTTTTCCGGCTATATATTTTACGAAGTTGGGGGGACAGCAGGGGGGGGAGGCGCGCCCCAGTGGGGCGCTGTTCGCCCTGATATTGACGGGGCGTTACGGGGCAGAGCCCCGTCCCCATATAAAGATTTTGATTTAAAAGCTTTTGACTTTATTGATTTTAAAGCTTTTAAAAAAAGCCCCCCCCGTAAGCCCAAAGACCAAAAGGAATAACGGATGAAATGAACGTCCTTGTCATAGGCGGCGCAGGCTACATAGGCAGCCACGTATGTCGTATGCTCCTCGACGCGGAGTATGCGGTAACCGTGTATGACAACCTTTCCAGCGGCTGCGAGGAGAACCTCTTCCCCGAAGCCGCTTTCATCCGCGGCGACATCCTCGACCCCGCCGCGCTCTCATCCGCTATGGCCACCCGCAACTTCGACGCCTTGGTGCACCTTGCCGCACTGAAGGCCGCCGGCGAATCTATGATACTGCCCGAAAAATACTCCGTCAACAACATCGCCGGTACAATCAACATCCTGAACTGCGCCGCCGCGGCGGGCATCGGGATCGTCGTCTTCTCCTCAACGGCGGCCGTCTACGGCGCGCCGAACTACCTGCCAATGGACGAAAAGCACCCGCTCAATCCGGAAAACTACTACGGTTTCACAAAATTAGAAATTGAGCGCTTGCTGGGCTGGTACGACAAACTGAAGGGCGTCCGCTACGCGGCGCTGCGCTACTTCAACGCCGCCGGATACGACGTTCAGGGGCGCGTGCGCGGCTTGGAGCGCAACCCCGCCAACCTGCTACCCATCATAATGGAAGTAGCGGCGGGGAAAAGGGAAAAATTGGAGATCTTCGGAGACGACTGGGCCACGCCGGACGGCACCTGCATCCGCGACTACGTCCACGTAACCGACTTGGCGTGGGCGCACACGCTCTCAATAGAGCGTCTTATGGGCGGCGGCAAAAGCCTCACGCTCAACTTAGGCAGCGAGACCGGAATAAGCGTAAAATCAATGTTGGAAACGGCAAGAAGGGTAACGGGCAAAGCGATACCCGCCGTAACGGCTCCCCGCCGCGCGGGCGATCCGGAGCGCGTCGTCGCGTCGGCGTCAAAAGCAAGAGACAAGCTGGGATGGAGAACAAAGCGCAGCGACGTCGAAACGTTGATTGAGAGCACTTGGAGGATGTATAATGAAAGCCTTTAAAATCTTTTTAAGACGGAAGGCTTCGCCTTCCATAGATAAATCGGGGGCTAAACCCCCGATTTTCAGTCAACGTCAACACATAAAGTCAAAATTTTCCCTTGTTTTGATTTTGATTTTGATTGAAAATGCGGAATTTGCCTTACGGCGAGATAAACAAGTTAGCCCCGCATTTATCTATGAAGCCGAAGGCTTCGTCTTAAAAATATTTTTTTATTTATCTTTATTTTTAATTCTCAAAACAAAGGATACTCTATATCATGGATACAAAAAGAACTCGTTTAATCGTCGCTACGGCGGCAATTCTTGGCGTGACGCTGGGATTATTGATTACGGCGGCGTCGGCAAAAGACGCGAAAAGCCAAAATACGCGGCAAAATTCAATCGCTTCCGACGCGAATACGGCTTTGCCGGATACGGCGCGGCGGGAGTCTATAGCCGCGTATACGGACACGGGCTCGCCGCAATCTAAGCCGCCCGTTCTGAAAATCTCCGGGAAGGAAAATCCCGACGTTTATCTGCAATCGCTCGACGTGCAAGTCGAGGTGACCGGGAGTATCGCGTCCACGCGATACACAATGGTTTTCAAAAATAAAACCAGCCGCGTATTGGAGGGCGAACTGACCTTTCCGCTGCCCGACGGGCGCGCCGTGACCTATTACGCGTTAGACATCAACGGCAAGATGCGCGAGGCCGTGCCGGTGGAAAAGGCGAAGGGGACGGAGGTTTTCGAGGAGATAGAACAGCGGCGGGTAGACCCCGGGTTGCTTGAACGGGTAGAGGGAAACAACTTCCGCACGCGCATCTATCCTATCCCGGCCAACGGGAAGCGCACCGTTTCTATAGGTTACGAAGAGGAGTTGACGCTCGAAAAGGAGTTATTGCACTACCGGCTGCCTATGGCCTACCCAGCGCTTGAGAAATTCTCTGTAAAGGCGACCGTTTGGAACAGCGGGCAAAAGCCTCTCGTTCCCCAATCCGCCGACGAACTACGTTTCGACAAGGCTGGGCAAAACTACGTGGCGGTCTTTTCCCGCGAAAACTACCGTCCCGCCCGCTCGCTGAATTTCGCGCTGCCGGCGCCCGCCGATATTCCAAGGGTTATGATGCAGTCGGCTCAGGGGAGCTACTATTTCTTCGCGTCCGTGGCGCCTAAGATGGAAACACGCAAAAAGCAATGGGACGACGATTTGGCAATAATCTGGGACGTCTCCTTGAGCGGGTCGCAACGCAATTTAAAACGCGAAATGGAGATGCTGAATATCATATTCGCCGAAAAGAAAGAGACCAACGTCCATCTTTATTTTTTGAACAACAGATTTAAGAAGATAGCCAACAAAGGGACAAGCAACGGCGAGTATAAAGTGACCGACGGGAAGTGGGACGGGTTGAAAAAGACATTGGAGGCGGCGGTTTTCGACGGCGGCACCGATTTCTCCCAAATCAACTTAAAGAATATAGCGGGAAATGAGATTTTATTCTTCTCCGACGGAATATCGACATTAAGCGACGCCGATTTCATAAAAAACGCGAAAGTCGACCGCCCCATACACTGCGTGGTATCATCCGCGAAAGCCGATTACAGCGTTATGAAGCTGATTAC
>Ga0268262_10005685_pt1 | contig 12271 bp, 10 predicted proteins | sample TergutNc150P3_FD_190354 | JGI IMG/M metagenome (GOLD analysis project Ga0268262, IMG submission 190354) | Nasutitermes corniger P3 segment gut microbial community from laboratory colony in Florida, USA - Nc150 P3 (SPAdes) (version 2) | ecosystem: Host-associated > Arthropoda: Insects >... | reverse complement strand
CGGCTGAACGCAGCATCTGATATTCTTTGTCCGCCAGCGTAACGGCGGGCGCGATAACAATACTGTCGCCGGTGTGTATGCCGACCGGGTCGAAATTTTCCATCGAACAAACGGTAATGACATTTCCGGCGCGGTCGCGCATTACCTCAAACTCAATTTCTTTCCAGCCGGCGATGGATTTTTCCGTCAAAATCTGGTGTATCGGCGACAGGGACAGCCCGTTAGTGGCAATTTCCCGCAGTTGTGTTTCGTTAGCCGCAATGCCGCCACCTGAGCCGCCCAGCGTGAAAGCGGGGCGCACAATGACCGGGTATCCCAGCTCATCGGCAAACTTTACCGCCGTCTGTACGTCGGTCGCTATTACCGAAGGGATTACCGGCTGGTTGATGTTTTGCATGGTTTCCTTGAACATCTTTCTGTCTTCGGCTTTGTCAATCGTTTCGGGTGAGGAACCGAGCAGGCGCACGTTCATTTTATCAAGGAAGCCGTCGCGGGCAAGCTGCATACACAGCGTCAGTCCCGTCTGCCCGCCGAGTCCCGATAATATGCTGTCGGGGCGTTCTTTTTCAATTATGCGCTTAACGGTGGTAAGCGTCAGCGGCTCAATGTATATTTTGTCGGCGATGTTGTTATCGGTCATGATGGTCGCCGGATTGGAGTTGACCAGGACAATTTCAATCTTGTCCTGCCTCAGCACCCGGCAGGCCTGCGTTCCCGCGTAATCAAACTCAGCCGCCTGCCCTATAACAATCGGGCCGGAGCCGATGACCATGGTTTTTTTAATATTTTTATCAAGCGGCATAGGCATTCATCCTTTTCATGTTCATACGGCGTCCTGATCCCAATAAATAAGCAGGTTTTGGTTGGTAATATCCGAATGTAATATCAAACCGGGCGTCTGCGCTATGTGTATCACCGAATCCCAACTTCTTTCTCCGGTATACATCTGCGCCAGCAAATTTTCCCTCGTTAAAATCTGATCGGGGCAGAATATGATTCCCGGTTCCCCGTCAAAAACAGCGGCGTAAAAAATATCAGATTCCACGATGTCCTGAAAAAAGTGACTGCCGAAAGACAACTCCGGCACTATGCCCGCTTTCGGGTACGATACCTCGCAGAGGGCGGCCATGTTGCACAATTCGCTGAAATGAACCGGAACCCCCAGAGACGGCGTCGTTGTTCCCCATCTTCCCGGCCCCATCAATAAAACGGTTTTGTCTTTCAATTTTTGGTTGATGGCGCCTATCACCCGCGCCGCCTGGTATTTATCCTGATCGCTCAGTTCAAGGTATTCAGTCGCCTTGATAAAAACGACATAATCAAAATGCAGCCTGACATTGCCGCCCATAAAGTCGCCGGCGGACGAGAAAAAAATCTGCTCTTGTTTCGGATGCGGGGCTTCCATAACTCTGCCGAGCCCTTTTGTTTGCAGGGGGCGGCATTGCAACAGATTGAAACTAAAATCGCCTTTGGGGTTGAAATTAATGGTAAATTCAATATCAACCGGATAGTTATAAGCCTTACTCAGCGTCGCGAGCGCGGCGCGGATAAATTCGGGGAACCCGGTTTCGGTCAGCAGTTTTTTAAAGTCCGGGATTCGGGGAGTTGAATCAGAACTGTACCCGCGTTCCCGCATACGGTTTACCGCCGCGGTATCAATGGTGAAAAAAATGCCGGTGTCGGTTTTCAAATCACCGTTTGCCAGTATCTCAAGGGATATTTCCGTCAATTTGTTGTTAAGCAGATCAAGGACATCGGCTTTATGCTGGGAAAATTTTTTTTCATCGCCGTAGCTGACGGGGGGACCCTTGTTCGGACAGTCCAGGGGAACTATTTTCGCGTAATCGCCTGAAACGCGGTCAACAGCCCGCGTTCCCAGCCCGAATACAATCCTCAGCATACCGGCGTTGGGATCCATGGTTTTATCCCACACATACAAATTGGTGGAATTCCCGACGCCGGCGATGTGCGGGAAAAACAGCTCATTGTAATGGTTTCCTGAAACGCGCTGGACAAGTATTGCCATTTGCTCGTCCTGATTGGTAAGACCCCGGCGCTGCCGGTAAGCCAGTGCGTCATCGTTCATGGTGCTGGCGTACACCGTGCGGACGGCCTGCTCAAATGCCGCGTAACGCTCTTCCGGCGTGCCCTGATTGGCGCAAAAGACGCTTTCGTATTTTCCCGCGAACGCGTTGCCGAAATTATCCTCGCGCAGGGAACTTGAGCGGACAATAATGGGCGATTGCCCGTAATGTTCCAGCATCTGTATAAACTGTTCCCTGATATTATCCGGAAATTTGCCCTGCAGCATTTTGTCCTGCAATTCCTTAGCGACGGTAAAATATCCTTCTGTTGTTTTTTGTTTGATGCGTAGATCCCATAATCCGTTATGTACAATGTAGGTATAAAAAACATCCGAGCCAAGATAGTATGAGTCATGCGGCTCCCAGTGGTTTCGTATAATGTCTTTCGCGTCTTTTTCCAGAATTTTTCTGGCAAGAAGCATTCCAACGCTTTTTCCGCCGATAAAACCGGTTCCTATTTCTCTCTCCGCGATATAAAGAATATCAGCGAGCGTGAAGTATTTGACGATGAGATTTATTATGCGCGGCTCTTTTCCGATAATCAAGCCAATAAGAAGTTTCTTTGTCTCTTCCTGGGACTTTTCATCGCTGACTAAAAATGATCGCGCGTGATCAAACGTAATATGCCAATGATCCCGCGGCTGTCCGCCCCGGCTGACCCGTGAAAATAAAGTCGCCGCGTCGGCGCTGGAGGTAAGGGAAACAGCTTCATCGCCGTTGATCAGATGCGGAAAAAACATCGTGGGCGAATACCGCTCCCATACCTTGAGCGGATGAATATAGAATTTGTCGTCAACATGGTACACATCCAGCAAAAGCTGGGTGGTTTCCCGTATGCGGGCAATCGTGTCGTGGGTGTGAGTGCCGCGGATAAGGGCGAAATAGGCGACCGTATCAAGCACAAACAGAAAGGGACAGGTAATACGGAAAAAGTTACCGACCATCATGTCGGAACACCAGCTTTCAAGCAGGTCGCTCAGACAGTCAAACACATAAAAAGCCTTCAGGCCCTCTTGTTCAATAATGGCATGGACTTTCAGGGCAAATAACTCGAATCCCTCGGAAGTATCCAACTGATACAGGACGGAGGGTTCGTCATCCGCCATTAAGGGCGCATGGTTGCCGAATCGAAAGTAGACAAGCCTGCGCTTGTCCTGTTTGGCCTGCCGGATATACGGGCGCATGACCGTGAGGTAATCATCAATGGACTGCACCTGCCAGACTACATTATCACCCAGCCGCAGCAGGTCGATGGCCTGGTCAAGACCGGGCATTCCGGTGCTTACTCTCCTGTCAAGCGGCATGCTCGTCCATCCTTTCAGAATCTTTCACAATATCCACCAATAAAAACACATCTTCTTTAATAGCGTAAGAATAAGTGCATATCTTTTCTTTCGTGGTAAAATCACGGTACGGGTTTGTCAGACAGCTTCTTCTGCCTCTGATAAAAGCCTTTATTATTTCATGAAAATATCCGCGCCATGCCCAATTCTTGTTTTTATAATCGCGGCATACAATAGTATCCAATTGCCGCTCAATATTATTGGAAATCTGGACGCCTTTTGTATTGCACAGATAAATCCGTATCACCTCCGGCAATTCACAGAAAAGGCTGATAAGGTATTCGTCGTTATTTATCTTCTTGTCATCAAACGGGTTTTCAAGCAGGAAACGTTCAACCAGAACATTAATGGAATTTTTTAATAATTCAGCGTCGTTTACCGTGGTTTGTATCGCCGTATAAGCGGCGGTGATTAACGCTGAAAAAACATACTTGTTAATATCCGGATTGATCATGGACGCTTGAGGGACAGCAAGCAAGAATCCCTGATAAAACCTTCCCCTTGAGGAAATGCAAATATCAAGCTGACGCTCCGTCTCTACTCCTTCATACAGAACTTCAATACCCACGGAATCGGCAAAGGCGGCGATACCCCGTAAATACTCACGGTAATGATAAGATTTTTCGCTGTTATGAATGTAATCAATATCAATCTTTATAATGTCGGGCTTAATCTTTGCCAGCCGGTCAATATTGCTGGCCCTCTTTCCGTAATCGTCAAGCGCGATCCTGCAGCCCGCCCTTTTGTAGTGGACTATGGCCCGAAGGTATTCCTCATTTGCGTTAAAATCTTCTTCGGTAATTTCTATAACCAGCCTGTCATTGGGAATGCCGAATTCTTTTGCCCACTGCAAAGTTTTCATGTCTTCCGGGTTTATCGCGAATGGCAGAAGCCATGCCAATCTGATATTGATAAACAAATATTCGCCGCGTTTTTCCTCAGCGTATTTTTTCATGGCGGATCTTCTTACTATTCTGTCTACCCTCAGGGCTTCATCATGTGATGTACCGGGGTTGGTAAAAAAAGGCCCCAAAGATTTTACATCTCCGTTGTCGTCTACATAGCGTCCCAAAACTTCATAGGCGTATACGTCATTTGAATCGGCGGAAAAAATGGGCTGAAAGTAGGCGGTAATATTATCTGATGTTAAATCCATGGTAACTTCTTTTTAGCCCGGTATATGAGCCTTCATCCTTTCTATAAAACGGTCAAATAAAAAAGCCGTATCAAGCGGCCCGCCGCAGGCTTCGGGGTGAAATTGCACGGAAAATGAATTGCCGTAATCCATGCCTTCGCAGGTTCCGTCGTTGACGTTCACAAACGAGCCGTTATCTGTAACAACCGCGTATCCGTGATTCTGACTGGTAATATACACGCGCCCGGTTACCAATTCCTTAACCGGCTGATTGGCCCCCCGGTGGCCGAATTTGAGTTTTTTGGTTGAGTAGCCGTTTGCCAGCGCCATCAGTTGATGTCCGAGGCATATGCCGAAGATGGGCGTTTTGCCTTTCTGCAAAGTACGGAGCGTTTCGATGATTCCGTTATTGGCTTTTTCCGCCGGGTCTCCCGGGCCGTTACTGAGCATGATCCCGTCCGGTTTCATGTTGAGGATTTCCTGCGCGCCCGCGTCATGGGGGAACAACCACACCTCACAGCCCCGCGCCGCCAGCGCTTTGGCTATGCCGCGCTTTGCGCCAAAATCCATCAGCGCCACGCGTCGCTTCGCCCCTTCGGTCCCTGAGCCTGTCGAAGGGTTCGAAGGCAGAACTTTCGTAAGAGAGCGCGATGACACGGCGGCGACGGCGTTCAGGATTGAATACGCCTTCGTTTCGGCAATGTCGGCTGGTGTTGGAGGGGCCGCCGTAATTTTCCCGTTCATCACGCCGTTTTCCCGGATGATCCTGGTCAGCGCCCTGGTATCAATGCCGCATAATCCGGTAATGCCGCGCTCCTTAAGAAAAGCGTCAAGATCGCCCTGGCTGCGGAAATTGGAAGGGTTTTGACAGGGATATTTCACGATATAGGCTCTTGCCCCGACAGCGGCGCTTTCAAAATCAGGCGGGATAACGCCGTAATTGCCGATCAGGGGGAATGTTTGCAGGACGATCTGCCCGTGATAACTTGGATCGGTCAGGGTTTCCAGATAACCGGTCATGCCGGTGGCAAACACTACTTCTCCGGTAACTTCACTCTGAGCGCCGAAGTATTCGCCTTTCATTACAGTACCGTTCTGTAAAACTAAATATCCCGTCATTGCCAGTCCTTTGGTTTATAAAAAAGGCGCTGCGGACCGCAACCCTCGGATAATCATCCCCGGATAAAAGACCATAGCGCCTTTGCTGTTTGTACTACGACATAGTGCTATTTTCCGGCGTATTTGTCAAGTATCCGCTTAAACCCCTCGCGGTAAGCCCTAAATTTGCTTGCAGATACGCGAAATTCGGCAGGAATATTTGCTTCGTGGGGTTGTTTTTGTATATAATATCAGTATATGGTGGATTTATCCGCCGGAATCCGGCGGTTGTTCTATAAATTAGGCTTTTTTGCCAGAACGCTGAAAGCGGTAGGCTTTTTTATCAAGCGCTGGAATGTTTCGGCGCGGATTCTGGTGATGCAGATACTCTTTACCTTTGTGCAGGCTATGGGCATTTCCAGCCTGCTTGCCTTGGGAATTGGGGCGGCGGTCAATGTTATCGGCCTTCCTTTCCTGGAGCGGATTTCCCAGCAGCAGCTTATTTATTCCCTGCTCATTGTCATTATAACCAGGGAGTTGGGGCCGCTGTTGACGGCGTTCATTGTCATCGCCCGCTCCGCCACCGCCATTGCCACCGAGATTGCCGGCATGGTCATTAGCCATGAGATCGAAGCGTATATATCCGTCGGCGTAGACCCCATAGAGCATTTGGCCGTTCCCCGCTTCCTCGGCGTGACCATATCCATGGTGCTGTTGAACATCTATTTTTCCGTATTCGGGCTCGCCGGTTCCTATGTAGTCGCGCGGGTGTTTAACGACCTGCCCGCCGAATTTTACTTCAGCAATTTGCTGGAAAATTTGGCTATCCAGGATATATTCATTTCGATAGTCAAGAGTATCGCTTTTGGGATTATTATTTCCATTGTAGCCTTAACCGAGGGGTTGAATGTGGAACGGGCCAGGACTGAGGTTCCCATTGCGGGATTGCGGGCGGTCAGTAATACATTTGCCGCGTGTATAGTGGTGGATATTATTCTCTCGGCTATGTATTATATAGCATTGGCGTAACGGTACGAGAGGCTGTAATGTCGTGCATCGTTGAACTGAAAGATGTCTCCTTCTGGGCGCAGGGCAGAAGGCGCGTCCGTGACTTTTCATTCTGTTTTGAGGAGGGGCAAACTACCGCCCTGATAGGGCCCTCCGGAAGCGGGAAAAGCACAGTGCTGAAACTTGCCGCCGGGCTGGTTACCCCTGATAAGGGCGAAGTGCTGTTCAAGGGAAGGGACATTGCCCGTATGGGCCGGCAGGAGAATATTTTGTTCAGGCGGGAAACCGCGGTGGTTTTTCAGGATTCCGCCCTGTGGGAGAATCAGAGTCTTTTTCAGATTTTGGATCTTCCCCTGCGTATGCATTTTCCGGCGATGTCCAAAGCCGAGAGGGAAGAAAGGATTGAATCAGTGGTGACTGAAGTGGGTTACAAAAAAGATCTGGGAATACGGCCTCCCGGGCTTTCCATGGGAGAGCAGAAACTCCTTGCCTTCGCACGGGCTTTGCTCTGCCGTCCGGGGCTGCTGTATCTGGACGAATGGACCGAATCCCTGGATAATAACGCCGCGCAGCGGCTGATTAACATGGTCAAGAATCTGAAAAAAAAGGGCGTTTCAATAATTCTGGTCAGCCATGACATACAAATAGTCCGCGATCTGGCTGATGTTGTGGTTATGATTCTGGGCGGGCAGGTATTTCTCAGGATGACCAAAGAACAAATTGACGGTGATGAAGATCTGGGCCGTTACATTGAGAGAGGTATGGCCACATGAAATTTTCCATCCGTTTTGCCGATCAGATTGTGGGGGCGCTCATTATATTGGCAATGGTTATACTGATCTTTGTCATATTCATGCTGGGTTCAAATCAACGCTGGTTTTCCCGCGACTATATTTTCAAAACCTATTGCCCGACGGCGGATGGACTGAGCAAAAATATGCCGGTACAGTACAAGGGTTTTACCATTGGGCGCGTCAGATCCTTTGAATTGGTAGGAGAGCAGGTTGAAGTGCGCTTTACCATTTTTGACACCTATATTGATCGGGTAAGGAACGGATCTTTGGTTGAAGTTCTGCCCAGTCCCATCAGCAACCTGATGGGGAATCAATTCAATTTCTTTCCGGGTATGGGAAAAGACCTTATCCCTGAAGGCGACATCATTCCCGCGGTCAATTCAGCCGAAGGGAAGCGGTTGATAGCGATGGGGCTTGCGGTACATTCTGAGCGTAACGACAACATCAATAATATTATGGGCAGTGTGGGGACTTTGCTGGGAACCTTAAATGCCCTTCTAAAGGATATGGAGGAGGCGTTTGAGGGAACCGAACGGACCAGTCTGGGGAGGACTATGGGGGGAATTCAGCAGATGGCCCAAAAACTCCCCGCCGATATTGAAGACACTATTACCCGGCTCATGACGCAGATTGAGCCTATCCTGGTCAACTTGCGCCATGTATCCGACAAGGTTTCCGATCCTGACGGTTCAATAGCGGCAATTCTTGATGCCGACGGCGATGTGTACAAGGACCTCGTTAAATCGCTTGACGCGCTTTCCGGCACCTTACAGAATGTGGAAAAAACTTCCCAGGTTCTGCCGTCTCAGGCTCCCCAGCTTGCGGCGATGATTGTAGAAGTGCGCGCGCTCATCGCGACATTGCAGGATGTGGGAACCGCCGCCAAAAACAATCCTCTGCTCAAGGGGGGAGTGCCGGAGAAAAAAGAAATAAATACCGGCGGCGCTAACACCAGGGATATGGAATTTTAGCGGGGGATGGCATGAAAAAAACACTATTATTGGCATTATTGGTAATTTCCGCCTGTTCTTCGCAGCCTAAAAAGACCGGTGATATGTATGAACTGCGCAAGCAGGCGGAAATGCAGCTTGATTTGGGCAACAAACAGGCGGATCGGGGCAGCCTTGAGGTCGCTCTGGTTCTGCTGGACAACGCGGTGCGGCTTGCCATCGCCTCCGATGATTCGAGCCTGCGGATTCGTTCCCGGCTTTCCCATAGCAACGTGCTTTTTTCGCTGGGCCGCCGGGATGAAGCCGCGGCAGGCTGGAATGAAGCGTTGACCGAGGCGGAGCGGACGGGAAACGCCGAATGGACCGCAATGTGCCGTGTTTATATCGAGCGGGGAAGACTGTTGTCTCCGGATGGAAAAACCGCCGCTGAATCCGTGAAGGATGAGGTACAACGGGCTTTAGGTCTGATCAAATCAGACCGGTTTTCCACGGCCTTTGCCTGGACGGTACTGGGTCTCGCGGAAAAAGAACTCGGCCGTTATGCCGACGCGGAAGCCGCGGTCCGGCGCGCCCTGGAAATTCATGAAAAAGACGTCTTTTTTGAATTGGCGGCTTATGACTGGTATATGATTGCCTCATTTCGTTCCCTTTCCGGCGATTACCGGGGGGCGATGCAGGCGTTGGAGAACGCCATTGCCTTTGACCGCCGCACTGAAAATTCCTGGGGACTGGCAAGCGATTGGCGGGCTCTGGGCGATGTGTGCCACAAAATGGGCGATTCTGACGCGTCCCGCATCGCATACCTCCGCGCCGCGGAGATTTTCCGCGCCCTGGGAAACGAAGCGGCCGCGGCTCAGGCTCTTTCCCGCCTTGAAAACCGTTAATTTCAGATAAAAATTGCCCGATAAATAAATAATGCGTTTCGTGCGATATATGCTCGTTCCCTGGACGGCAGTGGCTGTTTATGCTTTTTTTTCATTTTTCCTGGGGCAAAATGGCCTATATGCGCGGAAACATCTTGAGGCGGAACGGCTCAGGCTTCAGGGAAACCAAAAAGTCCTGGAAAACACCAAAAAAGACTTCCTTAAAACCAGAAATAACCTCATAAATGATCAAAATACGCTGTCGGTATATATGCGCCAGCTTGGTTATGGCAAGGGAGAAGAAAAATTTATCCGTATCAAGGGGCTGAATGTCGCGGTAAGCGCCGATCTGCCCGCCGGAAAGGTTTCTTACGCCGCGGCGCCGGATTTTATTTCCGACGCGGCCATTAAAATTATATCCGCGTTCTTTGGTCTGGCGGTACTGGTATTCTTCTTTATTAAAGATATGATCCTGTCCGAGTAAACTTCCGCATATCTTGACAAAAACCGGGCGTTTAGTCATCGTTATACCATGCTTGGTGATTCTTCGACTAAAATAGCTTCGTTCAAGGCAATCTTTGAGAACATGATTTTTTTGTCCACGCTTTTAAGCCTGTGCAGCGCTCAGGTTTTGAAGGGGATAATATATATTCTCAACAGCCGCCGCAGGAAAAAGAAACGGGAGTTGGTTGAGGTGCTTGTCTGGCGTACCGGCGGGATGCCGTCCAGCCACGCGGCGGTGGTGAGCTCTCTGTGCACTTCCATTGCCTTTGTCCGGGGTATAGCCTCAGATTTGTTTATTTTTTCATTTTGGTTTGCCCTGGTGGTATTACGGGACGCTATGGGGGTCAGGCTTTCAACCGGTTTGTTGGCAAAGGGACTGAATAATCTGGGGAGACAAGTATCTGAAAAAACAGGGCTTGATTTCCATCCTGTTAAGGAGATTCAGGGGCATACGCCCATGGAAGTGGTGATCGGGGGTTTACTGGGGATTTTTATCGCCGCCGGTCTCCATCTGTTTTAAACCGATGTCTTTTGCCCGTTCCCTGTCTGTCTTTATTTCTGTCTTTATTTCCGCGGGCCTGGGACTGCTGGGTGTGGTGTTGATGCCGGCGGCAGGGGAGACGCGGGGTTCTTACGCGACGCTCGTATGTGGCGAGGATATTCCCGATCGGGAAATACGGGGACGCCTTGAGAACCAGGGTTTTACCGGCCTGGTTTCGGAATCGGGACAGTGGGTTCTGCTGGATTGTTTCGGAAGCATAGAACAAATTCCCCTGGATCAGTACGAAACCCGCGTCCTTCCCTTTGATCCCCGTAATGACGGCTATGCGGAAAAACTCCGTTCCATGTTTGTGCGGAATGACAAGCGGTTTATCTACATTCCTCTAGGTTCCCTGAATTCGGCGCAGGGCGGAAAAATCGAACAAAAACTCGCGTCCGCTTTGGAAGATATTCCTTATTCGTTTGAATATGCCCGGCGTGTCGCGGAAGAACGCCCGGTGCTTTTATTTTTTATTCTGTTTATTCTTGCCGCCGCCGCGCTTTTTACCATCCGCCCCCTGCGCCATGCCCTGCGGCCCCACGCGGCCAGCCTTATTCCCTGTCTGCCGGCGCTTGCCCCGCTGGCGTTGGGGGGCGCCGCCGGATTTGCCCTGGCAAGCCTGCTTGCCGGCTGCGCGGTCATAATCGCCGGCCCCTGTCTTGAGCGGTTTACCATGCCACAGCGCCGGGGATTGCCGCCGGCGCTCTGCTGGCTGCTGCCGCCCTTCCTCGTAATCTGTTATGTGATACTCGCCTTTTTTTCAAGCCTGCCTTCTGTTTTTACACTGCTTGTCCTGGTTTTCTTTGGCGGTATTCTGGCGTTTTCGTTATGGAGTACGTTACCGGCGGGCATCAGGGCTTTGGAAGGCTGGTACGGCAAGCGGCGGTATTCGGAGCATCAGCGTTTTTCTCCGGTGCTGATACTTAAACCCTATTCTTTCAACTTTGCTTTTTCATGGGCCATGCTGCCCTTCGCCGCCGTATCGCTGGTGTTAACCTGCGCGGGTATTATTTTTTCCCTTTCAGGTTCGACAGTTTTCCCCATCTTACCTTCCGTCGGCGCTGTCACCGAGGCGGATTACAACGCCCATTACCGGTTTCAGTCAACTTTTTCCCAAAGGTCCTTACACGCGTCCGAAGCGTCTGATGGCATGGGCGTTTACGAGTTTGCCCCGGACGGTCTTCCCGATCAAATCTCCGGTGGCGATAAAAAAGAGGCGTCTCCGGCCGGCGCTCCTCCTTTTCCTTTGAATGATTTTATGGGGCATTTGAGCGTGTCCGGGCATAGCAGGGCGGCGGCTTATGAATTATTGTCGGTATTGCTGCCGCTGTTTTTTATTTTTCCCATTTTGTTTCATGGTAGAAGCGTTATCGGGCAACAGCATTAATTTTTGACCGTATAACCAGCCGGAGGGAGCGCCGCGGGGCTAATGTAAATACACTATGAACAGACATTTTTTATCATATTTTCTTATAAAGATAAACAGTGTATGAGTCCACTTCCCCATTTTCAACGTTATACTTACTCCATTTCGTCCGGTTTCCATTTGAGTCGTACTCGTATTCATCTTTATAGTTCAATTTACCATTCGCGTCATATTGGTTTAATTTTGTCAAGTTTCCATTGGAGTCGTATTCGTGTTTAGCGTTAATGTCCAACTCCCCATTCGCATCATAGACGATCTCTGTCGCCATGTTTCCGTTGGAATCGTACTCGTATACAGATGTAAAGCGTAATTCCTCATTCGGGTAATTAGTGCTCCACTTCACAATATTTCCATTTGAGTCGTACTCTTTTTCCATATAAGAGGACAATTCCACGCCGTTGTCATAGAGGTACACTTTCGTCTCGTTTCCTTTGGAATCATGCTCTAATTCAGCATAAGAAAGCAATTCTCCATTTGCGTTATAATCGCTCCATTTCGTCAAGTTTCCTTTGGAATCGTTCTCGT
>Ga0268262_10005684_pt1 | contig 12271 bp, 13 predicted proteins | sample TergutNc150P3_FD_190354 | JGI IMG/M metagenome (GOLD analysis project Ga0268262, IMG submission 190354) | Nasutitermes corniger P3 segment gut microbial community from laboratory colony in Florida, USA - Nc150 P3 (SPAdes) (version 2) | ecosystem: Host-associated > Arthropoda: Insects >... | reverse complement strand
TGCTGATAAACAGCGTCCCGCCTTCCAAAGTGAACCTTTACAACTCCTTATAAAGTTTCTTTATTGCCTTCATCTATGTTTGAAGAATCCGAAGTTTCATGCGGTAAATCTTCATCGGCTTCATCAGACTTTACGTCGTTGAGCAAATCCTCGCCGTTATCACAGATAACGACATTATCCGTACAGCCTCCGTCAATCCACTTCTCAATTTCCGAAAGCCGAAAACGTATCGCCGTCCGTATCTTGCGGTAAGGAATAACCTTGTTAAGCACATACCGCCTTATAGTCTGTTCAGACAGTTTCAACATCGCCGCCAGTTCCTCAATCGTCAAATACACTTCCATAACATCCTCCATGTAATAATTTCCCCACTTCAAGAAATAAATGATAGTTTGGAATTCGTACAAGTTGAGGGGTCTTATTAAATTCTCCCAAACCAACAAGAAAAAGATAGTTCGGTTTTAGTACAAGTTGAGGGGTAAATTTCCCAACGAACAAAAGCCGATTAAAATAGGACTTCTGCACAATTTCAATACTCCTATGAGCCGGAGTTGGTTTATATACGACATTTGAGTAATTTTTAAGCACAAAAAAGCCCCTGTAAGCACACAGGGGCATAGTCATTAAATTATTATGGTTATGAAGCTTGTTTTTGTTTAACGGTTTTATCTTCCGGCATTTTTACAAGAGTAAGAGCAGGGCGTTCATTCGGCGTATTATCTTTCTTTGCCAGTAAAGCCTCTTGTATCTTCGGCACATCGCCGAAATCAAGCGGATCAAAATGCGTATAGTGTTCGGTCATTCTCTCGGACTTATGCCCCGTAACCGCCTGTACCTTCTGAATGGTTAATCCGCCCTTTTGCATTTCAGTATTGCAGAAATGCCGCCACGCATGAACATTAAGCCCACGCCTTTTTATATCATCTTTTGTTATCCCTATTCTTTTTAACGCCTTAGTCAAAGCGTCATATACTCGCCATCTTTTTACAGGCGTAATCCCGCCGTTATCGGAAAATATATAACCGTCTCCGTTAATGTTCATCAGTTTACGCAAGTCCGCTACCATTTCGGCAGCCAACGGAATATGGTGCTTTATCTTTGTTTTAGTTTCCCTGTAGCCGTATTCGTCATATTGACCGCACAGGAAAATATGGTCGTCGTACACATATTCGCCCCGAAGCCCCAACACCTCGCAGCATCGCATACCCGTCAAAGCCGCCATTTTATTGGCGGTACACAGTAACAAATCACCGCCCCAGACCTTTTTCCAGTCGTCAACAAATATCATCTTGAATTCGTCAGGTGTAATAATTTCCTTGTCCTTGCGTTCATTCAACAATTTTTCCACGTTAATAAACGGATCACGTTCGATAATCTGTTTTTTAGCCGCCCATTTCATCATAGTCTGCAAAGTGCCGTAATAACTGTTGGTAGTGGCGTTACTGTATTTTTCTTTTATCATGAAATCAAGCCACCTGTCGATTTCCTCGCTTGTAATTTTATCCAGCCTCATTTTTCCGAAATAGGGGACTAATGTAAAACTGACAATCTTTTTATTTTTGTCCGCATAGGATTGAGTAAGCTTCCTGCGTTTCTTACGTTCTTTCAGGTAGGGGCTGTTTTCCCAATCCCAAAAATCGGCGGCATATTCGGCGAAGGTTGGTATTTCCTTTGCCCCCGGCAACAGCCTGCCTAATTTGATAAGGCGGTTACAGTAATTCCGAGCCGCCGTTTTGGTCGTTTCTCCAGTAGTCCACGGACCTAAACGGTTACCCTCGTCATCATAGGCGTAATAATAAAACACCCTTTTTCCCGAAGGAACTTTCCTAGAATACAGAGTAAAGTCGTTATGCATAGCAAAACCTCTTGTTTTTGAAAAATTGCCTACACGCTTGCCAACAGCAATTTTCCAGTGTTTTCGGCATATCGAATCAGCAACGCTAATTCCTTATCTGGCAAGAAGTTAGCGCAGGTCTGCTATTTTCTCTATAGGTATAAAGTACAATCTACAAAACTTTCGTGTGGTTCGTGGTGAATTCTTTTGGTAAAATTTATCGGAGAAAAATTAATTATAATGCTCTCTACACTGCGCTATTTCGAGATTTCCATTTTCTATGCGATATACAATACGATGTGAGTTATCAATCCTTCTTGACCACCATCCTGACAGATTATTTTTAAGAGGTTCAGGTTTTCCAAGACCTTCAAAAGGTTTTCTTTCTATGTCTTTTATAAGATCATTTATTTTTTTCAGTAGTTTCTTATTTTGTTTTTGCCAATAAAGATAATCATCCCATGATGTATCAGACCATATTTTTTTCAAAATTTACGCATCAATGAGCTCGTGTACAACGCCTTTTCCTTCTTCCAGTTGTTTGATCGATTCTCTTAAAACTTTCATGTTAGATTCACTGTAAAAAGGATCAAGAGGAGAATCTTCGCCCTGTGGATTCGGTTGAGATTCAGTCGTAATTTCAAAGGGGATTTTTTGCAGTCTTACCGATGTTTTGGCAAAAACATTAAAAGCTGTACTCATAGTTAAGCCTGTATTATTACAAAATGTCTCAAATTGGTTCTTTAATTGTTTGTCCATACGAATATTTACATTGATTTGAGCCATAAACGTCTCCTTGTATATAAATATACACCTTTTTATTTACGATATCAATAAGTTTATGTTAATATGCCTTACCAGAACTGAAAGCGAACAACAACAATCCTCGAAGTAAAAGTTCGTGCCGTTCGTGTTGGTTCGTGGTAAAATTCTTCGCAAAATATTAAAGTAAAACCGTCTCCGCCAGTTTCTGCGCCGCGGCTTTATCCAGTAATTTTTCAATTATCGTAACTGCAAATTCTCCCGCTGTTCCCGCGCCCCGGCTGGTGATTACATTGCCGTCTGTTACAACGCGGTCGCCTGACCATTTACTGCCGTCTGCGCAACAAGTTGCGCGCACTTTTTCTTCCATGCTTGGGTAGCAGGTAAACTTTTTTCCTTTGAGCAAGCCTAGGGGGGCGAGGACAAGAGCGGGGGCGGCGCAAATGGCGCAGATTAATTTTCCGTTTGCCGCCATGTCTTTTATGAGCGCGCTTGTCTCTTTTGATGCCGCCAAGTTTGCGGTGCCGGGCATTCCGCCGGGGAGGATTATTGCGTCATAGATGTTTGTTCCCTGTTTGGTAACTTCGGCAAGCGTAGTGCTTGCGGTCATTTTTATGCCGCCCCATTTGCTTGTTACGGTGAGGCTGTCGGAAATTGACGCGGTGGTAACTTCTATTCCGGCGCGTTGAAGATAATCTATCGGCGTTACCGCCTCGACATCTTCAAAACCGTCCGCCAGTAAAATAATTGCTTTTTTTGCCATGTTATTAACCTATAAAATTATTAGTTTTTTGTATAACCAGAAAACAGCTCATGCGCGGCATTAGCGGTTGCGCCGTTCTTCTTCGGATTTACACTCTATGCACATTAGGGCATAGGGAATCGCGATAAGGCGGTCTTGAGGGATGCGCTTGCCGCATTTTATGCAGTGACCGTACTTGCCTTGCTTTATGCGCGTGATAGCCGATTCAATTAATTTAAGACGCTTTAATTCCTGCGTGCCGATGGCTTCGATCATCTTTCTGTCTATATCGTCGGACGCTATGTCGGCAAGATCTTTCGGTTCTTCGCCTTCCATTATCTCTTTAAATTCTTCACTGCTGGCGACCAGAGCGTCAACGATCTCTGCTTTTAAGGCTAAAAGAGACGTTTCCATTTTATCAAGGAATTCCTGATCAATCGGCGGTATTTTTTTCTTCTTCTTACCTGTCGCAGCCATTGTCACTTCTCTCCATTTTGTAGATATTAGCTACATAATTATCTATATGTCAATAGTTATTTTTTTTCGTTTCCCAATTTTATTAGCGGAATTACCGGAGGAGTAAGCGATATTACCGCCGGAAAATCGCCCGGCTGCAGTAAAACTGTTTCGCCGTCCATCTGCGCCAGTATTTGCTGGTTGTATTTTATTTCAAGGCGATGCGCGTTAAATAAGATAGCGTCGTTGTTTTTAATATGTTTGCCTTTTGAAATTTGCTTTTTAATTTTTAATTTGCGTAAAAACGGTATTTTTTTTACTCCGCACACGTTGCGGCTGTCGGGTATGATATGCTGTTGAGAACCATAAGTCCTGTTCCCTGTTACGCCCATCGCCAATAATAAAAGTTTATCTCTGAAAGAAAGGGTTTCTTTATTGTTACTGTCAAGCGCACGCACGTCAAAATAATCTACTTTATATTTGCTTTCATAGGACAATGCCGCCATGTCCGTCCACAATTTGTATCCGTTGCCGAGCTTTCCTTTTTTGATGTTGGTCATGTGCGTAACGTAGGCGTCAAGTCCGAGAGAAAGAATATTAAAAGCAAGGAAGTCTTGTTTTTTCCATTCCGACGGTCCGTTTTGCGCCGTTGTTAACTGCACGGCGGAAGCGAATTCTATGTGGACAGGATTGAGGAGCAGTTCCAAAGCGCCTGCCAAAGTGGGGCTGTCCGCTCCGTCATTGCCTGTTCCCATGGGGAGGCGCAGTACCGTTATACTTCTGCGGACAGGGGCGGACGCCGTAAACAGAGTGTTCATAACTTCTTTATGAGTTCCGTCTCCGCCGGCGCTGATTATCAAATAGAACGGGATAGGGTCTTTTTCGGCTCTTTCTATAAACGCTTTCGTTATTTCCGCCGCCGACCCTTTTCCTTCCGTAAGGTTTAAAATTACATTCTTATATATTTGTCTTTTTGGATTTGCCCGGGCTTTCTGCTGGTATTTTCCTAATGTTTTTACATGGGATTCCCATTTTTTCTTATCAATGAAACCGCCAGCTACAGGATTAAGGATGATCATACAGCGCAGAGGACTTTCCTTCGCAATAAGGGAATGTTCACAAATTTCAGAGATGGCGTTAATAAAATAATAATCCATACAGTCAATTTAACATATAATTATTTTAATGTCAATGTTATTTTATCAAAATTATACATACTATGGAAGAAAAATTGTATGTAGATATTCTCATTCTTCGTAAAATTCCATATAATTCCTTATTATGGCAAAATATCCTTTTGAAACAATTGAGCCTAAATGGCAAAAATACTGGGATGACAATAAAACTTTTAAAACTTCGGAAGACTCCAGTTTCCCCAAAGACAAGCGTCGTTATGTGCTTGATATGTTTCCCTATCCTTCGGGGCAGGGGCTTCATGTCGGTCACCCGGAGGGTTATACGGCAACCGACATTTACTGCCGTTACCTTCGCATGAACGGTTACAATGTTCTGCACCCGATGGGCTTTGACGCTTACGGTCTGCCTGCCGAAAATTACGCAATTAAGACCGGCACTCACCCGGCTGTTACAACTGCGGCAAATGTCAACAGGTTCCGCGCCCAAATTAAGGCGCTTGGTTTTTCCTATGATTGGGATCGCGAAGTCGATACGTCCGTCGAAGATTATTACCGCTGGACCCAGTGGATTTTTTTAAAACTTTTTGAGAAGGGACTGGCTTACGAGGCGGAAAGCCCGATAAACTGGTGTCCGTCCTGTAAGACCGGTCTTGCCAACGAAGAGGTAAAAGACGGTCTTTGCGAGCGCTGCGGCGAAAAAGTTACCCGCAAACGAATACGCCAATGGATTCTGAAAATAACAGCATACGCCGAGCGTTTGCTCGCGGACTTGGATTTGCTGGACTGGCCCGAGCCTGTAAAACTCATGCAGCGCAACTGGATTGGACGCAGCGAGGGCGCGAATGTTGTTTTTAAAGTTGATAAATCGACGTTAAAAAATAATGAAGACCTCTCCTTTGAAATTTATACCACGCGCCCCGACACTCTTTTCGGCGTAACCTACATGGTTCTATCTCCCGAACATCCGCTGGTGGATAAACTTACAACGCCTGATCAAAAACAGGCGGTCGCCTCTTACATCGAAGCCGCGGCGAGAAAGAGCGATCTTGAACGTACCGATCTCGCGAAAGAAAAGACAGGCGTGTTCAGCGGCGCGTATGCGATTAATCCAGTTAACGATCAAAAAATTCCGATATGGATAGCGGACTATGTTTTAATTTCTTACGGAACAGGCGCGATTATGGCGGTTCCGGCTCATGACGAACGCGACTGGGAGTTTGCGAAAGCGTTTAACCTTCCGATAATTTTGGTTGTTTGTGCCGATAAGCCGCAAGCCGGAAAAGACTACTCAAAAGAACCGGCGGAATGTACATCCGCAGACGGCTATTCTGTAAACTCAGGCGAGTTTACCGGACTTCCCACAGAAGAAGCGAAAAAGCGCATAACGCAATGGCTTGAGGAAAAAGGCATCGGCAAACGCGCGGTTAATTATAAATTGAGAGACTGGATTTTTTCCCGCCAGCGTTACTGGGGAGAGCCTATCCCCGTTGTACACTGCGAGAAGTGCGGCATTGTTCCGTTATCTGAAAAAGATTTGCCGTTGAAACTGCCGCAAGTTAAGTCTTACGCGCCGACAGGCACGGGCGAATCTCCGCTCGCAGGAATTACCGATTGGGTAAACACCACATGTCCAAAGTGCGGCGGAAAAGCAAAACGCGAAACAAACACAATGCCTCAATGGGCTGGTTCATGCTGGTATTACATTCGCTATCTGGATCCGAAAAACGACAAGGCTTTTGCCGCGAAAGATAAAATTGATTACTGGCTCCCCGTCGATCTGTACATCGGCGGCGTTGAACACGCGGTGCTTCACCTGCTGTACAGCCGTTTCTGGCATAAAGTGTTATACGACCTCGGTCTTGTAAATTCCGTTGAACCTTTTCAGCGATTGGTGAATCAGGGAATGATTCTGGGAGAAGACAATCAGAAGATGAGCAAGAGCCGGGGGAATGTAATAAACCCCGATGACATTATCAAAGAGTACGGGGCGGATTCTTTGCGTGTCTATGAAATGTTTATGGGTCCGCTGGAAGTGAGTAAGCCGTGGAACATGGCTGGAGTTACCGGCGTGTCCCGTTTTCTGGAACGTCTTTGGGCGATAAGCGAAAAACCCGTAAGCGAAGCCGCTCCCGGCAGCGAACAAGCCGGCGGCGCTGAATTGCAAAAGCTCCTGCACAGGACAATAGAAAAAGTAACAAAAGACACCGCGACTCTTAACTTTAACACCGCAATCAGCGCAATGATGATCTACTCAACAGAGCTTGCCAAATTAGCTGAAATTCCGCGCGCCATGTGGGAACCGCTTGTGATAATGGCAGGGGCTTATGCTCCGCACCTTGGCGAAGAATTGTGGGAAAAACTTGGGCACAAAGAATCTGTTTCCCTAAGCAAATGGGCATCTTTTGACCCGGCGTTGACCGTTTTTGACGAGGTGACAGTCGTAGTCCAAGTGGGCGGTAAGATCCGCGAGAAATTTACCGCCGCCGCCGGAACGGCGAAAGAGGAGCTTGAAAAAACAGCCCTTGCCCTGCCCGGTACTCAAAAGTGGCTTGAGGGGCAGACAATAGCGAAAATTATTACAGTACCGGATAAATTGGTTAATATTGTTTTACAAAAAAACAGTTAATATTCTACAAATTTGGTAATTATTGTGATACTATATTTATTATAGTAAATATGACCCCAAAAGAAAGTGATAACGATCCTTACTTTCGCAATGATCCGGGCGCCGGCTTTCAGCATGTTCCTATTCATACGTTCGATATTGATAAAGATTTCTCCGCTTGGAAATCATGGCGCACAAATGACGGACGCATTTTGCCTAACCCAAAAAGCCGTTTTGAACTTATAAGCGACCCGTTCGATACCGGTAGTCTTATTTTGCTTACCACTTTTTTTGATCCTTCTATCGCCGGAAAAGCTTTCGGCGGATTCGGCATGAGAGCGCCTATCGATCCGCCGATAGAAATAGATAATCAAACTTATGTTGAGTTCGATCTTTATTATCCAAAAAGCGCCGCCGGAAAATATATGCGGTTTGAAATCTGGTCTACGTCTTCAAACGGCGAGGGTATTCAAAGCATTGCAGGACAGCCGGGGACTATTAAATCTCAAGTGTATATAAGGACTTCGGACTTAACCAGTCTTGGAACTCTTTTACCGGACTGGATTGGTTTTTATAACGGAGAAACTTGGTATAAAAAAACAGTTAACGTAGTAACGCCGATAACATCGGGAACATGGGAATATTTAAATATCGATCTTCATACGGAAAACAGCACAAAACTTGACGGCGATATACTTATGCTGGGTAATGTCAGAATAACGCACATGGACACAGCCGGAGAAAAAATACCCGATGTTATAAATACAAAAAGTTATTTGGAAGTTGAACCCCTTAAAAGTAAATATAATTTGAATAACGGCAGTTTCCTTGTCGGCGTTACCGGAATCGGTCATGTCGAGCCTGATTCAATCAGAGGGTATCATTACGAAATTTTTGTCTGTGAAGATGACTTAAAACCGGAGTGTCATATAAATCCTCCGCAGTGGCTTAAAGATGAATTCGCTTATTTTAAATTTAAGATAGACAGCTCTTTAGCTGGAGAAGATGAATCGGAATGGAAACTTCCGCTCGGAGATTTGCTGAGTACAAGAGACTCGGGAAAACCCGGCGAATATAAATTGCACGGTCATTGTCTTGCGTGGATAAATCAGTCTCCGCCGTGGATGAGGCAGGTAATACCGGAAAATATTGCAACTCGCGAATGGAATAGCGGCGGATTGTTTTTTTCGGGCGGTTCAAATTCTACGGGACCGTATTTAAAAGTAAATAAATCCGTCGCAAGAAGACTTTATTTTAACCACATCCTGTATATAATGCGGCATTTTATGTCGGTAAACACAAGGTATGACTCTTCCCCGGGGCGCGGTATTATACCGTTCCATTCGTTTGATGTTTTAAATGTGGAGATTCACGAAAGCAGATACAGCGAAATTATAAAAAGCAATCCCAATGAATGGAAAAACGCGCTTAAAAATATTTCGTGGCTTATGGCTATGACGGATAGTGATTATTCCGATATTAGCTGTCATTATGTTTATCTGCTTTTTAAATACGCGCATATAGCGGCGCCTAACGCGCTTATGGCTGAAAAATACAAAGCGCATTACAACGACGATAATATTGTTCCTGCGTACATGAAAATGGACGCTCATGATGACAACGGCAGTATTGACGAGTACATTATGGAAACTCCTCCCATTCTTATTTACAATGATTACGAAATCAGTATCTTCCCAAAAGCAAAAGTTGCCTACAACATGATTAAGGAATTAAATACGGCATGGAAAAACGATCCGCTTTATGACGGCAGAAACTTAATTGAATGTATGGGAATACAGGGGCATAATTTGGTTACTACCGTCACGGCAAGCCAGAATCAGCAGGCTTTGCTGTTGTTTACCGGATTAATTGACGAAGGTCTTTTAGACAGCGTTTGCTATTCGGAAATTGACATCAGACAGCCAAATGAAGCTCCCGGCGGCGAAGCCAGAGCCCCGGCGGTGCTTAATCAAAAACAAGCTGATGCTGTCGGCTATCAATACGCGCTTCTTTTTAAATTATTCGATAAATATAAAAAATATATTGATCATGTTATTTTTTGGAGTCAATACGGAGCCAGTTTTTTAAATAGTTATGTGCTTTTTGATCATGAAAAAATGGCGAGCCAGGCATACTACGCCGTAATGGATCCGGATAAATTTATTGCCGGTCATTCATACCTTGACGGTTTTTTCAGCGGCGAATACCAAAAAATAAAAGGCGAATAAAAAAGCCGGTATCATAAGACACCGGCTTTTTTTTGTTTGCTTAAAGTAAAACTAATTGGGAATTCTTTTTGTAGATGAAATAAGAGCGCCCAAAACCATAAGGTGAGAAGATAACTGCACAATGTACGGTAAGAATTTTACTTTTTCTTTGTCCTGCAACGGAGCGATAATGTCTACGATTACGATGAAAGCCGCCCAAACAATTACAAAGATGAACAGAATTAAATCGGTAACGCCGATTTGAACTCTAAAGAGTTGTAACAGCAGGAATACACCAGCCGCAATAGCGCAAACTGACAAAACGATAACCAACATATTGGAAAAATCGCCTTTGCCGAAAATGGTTTGAATCATTTTACCAAATTCGCCGCTTGGTCTTCCAAAAAAGTCCTTCTCTTGTGAAATACCCACAATCCCGTTTGCAAAGAGATAAAGGGCTACCGCAATGTTCAATACTAAATATCCAAGTTTATTCATTTTTTCCTCCTGCCCATTATTATATAGTAAAATTGATTTTATGTATACAATTTTCAGCTTGTCCGCCCGGCGGCTATGGAAAATTATTTCGCTTCATAGTATATTTGTCATGTGAATACGGAAAAAACTACAGAAAAATTGTCCGAAGGGCACACCGCAGAGAGGCTGGATTCCTTTTTTAAAGGAATTCTTGATATAGAAGGTTTTGCCTCGATTGACGATTCCCTGAACGGAATACAGGTTGATAACGACGGAAGCGTTATCCGTAAAATCGCCTTTGCCGTTGACGCGGTTATGGAGACTTTTGAACAAGCCGCCGCTGTTGGCGCAGGCTTGCTTTTTGTTCACCACGGGCTTTTTTGGGGACACCCGTCTGCCGTGGCTGGGAATTTAAGGCGGCGGATTAAATTTCTTTTGGATCACAATATCTGCCTGTACGCGGTTCATCTGCCTTTGGATCAACAGCCGAAATTCGGGAACAACGCCGTTCTTGCCCAGCTTTTGGGACTGGAAAATATTGAGCCTTTCGGGCTGTACCACGGACGAAAAGTAGGTTATAAAGGAACATTCCCCAAACCTGTTACGGTTGACGAGGCTGTAAAAAAAATTGATTTTATGGGGAGACCGCCGCTGGGCGTTTTTCCTTTCGGCAAAAAAGAGTGTTTAACTGCGGCGGTGGTGTCAGGCGGAGCGGCGGACAATGCGAGGGAAGCGGTTAAAGAGGGCGTGGATTTGTATGTGACGGGAGAAAGTTCGCATACCGTTTACCATGATTGTCTGGAAGGAAAACTCAACATGATAGCGGGCGGTCATTACAGCACCGAAGTCTGGGGAGTGCAGGCTGTTATGCGTCATACAATAGCGGAACTTGCCATTGACGCGGAATTTTTGGATATACCGACAGGGTTATAAGGAGAATAAAAGTGATAAAACTGGAAAAAGAGAAGATTTTGCCGTTTTCGCTTACGGCGTTTGTTATTCTTGCGGATCAAATTATAAAAGCGGTTATTGTAAAAATAAAACCGGAAACAGGACTGATAAAAGATGTTTTTAACAATGGTTTTTTTTGGATATGGCATGTCCGCAACAAGGCGATAGCTTTCAGTTTGGGAGAGAATCTGCCCGAAGTGTTTAGACCTGTAATGTTTGTCGTTGTCCCTCTTTTGGTTCTGGCTTTCTTGGTATGGTACTATTTTAAATCCGATGAATTTACTTCTATTCAGCGCTGGGCGGCGGCTGGAATAATCGGCGGCGGTCTTGGAAACATTATCGACCGCATTTTCCGTCCCGACGGAGTTGTAGATTTTATCAGTATAAATATTTACGGTATTTTAGGAATGTCGCGCTGGCCCACATTTAATATCGCTGATTCATCAGTTGTAGTGTGCTGTATATTACTGCTTGTCACTATGTTTTTCACTCCATCAAAGAAGGAAATAAATGAACAAAAGAGTTAATACATTGTTATTTATTCTGGGCGCGACGGTGTTCAATGTTATTGTCGCCGTAATTAGTTTTATTATACTAATTATTCTGTGCGGAAAATTCATATTGCCCAGAATACCGGAGACAGGCTACAGCTGGGCAGTTTCATTAATCCTGCTTTCCTCGATAGCGATTTCAATTTTTGTTTACCGTATTGTGTTAAAGTTTTTCCTGAGTAAGATTGACGTAGAGCAGTACTTTGATCCGCTGTTTGTGAAACACAATATCAGGAAAAATTAACCGGTTCGCGGTTAATTTTTTAGCCGTTCTATTTCATCAAGACTGATACCTGTTATTTCATGTACAAATTCAGGCGTAGAACCTTTTTCAAGCAAATTTTTAGCGATTATAAGTTTTTCCTTTTTCATGCCTATTTCCTCGCCTTTTTCCATACCTATTTCTATCCCGTCTTCAAGACCTTCTTCACGTCCTATTTCCATGCCTTCTTCAAGCGCTTCTTCGCGGACTACTCTCATTTCCACTTCCGGATCATACTCGGCATACAGCATATTCAATACCTCCGAACTATGTTTCTTCAAAAAATCT
>Ga0268262_10005683_pt1 | contig 12272 bp, 7 predicted proteins | sample TergutNc150P3_FD_190354 | JGI IMG/M metagenome (GOLD analysis project Ga0268262, IMG submission 190354) | Nasutitermes corniger P3 segment gut microbial community from laboratory colony in Florida, USA - Nc150 P3 (SPAdes) (version 2) | ecosystem: Host-associated > Arthropoda: Insects > Digestive... | reverse complement strand
ATCAAGGTCGTCAAAAGGCAGGATATCGGGGGCAAACGCCGCTACACTGTTTGTTAAATCCAGCGCCGGAAGAATCGCATATTGAATGTCCAGGTTAATGTAACGCATTGTGAGTTCTGCGGTAGATTTCAAATTCCTGTTGGTAACGCCGTTAAGGTTTACTAAATTTACAACGGTAAAAATAATTGAAATTGAAATCACCAGAAAAAGGCATAGTATGGTAATCCGCCTGGCCAATACACCGGTCTTAACTTTTCCGGCGGCAGGCTTGTCTACTGCCGACTTTCTTTTCGTTGGTTCACCGACCATAAGCCCCCCTTAGCAGAACTAATCATTCATAATTATTATAACAGAACCAGCCATTTTTAACAAGTATCGAGATAATTTATGTCGAGATAATTTAGATCCTTTGGCTTTATAAATCTCATAAAAATTGCTATACATAAAGTATGCCTCCCCTCCCCTTTCATCCATTGATTAACGCCTGGTTTAATGAAACCTACGCGAAGCCTACGGCGGTACAAGAGAAGGCCTGGCCGCTAATCGCGGCGGGAGAAAACGTGCTTGCCATTGCGCCCACAGGAAGCGGCAAAACCCTTACAGGCTTTCTTTCGGCAATCTCGCGCTTTACGGAAGGTGCATATTCGGCTGGCAAACTGTCTGTGCTGTACGTCTCGCCCTTAAAAGCCCTAAACGAAGACATCAAGCGAAATTTGGTACTGCCCCTTGAGGGAATACAGAAGCGCTTCGAAGAAGCAGGAGAGGCGTTTCCGGCTATTAGGGTTGAGACCCGTTCAGGAGACACTCCCCAGGCAGATCGCAGGCGTTTTCTTTCCATGCCTCCGTCTATTCTGGCCCTGACGCCTGAAAGCCTCGGCATCATCCTTCTTAACCCCAGGGGGCGGCAGGTACTTTCCACAGTGCGCTGTGTGATCCTGGACGAGATACACGCCGCCCTGGGCAGCAAGCGGGGCTGTTACCTTTCCTGCCAGATTGACCGCCTTTCGCTGGTCGCCGGCGATTTCCAGCGTATTGCCCTTTCGGCCACAGTAAAGCCGCCAGAAGCGGCGGCGAATTTCACCCTGGGGTCTGTCCTGGGGTCAGACAAATTGTCTGACCCCAGGAGAAGAATACACATTGTTTCACCGGAAGAAAAAAAAGAAATTCAATTTAAGGTGCTATATGAATCGGACTATCCCGAAAACGAAGGAAAGACTTATTCAGGCGAAAGCAGCGTAGAACGCTACGGCAAGCGTTATACGGAACTTATCAAGTTTGTTCTAGGCAGAATCAGGGCAAATGAAAAAAAAGCAACGATACTTGTTTTCACGGATTCAAGGCGCAGGGCTGAGCGGATCAGTTTTTTATTGAACCAGACTGCGGAGAAAGACGGTTACTTTGCGGGCCGGCCCGTTTCTTATTGCCACCACGGCTCACTCTCTAAGGAAGTCCGCAGGGAGGTGGAAACGGCCCTTGCATCAGGAGAGATTTCCTGCGTAGTTGCCACAGGCTCTTTGGAACTTGGAATTGACATCGGTAACGTCGATGAGGTGATTCTGGCGGGCAGTCCAATTTCCACAGCGGTTGCTTTGCAAAGGATAGGACGTTCAGGCCACGCGGTCGGCATGACAAGCCGGGGCTGGCTAATGCCCTTTCACGGCATAGATCTGCTTCAGGCGGCGGCGCTGGCAGGCGCGGTGGAAGAAAGGGAGCTTGAAGAAACCGAAAGTATCGAAAATCCACTGGACTTACTTGCACAGGTTATCCTATCGTTCTGCGCCGAAAAAGATTGGAACGAAGATGAGCTTTTTCAGACAATACGGGGACTCTATGTGTACCGCAATCTGTCCAGAATTCACTACGACGGAGTTGTGCGCATGCTTTCCGGAAGTTACGAGGATACGCGGCTAAGGGAACTCAAGCGGCGCCTGTTCCGCGACGATGAAACAAAAACCCTAAGCGCCGCCCCCGGCCTCCTTCCCCTCCTGTACACATCCAGCGGCGTTATAACCAGCCGCGGCCAGTATTCCCTGCGGCTTTCAACCGGAGCCGAAGGGGCGGGAACAAAAATCGGCGAATTGGACGAGGAGTTTGTCTGGGAGCGCCGCCTTGGGGACACTTTTGATTTCGGAAACCGTTCGTGGCGGATCGCCGCCATTGGAAGCGAGGCAGTAGAAGTAATTCCTCTTTCAACCGGGGCCGATTCCGTTCCCTTTTGGCATGGTGAAGCTGTATACCGCAGTCCGGTTCTTTCCCGGCGAATTCTGGAAATACTGGAAGGTTATTACCCCAAAGGCTGGACTTCATTAAAGGCCGAAAGAATGTTGGACAGTTTCAGCGATGAAGCGAAAAAAGCGCTGGAAGATTTTCTTCTTTCCCAATGGTCACAACAGAAAGGAATTCCTCTGCCCGGGCCGTCTTTCATTCCCATTGAAATAATTGACGACCCTGATCGCGGGGACGCTTTCCTCATCATCTTTCACAGCTTTAGGGGCGGCGCGATAAACTTTCCACTTTCGCTGGCGCTTGCAAGGGATCTTGAAGCGCAATTCAACATACACATTGAGGGAGCAGGGAATGACAACGCCGTTTTTATAAGGCTTCCACGTTCAATTGACGAAAATCCGGCAGTAATAATTCAGGAATCCCTGCGCCGCATTGCCGAAGGCGGAACGGGGGAAGAACGCTTTAAAGAACGCCTTGAATCATCGGGGATTTTTGGCGCCGCCTTCAGGGAATCCTCTGAGCGCTCGCTGGTTCTGCCCCGCCTTCCCTTCGGCAAACGTATGCCCCTCTGGATAACGCGGCAAAGATCAAAAACCCTTTTTGACGCCGTTAGGCGCTATAGGGATTTTCCTGTCACCGCCGAAGCCTGGAGAACCTGCCTTAACGACCAGTTCGACATGAAGGGCTTTGCCCGCCTTCTTGATGACATTGGTTCAGGCGCGCTTTCCATTGATTTTTTCACAACCAGTCAGGCAAGTCCTTTCTCAAAAGAATTAACCTGGGCCGAAACTAATACCCTCATGTACGAGTACGACGAGCGGCCGGATCTTGCAAGCAGCGGACCTTCCCTTTCGGACAAGATCATCGCCGAAGCTTTGGGAAGCTCCGCCAGCCGGCCTCCCCTTAAAACCGATTTGGTCGAGGACTTTTGTTCCAGACTCAGGCGGGAAATAGCGGGCTGGGCGCCAGATGACGAACTAACCCTTTGCGAGTGGGTAAAGGAACGAATCGCGATTCCCGCCGATGAATGGGAAAAGCTTTTAAACTGCGTTCCCGCCGAATTATTGGAAGCGATACACAACGATAAAAGCCTTGGAGGAAAACTCGAATATATTGAGCAAGGTAATTCCGAAAATGCCGTCGTAGTTCACCGCGAATGGGCAAAGAAATGGAAAGAGAGCGACAGGAAAAAATTCGCCGAAGATTGTCTTGGGCAATGGCTCCGTTACCAGGGGCCCATTCCCGTTTCTAAAATAGCGAATGTCTTCGGTCTTTCCATTGCCGAAGCGGGAGAAGTGATCCAGCTTTTTTCAGAGCCAGAGCAGGAAACCATCGTATCCGACGTCACAGTAGAGGACGTGGGTAACGACCTTGTCTGCGACAGGGAAAACCTGGAAATGCTTCTCAGATTAAGCCGCAGAAAGCGAAGACCGGAAATAAAAGAAAAACCCGCCGCGCTTCTCGTTCCTTTCCTGGCAAGACGGCAGGGGCTTATACGCAACACGCCAGAAGCAGACTCCGGCAGGCCCTGGGAACACCTTGCCGGAATCGCAGCGCAGGCAAAACTTTGGGAGGCCGAATTCTTCCCCTGCCGGCTTTCAGCTTATTCAGGCGAATTGTTTGACAGGGAGATAAGGGAAGGAAGGCTTTTATGGTATGGCGCCGGAAAAGAAAAAGCCGCCTTTTGCCGGCCCGAAGATATTGATCTGGTTCTGCCCCCCGCCCTAAACAACGAAAAAAGCGGCGCGTTGTTTTCCGGCAGATTGCCGCCGGACTTCTTTGACCTTCCACGGAGTTTCTGGGAAATCAAAGACGCTTTAATTCAGCGCCAAAAAACAACAGGCGAAGCACCTGAAACAAACATCAACAGCACAATTGATGAACTCTGGGAAGAAGTCTGGAACGGCAAGCTCTCGGCCGATTCGTGGGAACCCATGCGCCGCGCAATTGAGAGCGGCTTTAGTCCGGCTGAACACAGCGAGCTTTCTGCGGAAGGGCGGACTTCCGGCGCAATGTCCGGCATCGAACCTTCGGTTCGCGAACGCAGGGCGTTTCGGGTGCCCAGGGCCATCCGCGAGAGGTGGAAGTCGGGGACGCCGGTCAGGGGCCTGTGGTTTTCACTCGCGTCCGATTCTCCGCTTGATGAAGGACAGAGTTTGCTTGAAGAAGAAGAACTGAACCGCGAGCGCGTGCGCCTTCTTTTGGATCGCTGGGGAATTCTTACAAGGCCGCTATTGGAACGGGAAGCGCCTGCCCTATCCTGGGCGCGGCTTCTTCCGGCAATACGGCGTATGGAACTCGCCGGGGAGCTTGTTACCGGGCGCTTTTTCGGCGGCGTTGCCTCGCTGCAATTCGCTTCGCCAAGAATCCTCGCGGAACTGGAAGAAGCGGAAGCTGAGCGCAGCATCTACTGGATGAACGCGGCAGACCCCGCAAGCCCGGCGGGACTTGCGGTTGAAGGCATACTGCCAAGAGCGGAGCACAGCGCTCACGCGGTCCGCAGAACAGCGTCCTCCAGGCTTTGCTTCCGTGGCACGGAATTGCTTGCCGTTTCAAACAGGAACTGTCAGGAGCTGGAAATTTTTATTCCACCGGATGACAGCGACATAGTGAACGCACTCGAATTCGTAAAAATTTCCCGAACAAGAAAAGTACACAAGGAAAATAAGATTATCGTTGATAAAATAAACGGCGATTCTGCGGCTTTAAGCGCTTATTCGGAAGTTTTGGCTGCTCACGGTTTTGTCAAGGACAGGGGAAGGATGGTCTTGTGGTGAAGGAGCTTAATACTTCCGCAGAATCTCAATCGGCTTTAACTTACCAGCGCGGCGGGCCGGAAGCCAGGAAGCCAAAACCGAAGCAAAGATCGTCAAAAGAGCAATTATAAAAACCATTTTCCAGTTCACGATGATGGGGATGGTTTCAAGGTAGTAGCCAGAATCAAGAATTAAAACAGGGCCGCCATGAAAAATCCCGGAAAAAAAAGTCAGCGCTCTTTCCAGGGCTCTTATCAGACTGTTCACCGAACAGCCGATGGCAAGTCCCGCGGCGATGCCGAAGACAGAGCCCGCAAGGCCGGTTAAGAAAGCGCCCCACAAGAATACCGCGCTCGTAAAGGAAGGGCCGGCCCCGGACGCTTTCAGGACGGCGATGTCCCTTTGGCGTTCAATTACCAGCATGGAAGTTGCCGATGAGACGTTGACCGAGGCCACAAGCACAATTAAAGCCATGATAAAAAGGAGGAGCTGCCGCGTTGATTCATAGGAGCTGTACTGGGAACGCTGAAGGATTTTCCATGTGTAGACGCCGAAGTCGGAATCCAAAATATTATAAAGCGTATTGGCCATAGATTCAGCTCCCGTATATGGCTCGTTTATCTTAACCATAAGAAACGAGGAGCCTGAATCCGGCATGATCTGCTTCCCGGCTTCAAGGCTCATTATGCACCACAGGGAATCCAGTTCGCGGTAACCAGAGCTGATTATTCCCTTCACCGTAAATGAGGTTACTCTGGGAACATAGCGGCCTCCGGAGGATGAACGCATTGTCATTATCCTTACGCTGCTGCCGGCGGAAGCGCCTATGGAATCGGCCAGGTCTTCGCCCAATAAAACGTCCCTGTCGCTTTCAGTTTTCGCCTCGCCTGAAAGCACCTTGAGGTACTTCATGGAGCCGGGATCCTCCCAAAAGGATTTTTCCACCGCCCTGATTGTTACGCCCTTTGAAGACGAGCCGTGAAAGATAACGCCCAGGCCATGCCGTTCAGACCAGACACCCCTGACGCCGGGAATTCCTTCAATGAACGGAAGGGCAGCTTCCGGCTCGCGGGAGTAAAGATAATTGTAAATCTGAAGATGGCCGGTTCCCAACTCCAGGTAGCGATCCGTAATTCCGCGGATCATTCCGTCGGCAACGATAAGCGTTACAATAATTGGAATAAGGCTCAGGGCTATGCCCGCCGCTGCACCACGGAGGTAGCGCCCGCCCTCACGAGCCCTGCCCAAGAGGTAACGGAGAGCGATGAAAAAAGCCGGGCGAATTTTTACCGAGCCTGATTTCAAAGGACTTCCCTTTCGGATAAATCCTCAGTTTCAAGAACGCCGTTTTCAAGAACATAGCGTAATTTGGCTCGGGACGCGACAGTCTCGTTATGCGTAACCACAATGAGCGTCTTGCCCCACTTTTCCGCGCCGGCGTAAAGAAGCTCCGCCACCAGGGCGCTGTTGTCGGGATCCAGGTTTCCCGTTGGCTCATCCGCAAGAATTATGTCGGGATCGTTCACCATGGCCCGCGCCGCCGCTACCCGCTGACGCTCCCCGCCGGACAGTTGCGAAGGATAATGGCCCTGGCGGTTTTCCAGTTTCATGTCGGACAATAAAACTTTGGCTTTTTCAATTGCGTCTTTTTTGCGGCTGCCCATCATATAAAGAGGTAGCATTACGTTTTCCAGGGCGGTGAAATCTTTCAGCAAATAATGAAACTGGAAAACAAAACCTATCCGCCGCTGTCTGTAAGAGGAAAGCTCGCTTTCGTTAAGATTGGAAATATCGCTCCCCGCAACCTCGACGCTTCCGAAATTAAAACGGTCCAGCCCGCCAATTACGTTAAGAAGAGTACTTTTCCCGCTGCCGCTCTGGCCGGAAATAGCAACCGTGCTGCCCTGAAGAACGCTGAAATTTATCCCCCGGAGTATGTGGAGGGTTTCCGTCCCTGACTCGTAGTCCTTGACCAGGTCTTTCACACAGATAATTGTGCTAAAACCATCGGTTAAATCACTCATAGCGCAAAACCTCCGCCGGCTTCGTTGCGGAAACTTTTCCCGACGCGAACCACGCCGCCAAAAGAGCCGAAAAAAAACCAAAAAAGAAAATCAATACCACTTCGTGCGGGATAACCCTGGAAGGAATCTCTTTTAAATAAAAAATCTGCGTGGAAAACACGGCGAAATCGCCCTGACCGAAATTTCCGCCAATGAAACCGAAAACAGAATTGAAAACATCAATGCAAAAGTTCACCGCCCCTTCAAGCAGGGAGAAAAATTCCTGGATGTTATACGCAATGAGAAGCCCCGGAACAAGGCCCAGTACCGCGCCGACCAGCCCGATAATGAAACCGTCCCAAACAAAGACAAGCCTTACGGCAGTGCTTGAAGCCCCAAGCGCGCGCAAAAGCCCGATCTCCTCCCGGCGTTCCAGAACGACGCGCCTTTGCGCCTGAAAAATGTTGAGCCCGACCACAATAAAAATGAGCCCCACAAGAATAAACATCATGAGCTTTTCGGTTCTAAGGGCGCCAAAAAAAGAACGGTTGTAATCGCGCCATGATCTGACACCCACAGCGGAGGCGTCGGAATCCATAGAGGCGATAACTTCTTTTATCTTTTCTATCGTTTTTTGATCCTGCCAGCGGTTTTTCAGCTTTATACCCAGCACGATTTGCGACGCTTCTCCTGCCAACTCCGCCGCTGTATCAATATTTATATAAGCCCAGCCAAGGTCGTATTCATAAAAGCCGGAACGAAAAACTCCGGAGACCCTGTAACTGCGGCCGGATTCTTCTTCCCTTATTCCTCCGGTTATCGAAAGAAGGTTTATCTCGTCCCCCGTGTTAACCAGGAGATGGCGCGACAGCTCGCCTCCAAGCACAATGCTGAAGGGATCGCCTAGATCAAAAGATCCTTCTTCCATTTCAAGTCTCGACGCCAGGCCGGGATCAAGGGCCAAAGCGCCGGCAGGCACGCCGCGGATCAACGCGCCTCTTGGGCTTGTGCTTCTGCCCCTAAGCAAAACATTTATTTCATCAAAGGGAAGGACTGAAAGAACTCCCGGAACAGAGCGCAGCTCGTTCATTAACCCTGCGTCTACCGGGGACTTTAAGCCTTCAACCCTTACATGGCAGGAAGAAATTTCCAGGATACTCTCGATAAAACCAAGCTGAAAACCGTTCATTACGGCGATGATAACCGTCAGGGCCAGAACCCCGGTCGCGATTCCCAGCACGGAAAATACCGGCGTTGGAGAATTCCTTCGGCCCTTTGAAACATAACGGCCTGCGACAAAACCAATCCAGCGCGTCGCTGTCATCTGGGAGAACCCCCGACCATTTCCTCTGAAATTTTCAGGCCGTTCTCCCAGTACGCCCGAAGCATCAGAATCCCGTTCATGTAAATTTCCTCAATTTCATTGTCCCCTTCGGTTTTTACAATCCGTTCCAATACGCCTTTGCGGAAATTTCGCTCTACCAAAGGCTTTCCGTCCTTGTCATATTCAAATTCAAAACGCCTTTCATCGCCGCCCGATTTCCATACAACACTTTGCAGCCTGTTATCTGACCAGCTGTTCCTCAATTCACCGACGGTTTTCCCATCTTTATCTTTAGATATTTCGCTTAAGACTCTGCCGCGGTTATCCAGGTTGTAACTAATTGTTAGACCTTCAATATTGCCGCCCAAAAAATACGCGGTAGTGTAAATGCCCGCGTAAGTTGCAAGTTCTTCCTTGGGAGTAATTCTGGGGCTCAAAGCCGGGAAGCCAACGCGGGATCTGGTTCCAGCTCCTTCATGAATGGTTCTGTCAATGGCTCTTAGCGAACCGGAGCGGGTGTAGCGGTAAGTATCGGTAAACAAACGCTCAAGCACAGGCTCTTTTCTTTCCACCGGCGCTGTTGAAACACTAGCTTCCTGAACCGGAGGCGGCAGCGGAGGCCCTTTAAGCCAGGTCTCGGCGCGAATTAAAACATCTTCCCTGTAAGTGTATCTGAATTCCCATTCTGAAAGATCTTCATCAAACTGTAATTCCCTTGTTGCATATCCGGCGCTGTTCCGTATTTCAATAAAGCCTTTCCTGCTTGCTTCGTCAGCATTTTCATTTTCGCGCTGAACAACAGGTGAAAAAAAATCCGGGCTTCCCGAAGCCGAAATCCTTGCCAAACCTTCACCGTCACGAAAGATCCACTGACGCCGGATCTCTACGCCATTTTCGTAAAGCTGCCTAAGCTCTACGCGATACCCTTCCTGGTAATAGGAAATTATGTTTCTTGGGATAGCGCTTGGGAGTCTTCGCTGGCTGATCGATTCAACAGAAACGCAGTACTCGTGTCGCAATGCCGCAAGCCGCGAGGGGATCATTTCAATAGCCATGCCAGAAGCGTTGGATCTGTACCACTTGACGGCATCCGCTGTTCCGTCCAGGCTGGTTCCGGATTCCTGGGCAGCGAGAAAAATACCAAGCGCGAAAATAGCGGTAATTGTTATTGTCAACAAAAGAAAACTTTTTTTACTCAATTTTACTCAATGCCGATGAATTCATTCGCGTAACGCTGTGGATCAAAAGGAGCTATATCCCCGTATTTTTCTCCGGTACAGAGAAAGATCACGGGGAGTCCCAAATCTTCCGCAAGGGAAAAGACTGTCCCTCCCCTGGCACTGGAATCGTATTTTGCCAGTATTATCCCGTCAGGCATTACCGCCTCTTTGAATATCTCCGCCTGGGCCAGGGCGTTTCTGCCGGTTGTGGCGTCCAGCACCAGGTATTTGACATAACAGCAGCCTGAGGCTTTTGACTCAATCACGCGATCTATCTTTTTAAGCTCTTCGACCAGGGCGGATTTGGTGTGCATTCTCCCCGCCGTATCCGCGATTATGAGATCTCCGCCGCCGGCGTTGGCGGCTTCAATCGCGTCGTAAATCACCGCCGCGGGATCGCCGCCGTGCTGATGGGCCACGACCCGCACTCCAAGACGTTCGCCGTGTATTTTCAGCTGGTCAATCGCGGCGGCCCGGAAAGTATCGGCGGCGGCAAGAATGGGGCGGCGTTTCTCAAGCGTCCTGTAACGCTCCGCCAGCTTCGCAGCGGTGGTGGTTTTACCAACGCCGTTTACCCCCAGAAGCAGAATAATCCCAAGCCGCTTTCTATCGGAAAGCACGCCTTCTTCTATATACTTAGCCGTGCCTGCTTTTGACAGAATTTCCGTCAACAGCCGGGCCAATATCCTTTTTGCATCTTCGCCATCGCCCGCTTTTTCTTTGCCACAGACTTCCTTCAATTTGTCAGTAAGAGCCCAGGCCCCCTTGGCGCCAAAATCACCTTCAACAAGAAGATCCGCCAGATCTTCAAATACTTCCGCCGAAAGGCTTTGCCGCTTTCCAAAAAAATTTTTTATCTTGTCCGCAAAAGAATTCATCCTTAATTACTTCCCTTTGGGGGAGCTTTAACAATCGGCGTCGAGTCTCCCCTGGAAACGTACATATACCGAAAAATCTGAAAAAAAGTAACGCCCAAAGCCGCGCCCCAGGCGATATTGGCGCCCGTTCTTAACATACCCCAACTTCCGGCGTTGGGATTAATCGCCATATGGGTTTCCGCAATGCCGCCTGCAAGCAGGGCTGCCGGCAGGATAAACCAGAACGCGCCATAAGTTGTATAAAAATTCTTGCGGGCATTTTCTACCTTTTTCTCTTCTTCCGACACCGGAAAAGCGGTAAAGAAATCAGCTTTCGCGTGATCATTAACAACTGAAAACCGGGCGCTGCCGTTGACAAGACTACTGTTCCGAAGCATTACAGAACCAATTTCTCCATCCGGCGTTTCTACGCTGATATACGCGGATTCGCTCTTTGGCAATTCCAGCGTAAGGGGCGTCTCCCCAACATAAAGGCCTCCAAGAAAAACCTTCGACCCTGGCTTATCCGAAACATCCGCGTCAAAAACAGTAACGCTCCTTGGCGTAAGATCTACAGAAACTTCCGCAAGCTCCCCTGGTCTAAGCTCCAGCGGAAACGAAGATGAAACATGGTTATCGGCTGTAACGAAAATTTCCGCCGTCCCTGGCGAATGCATGCGAGGTTCCGTTTCTCCCTGCGCCACCAAAGCTCCGTCTATAGTTATCATTGCTCCAGCAGGGCTACTGCGAACAAGAATCGCCGACGGATAGGTATCTGAAACCGCCTGGGCCAAATGATCCGTAATTTCCGCTATTGCCTTATTGAGATATTCGGTAGAAAAAAGCAGGGAGTTTTTATAACTGTAAGAGCCTGTGTGACGGGTGTACATTTTCAGTTCCAGGTATATTCTGCCGTAGTATTCCGAAAGGGTCCCCGTTAAAAACGCTTCGGCTTTTTCTGTGGTGCAGAAACGGTACTCGGCGCCGGGTAAAGGCGGCGGTGGAAAAGTACCGTCCAGGTTTTTCTTGCTGAGCTTAAAAACCGGCTTTTCCTCAACCAGCGGGGCGCTGGCTACAGCCGCCGCCACATCCTGTTCGAGCTTTAAAATTGCCGCGTCTATGGTTTTTAAGTTTTTCTCGTACTTCCATTCAGCGTCGCCCTTAAAAAGCAGGAGATCCCTTTCATTTCTTTTTTTTACAAGCGCGTCCATGGCAGCAACCGTTGATTTTGACCAGGCATAGTCCCTGTAATAAACGCTTTCTTCTTCGCCCCGAAAGCGGAAATCCAGGTTTTGCAGATTGGCGGCGATGTTTCTTGCCAAAGTGTCGCCGGCAGTCTGCCATGCCGGAGATATGGCGGAAACATCAAAGGCGGTAATACAGAGCGTCCATTCGCCGGCTACAGGCTTTTTTTCTTCTTCCTTCTGCTTCTTGCCGGAAGCAAAAAGCCCGTTTAGTACTGTAAGAAACAACAAAAACAAAAGAAACGATTTGCTTTTCATTCCTGCTCTCCGTCGATATTTGAAGGCATTATTCTTTGATTGTTATTCCAGGCAAAGCGCAGGTATTCCTCGATGAAAGGATCGATGTCTCCGTCCATTACCGCCTGAATATTGCCCGTTTCCGTTTTTGTCCTGGCATCCTTTACCATTGTATATGGTTGAAACACATAGGAACGGATCTGGTTACCCCAGGAAATGTCCTTTTTTTCCTGGGCAAACCTCTCGTTGTCCTTTTCTTTCTCCTGCCTGTAGTGTTCGTAGAGCCTGGCCTTTAGCATACTCATGGCGATAGCCCGGTTTTTTATCTGGCTTCTTTCATTCTGGCAGGCCACCACGATCCCTGTCGGAAGATGGGTGAACCTGACGGCGCTGTCGGTTTTATTA
>Ga0268262_10005682_pt1 | contig 12274 bp, 8 predicted proteins | sample TergutNc150P3_FD_190354 | JGI IMG/M metagenome (GOLD analysis project Ga0268262, IMG submission 190354) | Nasutitermes corniger P3 segment gut microbial community from laboratory colony in Florida, USA - Nc150 P3 (SPAdes) (version 2) | ecosystem: Host-associated > Arthropoda: Insects > Digestive... | reverse complement strand
CAGTTAGGTTATCTCTTTCTGTTACCAGGCTATTTCGTTCAGCAGTTAGGTTATCTCTTTCTGTTACCAGGCTATTTCGTTCAGCAGTTAGGTTATCTCTTTCTGTTACCAGGCTATTTCGTTCAGCTATAATTATTTTATTTACATCTTCTATCTTAAAATATTGTTCAAAAATCCATTTACATCTTGATAACAAAGAAATATCTTCAAAATTGTATCTGTATATATTTCCTGATATTTTTACTTTGGATACTGCTTTTCCTTTAAAATCAATAGCTATTTGAGGATCAATTGTATTAAAGACAATAACATTATTTATGTTAATACCATTTATATATGTATATTCTTCTACGCCATTATCTGTAATAATCTGCAAATCGCTGATAATACATGCATATCCCTCGTATGGATCAAATCGTATTCCTTTAACATTAATTTTTAAATTTACATCTATTTCAAATCTATTCCCTATTTTGTTCAAAGGAATAATCAAATAATATTTAGATGTAAATCCGGAACCTTTGTCTAAAAATACAACACTTGAAGGCGTTGTTTTATCGTCGTATATCTTGTGAATTGAATTATTATCTTTATTTTTAAAATAATAATCTTTTTTTATACATTTAAATACAAATTGATAAACATTTGCAAATTCTCTGTTTTCAATAACTTCTGTATTAATAAATTCTTTATAAGAATTTTTAAATTCCGTATTTTCTGGAGCAGTTATCACACCGTCTTCAATGATTGGTATAAGTGAACAGCTTTCTAACATTTCTATCAAAGATGAATATGTAAAAAATCTAATATGTGTTTCATCCAGTAGACCGGATTTTCTATATTCCAACTTATTTTTTATTAGATTAATAATAATTGAACTGTGAGCCATATTAGGAACTGACACTAAAATACTTCCGTCCTCTTTTAAAAGAGATATAGATTTTTCTAAAGCTTCTAACGGATTTAACAGGTGTTCCAATACATCCGCAAAAATAATATAATCAAATAATATTCCTTTAAATTTTTTTAACCATAAAAAATTAAGAATATTCCCGCATACTCCTCCTTGTGCATATTTTATTGCTTCTTGATATGCCTCAGTATCTATTTCTACAATATATACTTCACAATCAAGTGTTTCTTTCATATATTTTGTCATTCTTCCATATGCAGGACCAAATTCTAAAATAACAGATTTTGGCCTAATATACTGAAATATTTTCCAGTCACTATTATTTTTATCTGTATTTAATGGCGCATCATACTGTTTTATTGACATATTAATTTTCTCTTACTTTATATTCAAAATAATTTTCAAAATATATTTATAAATATATGAATCAACAGAATGAAATTCTTTCATGATAATTTTTTTATATTAGACTTGTTTAATAACTCATGTTACGCAAAAACAAGGTTTTGAGTGTTTTTCCATAGTTCCTGAAATGTAACTTTAGCCGTCATCATTGAAGCCATGTAGATTTTTGCTTTCATTGCAAAATGGTTGAGGTTTGTTGCCTGCTTTAACCTCTCAAGTTTTACATAGCCCAATATCGCGGCGAATATATGATTACTCTGCGTTCTCTCGGTATGCGCCGGTGAATTCCCAATTGACGCATTTTGTTTTAAACTCTTGTGATACTCGCGAACCAACGGTTCGACAACGCCCCACCGTTTTTTGTAGAGCGTCTTGAATTGTTTTTCCGTTAAGGTTAATTCATTTTTTATCTATAAACCTCATATTTTCGGCGGATGAATACCATGAATCCGCCAAAATATAGGTAAATTTAACCTTGTTTTGTATGTGCCGCTTTATCATTTCCTGCATCATCTCGTTTTTCGTAATCGGGCTTCTTCGTTTCCGCTCCCCGCTTTTTTCATCGGTATATTCTTCCGTCTTTGCTATGACCCGGTAACCTGTCGGCAGGCGTATCGTTTGCCCGTTTTTTTCACTATGGTAAAAAGCGCTCAACAATTAGTACTTTATTTTTAATTCATAGCTTTTCATGTAAATTTTCTTTTCTGGAACTTCGTTAGGCGATGCATAATCCGTAAAATATAATTCAATATAGGAGCAAATCGCTTATCTCCGCATTAATTTATCCGCAAGCTTATAATTATAATTATCAAACATCAACAAGCCCCAGTCAACAGGCAGTAAACAAGTACATTTATCGCTAAGGCATGGCATGGCGTTTTTTAGTAATCTCCATTCATTGTTGATATTACCCAAATTATAAAGCTTCGGATGGGAATCATAACAACGAGTTACTCCACCGTCGGTAACTATTCTTACAAAAGAATGGCCTGCCTTGCATAACATTCCATAAGGATTAAGATTTACGATTTTTGATGCTTTTCTTTTAGGAAACACCTCTTTTAAATATCTTTCAGTTTCTTCTGAATAGTCACAAAATTTTGTTACTCCATTAGAATTAATTTTCAAACGCTGGAAATTCATATTTATACCATATCGCATCAAATTCTCGCGAACATTTTTCAAAAGATCAAATTTTTCTTCTAATAAAACACTAACTACATTGATGGTTATTCTATTATTTCCATATTCTTTCAAAGAAACTAATTTATTAATAAAATCAGGTATTGATTTTACTTGTGATAAATGTAATGACACAATTAGCCTAATTTGATTATCCCGTTCTGAACAATCAATCAGACGACAAAACAGTTCATTTGGTAATGAGAAGTTGGTTCCTATATGAAGATTGTGTTTGTACTTCATTATGCAATGTGCTAAATCAATAAACCGCGGGTGCATAGTTGGTTCGCCACCTATTAACTTAATAGTAGCCTGCTTATGAAGGTAGGGGATCAATTTAATAAAGCTTTCTACCGTTTCATCATTGGCATTTGCTTTTTGAGGTGCAAATTCTCCTATACAATATTCACATTTGTAGTTACATTTTTTTGTTAAATAAAATTCAATACAATCAATATACCCCCCCTCTCCTCCATTTTTGATAAAGTAATGTTTTTCAATAAAATTATTGACAGTGCTTATTATTTTTTTCATAAGCTTCTTTACCCATTTTGGAGTAATTCTCTTTAACACCAGAATCATTTTCATAAGCACCTCTTTACCATAAAAGTATGTTCTTCCTATACCTTTTTTATTTTTATTTAGTTCAATAAAGTGAGTTGTTTTTGAAGTTATATCATAGAACACAATCTTTTCTTCAAAGCAGTCTATAGCGCTAGAGTTTACAAAATTTCCATTTTTATCAAAAACAATAAAATTAAGCCCTCTCTTATTTGGACAGTAATTTATATTGTCTTTTATAACTTCAGCTTTTTTACATTGTTTATTATAATAAAATGTTGAATATATTTTATACCCCCTATAAGATGCCCTCAATTCTTTATGATCATCAGCAATGTTTTCATACGCTAATTCACCGCAATTAATAATAGCAACATATCCACGCCACATTTTCCCATTCAAACTTTTCGCAGAAAGGTTTGTTTTCACTCCTAATTTGAACAACAAATCAGCATACTCTTGTGGGAGTTTTCTTCCTATGTTATCTTTAGAAACAATAAAAATTAAATAATCTTTTATGTTCTTAACCAGAAAGCAAATATATTCTTCAAAAGAAATAAATTTTACAACCATTGTTACCTCTCATTTCAAAATGATAGTCATCTCTGCAATAATTTTTATGGTAAAAAAAACCAAATATTATAGTAAATTATTATATTATTAATATTTTTTCCTTCTATATTAATTAAAATTTGAGGATCAGTATGTGTAAATACTATTCCATCATTTTCTGTTTTAAAACCATTTAAAATTTGATAATCAAGAGGAATATTGTTTTCATATATAATATTTAATTTTTCTATATAACATCCAATTCCTTCAACAGGATCAAACCTGATTGCTTTTGTACTTTGAGGAACATTTACAATAATATATGAATATTTCGTTCCCCGAATATGGTTAAAATGTACTTTTTCTCCTTCATTAAAACCTCTTCCGGTATCAAAGAAGAATGTAGAAAACAATTTTCTTGGATTTATATTTTTTTCTAATGTTATTATATATTTATTAAGATTATTTATTGTCGTATTCGCCTGTCCAAGCGCTTCTCCTGAAATTTTACGTTCTAAAGCAGATCTCCAGGAAGGCATATTCCGTAAATTTTTTTCTAATTGAACGGTAAGTATTTTTATGAAATTATTATCAATATTTTTATAATTTGTATAACGTAGTTGTAATTTATCATTACAAAATGATGTATCAAATATACTTTCTTTGAAATCATATTCCTTATCGGCAGTAAATGAAAAATCTATATATGTTGAATACTTCTCCAGCATATCCTGTGAAATAATCCCGTATTTTTTAATATCTTCATAAAAAGTTTTCCAATGTAATGATTGACTATAAAGTACACTTCCGTCATGATAAGGACATGTTAAGCGAACAGTCCAGCCTAAAATCGTTTTCAACATGAAATGATATACGCTGCGAAACGGATAATGGTTATAACAAAGCTCATTTAAGTCAATAGTAACTTGTGATTCTTCAGGATAAAAAAACGAATGACATCCTGTTTCCGGAAATGCTTTTTTTTCTTTAATAAGAAACCGGCTTATTATTGCTTTTGAAAAGGGAGGTTCTGTATATTTACCGGTAAAGTTTGGAAAAAACACCGTATTGTCATCATTTTTTATAGGACATATATAATTATGCCAGGGTATATGATATTCTACTTTTTCATCCAACGATTCCAAAATCGGACGCGGAGTACCGCCGTTTGTATTTACAAGAAATTCATCTGCGTCAATTGGTAATATTATATCCGCATTATATTTATCAACAGCTAAAGTAATCTGTTGATATCGCGCATTTATACTTCCTAACCCATGATCTATGCTTTCATCATCAGTAATATAAACCGGCAAGCCTTCTTCAACAAGATGATTCAATATCTCTATTGTATTATCTGAACTCATATCATCTGTAACAATAATACCGTCACAGAAACAGCAGTAATATCGGCAAAGAGACTCGATAATATCGGCTTCATTTTGAACTTGAACTACCGCAATAATTTTTTTCATGTTTACTCCTTGTTACTGTACCATTATCTGCCAAGTTACGCCAAATTTGTCTTTTACGCATCCGTGCATTTGGCTAAATGGTTTTGGAGATAACTCAACTAAAACACTTCCGCCTTCAAGCAGTTTATTGAATAATTCAGTTACTCTTCCTGGGCTTGGACAAGTTACTGTAACAGTTACTGTTGTTCCTTCTTTAATCTCATTTGCGGAATCGGCAAAAAAAACCAAGAAACCATCCAGTTCCATTTTTGCGCTGAAAATCCAGTCCTTCATTCCCTCTGAAACACCCGGTATACTGCCGTATGTCAGAACTTCCTTGTTTTTTGGTTTGAAAACAGTTTCATAAAATGCTATCGCCTCACTGCATTTACCGTTAAAGTTAAAAGTCGGTACAATCATAATTATTCTCCTTAAATAAATTATTTATTCTTTTTAAACTATTGTCCACTCTGCAATATCTTTTTTACTATTCTGCCACTGATGCCCAAATGTGCGCGCCAATACATCACAATAACGGCAAAAAGGTATTGGTTTTGAAAGGTGTTCCAGGACTTCCTTCATACTATTAACATTATGGATATCTATGGAATCTGCATCACACTCAATTAATTTCTTATTAAATACTTTGTTAAAATGTTTAGCATGAGGAATAATAGTACAAGTATAAAGCCGGCCATGATATAATTCGCGGCAATTATTTGCATGAAAGCACTGCGTAAAATTTATCGTTGTATCTCTTGTCCCGGTTAAATCAAAAGGTATATGATAACTCGTTTTAAGTACAGTTTCAGTAGTCGAATAATACTCCAATAAAACTTGTTCAGATTTCGCTTTATCTTTGATTATATCCCACTTGATTTCAAGAGGATATTTTGTCGCAACTATAATAATATTATTCTCATGACAGTTTTTCCAAAAAATACCTTTCATTTTATTCAATAATATACCATTTGTCGTAATCTCTATCCTGCTTTCCGGAAAATATTCGCGCGCAATCCTGGTAAATTCCATAATATCCGGATGCAAAAGAGGTTCGCCGCCCATAAGTTTAATTGTACCAACCTCTTTACACTCGGATAATTCTGCAAGGCGCTTTATATCTTTTTCAAATTCTTCAACATCAAGAAAATTCTTTTCAGCAAGAGGGGCATAATGATCACAGCCCCAACAGTTTAAATTGCAGTGTTCGACAAGAGATATAACGACCGTTGTTAATGATGCCTTTGGAGTGATTCGAATTAATGCGTTAAATTGTTTATTACCCTGATCATTTACACTTTTTTGAATCAATTTTATGGATGATTGTTCGTTATTTTTTACCGACTGTACCTGCTCGTTCACGGACTGCACTGAACCCCTTACCGACCTCACGGAATCGTCTGTTGACCTTACCGCGTTCCTTACCGACTGTACCGACTCGTTCACGGTCTGCACTGAACCCCTTACCGACCTCACGGAATCGTCTGTTGACCTTACCGCGTTCCTTACCGACTGTACCGACTCGTTCACATTGTTTACTTTTTCATTCGCATTAATTACGTTTTCGCCGACTTTGTTAACATTATCGTTTACCCTGTCCACGTTTTCATTTACTTTTGCCACGTTTTCATTCGCATTGGTCACGTTTTCACCGACTTTGTTAATATTATCGTTTACCCTGTCCACGTTTTCATTTACTTTTACCACGTTTTCATTCGCGTCGGCCACGTTTTCACCGACTTTCTTAATATTGTCGTTTACTCTGTCCACGCTTTCATTTACTTTAGTCACATTTTCGTTTACATCAGCTACGTTTTCACCTACTTTGTTAATATTATCGTTTACCCTGTCCACGTTTTCATTTACTTTAGTCACATTTTCGTTTACATCAGCTACGTTTTCACCTGCTTTTTTAATATTATCGTTTACTCTGTCTACGTTTTCATTTACTTTAGTCACATTTTCGTTCGTTAAGATCATGTTGTTGTTAGTCCTGATTATATTCTCGTTTGCTAATGTTACATTATTATTCGTGCTGATCATATAATCGTATAATTTTTTCATATCCTCATTGATCTTGTTTACATTCTGGAATATTTGATTAAGGTTTACAAAATTGTTAAATAATTCTTTACCAAGTAATATACGTATGATTTTTCGCCTTATCTTTCCAAAAACATGACGTATATTAATTTTCTTCATTATTTTTCCTCATCTTCGAATTTAACAAATAACATCCATTCCATCCATTATTCTTTTGAATAATAAATAATCATTTCTCCCATTGCTGTTTAGAAAATAAGCCTCTGGCTTATTTGCAAGACCTAATTCTTGAAACCAACCTGTACGTAAAGCTTCTCCAAGCAATTTCTGTGTAAACCCTTTTAAACTACGGTAATGCCACAAACTAAAATGTAATGAGTAATTAATGAAATCTTTTTCCAGCTCGTTATAAATACCGTTTTCTCGCAAGGTATCTCGTAAAGACAACAATGCTTTGTAGAAGTTATCCCATGATTTCTCCCGTGTTTTAGATAGAGAACCTTTTGTATCGCGCCGCTGGTGAATTAGAATTTTGGGAACTACAACAATACGTTTTGCCAGTACAATAGCGGAAAAAACAAATAATAAATCATTTGAGGTTCTTTGTTCCTGAAACCGTAAATTATATTTTTTAACAAATTCACGCCTAAAAAGTTTGTCCCATGCCCAACCGACAAAAACACAAAAAACATTTGTTGTCAGTTGTCTGTAGCTAAACGGCGCGTATGGCGGCAAATGCTCCATTCGTAAAGTCCAACTCTGATAAGAAAAACAATTTTTCTCTTCCTCGTAAAAATCACATTGATACGCGGAAAAATCAGCATTATGGACAACCGCAGCATTATACGCGTTTTCCAGCATATCCGGTTCAAAAAAATCATCCGCGTCAAGAAACGAAAGAAATTCACCTTGAGCGGCATCCAAACCCGTATTGCGCGCCTTACCTGCGCCGCCATTTTCCTGACTGATGACACGAACCCTGAAATCACGCGCCGCATACTCCCCTAAAATTACAAGTGAATTGTCAGAGGAACCGTCATTAACGGCAATAATTTCAATTTCTTTCAACGTCTGGATCAATAATGAATCCATGCATTGTCTTAAGTATTTCTCCACATTATAAACAGCAAGAATTACTGAAACTTTTATTTTTTCCATATTAAATTTGCTCAAGCTCCCTGTTTCTGAGAAAATATTTGAAAATAACCGTCCGGAGCATTCATAATGAACTGTATTTTTTGCCAATCTAAAACACCAAACAGTTCCGGAGAAATCTCACCTAAATCCATTGCACGGATAAACTCTTTAGATATGCGCATAATAAAATCCCGTTTTTTTTCCAATGTTATCAAATTAAAAGTAAAATTATAATTCCAAAATTTAAGAAGCCAATAATAACCTTTAAACTTATGCCAAATATCCTCATCTTTCATAAGAATGTCACGTATAAAATCGTATTCCCGGCTCATAGCCCAAATTTTGGTTGTATCTTTAACAGATGAATTCGGATTATCGCGCCGGCAATAATAATAAGGCTGATTAACAAGCATTGCGCGTTTTGCATTAATTTGAACCTGCCAATAAAAACCGTTATCCTGAAAAGAAGCGCCGGGCGTTTCATGATGACGAATATTATTCTTACGGAGAAATGATAATCTGTAAATCCCCGCCCAAGTATTAACTCTTGCCCGAGCGTACTTAACATCATCTGAAGTATTGAATATCTTATTATACAATCCTGTCCCTCTGTCAATTGCCATGTATTTGAGTTCCATGTTATTACCTTTATCTCCGGTAAAATAAAAATAGTCCCCGCGTATTGTGTCAAGATCATTTTGAACGGCAGCCGTATATAAATCCTCAAACATGGTCAGAGCTATAAAGTCATCCGTTTCCAATATTCCAAGGTATTCACCTGTAGCGGCATCAATACCTACATTCATAGTGTGTCCATACCCGCTGTTTGGTTTGTCAATAATAATAATACGTTCATCTTTAGCTGCATATTCCTTAACAATAATTAATGAATCATCTTTGGATCCGTCATTAACACAAATAATTTCAATATCTTTTAATGTTTGACACGTAACAGAATCCAATGCATCACACAAATATTTTGATGAATTATAAATAGGTAAAACTACGGATACTTTTGGCAAAATGTTCTCTTTAAATTAATATAAAAAAATAAAAGGCCACAATAGTTTGATCTTTAAGAACTGATAAAAATATAGATTGTATTCATTTCAGTATTGCTCAAAAACCTTATCCATAAATCCGTGCTCACCAATTAGCTTGGCCATATAATTCGTCATTATTATACTTTTTCTCAAACAATGACATATCTATCTTGTTAATCAGATAGTCTATTGTCCATTCAAAGGTATCCGAAGCAGTTGTTCTTTCAGGTTAACGGCTATAAACTGTCCCTGGGTATTATCCGTTCGTTTGAATCTTGCCATAGTACGGCTATTTTACCATATTTTAACGTTTTTTGTCATTTTTTTTTATTTTGTTAGGCGTAATATTTATAAATTAGACAGCATCGTTATATGCCGTTTTTCTTTTTATTTCAATTCAAAATATATTCCGCTTTTCCTCATGTATAAATAATTACTACAATTAAAACAAGGTATATTTTTTTAGTTTTTGGAGAATCTATCTTACCTTGTATTAATTTTTTTGCATATATATAATTTTTTGAATTTAATGCTTTTTTAAAACCCACTCTAAAAACGTTTATCCCAAAATCACTTCGAGTACAGCAACATCCTAATAATCTCCCGTCCCAATTTATCTGAGGCTCGTCCCATAATGAATGACAGAGTTTATATATGAATGAATTCCTTTCATCGTTTTTAACATATTCCTCCCTACTTAGATATTTTATTCCTGTTTCTTTTCTTAACATATCAGTATTTTTTGGTATATATCCTTTTACCCATGTTAATTTAAAATCAATTTTCATTTTTAATTCTTCTGCCATTTTTTTAGCCATAATAACATCATTTTCATTATGTTCCATTAATATAAACTGCCATATTAATTTTGGAAATTCTGAATGATATTTTAGTTTGTAATTGTTTAGTTTCCTTATATTACTAATGACGGTATCAAAATTACCATTAATCCTGTATTGGGAATAAATCTCCTGAGATGCTCCATCTATTGAGACGCGAATTGCTCTAAACCGATATTTAACTAGTGCTTCCAGAACTTCGTCTGTAACAGAATTAAAATTAACACCATTCATTGCATTTAAAGCTATGTTATTTACAGAGGCATATTCTATTATTTTTAATAAATCAGGATTCAGGAATATTTCACCATAATTCGATAATTCGATTTTTCTTATAAATTTATTTTTTTGAATAAACTTTTTAAAATCAGAAAATTTTAGATATCCTCTTCCCAAACTAGGACAATTAGAGTTTTGAAAAGAACAGGCTTTGCATCTAAGCTGGCATATTGTACATGCTTCTAAACGAACTTTAATTGGCAATATATCATTTCTTCTAAAGTAAAAAAATAATTTTTTGATTTTCTCATACAAGGAATGAGGTAATACTCGTTTAACAATATTCTTAAGAAACACCATCATCAAAGAACTTCCTCATTTTACCTATGTAAGGCACTCGGTTAGGCTTTTGCCGCCTAATAAACGGTGCGGCTTTTTGAAATTATATGCGACCCTCACCAATGGCCAATTCGGTATTCACTTTTTCTATACCACACAGCATAAATTGCCGGAATCCCATCACGCTTTTTATAATCCCGAATATCGGCTCTATCGCCTCTATTATAAAATAGACTAAATGATCCTCCGGCAGCCAATCCCTCATGTCCGCTGGAAACAGCATCGGCGTTTCCCGGTCTATGTTTACAAATCTTTCGCTCATGTTTTTATTTTATCGTTTCTTTATCTATTGTCGTTTTGTAACAACCCATTCTCCTGAATTGTTTTTATATATAAAATCCGTATCAGTAAAATTATCATGATATTCAGGTGTTACTATTGTATCAAAATTCGCAATAGTTCCAAAGGCCACAATAGTTTGATCTTTAAGAGCTGATAAGAATGTAGTACCTGGATATCCTCCGACATATACACCGTCATATAAATACATAATTGTTTCCGCAGGTATTGTCGCACGAAGGTCACGTATTCCTTTTCTTTGAAAATAAGCTCCTTTTTCTCCTAATGAAGGTGTTGCTGGGTGTCCTTTATAAAATAGATTGTATTCATCTCCGTATAGCTCAAGAACTTTATCCATAAACCCGTCATCTCCAATTAATTTGGCACCAAAATTAGCATTATTAATCCAAGCATCCTCATCAGTAGTACGAGTACCAAGAATCATTAATGTTTTTTTATTATTACCCCTATCAAAAATAGATTCAAGACACTCTGAAGCTTCCTCGCCCCATCTCAATTTTAAAAGGTACTCTAAATCAGGTATTTTCCCTTTTGAACGTACTTTTTGAATCTTAGTAGCAATATTCTCCTGAACAATTTTGCCATCGTCAATCAAAGTTTGAATTTCATCAGCAAGAATAGGTATTCTTGTTTTTAAATTCGGTATGCTGTCAATATACCATGTAATATTATCAAAAGCCTTAAGCGCTGCAAGAATATAACCTTGGTTTAATTCTCTTCCTTTAAAAGTGGAACTCGCTCCCCAATTCTCTCCCGCTCTTGCCTTTTGAAATGTCTGTATAATAAATTCAACATCTTCATCAAATTTTTGTCTTGCATTGCTTATGTTATATCTTTGTTGTGGTTTATCATATGAACCATTACCATCCATATAACAAGTAACAGTAAACTGATTATCCGGTATCTTATTATTGAGCATAAAATAAATAATAAGAGATAGATCAAGGTCGCAGATGTATATGTTAAATTTTTTGTCATTATCACCCATATACAATGCTTCAATAAATTCTACAGCTTTATCAATCTCATCCCAAAAAAGACTATTTAATGTCTTACTTGTACCAGGTATTGTTGCAGTATGTACAGGAAGCGCATCGTAGGCAAAAGTACTTTTTCGGTCAAGATTAACATACACAGGATTATGATTGATATCAAATAAATCCAATGCAAAATTTAAAACCGGAAAAGTTGCACGAAGAAAAGCAATATTAACCGTCTTTTCTAGGG
>Ga0268262_10005681_pt1 | contig 12277 bp, 17 predicted proteins | sample TergutNc150P3_FD_190354 | JGI IMG/M metagenome (GOLD analysis project Ga0268262, IMG submission 190354) | Nasutitermes corniger P3 segment gut microbial community from laboratory colony in Florida, USA - Nc150 P3 (SPAdes) (version 2) | ecosystem: Host-associated > Arthropoda: Insects >... | reverse complement strand
AACCACTTGACATTTTTTGTTGTTTTCTGTAATTTACAATTATCAAGTATCATTGGGCCGTTAGCTCAGTCGGTAGAGCATCGCCCTTTTAAGGCGGTGGTCGGAGGTTCGAATCCTGCACGGCTCACTCGTAACTGCTTATCCGGTAAAGACTTACGGATAAGCAGTTAGTTGTTTTTTTAGAAGTGCTTGGCATCGTGCATTTATCGTGTACGAATAATTTTCTCATTCAGGAGAAAGCTATGCCAAGAACCCAAGATCCGTTCGTAGTATCAAAACGAAATGATTCCGAAACATATTCCCTTACGCTTAACCCCGCTTCCGGTCTGCCGCCGCGGATATGCCGCGAATGGCAGCGTAAGAGCTTCTCAAACTTCCCGCCTGAGCTGCTTCCCTATTCCATGCCGAAATCAAAACCCGACGCAAGAACGAGCGCGGTCGCGCTGATTGCGTTCCTCAAGAACGAAACCGAACCAAAGCCGATCAAGAAGTGCAATATCTCTGTCGGTGACTGGATGAAGAAGTTCACCTCAGTCACCGAAAGCCCGAAGGCAGCGCGGCTCATGTCAAAAAACCGCCCTTATTCAGACAGTTCAGTTGACCGGCTCAAGGGGCTGTACGAAGTCCACATGGTCGGCGATCCGTTTATGGCGATGCAGATGTCCGAGGTTGAGTCCCAGGACGCGCTTGCGTTCCTTGGCCGGATGGGGCTGCGGGAGCTGAAAGGGCGATATAAGAACAGGAAGTGTAAGACAAAAATGGTCGGAACCGAGACGTACATCAAGCTGATAAAGTTTGTCAGAATGGCGTTTAAGGAGTACGGCCGGGACCGCCCGTATTGGCAAAATCCGTTCCGCGATATAGAACCGCCGTCAGATATTGAATATCAAGAAAGGGATACGCTGTCTGAAAAAGAAGTGATAAGCCTGTTCAGGCCCGGCGTTCTGCTGGACAAAATGGAAGTGGCTGTCTGCGCTGCGATGTTTTGGGCAGGGCTGCGCCGCGGGGAGATATTCGCATTGCGCCCGGAGGATCTGGATTGGGGTACGCCGCGGATACTTGTCCGGCAGGCGTGGCAAAACTACTCATATAAACGGCGGAAACTGGCAACTACGAAGAGCAAAAGGGAGAGGGTCGCGCCGTTTGATGACGTGCTGATGGATGCCATAAAAGCCCTGTGGCTGGAGAATGGGGAGCATGAGTTTGTTTTTTCTTTCGCTGATGGCAGCACCCCGGGGCCGTCGTGGATAAAGGGACGGCTCAGGAAGTGGATCTCCCGGGCCGGGATTAACCTTGGCGGTAGAAACATTGTTCCGCACAGCAGCCGTAATTCTTTGGCGCAGACGCTGGAAGACCATGACGTATCGCTCCGGCATATACAGGAATTGTTGGGACATCTGAGCCTTAAAACGACGAAGCGCCATTATTTGCAAAGCACGGCGAAGAAAATCCGCGAGATCAACAGGTCGATTAAGGAAGCGATGACAGAAGGCCAGAATCAAGAAGACGAAAATATATTGCAGATACAAGCCGGATAAGAAAAAAAGGCGCCAGGCGTTTCTACGGCGTTTTTGGAACTTATATACCTTTTTTGTCGGAAAACCCCGCTAAAAAGGTTAGGCGAAGCACTGAACGAAAGCCTCGCATAAAGGGCGCTATGAGGCGCCGCGGACATTTTTGGAACATTTTATCAAAAAACACTGTTTTGAGGGCGCTTAAAAGCATAGGTGAAGCCTTGTACGAAAGCCTCTTTAGGAGGGCGCCAGCTAATTTTCAGAAGGTTTTGATACTTATTATCATATAAGAAAATTTGACCCCGCCACGAAGCTTAGGCGCAATCTTGTTATACGAAAAAAATAATGAAAAAATATTGAAAAAAACTATTGACATCTCCGCCCGGTAAGTTACGTTATCGTCAAAGGGTAAAACCTAAAACTTATTTTGAAGGAGATGTAAAATGAACAATCTGAATTCAATTCTGATTGAAGGCAACCTGGTGAGGGATCCCGCATACAGGACAACGCCGAAAGGAACGCCTGTGTGCAATTTTACCATTGCGTCGAACCGGTACTTCCGGCGTGGGGAGCAAGGGTACGAAAGGGAGGTCGGCTTCTTTAACGTGGAAACCTGGGCGAAGCTCGCGGAAACTTGCAACAGGATCGGAACGAAAGGCAGGGGCGTAAGGTGCGTCGGCAGACTCAGGGAGGACCGGTGGACAGGCGAAGACGGCAAGAACCATTCCCGCGTCGTAGTCGTAGCCGAACACGTCGAATTCCGGCCTGACTTTAGCAAGGCAGCGAAGGAATCGGCGCAAGAGAACACGGAGGCGTACACCGAAACCGATGACGCGGATCCGCCGAAAGAATACGCCGATGACGATCCAACCGAGCTGGTGGAGGTTACGCAGGAAGAAGCAATGGCAGTTCACTAAAATTAAAAAACGATAAAGGCCGGCGAAAAACCGGCCTTTTTATGCCCTATGACGAACAGAAATCAAGCGACTTCAACCAAAATCAACCAAAGTTAACCAAATACAACCAAAAAAATTCTTCCCTTGAACCATTCAACCCTAATAGTAAGTAGTAAGTAGTAATATTCTAAATATAATAAGTAATGGTAATAAGGCTTAAAATCCTGTTATGTGAATAACCTGTGGAAAAAACCACCACCACAATTTTTGTTTGAAAATTTAATTTGCAAACATTAAGTTCAGCTTGAACAGATCGAGCCAGCCTTCCATTTTGATAGACAGATTGTCGCCTTCCTTAATGTGCTTTGTTAAAAGTTCTTGTTCGCTCTGCAGATACAGGGAGAAGTCGTCTGCGCTTTTGGTCCTGCGGGTTGCTTCACAGGCATAGAGAAACATCATCAGCCGTTGGTCGTTTTCGTTTAGCGGATCCTGGCCTTCTACCGGAAGCCCAAGCGCGTACCGCCTTATGTTTTGAAAAGTGGTTTGATTGAGCTGCCCGATTGCGTCTACTGGTTTAACCGCGTACAATATCCCACGGCATAAATCTTTGTACTCGGTTCCGGCAAATACGGAAACTGCTGCAATGAAAAAAACAGAAAGGAAAAATAATCTTGATTTTGTCATGTTACACCCCCATTAATTCTTTTTCGTAAGAGAGAGCTGTACAACGGCAGCCGTCTTCTTCTCCTGGGTGCAAAAGCACGGCGCCTTTAGGTCTCGGCTTCCATGTTTTGCCGCCATTGGTAGAGTATACCGTAGAATCCGCCCATTTGCATAGCTTCCCGTCCATGAGCGCGTGAGATGGCCGGACCTTTTCATCGCCGCACGTTGACCATTCGTACAGCTTCAATCCGAGATCTTCCATTCGTTTTCTGTTTTCTGCCGCCTGTTCTTTCGTTCCCATATATTCCCCTAGTCAAGCCAGATTATGCGTTCTCCGCGTTGGATAAAATGTCGCCCTTTTTTGAACGTTCTATCTTGCCGTTGATGTTGTCTATTATATCTTCCTTGTCCCTGGAATCAAGAAGGCGAAAATTGGTGAGTAGATTTTCTTCCTCTGCCGATATAGCCATATTGTTTTTGCCAAAAACTACGAAATCGAGCGAAGAATGGTAAAAATTAACCACGGTAGCAAGGTTGTCTACGGTTGGGTATGAGCGTTTCCAGTCGCTAATTGTACCGCTGCTTATCCCTGTGGCAACAGCAGCTTGATTTAACGCAATATTCGTCCTTTTTGCCTCAGATTTAAGCCTGGTCCATATTTGCAATGGCGAAATGTCCATATATGAATTATCGGCATTTTTTCGGTTTTCCGAAAAAAAATTAATTTTTTTACTTGACATACTCGGATAAACGAGGTATTGTAAGGTATATATTCGGTTTACCGAGTATTCCTGGAGTGCCAGCCGGGGAAAAATAGCTAAGCTTTTGGATGCTCTGCTCTGGCACGCAGGGCGCTAAATCCGAGAGTTTAGCTATTTTTTTTACCCCCGATGCAGTCGGGGAAATTGGAAGGAGAACGGGGCTGTATGGGCGAAATTACAGGAAAGGATCTTGGCCTGAGAGCGGTCAGGGGCCGGTTACTACTCCCAAGTGAAGTAGCTCAGTTTCTCAGGAAAAGCGAGCGGACTGTACAGGATCAGATACAGAGAAACATTTTTCCGATCCGCCTGTACCCTGTAGGGCCCAAGAACCGCTTGATTGATTCGGAAGATCTGAACGATTACCTGGAGAAAATACGCAAGGAAGCAGGAGCAACTAAATCGCCGGCAAAGGCGGTTAGAAATAAATCAAAGAAGGAGGTAGAAGCGTAATGAAAATAATTCCTTTTCCGGTGGACGCCGTGAATTGCCGCCAAGCACTTCGAGCGGCGCCCATTCCGGGGAAGGTCTTTGATGTACGCGAAAAGGTTATGGGAATGAGAAAATGGTTTTTTGGCTTTTTGCTCCGCGCCCCAGTAGCCATCAAGGATCTTGGAGAGCGCATTGGTTTGGATTGTGTTGTCGGTATCGGCAAGTCGCTGCATGAAGTCGCAAAGCAGCACATCAGGATCGGATGGGTTAGCTGATGGCGACGCGGGCTTATTTTTTTACTGTGCATGGTATTCCAAAACCACAGCCGCGGCCGCGCATGACAAAATCCGGGCACGTTTATACACCGGACAGCGCGAAAGCCTGGAAGGAATTAATCATTGCAGAGTGTTTGCGCTGGAAGAATTGCAAAAAAACAGTAATTGATAAGCCGGTTAAGTTGTCTGTCGTTTTTCTTTTTCCTTTTCCGAAACGAGTAAAAAATCCAGATGAGTATGTTCCCCATGCCGGGAAGCCTGATACGGATAATTTACTGAAAGCGGTAATGGACGCGTTAACGACGGCAAATATATGGACCGATGACGCGCTTGTGTATAGTTCCCTTGCTGAAAAATGGTATTACACCGGAGAAAGCGGCGTAAGGATAAAGGTGGATGTTATTAATGATCATCGTATGTAACGTGGCAATAGCTGTCGGCCTGATTGGTTTGATCGGCTTATGGATTTTCAATAACCGGCGTCGGTGGAAATTTTTTGAAGAGAAAAACAGGAGGTGAGGATACGAGGCGGCCCGGTGGGGGTAGGTTTGGTTTCCTCACCTCCTTTTCCAGCCTACGGCGGCTAAACCGCCCCGCTTCGACTTGGTACTGTAGAGCAGTTGGTAGCTTGCCGGTCTCATAAACCGGAGGTCGGTGGTTCAAGTCCACCCAGTGCCCGATGGATTTTAGATTGAAAAAACCTTTAATTCTCATTGAAGAAAATAATGGAATTATTTTTGTAAATTCTATTGACAACCTCGGTCGGTACTATACGATTACGGCAAAGATTTCACATAACGGAGTATTTTATGAATGAACGAATAATAAACAGCCTCCCCGAAAGGCAAGGCAAAGGAGGTGGCTTTGAACGTTTTATCAGATCGAGTTCAAAGGAATACCGCCAGTCTTAAATCCACTATTCATACGAAAGTAGAAAATCTCGATATGACAAGTCACGGATCAGGCAAGCAATTAGCCTGTAAGGATATTTTATCAGGAGGAAACAATGTCTGACGAAGAAAGAGACGATTCCGCAGAAGAAGCCGCCCCAGCCGATAAACAGCCGGCCGAAATGAACGGTTTCACTATTCTGCAGATTTTGGCGTGGACAAATGCCGAAATCGCCAGGTGCCGGGAAAAACTCGAAGTAGAACCTTCCGGCAGAGTGGTTGCCTATTTGCAGGGAAAAATCCCGGGCTGCAAGTTCGCAATAAAAACTATCAGGGATGTTTTCGGCCTTACCAATGAGCAGTTTGACGCCATTGAGCAGCCGGCGGACTTCCAGAACCTGAGCATGGAGCAGATACTCGGTGCTGAGATCGACATGGGGCAGCTCAAGGAAATGGAAGCATGGGGCGCTTTTTTAAGCGCCATTCAAACCCGGACCGAAGAGTTGAAAGACTTTCTGCTCAAACGCGCGAAGAAGTCCCGCGAGCTTGACGAGTACCAGGGCGAATATCAGGGCATGATGTACTTTGAAAAGGTCTTCGGAGCCATTACCGATCAGGTTCACTTCTGGAAAAACTCATTGTTCAAAAAAGAGAAAAAAGACGGTGAAATGCGCGACGCAAACGACCCGCTGGCCCTTCCTCCCCCGGATGACGAGATGACGCCGGCGCTTCCTCCGCCTGACGATGAGTGTCCGCCGGACGAAGACTACGACGACGAAGACGAGCGGGAGCCGGATGAACCCCTTAATGACGGGGATGCAGTAAACGACGGCAACGACCCGAATGTTGAGGTTGACAATTCTGACAATGCGTAAAAGCATAGGGCGCCTAGCGCCCTTTTTAATCTAATGGTAAGGAGAATTTTATGGGTGAAGCAGTACCGATGGAGCTGGTAATCGCGGAAATGGAAGTAAGCGAAATCAGCGAAAAGGATCTGGAAGCTACTTTTCAGCGTGTTGTGGTAGCGCACAAGGACGCTGTTAGGTCTATCCAGCAGAGCATGAAGGACGCGGACGATATTTACAAAAAATACCGCGATCCGAATTACATTCCGCTTGAGGATGTTGCGAAAAAGGACCGGGCCGAGCTTAACAAGGCGGAGAAAAATATCGCGGAGCAGTACGCGACGCTGAAAGATGCGTATGAGCGGCCATTGCAGAATCTCGAAACGAATATCAGACAGATCCGCGCTGCCATTAAAGAAGGTTCCGCGAATGTTGACAAGGCGGTGAAAGTTTATGAGGAGAAGCAGAAGACAGCAAAGCTCAAAGAAATCCGGGAGTATTTTAACAGCAAAAAATTTGAGCTGGTTCTGCTTGAAAACATTTTCGACCCGAAGTGGCTCAACAAAACCAAGTCCATGAAAGAAATCCGGGAAGAGCTGGACGCCAAGATAGCAGTAATTTACCGGGACATTGAAACCCTTGAGAAGATCCAGGAACACGGAGTCGCGGCGAAAGCGTTTTACCTTAAAGAACTTGACATGGGCGCTGCGCTTCGCCAGGTGGAGATACTCAAGGAGAACGCGGCGCGGATCGCCCGGGAACAAGCCAGCAGGGAAGAGCGGAAAGCCCAGGAACAATGCGTTCAGAACGCGGCAACCGAACGTCAGGAAAAGGTCAATACCGTTAAAGAGGAAAAATCGCAGGATCTTATAGACAAGGCGCTTGATCTTCCCGAAGGAACAACCGCTGCTCAGGCAAAGTCGGAAATTGTCGAGTTCACAATGACGTTCCGCGGAACCAAAGAACAGTTGCTCAAGCTCCGCGAGTATATGACAAATAACGGTATCCCGTACCAGAAGGGGCTTGTGCTTGATAATCCCGATGACGCGCGGATAGTTGCCAAGAGCAAAAACGTAGCCGGGAAAATCTACTCGTTCATATACGTTCCGAATGTGGCGTAAGGAGAAAGGCGTGGATACATCTACCATGAAATATCCGTTCGGCCGCTGCGCTTCTTGCGGTGAAGAATTTAATTCAGAGCTGAGAAACGAATACAACATTACCCATTGCCCGTGGTGCGGTGCCGAAATTGATGATTTTATGTCTGAAAAAAATATAAAGCGCAATGCAGAACACGGAGGCGAAATCTACTGCGAAGAGTGCGGTGTCCGTATTTATGAACGGTCAGAAGACGGCAAAGGCGGAAATTGGATTGAAGATGACAAGAATAACAAATGCCCCGGTGTTTGTTCCGGTCCCTGCGAGCGCGAGCTGTGCGGGAATTGTGCTGATTGGGACGTAAACGGCGAATGTGAACAATGCCGTACTTCTCCCTGTGGTCAATGCCCGAATCATGGCGCGATAGAAGCCTGTTGTAAGAAGTGCGAGCATTTGCCGGAACGGAAAAAGTGGGCTGATTATGAAGAGCCGGACAATCCCGGCAAAGGAGAAAGAAATGGAGACTAGTGTTGTAACTGCTTCGAATTCTTTTATACGCGAAGAAATCACCGAAGCGAAAATTTTGGAGTATCTTGATTCGGCTGGCATAACCAATTCATTGTTGGCGAATGAAAAAAAGATGTTTATTAACATCGCCCGCGAATTTGGATTAAACCCTTTTAAGCGTGAAATCCATATCACCGCTTACGGAGAAGGCAAGTACAGGAAATGCTCGATAATAACCGGTTACGAAGTTTATATAAAACGAGCTGAACGGACCGGAAAACTCGACGGCTGGAAGGTGTGGACGGAAGGTGAAGGAAGAACCTTAAAGGCTGTAGTGGAAATTTACCGCAGGGATCAGAAATACCCATTTTCACATGAGGTCTATTATTCAGAATGTGTCCAATACAACAAAGAAGGCCACCCCAATGCTATATGGGCGAAACAGCCAAGATTTATGACAAAAAAGGTTGCCATAGGCCAGGCTTTTCGTTTGTGTTTCCCTGACGATTTGGGCGGTATGCCTTATGAAGAAGTCGAGATACATGAGGACGGCGATATACCGAAAGATGAACCGCGCAATGTAACAAACGAAACCGGTAGTTCGTCAAGTTTGTCGTCTCCATTGCCACCATTACCGCCGCCGCCAACACCGCCAAACGCATTGCGCCAGCAGTGCATTGATTTGATGAATGAATTGAAAAACATAATGCTTGCAACCGCTGAGGACAATTCAAGGATTTTTACAGATGATGAATATAATGCCGTAAAAACAGCATTAGAAGACATCTCGAAGAAATTTTCCGATGATGGTGACCGGATAGTTCTTATTAACGATTTGCTTAACATATATACCGACCACCTTCAAACACGCTTCGAACTGATTAATACCAAACAACCCGGTACGGAAGAATCGTCGATACCAGAACAAGAAAAACCAGCAGCTCCGGCGGCGACAGCATCTCCAAAAACAAAACCCGCCAGCGGTGAGCGCAGCCTCAGTGATGAATTACGCGAAATGATGCGGAAAAAGCATGGGGCGAAACAAAAGCAAGCAGAACCGGCGGCCGCGGCGACGCAGGAAACTACGACGGCTATACCAGCCGCTGATGGCTTTACTGACGATATTCCCGGTGATGAGCAGATGCCGGCGATGTATGGAGAACCAGAGACAGAGCTGGTCGGGGCCGATGCCCATGACGATCTGAACATCTTTTAAGGAGTGACCGATGGCAGATGTTAACCGTGTAGTTATAATTGGCCGGCTTACCCGGGACGCGGAACTGAAAAGCCTCGCAAGCGCACAGACAGTAGCCAAATTTTCCATCGCAGTAAACCGCAAGAAGCGCCAGGGCGATGAATGGGTCGATGAACCTAACTTTTTCGACATCGTTCTTTGGGGCCGCATGGCGGAGTCGCTTCACCAGTACCTGGTGAAAGGAAAAGCAGTTGCCGTTGATGGCGAGCTTCGCCAAGATCGCTGGACACAGGATGGGCAGAACCGTTCGAAGGTTGAAATTATTGCTAATAACATTCAGCTTTTGGGCGGCGGAAGCCAGCAGTCGGAGTATTCCTCGGGACGTTCTTCTGCTCCGGGGAAAAATAACACAGTTCATACAGCAAATACATCCGTCTCTGATGACGGTTTTGCTGATGATATTCCATTTTAGGAGGCACATTATGTTGCAAGGAAAGTCTTTAGTACAGTTGGCGGCGGAAATCGAACGCCAGAAGGTTGCGAAAAAGGATTTTATCGCAAGTACCAGCCAGATGAACATGGTCATCACCGAACCGGATGAAAACGGGAAGCGGTTTCCCCGGCTTGGGATTGCCGACATGGATCCGCTGGCCATTAACGAGATCGCGCACAATCAGATCGGGGCGAAACTTGAAATCCCTTCCAAGTATTACGACCGGCTGCTCAACGAAGAACCTGAGCTGTTGGCGGAAAACGTGAACACTTGGCTTCACAAGAAGCCGTCGCAGCGGATGATTCGGACGCTTGACGGAACCGCCCGGGCGTATCTCTCCGACAGATACCGCCGTATCGACAACGCCGAAGTAGCCGAAGCCGTGCTGCCTATCATCAGCGGGATGAAGGACGCGACGGTTGAGAGCTGCGAGATCACCGAGTCCAGGATGTACCTGAAAGTGCTGAACCCGCGGATCCAGACCGAAATTACCCAGGGCGATGTTGTGCAGAGCGGTATCCTCATAACCAACAGCGAAGTCGGTATGGGAAGTGTATCCGTTATGCCGCTTGTTTACCGTCTCGTTTGCAAGAACGGCATGATAGCGGCGGACAGCGGTATGCGGAAGTTCCATACCGGGCGGATCAACGAAGCCGACGGAAACATGGAGATCTTCCGGTCCGTAACCATCGAAGCCGACGACAAAGCCTTCATAATGAAATTGCAGGACATCGTTCACGCCACGGCTGAGATTATCCAGTTCGAGCGCATTGTAAGCGCAATGAAATTGGGAACCGAAACAAAAATCACCAGCCCCGACGTTCCGAAGGTTGTACAGTTGGCATCAAAGAATTACGGCCTTACCGAGTACGAGGGCAAGGGCGTTCTCGACCACCTGATCCGCGGCGGTGATTTGTCCCTCTACGGGCTTGCCAATTCCGTCACCCATACGGCCCAGGACGTTAAGAACTACGACAGGTCAACGGAGCTGGAAATGGTCGGCTGGCAGATGTTGAATATGCCGCGGACCGAATGGCACCGCCTCAACACCGCTGCCTAATCGGGGGTTTTATGAATTGTTACAAGTGCGGAGAAGAAATTAAAGAGCCAGCCGGCCATATTTGCCAGCAATGCCTTGACGAAGAGAAAGCGGTTGAAGCGTATTCTGATCAAAAAGAAAAGGAAGCCATTCAGAAAAGCAAAATGAGTGGAAAAACAGCGTTATCGCCGAAGGAAGCTATCATGGCCCTGTTGGACGATACTGTTTTACAGCAGTTCTACGACGGCGAATTGCTTGAAGTCAAGTACGACGATTCGGTGAATAATTTTTTCCACAGAAAAAAGGACGCAAGGCATTGGCTTCTCCGTCCGTCAGAATGTGATTTTACCGGACTGTACATCAGGTACGAGAAAAAAACCAGGCCTATGGACCCCTTCGAGATCCTTGCCTGGGTAAACAGCCCTGACAGCCTTGGTTGGATGGTCGGCATCAAGGAAGAAGACGAGGAATTCTGGCAAGCGTGGGATATTCCACAACGGTTCAGATATGACGGAAAAGAGCGTAGCCATGTCAGTAATTATTCATACCGTCGCGCCAAATTGTTGCCGGACAGAAGCGGCATAGACGAATCCACGATTCAGGGCTTCGTTACGGAGGTTGAATGAAATCTCAGAAACCTACCAGCAGAAGCGATATGTACGAATGGATTGATCGCAGATGGAATCCGGTAAAAGGTGAATGTGGGTTTGGCTGCGAATACTGTTATACAAAACGATGGGGTAAGCAGAGGCCGATACATCTTGACGAACAAGAGCTGAGAGTTGATCTCGGAAGCGATAACTTCATTTTCGTTTGCTCTGGTTGTGATTTGTTTCACCCTGCCATTTCTGATTTTTGGATAGCTCAGATATGTGTACACGCGCGGGATTTTCCGTATAACAGGTATTTGTTTCATACCAAAAACCCCGCGCGGATATTGGAGCTTACCGACAGAGGGTTCTCTTGGCCTCCAGGAACAGTTTTTTGCGTTACCGCTGAATCTGACATTAAGTATCCGCAAATGGGGAGCGCCCCCGATCCGGCGTTCAGATTAATGGACTTATCCAAAATCAAAAACAGCAGGATGGTCACTATTGAGCCGGTGATGACAATGCAGTTCATTCCCTATTTTAGCGAGCTGATCCTGAAATGCGAGCCTGAACAGGTGAACATCGGCGCCGATAGTGGCAGGAACAAACTGACAGAACCGACCAGGGAAGAATTGGAAGAGCTGATAGAGCAGCTTGCCCCGCATACCAAAGTCAAATTGAAAAAGAATCTGCGGCGACTGTTGCCGGAACACAGGCTATACGGAGGGGAAAATGGGTAAAAGACGGACAATCAGCTTTACGGTTGATGATTTTGAATACGAGGAAATTAAGACTTACGCACAGGCAAAAGGGCATGGAGGGCAGACGCCGGCATCGACTTTCGCCCATTACGCGGTATTTCAGCAAATGAAGAAATACCCGCTTAGCGAGGGCGAGAAGGTGAAATACGGCAAGAATTACCAAGAAGGCGCCGCCGATGCGTAGGCTGTACAGCCTAGAGCTTCTAGGGGCTATCCAAACGTTTGGACGGAAGTGAATTTATGAAGTGGTTTAAGCGTTTCCAGATGAGCGAAACAACCTTCAATCAGATAGACTCCTTGCCCGAGGAAATGCAGCTCAAG
>Ga0268262_10005680_pt1 | contig 12277 bp, 8 predicted proteins | sample TergutNc150P3_FD_190354 | JGI IMG/M metagenome (GOLD analysis project Ga0268262, IMG submission 190354) | Nasutitermes corniger P3 segment gut microbial community from laboratory colony in Florida, USA - Nc150 P3 (SPAdes) (version 2) | ecosystem: Host-associated > Arthropoda: Insects > Digestive... | reverse complement strand
TTGGCGACAATATGATTTCAGGCGGTAATAGCGCGATTGTTACGTCTTTGTCGGATTTGGGTTGCAGGACAGTACGGTTAGCGTCGAGAACTTTGGAGGTGGTCCACGGTTTGAATAGTAAATATCCAACCACAGTATCACTCCAGGTCTCTTCCCAAGTTTCTTTATTAAGAAAACGCGCCAAATAATATATTTTCAGTGAGTTATCTGTTAATTCAAACGTTTGAGCTCCCACCAACCCCCAATAAAATCTTATATCACTTGGCACATCGTACGGGATCGCAAGCACTCCAGGGGTACCAAAAGTGATTGTTGATTTTGTATAATCAACTCTAAATAATGCGGGATCTCCATAAACTATTGTGGTTGATAATTGTGCGAAATAAGCTGCTTCCCCAGGATCATCATTAAACCTAAGCGTAAACCAGTCTTCTGTACTAATCCACGGAAATTCCTCAATAGGACGTGGACATTGCTCGCACTTCCAAGCCATGTAATCGGGTTCTTTAAATTCACCCGTTCCCACATCAACAAATCCCACTAACTTCCATTTTGTATCTGCTAATGATAACGGCTTTTCCTCACCCACCGCTATGAGCGCCAATACCGCAACAATAAACGTCAATTGTGTGAAAATTCTTTTCGTCATAATGATATTCCTTTCAAAAAAGTTATTAAGGCCGGTTATGTTTAATCCCAAATAAAAAATAATACAGATATTTATGGCTAAGGTATAACATTTATATTAAGCGCCGCACCGGCATCCAAAGAAAAAGCGCCGCTTATGGTTACCGAATTACAGGCTCTTACGGAAAGCCTTTTGCCGGACGCGACAGAAGTATTTGATATAATTATATTACCGCCGTTTACAGATTGATTGAGTGTGTCTTGCGTTATATTTTTTGAAAAGGTATCAGTTCTACCGTATGGTACCATTTTGATCCACAACGATCTGACCCGCCGCCCCAAAAACCAACCCTCCCGCCAAAACCGCCGCCACAAGCATTTTTACAACAGTCTTCATACAACACCTCACTTTTTAATAGGGTTAATGTTTTGCAATCTTCCATGATATGAAAGATGCTTTACGTAATCATATCATATAATTTAACACATATTTTGTAATTTGTCAACAACTTTTTTCACTTTTTTCAATTTTCTTTTTTGTCAATTTGACAGACGATAAGCTACTGCCAATTATCTGTTTTGCCGTTTTGACAACAAGGTTGTTGCGCTACTATGGGATCCTAATTTTTTGTTTTTATCATTTTGAAAAGCGGTAACGTATGCCAATTCCTATTTTAAGGAATTAATTACTTAATTCTGTACCCAGCCGCCGGACATCCGTCCGCGGGATTCGGGGGGATTACGGAATCAAGTATATAAATCCCATATTTATCACTCACCCCATAAGGATCCTCTCGACCAGCCTATAAACCGTAGTGCCGCCCGGATTGCGCGGCCAGTCTCCACAGGGTGGATTGTCGCGCCGCTTGGCGCGGTTGATAGCGTCGTCAATGCGTTCACGCGTGAACGTGCCGGAATTGACCTTTTTGTCGTAATTCGGGATGTGCCGTTTCAGTCGGTTGTCACAATCCTCCGATGTTCTGACGCCGTCGCCGTCCTTTTATAATATAATATTTTTTTACTAAAAAAGCAACTTTTAAAGAGATTTTTTCACGGTAAACCTTGCTACCCCCTCGCCTCGACGCTCAGCGCGTGGTGGTGGAACGCCTCCGCTCTCGCGAATGTCGGTACGATCTCCATGGCGGACTTTAATCCTTTCAGCGATACTTTGGCTATAGATATGCGTTTTTGGAAGCTCTCCACGCCGAGGGGCGAGGCGAAGCGCGCCGTGCCGCCGGTCGGCAGGACGTGGTTTGTGCCTATGAAGTAGTCGCCCAGCGCGGTCGGCGTGTCCGACCCGATGAAGATAGCGGCGGCGTTGGCCACGTGCCAGGCGTCGTCGTTGGCTTCGGCGGTCATCAGCTGCAGGTGTTCGGGGGCTATTGTGTCGCAGAGTTCCAGGCTCTCGGCGCGCGACGTTGTGACGAAGATCGTTATCGCGTGTGCCGGCAGTTTCATGAAGACCGCTTTCGACGGCGACGCGTTGATCTCTTTAGTGACGGCGGCGGCGATCCTATTCGCCACGACCTTGCTCTCCACTATGCAGACGGCGATCTCGTCGCCGGTGCCGTGTTCCGCTTGGGCCAAGAGGTCGAGCGCCACGAGCCGCGGGTCGGCGTTCTTGTCGGCGACGATCACCACTTCGCTCGGGCCGGCCACGCAGTCGATGTCGACCTTGCCGTAGACGAGGCGCTTAGCCGCGGCGACGTAGGCGTTGCCGGGGCCTACGATCTTGTCCACCGGCGCTATGGTCTCCGTGCCGTATGCGAGCGCGGCGATGGCTTGGGCGCCGCCTGCCTGATAGACCTCGTCTATGCCGAGGAGGTTGAGCGCGTACGCGACGCCGGTGTCGAGGCCGTCGCGCAGCGGCGGGGTGACCGCCGCGATCTCTTTGACGCCGGCGGACTGAGCCGGGACGACGTTCATGAGAACGCTCGACGGGTATACCGTGCGTCCGCCGGGGATGTAGAGGCCGACGCGGTTCAAAGCCCTCACCGCCTGCCGCACCTCGCCGTCCGGCGTGTTGATCTTGAACATCTGCAAGCCCTGGCAGCTGTGGTACTGGCGCAGACGCCGCGCGGTCTCGCGGATGGCGTTCTTGAGTTCCGCCGGGGCGAGCCTTGCGCGCACCGCTATTTCTGCGGGCGGGATGCGCAGCTTGTTTAGCCGTACCCCGTCGAAGCGCTTCGTGTACTTGGACAGGGCTTCGTCGCCGTTTTCGCGGACGTCGCTGATGATGGCGGCGGCGGCCTTGGCGACGGCGTCGTCGCGGCACTCCCTCGCGTCGAGAATCTTCTTGAGCAGGCTCTTCCCCTCGCGCGAGTTTAGATCGGCGGTAGGGATCGAGCGTGACCGCGCGGATACGGCGCCGCGTCTTCTTGTTGTTGCAGGCATACAGACCTCGCATGGTTGCTATTTGTTTATAAAATGACCGTCTAATAATATAGTTTATGGGCGGGGGGATGTCAAAATATATTAAAATCGAATATCCCGGCGCGCGGGGGGTGCGGATTAGGAAGAGTAGTCGTAACGCGCAATGACCTTGCAGTCGCCGGATTCTTTAAATAGGTCGTTTGTAAGCCGGGAAAGACCCGGAGACGGCGGTCTCTTAAACCCGAAACGTGCCGGTTTATCCGCCGGAACCCGCCGCCCCGAAATCCGTATAAATCCCCCAAGACGTCTCTTCCCCCGGCACAATGGCGCGCTGCATAAACGGTTCGAACGAAAACGTGCGCGCGTTGCCCCAGATGGCGCAGCGGACCACGTCGTAGTCCGTTTTCAGGTCGATTGAACCGACGACCGGGTGCGGGACGGTGAAGCGCAGTTTCGTAAGCGGGACGCACAGTACATGGAACAATCCCTTTACCCACGGATAGTCCGGCTTCATACAGATCGTCCCGTCGCGCATCTCGTAACCGGCGTTGTCGGGTGTTGATGCCTGCGGAGTGATTTTCCCGCAGGCCATATCGCTGTTGATGGGAAAGAACGGGTGCGCGAACCAGCGCAGGTCGACGCTCTCTTTGCCGGTATTGGCGACGGTGTTTATAGACGTGACGCGGCTGCCGTCGAGCCGGATCTCCCTGCGCAACGCTATTGACCGGTCGCCGAAGCGTTGCGAGGTGGTCATTATCGCCCAATCGCCGCCTTTGTCGACGTACCAAATGCAGAATTGCGTGACGTGCGGGTTGTTGCGCGGATGGAAGGGCACGATGCCGCTTGATTTTTCGACGAGGCCTACGCCTATAACGCAGACCTGGCCGCCGATGCCGCCGTCTTCGCCGCCTAGCGGCGTCTCGAACATGTCAGGTATTCCTTGACCGTCGAATACCGGGGGATTTTCCGAGGGGTAATGCGGGCCGGAGAGCAGCGGGCGCTTGTCGCGGTCGTATGCCTGCCAAATGTAGCCGCCGGCGCAGTAGCGTGAACCTAGTTTGTCTTGGTCTTTGCCGTCGCGGGGGTCGAGGAGGTCGATAGAGATGATGTCGGTTTGTAGGCGGATCATTTTTGTTGTTATGGTTGGATAAATATTGTAATTTCCTAGATTGGCTTTCGCCGAGATAACCACGTTGCTTCGCTTCGCTCGCAATGACAGTCATTGGCTTCGCCTCGATAAACACGGTGCGAGGAGCGAAGCGACGAAGCAATCCAGTAGGTATCATCAATACATTATCACAATTTATACACGTCGATATAAACCTCTCCCGTAATTCCTGACGGTCTTCCGCCCAGGCGCAGCACGTTGTCTACGGTGTTCACTACCTCTACTTCCAACCGATTTCTCTGGGCGTTGCAGAACTTTGTTACGTCTACCTCCATCGGCGGCCAGTGGAGCATTCCTACCTCCGCCTCGTTTATCCTTATGTAAACCGTTCCGGAGGTCTTTGAGAAGCGCAGCAACAGCCTGTCGTAGTCGTTGGGCACCTCGAAAGTTTGAGCGTAGTAGCCGCGGCCGGAAAGGTACGGGTATCCGTGCTTTGTCCACGAGTTGTGTTCGGCCAGCAGCGCCGCCTTGTCTATCGCAAGGCCGTGGCTGCCCTTTGCAACGGAGAAATTGCCGGCGATTATCGGCGGGTAGACGAGCGTTTGCGGGTCTATGGCGGTGCCTGTCGTGCGGATGGAGATGCGGTTCAGTCCTTTTATTATCTTCTTGGATATGTTGAAGCACCGCGCTTGTTCGCCGAAGATACTTGCAAGGTGCGCCCCTGGGCCGCTCTTGACGCCGGTTTCCGGTTCGTTGTCTATGCGCAGATTGTTGACGGTCACCTCCACGCCGTGGAACGGCGCTCTTGTGAGGCTCATTCCGTTCATCATCAGGACGGTCTCCGGCGGTATGTTCCGCACCTCGAAGGTCGCTTCGTAGAAGTGGGAGATCTGCCCGCTCTCGCGGCTCAGGCCGACCCTGACCGCCCAGCTTGACAGCGGCAGGACGCTGGGGCTGCGCGGTTCGAAGTCCCATTGTTCCTTGAAGATGATCCGATACGTCCGTTGCGGGAGCATGAATAGGTTTGGCTGTTCGGGTGAGGGTGTTTGCGCCGCGTGCTTTATTGAGCTTGCGACTATAAACATTGTTTGCAGCGGAGAGAAAGAGAGGCGCAGCCTCGCGGTGTTCTTCTCCACCTCGAAAGGCTCTATTTCGATTATCCTTCCGCCGGCGCAATCGATTACCGCGAAGTGTTTATCGGCTTGCATCTCGACTATCACGGTTTGGTCGGCGTCGCTTAGCGTGTTGTGGAATAGGTAGAGCCTGCCGCCCTCGCCGTGGTAGACCTGCACGCCGATGTCGGCGCTCTCGCCGCTTTCGCGCAGGATTAACGCCTCCGGCTTCACGCAGCATAACGCGCGGTCAAGGTCGGCGACGGGGATGACGTGCACATTCTCACGCCTGGGCGAAACCAATTTTTGAATGCGCGAAACCACGTTTGGTGTGGCGCCGTCTTCGTATGTGCCTTTTGGAGCCTCGTCGATAAACACAATCGTGGTGCCTTTGGTGGCCAATTTTTCTAAGAATACCAAGAGGCTCCTTGTGACGAGCGAGGCGTAGGGGATAACCAGCGCCTGATAGTTGCCCTTGCGGATGCGGTCGGCGGTGGCGAACTCGCCGCTCTGACGCACCATGCAGCTCAAAAGCAGGTCTTCGTTGAGGATGTCAAAGCCTTTGCCGAAACAGCAGAGAGCGTTGATCGCGTTTCGGAAGCGCGACAGCCCGAGCGCCGCCGCTGCGCCGTCGCCAGGCGTATAGTCGCCCATGAGCGCGTCGCCGGGGTGGAGAACCGCTATCTCGCACGACGTGTGCAGACCGCTCGCGATCTCTTGTGCCCTCGCCGCGTAGTCGCACAGAAGCTTTACGTGCTCCCAGTCCGGCGAGTACCACGAGGGGTTGTACGGGGTTTTGTAGGTATTGCGCTGATCGGCGTTGAAGAACAGCCCGTCCACGACAATACGCGAGGGGCCTGAGAGGAGGCTGACGTCGATCTCGCGTTTGAGGTCGGAGAGCGTGGAACCTATGCCGGCGCGGTTGCGCCCTATGACGGTTACGGTGTCGCGGCGGTGCTGGTTGGTGTTGACGTCGGCGGCGGCCCGCAGCAGGGCGAAGTTGTCTGCCGACCCGTCCAGGTTTTGCAGCCCGAGCGTGGCGATGCCCGGCTCCGGCGGGACGAAGCCGTCGCACAGCGGGCTTTCGGGGCGGTACATCCCGGTTTCCGGCCACAGCACCCACTGCGAGAGCCGGTATTTCTTCGCCCACGCCTCAAGAACTATCGGGAGCCTCTCGGCCATCAGGCCGTAGATGAAGCGGTGGACCTGTATCCGGACCCTCTCCGAGCCGGGAATATCCATGAACATCATGGGCAGCATGGGCAGCAAGTCGCGTTTGTACCTAGACTTGTACTTGACGGCCACGTCGTCGTCCCAGAGGATGGCGTTGCTACCCGGGCGCAGGGCGGGCACCTCGGTTATTATACCCTCAAAGGTGGCGGGGATAAACTTGCCGATGCCGCTCTTAAGCGCTTCAAGCGAGTCTTGTATATATGAGTCTATGACCTTAGGGTTGAGCAGGTTGGGTACGGCGCAACCGGATAGCCCGCGGACCGGCTCCTTCTTGTAGAGCAGAAGGCACCAGTCGGCGCCGGGCGCCTTCCAGCGGAAGCTGGCCTTTCCGAAGGGCACGGAGACCTGCCTGACGTCGCCGAGTTGCGGGACCTTGCCCGCCCGCTTCATGGTCTGCGCCATGTACTCGCACTCCGGGTTGATCACGATGTCGAACTCGAGTTCGCCCGGCGCCGCGCAAACCTCCCCCTCGAAGACCAAATACTCCGCCCGCATCTTGCGGCTGACGTTCGTTATCCCGTCGAGCGTGCCGGGCCAAGAGAGCGAAAAATCGTCGGCAAAGCGCACGCCGATCTTGTTCTTCTGGGCGATCTCAAGCACGAGCACGAAGTTGTCCACAAACTCATGCGACATGTAGGACGGTAGCATATCGCGCCCGGGCCTCACGGCGACCCCGCCGAATCCCTTGGATATAATGGCGCCCAGCTGCTTTTCAATCTCCGGCTTGGTAATGTGCCCGTTCCAAATCCAAATGGCCCAAGGTAACGAGGCGGCCCCGGTAGGCTTGGCAAGAGCGTTCTTCAGGTTCTTCAATACGCACTCCTCACTGGTACTGCGGTATACGGTTAGTTGAAAAAAGGCGCGAAAAGCACCGGCATACTGTAGTAAATTTAATATCGGCGGACGAAAAGGTCAATATATTTTTAATTGACCGATAACGGCGGTTTAGGCTAATATTGGGCTAATACGTTGATTTTTCAGAAGATACGTCAAAAAAAAAAGTATATCGGCAAATACCCCGCAGCAACGGTGTTTTGTACATATATGCGGAAAACTTTCGGCAAACCCCGCTTCCCCGCAAAAAAACGACAAAAAAGCACCACGGCGCCCCCGCCGGAAATTATTTTTCAAATAGACAATGTTGAGAAACCGCCTATATTATAGAACAATAAACCATAAAAGAAAGGAGAGCTGTATGGCCGAACTCAAGGGTACCAAGACGGAGAAGAACTTGATGGAGGCGTTCGCCGGCGAGAGCCAGGCGCGCAACAAGTACACCTATTTCGCCGGAAAGGCGAAGAAGGAGGGCTTCGAGCAGATCGCCGCCATCTTCCAGGAGACCGCCGACAACGAGAAGGAGCACGCCAAGATCTGGTTCAAGCTGCTCTGCGGCGGCGATGTCCCCTCCACGGCGGATAACCTGAAGGCCGCGGCGGGCGGGGAGCACGAGGAGTGGACCGCAATGTACAAGCGGATGGCCGAGGAAGCGCGCGGCGAGGGCTTCGACAACATCGCCTTCCTCTTCGAATCGGTCGGGAAGATAGAGAAAGAGCACGAGGAGCGCTACCTGAAGCTCCTCAAAAGCGTGGAGGAGAAGACCGTCTTCGCCAAGAAAGAGAAGAAGGTGTGGGTCTGCCGGAACTGCGGCCACATCCACGACAGCGAGAGCGCCCCGCAGAAGTGCCCGGTGTGTTCGCACCCGCAGTCGTATTTTGAGATTAAATCGGTCAACTATTGATTGGGTGGGTTGGGGGTGGGGCTTCTCACCCCCGACGTTATCGCGGAGATATGTAATATGGCGATGTCAATAATTGCAATAACCAACCCACTGGATACCCATTAACTTTACCGAAGGAGTTGTCTGTCATGCGAACATTTATTGCAGTCACCGTATGCGTATGCATATCGCTGGCAATTTCCGCAGTAATTTTCAAGTACATCCGCAATCGGGATGGCAGTATGTTAAATTTTGTAAGGCGGGTATTTCGCCCCATTTTAGAGGTATTGCTTTGGATTAACTTAGTCGGGTGCGTTATTTCCGGGGGGTGGGCGGGATACAACGGGGGCGGCGTATTGGGGAGTATTCTTGACTTTGTCAGCTCTGTGAATATACCGTACATCGTATGGCAGATCACCGGGGGGGTGATCGGTTTAATTGTCGGGGTTATTATAGGCGTTGCGACTAATATTTTTTTAGGCGGGCTTATCGCGGTGTTCCTTGATATCGGGGACGATGTCACGAACATGAAGGCGGCCAACGCCAGAATTGAGGCGGATATCGCAAACATCAAAACAAGTTCCGCCGGCACGTCCGCGGTCTTCCAGCAGATGGCTAACCGCCAGGCGGCGGCGAACACGGGCGGCAAGGCTTAGGGGTAAACACGTCGGTTTGACCGGCAGTTAACGCTATATCCACAATATATAGGGCCCCTCGACTGCGTTCAGGGGCCGATTTGCTTGATTTCCCACAATAATTTCTAAAACGCTTCCGTTATTTCTTACAATTTATCAAAGTGCTAATTCGAATACAATAATAGGGGATGATCACAGCGCGCGGCTTCCCTGAATCATTCAACGTCGTCTAACCGGAAAGAGAGGCGTACAATGAATATCCGCTCTAAGATTCTATTCTCGACCATGGTTGGGGCGGTCGTTACCGCACAGGCTGTTTTAGCAATAGCCGTGTCCGGTACGAAATCGATCATCGCCATTGCGGCGATTGTGTCGGCGTTTTGCGTGATCGCGGCCGTTGTCGGCCAATGCATCGCGAACTGTGTGGCCAAATCTTTTAATGACGCCGTCACGCGGAACCGCGACGGCGCGTTGCGCCAAGCAACGGTGAACGCGCCGCAGGTGCCGGGCGCAGGCGCCGCCGAAGAGATGTCGCAGCGCCTGGCGGAGATATCCTCATTGATTTTGCGGAACGCCGACAACGCCAATCACGCCAAATCATTGGCGGCGGAAGCGCTCGTCGCCGCAAACGCCGGAGACGCAGCTGTGAAACGCATAGAGAAAGCTGTCAACTGGATTAAGGCATCATCCGATAACAACGCGAAAATCATCAAAGCGGTCAACTACATGGCCCATCGAGCCAGAATCTTAGCCTTAAACGCCGCCGTTAAGACGGCGCATGCCGGCGAGGCCGGCAAGGTATTCGCCGCAACGGCCAATGAAATGCGCAATTTCGCGCTACGCTGCGCTATGGCGGCAAAGAATACCGCCGACATGCTTGAGGAATCGGCGAAAGAGGCGGACGACGGGGTCAAAATAACCGAGGACGCGGCGAGATCTATCGGCAAGATTGTCGATCGCACCGGTGAAGTGGGCAACCTGATAGCCGGAATAGCGGAGGCGTCAAACGAACAGGCTCAAGGCGTCAAGAGGATGAAAGCCGCCGTCGCGTGGATGAACTGGGTCACGCGGCGGGACGCCGCCTATACCGAATGGTCGGTTAGGGCCGGCGAAAGACTAAACGATCAAACCCAGGAGCAAGCGGATACGGCGGACGATTTCATCCCGAACGAGAGCAAAGAGATTTGCGCGGCGGATCAAAGCGGAAGGCGCAACCTGTCGGCGCGGCAACGGTACGCGGCTTTTCCCTACGAAAAACCCTATTCGGCGACAACGCTGGCGTTCTGGACACCGGTGAGGGTGGAAAACGCGGAAGAGATGCCTACCATAGACGATTACGAGAGATGGCGGTAAACGTGAGGCCGTAACGCTTTTGGAATAATAAGGCGTTACGGCTTTTATTTAAAACCAAAATCGCCCTACCCCTCGACCCATTCCCCTATCCGCCTCTTCTTATCGTCTATGGCGATACCCAGTTTTTTAGCGTTTTTATACGGCCCGTCGTATCGGTTGTCGCTTATCTGTTTCAGAGCCTCGGCCGCTTTTACCGCGCAGTCGTCGTTGCGGGCTACCTTTATCTCGATCACCCACGGTATGCCCTTGTGCATAATTTGCAAATCGGAGCGCCCTTTGCTGCCGTGCAGTTCACCGAACGCAAGCACGTTGCAACCGCGCAGGAATGCCAGAATGTTTGAGCGGTAGAGCCATTCTTGTATGGATAAATCCAATCCGGTATGCGCCAACCCTTGTTTTGCGGCGGCGGCGTAGTCGTCGTACGGGATGCTTGCTAAAAGGCTGTCTAGGGTATCGACAAAAAGTTTGCTGTTTCCCTCAAAGAGCGCGCGTTGGAGCGGGGCGCAGATGTCAATATATTGGTCGCCGCCGGATTGCAGCATATTTTTATAGGCCAATTCGGACATGGAGTTGAGCACTTCCGTATTTGGGTAGTCGAGCGAGAAGTCGCCGGAAACCCCTTCCCTGAGCGTAAGGTATCCCGACTGATAGAAAAAACTCTCCGGCGGCGCGGTCTCGATTTCGCCGGGACGAAACGCAAAATCCCGCGATACCTGAATGCCCCTGAATTGCTCCACTGTGAGGCGCCGATCTTTCATGTAGTCGGCTATTATCTGCGGGTTTGCGCTGTTTATCCAATAATTCATGAATTTGTAGCCCTTGAAAAAATTAAGCACAGAGAACGGGCAGTATACGCGCTGTACCCCGTCGAAACAAAAACCGTCGTAGTATTCCCTCATTTTTTCAACCAACTCTCCCGCAGAACACTTCATTTTTTCCGCGCCGGCCTCAAGATATTCGCCGAAACACTCAACAAGCTCCTTTTCCGTGTATCCGAGCAACGAGCCGAAATCCTCATCAAGCGACATATCGTTCAGATTGTTCAACGCCGAGAAGACCCCGGCTTTTGTAAATTTGGAAATCCCCGTCATGAACAAAAACCGGATATACGGTTCGTTCGCCTTAAACTGTATGTAATAATTCCTCATAATATCGCGGACTTCCTGCGCCATCGGAGGCTTGTTGTAGAAGTCTAAAAACGGTTTGTCGTACTCGTCGACGATTACAACGACAGGCTTGTTATGTTTTTTGGAGATATCGATAATTGTATTTGCCAACATTATCTCCGGCACCGTCAATCCGTCAAGGTTTATTCCGAATTCGTCGGCAATCTTTTTTGTCTGCCATATCAGTGTTTCCCTAACGCCGTCGACTCCGGTGTTGGTGGACACCTTGCTCATATCTAAATGGATAACCGGATAGTTCTCCCACGCCCAATCGGTCTTGGAAATCGCCAGCCCCTCAAACAACTCCCGCTTCCCGCTAAACAGCGCGTTGAGCGTCCAGCATAACAAAGACTTGCCGAACCGCCTGGGGCGGGATAGAAAGAACTGTTTTTCGGCGCCGGATACAAATTTGTGGATTATACCTGTCTTATCGATGTATAATGCGTCTTTTTGGCGGATATACTCAAATACCTGCAAACCGGTCGGTAACTGTTTCATTTTCAGGCCTCCTATATCCATAAAATACTATTTTGCGGGGCCGGAAGTCAAGGCCGAAAAAAATTCAAAAAAAACTTGACTCTACCCGCGCACTATATTATTTTGAGAAAGTTGACAATATTCTGTATTCCGCCGTGATAACGGGGTCCGGCGACGCGTCGGGTAGCCGCCGGGCGGTGAAAGGCGGCCGTTTTGGGGCGGTGGCGCGGATAACCGGCGGGGGATGACGGTTAGATGTTTGGTTGTCGGCTTGAATCGGTTTGGATATGAGGTATTGGCGGATTTGAATTGATCAATGGGTCATTAATTAAAATAGGGGTGGTTTGGAATGGCAGAAAAATGGGGTAAGACTATGAAAATAAACAAAATACATACGGTACTCCGCAGACGCCGCGCCACGCCCATAGCGCCTGTTTGGGCAGATATACTCGGCTTTGCCGACGGTTGGCACGTCA
>Ga0268262_10005679_pt1 | contig 12277 bp, 10 predicted proteins | sample TergutNc150P3_FD_190354 | JGI IMG/M metagenome (GOLD analysis project Ga0268262, IMG submission 190354) | Nasutitermes corniger P3 segment gut microbial community from laboratory colony in Florida, USA - Nc150 P3 (SPAdes) (version 2) | ecosystem: Host-associated > Arthropoda: Insects >... | reverse complement strand
TGGCTAATTCGTTAATTTTTTCTTCGTATCCGGGAAACTCAATCGGATTACCCGACTTCATGCCCGAGTCGAACTCGTTAAAACTGCCCGCGTCCGCGGTAATGCTCAGCCTTTGCTGCCAGCCCAACCTGGAATGATTACCGCAAGCGCCGCAGACCCAAAGGTTTTTCTCCGGGTCGGCAATGGGTTTTTGACACTGGGAACATATTAATTCTGACATAAAGGCATTTTAGACAAAACTATGAAATTTGTCAAGCGGGAGTGACGGGGCTGCCGCTTCGCGGCTTTCTGCAGGTTTTCCCTGCGGGAAAACGATTTTATTCGAGGCGGCGCTGTCGCACAGCTAAAGCGGCGCTTGCTTTATTGTTCCGGGATTACTTTTGATTGCGCCTGGGCTGGCTGATTTTTTTTGTGGGGGCTGCCGCTTCGCGGCGCGTTCGTGGGTTTTCCCTGCGGGAAAACGATTTAACTCGAAGCGGCGCTATCGCACAGCTAAAGCTGTGCTTGCTTTATTGTTCCGGGATTACTTTGATTGCGCCTGGGCTGGCTGATTTTTTTTGTGGGGGCTGCCGCTTCGCGGCGCTAGGGGTTAGCCGTCTTCCGGAATCGAACCGGACACCTCATGATTACAAGGCGCATAAGACCGCATGGTTTGTTAAAATGAAGTCTTAATATATTCTAACATACACTTTTATGTGTTATTATGTAAAAATGTATCATATTTTTTTTAGGATGTCAAGAGTAACATGAAAAACTTTTCTCTCTTAACAAGTCCCAATATGGCCTTTTACGCTAAATGTTTTGCACTTGTTTTGCAGTTAATTTAACCGAGTATAACCAGTAACTCCCGTTTATAAACCGTCCTTATCAAACCCTCATAAAGTCGTTAAAGAGCGCACGGTAGGAAACAGGCGGCTCGTAGCAGGTGCGTACTGGCCGCCGTAAACGCCGCTTGGTCCGTTAAGGGAATTTATGCTTTTTCTTTGACATTTATTGATTTTGTTTCCTAGACATCTTTTTCAAATAAGGCGGCGTCATATTCTCCAATAGTTACCACGCCTGCCCGCATAAAACCGAGACTCTCGTACAAACTCCAGAGGGGACAGAAAACACTATTTTCTTCTATGCTGTAATATACCATAATAGTCAGAATTTGTCAATATTCATCAATATTTATCAGTGTTTTTCCGTATTTGTTCCCTTAAATAAAAATAGGCATTTGAGGAAATGTTCATTAACTACCCTCTTTAGTAGAAAAGCAATATTACTACAATTTGGCGGTTGTACTTTACTTTAAGAAATAATTTATATATATTTATTATAAGCAGGGAGAAAATATGCCGGTTAAAACACCCGTGAAAAAAACGATAAAAAACTCTAAAAAACCTGTAAAAAAGCCAATTAAAAGGATAACACAGTCTGATATAGAGGCAAATTTTACCCGAATGCAGAAATCCCAGGACGAGGCATGGAAAGCCATACGGGAAACCCAAAAAAATATAGGCGGGCTTAACAACACATTAGGCTCTCTTGTTGAACGTGTAATGACTCCTGATCTACCCCTAAAGTTCAAGCCTCTCGGTTTTACGTTTGACAAGATAACAACTGTAAAATGGTCTACTGATGGTAATATATATGCCGAAATAGATGGCCTACTTGAAAATGGCACACAGGCAATGGCGGTGGAAGTAAAAACCACCCTCGAAATAGAAGACATCAACGATCATCTGAAACGAATGGAAAAGATACGGAAGTACGCCAATGAACACGGCGATAAAAGAGAATTTCTAGGAGCAATAGCCGCAATGATAGTCAATCCCAAGCCAAAAAAGTACGCCTTAGAAAAAGGGCTTTTTGTCATAGTACCTTCCGGCGAAAATGTCAAAGTTATAAAACCAGAAGCAGAACCACGGATTTGGTAGGAAAAAATAGGCAAAGTCCTTGCAAGCGATCTATACTTGCTTTGTTTACAATTATTTACCTTTACCGTTATACGCAAGTATACATTTAATTCACTTTTATTCCAAATTATCTCCTTCGTGAACTGCTTACAGTAATACTTCCAAATACTGATGCAATATTTTACCAACGTCGAAGTTTTTGGCATATCTGTATAGACGATATAAATCCTTTTCTTTACTCCGAGTATAATTTTTTAACGCTTCAATAACAATCTGTCCATCCAATTTATTTCGGCTACGGATTACATCGCAAAGTGTACGCTCTCCAAATTCCATGTCCTATCGTGAATCTGAGAGTTGATATGTTCCACACAAATATTAAATATATGATGGTGGTTTATTCGAATTATATCGTTCAAGTAATTCATTAATCAAATTTAGTGATTGTTTGAATTCGGAGTGTTCTTTACTTATACTTTCTATTTGTTTTTGTAATACAAAAAAACGAGAACTGAAAATATTACCTTCTTTTTGTTGTTTCAAGTGAACTTCTAGTTGTTTTGCTATATCCTCGTAATTATTAAGTATTTTAGCTTGTAACAATGTCAACAAAAATATTAATTTACCTTCTGTGTCATCATTTTTTTTATCTTTAACGGTAATAATAAATTCTTTAATTTTTAATTTACATGCTTCATCAGCAGCAAAATATATAGCTAATAAAAAATATTGTGCTATATAAGTTAAATCGCGAATGTCTTCATCATTTAGTTCTACTCTTAATAAAAAGTTATCTAATAGTTTTATATTCTTAAACTCAAATTTTAAGAAATATATATGTCCAAATAGATTTGAAAGTTTATTTTGTGTTATTGCATCGTGTTCATAAATGTTAACTTGCCCATGTATATATTTAATAAGTAGTGTTTCTATTATTGACATAATATCTTCAGCAGGGAATATTGATTGAAAAAGATTATATTGTAATCCAAAGAAATAATTAATTGCATCAAATAGCCCGAAAGTATTTCTCGCCTTATTTATTAATATTTTTATTTCTTTTATTATATTTGACTTCATGTTGTCCGGTATTTCAACAAATGACAAGATAAATAAGATATTGACTATAAATCGTTCATGCCTGCTGGAAACATTATTCTTATTGGTGAAATCCTTTATGCAATTATGTAATGAAATATCTACTAACCAAGTAATATTTTCTTCAGAAAATTTTAGTTTCTTTGATTTATTTTCTATATTAATAAATCTATTAAAAAATAAATAAAGTTCTTCTTTACTAAAATATTTAATGCATGAGAACAATTCATATTTTTCCAAATTTATTTCTGAAGATTGCATTCTTCTATTAAAAGCAATTTCGACATATGTTTTATTTATTGCTTGAAACTCAAGATAATCCTCTATTAGTATTCCATTTGATATGACATAGTCTATTAGATTCTTGTGTTCAGCAAAATATTTTGTTCCATCAGCAGAATATGCAAAGCCGCCATCTTTTATGGTTTGAGTAAGTTTTTCTATTTTTATCAGATCTTGTCTTACAAAAAATGATTTTTTATAAAGATATGAAAAAGAGCAAAAATTATAAATTTCAGAACATTCATTTTGTTCTTTTTTAGAAAAGTTCCTGTATTCTTTGTCTATATTTATTTCTTTTTCATCTATATATTTATCTTTAAGAATAAAATCACTTTTCAATAAACGCAATAACGCATTATAATTTAAATATGCTATCAATAATAATTTGGTATGATTATTTTTACGTAAATATTTAATAAGTTGTACACATTGTTCAAACGCTTCTTCGTATGATTCAATGGAAAATAAATTATAAATATTTAATAATCTTGAAATAATATCAGTTTCTTTGCAATTTATAAAAGGGAAATCAAAATTAAGAGAGCTTTCATTATTCACATAAGGGGGAGTGTTTTGATTTCCGTCAAAGTTTGTATATTTAGGTTTATCAGAAAGCAAGCTTGTAATCATAACTCCATGAATATCTGCTTTTTGCAATATTGATTTAATTTCCTTAATTTTACTATTTGATAACGCATCTTCAGGCTTATTCAATTCATCAACAAAATCTTGATAGATTTTTAGTTTTTCATGATCTTTATCCCATGTGAAATATTCTGTAGTAAATTCTAATATTGACCTGGAAAATTTATCATGTATTATGATACAATTTGTTAGTCGATGGACAATTTGGTCTGTTAAAATGACAGATTGAGAATCAAACGGTTTTAATTTTGATAACACATATTCTGATGCGTAAAAATAATTGCTTTCAATATCAGTTAATAATTTTTTTAGAAAACTTTGAGTATCTTTGTCGAATCCCTCTACATCAGATAGTGGCAATATTTTTATATCAAATTTATTAAAGTATTTTTCTTCTGAATGATTATATTTACCATTTCTAATTACTATAAAGGCTGGCGGACGATGTTCAGAACGTTTTTGAATCCAGTTTACAATCTGCTTCAAATTTATATCATTGAATGAATAACCTAAAAAAAGAATAGTATGCGTTGACAATATACTTTTTAAAAAATTTTCGATTAAAGGAAAATTATCTGAATAATTAAGGTAATCGTCTTCAGTAAAAACAAACTTATCGTGTTTGAAATCGCCATGCATCTTTATGAGTTTATTTGGATTCTGCTTTTCAACTAAGTCTTTGTCATTCACTATAATATCATAACCATAACTGATAGTATTTTCATTAATTTTATTATCAATTAAACAATCCCAATTTGTTGTGATAATATAATGCGGTTTTAGCGACACAAGCAAATCTTGTAATTCGCCCGGAACATCATTTAAAGGAAATTGTTTTTGCAGGATATTTTTTGTTCTCAATCTTCCATGTTCTAAATCATATAATTGCGCGACCTTTAAGTATTCTATAGTATCCTGTGAATCTAGCTCTTTCTTTAAAACGTCTATCAGCGCTGACCATGGTTTATATAAATTTTCATTGGTTTCAATAGAAAAACCAGCGCCTATAAATACAGCAAGAGTGTCATTATCTTGTGCGTTTCTAAGCGTATTTATATGACCATTGTAAAGTTCAATAGACATTATATTTCCAGGAATTTTATTTTTTTTCATATTTTAGATCAAGAGAAGCATAAACTGTCTCTATCTCACAACCTCCGTTTCAAAGAGATGACTTGAACCCCCACAAGCAGATCAAGAGAGGAAAGAAAACACTATTTACTTCAATAATTGTAATATACCATAATAATCAGAATTTGTCAATTATTATATGTATTCATCACTGTTTTTCCGTATTTGTTCCCTTAAATAAAAATATGTATTTGAGGAAATGTTCATTAACCATCCTCTGTAGTAGAAAAGCAATATTACTACAATTTGGCGGTTGTACTTTACTTTGAGAAATAATTTATATATATTTATTATAAGCAGGGAGAAAATATGCCGGTTAAAACACCCGTGAAAAAAACGATGAAAAACTCTAAAAAACCTGTGAAAAAGCAAATTAAAAGGATAACATAGTCTGATATAGAGGCTAATTTTGCTCGAATGCAGAAATTCCAGGACGAGGCAAGGGAAGCCATACGGGAAACCTAAAAAAAATATCGGCGAACTTAACAACACATTAGGCTCTCTTGTTGAACATATAATGACCCCTGATCTGCCCCTAAAGTTCAAGCCTCTCGGTTTTACGTTTGACAAGATAACAACCGTAAAATGGTCTACTGATGGTAATATATATGCCGAAATAGATGGCCTACTTGAAAATGGCACACAGGCAATGGCGGTGGAAGTAAAAACCACCCTCGAAATAGAAGACATCAACGATCATCTTAAACGTATGGAAAGGATACGGAAGTACGCCGATGAACACGGCGATAAAAGAGAATCTCTAGGAGCAATAGCTGCTATGATAGTCAATCCCAAGCCAAAAAAGTACGCCTTAGAAAAAGGACTTTTTGTCATAGTACCTTCCGGCGAAAATGTCAAAATTATAAAACCAGAAGCGGAACCACGGATTTGGTAGGGAAAAACGGGCAACGTCCTTGTAAGCGATCTATTCTTGCTTGTTTACAATTATTTACCTTTACCGTTATACGCAAGTTTCCATTTAATACACTTCATACAGGTTTTGCATTATAATACCTTCCTTCAATTTTATTCAATGGTTCATAATCAGCTATCATTACTTCAAAACCCATTCCCTTTATTCTTTTGGCAATATTATTAATATAATCAAAATTTGGTAAAAAGTCTCCTAAAGAAAATACTTCTTTCCCAATGTTAGTGACTTTATAACATTCAAGTGCTATTTCCTTTTTCGGATCAATATTTTTTGCAATTATCACTTTATTTCTAAAAACAAATGCTTTCTCAAAACAATTTGATTTAGATGACGAATAATATATCTGAAATCCAAATGCAGTAACGCTATTTATTAGTCCTATATCTTGTATTTCAAGAAGTAGATTTAAACTAATTCCTGCTTGAGACAAAGTAATGTCATTAAATATTACATCAAATACAACAAAAGGAGCGATTTTAGAAATTTTACCAGCTTCCTCTTTTGATAAATTCTTTATAAAATCCAATGTCCTTAGAGAAATATTTCCTTGTGTCCTGATTTCACCAGCAAGAATATTTGCCCATAAATGTTGCAGATCATCTTCACTAATATTCTGAGCATATTCTCTCCAACGTCTTAACCAATCAGAATTAACATCTTCGTCATCAACATTATCATCATTAGCATTTTCTTCTGCATATATTATTGATTTTGTTATATTTATTTCTTGTTGAATATTATCAAGTACTTCTCTTTTTTTATATTCATCAAAGAGATTTTTTAAAGTAATCTCCATATTATTTTGACAATTCTGAGAACCTATTAATTTCATTTCAGATGTAAAGGTCTTCTTGCCATTTTTAATATCTAATATATCTCTTTCAGTTTGAGCTAGCGTTAACAATTCGTTACGTCTAATTTCTATATGTGCATTTCCTTCTCTCTTGATCTGCCAAGGTGATAACAAAGCTCCAAGTCCGTTTTTTGTTAATGTTGTCCACATTTTAATTAAGAATTTTTCTCCAACCATAATACACACTCCAATTATATATTACAGTAAATAGTATCAAAATAATAATCAATGGGTAATTGCATATAAATAAATATAAATGAATCTAACTAATTCGCGGAGTTATTGATTATGTATAGGCTGTGTTTATGATTTATAATTACATTATGAACACATTTTTTGTACCTGAAAATCTGGAGCTGTTATCATAGAGTTTTACCAACCAAAGTTCTCTTCCATTGTATTCTGTTTCCTTGTGGCAATGTCTTTTTATAAGACTGTGTTGTACACTCGAATTCTAAAGAGAAATCTTTCCATTCCTCTTTTCCATCTTCTGTTTGTTTGCTTGACCGACTTCTTTTTACCGACAACTTTGTGTTGTTAGGTTTGGTTGTTGATCTGCTTTGATCAAGCAGGTTACTGGATGTAGAGCCAGCTTATCTTTTCTTTAAAATAATCATACTTAAATAGGCAGACTTATGAGAAAAGATTTGAAAATTTGCGGAATTTCAAAGTTTGAATATGGCTGTTTTGGAACAGGAAGAAAAAAGAATACACAGTATCTCGAATTGAGCAGGTTTCAATTCAATCTTTTAATTATGAGTATAACTAATGAAAAAAGTACGAATTCAAATAAAAAGATATTCAAGGCTTTTTCCCTTCATCAGGCACATATTCAATAACATCCCCCGGCTGGCATTGCAGGGCGGCACAAATGCGTTCTAATACTTTACCATCAACAGGTTGATTTTTTGATAATTTTGCCAATGTCGGAGAGCTAATTTCAGCAATTGTATATAAATCAGTCTTTTTCATTCCCTTTTGGGCAAGTTGAACCCACAAAGGTCTATAGCTTATTCCCATAAAAACACCATTTCTTAGTAATCATATGTATTATCTAAGAAAAAGTAAAGAAAATATGAAATATCTCTAATATTTTTCTTGCCAATATTAGTAAATACTGATATATTATTAGTATCTACGAATATGTATTTAGGAGGCTATTAATGACCTTTGATTCCACGGTGTTTGAGAGACTTTTATTCCCCCTCCACAAACGGGCCTACAGGCATATACAGGAAGCCTTAGTCCCAATAGAAAATAAACACCCCGGCAAACTACAGGAAATTCTCACCAATTTCGAGGGGGCGTCAAAAAGGGATACCCAAATGGAAACTTGGGTAAAAGGTAAAGCCGATAATACCGTTTACCCTTCACTTGATATCTCTATCTTTTTTACGCCTTCAAATTGTCTCAAAATTTCCACGCTTTATAAATCCACAGACTACAAAATCGCGGTTAATTATACAGAAAAACCGCCGTCGGAGTATATAGGGAAGCCATTTAGTAGTTGGGTATTATTTAGGGAACACACTCCACTCTTTCATCGCCCCTCTTGAATACATGCTCGGTTTTAATGAAAATCTTGTCCTTCGTAACGGCTCATACCAACTTTATTCCCATACGATCCTATCCTCGGACAACCAAGCCACAATAAAAAAAGATTTGGAGGCGATTATGGATAAAAACAGATATAACAACATGCCGTCAGTCCAGCAATTTCATAAGGACAACTCTCTTCTGTATTTAGGGATCACCAGACGGACATGGCAGGAGCGGTACCGCCAGCATTGTAATGACATGCACAGAGGCTCTAACCTGCTTTTTCACCGGGCGTTACGCGGCGAATTCTGCCATATCGGGATTCTTGAACATATCGTTGAGCGTGCCGGACTTACTGAAAAACAGGCAATGGAGATTGAAGAGAAAGAAGTTGAAAAACGCTCTCTTCATTCTCTGTACCCCAGAGGATTAAATATGATACCGGGTGGATATGCCGGGCTTAAATACGTCCATCATTTTGCCAACAGAACCGGTTATAAATTGGAAAAGGAACTCTCGGCGGATACTCTTGAAACTGTTCTGGTCGATGTCCAACAGCACAATCTAAAGACGCTTTTCAAGACAACGAATATTAACCGTGTAAATGGCGCGATAGCCAAACTTTGGGCACAAGACATTAATTTCAGAATAATGGCGACGACAGGCCAGAAGAACCGGTTTTCATTCCGCCAGATACAGGCGGCCCGTATATGGGACGCTTCCGGCTGGCATAAAGAAAAAATCCTTGAAAGCCTTCAAAAAATAGATACCAAGAAAATCGGCATGGATCAGCTTGAACGGCTTTTGAAAGGGGAAACATACGCGTCAATACCTGACGTGCTGATATAAGGGGGAATTTGTGTATAACACAAAAAAAATAGAACCGTCTTCCGTTCCTTTTGGAGCGGGGAAAAAAAAGAAAGGAGGAAATTATGGATTATACTAATGACAATCTACCGAGGTTTTCCAGATTCGCGTCACAAGGCGAGATCAGGGAATCTCTGCAAAGGATAGCGTTTGACGACGCAAACCCGAAATACGGCGGCATACCTTTGGATTCAGAAGAGGGTGCGGTCTACGTTGAACAGGATGAAAATCATTCATTAATATTCGGGTCTACAGGCTCAAAAAAAACACGTTTGATCGGAATGCCGGCCATGCAAATGTTCGCAATGGCGGGTGAATCTTTTATCGCGACAGATCCCAAAGCGGAACTGTACCGAAAAACATACAAAACGCTTAAAGACCGCGATTACAGGATTTTTGTCCTTAACTTGCGGGACCCAATGCAAAGTAACGCTTGGAATCCGTTACACATCCCTTATCTGCAATTTAAGAACGGCGAAAAAGACAAATCTACAGAATTTGTTATAGATACTGCCGGCTATATAGCAAAAGGCGGGATGTCAAGGGAACCTTACTGGGAAAACAGCGCGGCGGACATGCTTGCCGGGTTGATTTTGCTCTTATTCGAGTATGCGAAAGAAAACGAGATTCATTTTAGGAGTTTGCGAACCTTGAGGCAACAAGCGTTTAAAAATTGCGAACATGATGTCACATATATACAGGAAAATTTCCTTAAATATCTTGATAAAACGTCGTTCCTTTGTTCCCTTTTATCGGGAACCGCTGAATTAAACGAACACTCCCGCAGTTGTATTATCTCGGAATTTGATCAGGCTATGCGCCCGTTTTTTTGTCAGGATAACCTTATTGACATACTTTCAGGCAATGAGATTGAAATGAATGAGATTGGAATAACAAAAACAGCCGTATTTCTGATAATCCCCGACGAAAACACTTTGTATAACGCGTTGATCAGCGTATTTGTTAAACAGTGTTATTCGGAACTGCTAAACTAAGCTAAAAAACACCCGAAAAACAGACGTCCATTAAACTATAAAGTCATGAAGCGCTTCCTTGGTAATTTGGCAAAGGAGTTTTTCTTTAAAATAAGGCCGGTAATGCCGGTCCACGGCTTGTTGCATATTTGTGGCGTGTTCTATATGCGGCTCGCGCCCCATAGTCTCAAGCTCCCGGAAATAATTCGACGTTTTAAAATCCCAAAATTGGAACAGGTAATCGCAGAAGAGGGTTTTCCGGTCAACACCGGCACTTGGCGTTTTGCCGGGGATTCCGTCCGCCCACCATTCCATAGCGAGAGATTCCGCCTGTTTTATGTCGGTGGTGCCCGTGGACTTATAGGCTAAGTTCCGTCTGGAAACTGGGTCGTGTACAACGTAATAGTAGATTCCGGTGGGTTTCCGCGCTACGAGATAGAATTTTTTTTGGCGAGACACGTTTTTCTCTTGGTACGGCACATTTCCCCACTCCAACACATGTTGTTGCCTTGCACTTGTTTTGCAGATAAGTGTTTGTTAAGAGAAAATGCCGTAAAATGGCATTTATTTATTATTTCATATTAAGCTAAATCCTTATCCCATAAGGATTTAAAAACCAGCCGTCTTCCGGAATCGAACCGGACACCTCATGATTACAAGTCAAGTGCTCTACCAGATGAGCTAAGACGGCGTATAACCAAATAATTTTGGTGATTATAGATGTATAAAATAAGCCTTAAAAAGTGTCAATAGGGTGGGATGCTGACTGTTCGTATTCTGCGAGAGAAGGGACTTGCCCTACAACCTTCAGCCTCCTGCTTCAGGTTTCCGGGCCGCCTACGCCCCTTGCCGCCTTTTCCTTCGGCGGGGGCTCCGGTTCAAGTCCCATTCCGCTAATAAAATAAATTTATAAACAACTAATACTATTTTTCTGTATTTAAACTTTATTTACTGCGAGAGAAGGGACTTGAACCCTTAAGCCTTGCGGCACCAGATCCTAAGTCTGGCGTGTCTGCCAAATTTCACCACTCTCGCCTATTTCGCAATCTTATTACATTAGCGAAAAATGTTACATACCTCGCTATGACCGCGGCGCGGAACGGCGGGATAAAACCCGCCTCATTTGTTCATCTTATTAAGCTGTCCGGCGCCGGAACGTTTGGATTTTTTCATCTACACCCCTGAACGGGGTGCTGGAGGGTGTTCCCACTCTCGCTATGCGGCTATTTTATTACATTAGCCAAATATGGTACATACCTGTTATGACAAGGGAATTCGATATATTGACCAGAATGCGACATTTTGATAACCTTTTGTCAGGGACCGCTAGCTCAGCTGGTAGAGCAGCAGACTCTTAATCTGCGGGTCGGAAGTTCGATCCTTCCGCGGTTCATAGCGCTAAATTAGCAAAAAAAGGGGAGTATTGTGGCTGTTACAAAAGAAATAACGCGTCTGGAAAAATCTAACGTAAAATTGAGCATCACTGTCCCAAAAGACGATATCCGTAATCAGTATCAGGCTATGCTCAAGGATTATACCAAAGACCTTCAGCTTCCGGGGTTCAGAAAAGGTAAAGTGCCGAAGGAAGTCCTTGAGCGAAAATACGCGGACGCCCTAAAACAGGAAGCGTTGGGGCGCGTTATTGAAACCGCCTTGCAGGATTACTTTAAACAGGAAGGGCTGCCGCGAAATGAAAGACCTCTGCCCTACTCTACCCCTGAATTGCAGGACGAGCCGAAACTTGATTTTGATAACGACCTTCAATTTTCCGTAGTTTACGACGTACTGCCGGAAGTAAAAATCGGCAAGTGGCAGGGACTGGACGTTGGATATCCGTATACAGAAATAAGCGACGACGACATTAACCGCGAGCTTGAGCAAATACGCGAAAGAAACGCCGTTGTCATGGACAGGGACGACAGCGCGTCCGCGCAAAAGGGCGATGTCGTAACCATGGATTACAGCATATTCGGCGAGAACGGCGAAGAACTGCATAATTTACAGCGGAAAGATTTTGTCTTTACCATTGGCTCCAACACCAATTTTTATCAGT
>Ga0268262_10005678_pt1 | contig 12277 bp, 9 predicted proteins | sample TergutNc150P3_FD_190354 | JGI IMG/M metagenome (GOLD analysis project Ga0268262, IMG submission 190354) | Nasutitermes corniger P3 segment gut microbial community from laboratory colony in Florida, USA - Nc150 P3 (SPAdes) (version 2) | ecosystem: Host-associated > Arthropoda: Insects > Digestive... | reverse complement strand
TGTCTTTAATTCCCCTCCTCGGAGGGGAGGTGCGCCCCAGTGGGGCGCTGTTTACCCCGATATAAAAAGCGTGCGGGGTGGTGCTTTTGACGTTGACGTCGCTTTTGACGTTTCCTTTGACGTTTCCACCCACTGCGTTAATAATACTAAAACACATAATAATAGTAATATAAGGACTCTTACTGGGGGGGAGGGTCTGGAAAAGCTCCCTGAGCGAAGTCGAAGGGAGCTGACGCAAGACTTGCGTCCCGTCGTCATGCGTCCGTTCGCTTCGACTTCCCTTCGACTTCGCTCAGGGCAAGCGCTCAGCGACCGCTCGGGCGTGTGTCAGCGGAGTGTTCGCGGGAAGGCGGGGTTGAAAACCCGTCCGATTGCTGTAGATGAGCCGACACGCCCCCTAAAGATCGCTGAGCGAAGTCGAAGCGATCTGACGCATGAATTGCGTCCCGTCGCCCTGACGCAAGACAAGGAGCCGAAAATGACCAGCTTCATGTACATCCTGAAATGCGCCGACGGCAGCTATTACACCGGAAGCACCAAAAACCTTGAACGCCGCCTTGCCCAGCACCGCAACGGCGAAGGAGCCAATTTCACCGGCAAACATCTGCCGGTGGAACTGGTCTACGTCGAGGAATATAGTAGGATAGACGAAGCGTTCTATCGCGAAAAACAGGTGCAAGGATGGAGCCGGGCGAAGAAAAAGGCGCTGATCGACAGACAGTACGGGAAGCTGCCGGAGTTGGCGGCGTGCGCGAACGACAGCCGCTCGGTCCGGTGCCCGGCCGCTTCGACTCCGCTCAGCGACCGTTCGGGGGATGCACGGAAAAGGTCATTGAGCGAAGTCGAAATGACCTGATGCAAGAGTTGTGTTCCGTCGTCTTGCGCCCGTTCGCTTCGACTTCGCTCAGCGACCGTTCGGGTGAGTTCGAGGAAAAAGGTCGCTTCGACTCCGCTCAGCGACCGTTCGGGTGAGTTCGAGGAAAAAGGCCGCTTCGACTTCGCTCAGCGACCGTTCGGGGGATGCACGGAAAAGGTCATTGAGCGAAGTCGAAATGACCTGATGCAAGAGTTGTGTTCCGTCGTCTTGCGTCCGTTCGCTTCGACTTCGCTCAGCGACCGTTCGGGTGAGTTCGAGGAAAAAGGTCGCTGAGCGAAGTCGAAGCGGCCTGGCGCAGGATGAATGAAAAAAACGTCTGAATTAGGATGATAGGATAAAAAAACAGATGATAGGATAAACGTCAAAAACAACGTCAAAACATAAAAGAAGAGGGTTTTAATCCTATAATCCTTTTCTTTTAATCCTATCATCCTAATTCAGACAAATGTATTTAAACAAGATTATAGGATTAAAACAAGTTAAAGCAAGATTAAACAGATTAACAGATAAAAGGAGAAACCCATGAGCATTACCAAAACAGCGAGCGTCAACAGCTCCTAACTAAGGGCGGCGGAAGCTGACTTAGGAAGAGGCTTGGACGCAGGGAACGCTACGAACGTAGCCTAGGGAATTCTTTTGCCGTTTTGACGTGAAAATTAATTACGAAGAGAATTGCGTTTTACCATTAATAAAAAAAAGGAGGGAGTGGGACATGAGCTTTTCAAGCTGTAAGAAGGGGAGTGGCTTTGCCGAGTCTAACAAAATAATAACCTTATTGAAAGGAGTGCACATGACTTTCTTAAAGTCTGTGAGGTCGGCGGTGGTGCTTGCGGGCGTTGCCGGGGTTTTGGTGTTTGGGGGGGGGACGTTTGCCCAAGCCCATGATTTGGGGTTTGTGAGTAATGGGACAGTGATCACGAACGGTGTAACGGCACAGGGGATGGTTACCGCCGTCGGGGGTGTCCCTGGGACTCCGTCCTCGGCTAACGCGAATGAAGTAGTGAAGGTCACGGTGACATTGAGCGGGGTGCCGACAAAGTCAGGAACTCAAGTTATCGGCGTGGAGACTGCAAAAGGGGGAACGGTAACACCTCCGGCTACATCAACAGCGAAGGTAACTGGAGGCACGGCATTGACGGGGCCGGCCACCTTCGATTTCACGTTTAATATGCCCAACGAGGACGTGAAGGACATTAAGATCACGAATACATGGTACTGGGGGGAAAAATGCGCAGAGATAATTTCAACGGACGCCTTGTTCGCGGAATGCTGGACCGAGATGGCAACCGACCTCGCTAAGGGAAGTGGTGCGGATCCGAACAACCCGTTGGTGGCATTTATGGCGTACATAACAGACGCTCAATGGACCACCGAAGCAGTGTTCGAAGCAACGAAAGAAGCCGAAGCGAAAGCCGCCGCTAAGGCTCTCGCGGAATCGAAACTCGATGAGGGGAAAGAGTGGTGGGTGTCCGGAGCGGGCAAAGCGACTATCAACTTGTCGTCCGGCTACGCCGACGCGATCGCGTTCGTCGTTGAGGAGACGGGGTGGAACAAGATGGTTGACGGCACCAGTTCCGATAAGGACGGGAAGCCCGGTCATTGGAGTTTCGCGATTAAGCTGAAAACAGGGAATGATTTGACGGCTTTGGCTGGGGCGATCGGTTCTGTGGCCACCAAAGCGAAGAAATTCAGCACGGGCGAGCCCGAGGCCGGCACGATCCACATCTCCCGCCAGCCGAACACGGCGGGCGACGGGACGCCGACTATTACAGCCGGCGGTTTCGTTCAGTACGAGACGAACATCACGGCCCGTTTGAACATAACCGCGTCCGTCGCCGACGCTCCGGCCGGGTTCGATCAGACCAGCTTGCAGTATACGTGGTATGCCACCACACTGGCGGGTTCGACTGCGGAGAAGGTTTACACCGGAACCGGCAAGAACGCGTGGATGGTTAAAAGCACCGCGACGGCGGCTAACGGCGGAAACGTCTTCGTGCTGCCGGAGGGTTTGACGTCTAAGAGGGCGACGGGACACGTCTTCGAAGACAGCGTGTACTATTACTTCGCGACGGTCGCCGCTCCGTCGAGCGCGAACATCGACATGGCGACTTCGAATTCCGTTATCGTTACGGTGAAGGCTCGTCCGTCGGTGACGATCACGACTCAGGCTTCGGACTTGACCGGAACAAACGCAATTACATTTCCTGCTGACCCCGCCTCCAACAAGTTGACGGTGATCGTGGAGAGCGATCCTGCGGACGGAATAACAACAGGGGCATCGAACGGTGGTAAGGTGCAGTTCCGTTGGTTCTGGACGAGCAAGACCGGAAGCGGCGGCGCGCCTCTCACCGACCTCGCCGATATCGGGACCGGCGGCAAAGCAGAGTACGGGATTCTTGCGAACACGAGGCCCGGTACTTACTATTACCGCTGCGAGATCAGCTTCCCCAACGCGATCACGATTATGTCTCAGGTCGTCACGGTAGAGGTCAAGCCGACGGCCGCCCAGGCCGGATTGGCCGCCGGAACGAGCGTGTCTCTTCTGACTTCGGCGGCTACGATCAACGTCCCCGACATAACGACGTTGGATTACGCCGTTCCGACTCCGAGGAAAAACACCAACAACGCCAACAACAACACGGGAACGAAGCTTCGCGTGACCATCCCGCCGTCGGGCATCGTAACGGGCGGGCCGTCAGGACAGACGTTCTCGATCGACTCGGTCATCTACACGAAGGTCTTGCCGAAGACGAACGCCAACCACAACGCGGTGTTTAACATAAACACCACCGACAACGCGACCCCTACGGGGGACAATGTGAATTACAACCACGGCGTCGACAACGCGGGTACGTATGAAGTGCTGGTTCGCGCGAGGAACGCGGACAAGACCGTTATCGGGTATAAGAAGGTGCTCTTGGTCGTCAAACCGAAGGCTCTTTCGACTATCACCAACGCGAATTTCGTGGTTAAGGCTCCGGCGAACGACACGATTTACAACGGGAAGAAGAAGACTCCGAGCGTTGAGATCAAGGACGGGACCTACACGCTTGTCGCGGGAACGGATTATAAGGTAAACGATCCTGTAGATCCTCGGACGTGGGTTAACGCCGGCTCGGCCGGAGTTGTGATCACCGGTTGCGCCGACATTCCCGCGCCTGCGACCGGCGCTGCGGATTTGCGTTGCACCGCCAATAGTGTTTCAGACGCGAACTACACGGGCGACCGCGCCGGTTCGTTCACGATCCGCCGCATGCCTATCTCTATCAACGCGGTGACGTCGACCGTCGCGGCTAAGGATTACGACGGGACGGACACCGTTTCGTCAACCGGCATCGACGTCAAGTTCAATCCTGCCACGCTTCCCGAAGCTCTCGAGCGTAACGTGGACTTCTTTATCAGCGGCGCGAAGTTCGACAACAAGGACGTGGGGACGCGTACGGTCAGTTCGATCGGTATCAGGTTAGACGACGCGAACAGCCCTATCGCGAGGAACTACACGTTCGGCGCGGTGAACGCGGCTCCGGTGCTTACGTCCACGTTCAGTAAGACCGGCGTGGCGATCAACAAGGCGGCCGTGTCGCCTTCTTTCTTGAAGTACAACGTGCCGACCACGCATCTCTTCAACAACCAGGGTCGCGGCATCGGGTCGGTCGAGTGGAAGGCCGGCGTGACGAATCCGGGTCAGTCGGCGTTCGAGGTGTTCTACACGGCGACCAGCGGCTCGCCTACCAAGGAGCTGCCTAAGGGAGACGTCGAAGGCTTCGGGGAAACTCCGGTGTCGTACGCGGTTTCTGTCGCCGTGAATGGCGGAAGCAACTTCCTTAACGGGACTATCTACATCAGCGAGCCGTACACCATCAACCCGCGCGGCCGTCTTGACGACCACGACACGAGGCCGCTTCTGAAGTCCGACGAGGAGCAAGACACGACGGTTTACGTCGGAATGCCGCTTGCGCTCAAAGTGTCGCCGGTGCGTCCCGACAGCGCGACGTGGACGGTTAAAGACGCGAACGGCGAAGATTCGACGGTCAAGGCGAAGTTCAAGGGCGGAAACGTCTCTTACCAGTGGTACAAGCTGCCCACCGCCGAAGAGGCCGATATGAAGAAGTGGGACACCCTGAAAGTCAGGGGCGGCACCACGGACACGTACACTCTGCCCCAGCCTCTTAAGGAAGGTACCGAGTGGTATCAGGTGCGCGTAATATGGACGTATCCCGCGGTGACGGTCGCCGACACGACGTTCATCACGGTCGATGGCGATTTGAACCCGATCCGCGTCAAGATCGGCCCCGAACCGGTCAGCATTCAGGACGCGGACGTGAAGGTCGACGGGCAGTACACGTATGACGGCACGCGCATCACGATCGTTCCCGCGAATGTTTCCGTGACGATCGGCGATAAAGATCTGAAGAATGAGACCGATTACACGTTCACCTCCTACGGTTTGGGCGCGGGCAAAGGCGCCGGTACCGTGACGGTAACGGGCAAGAACGCCTACAAGGGCACGGTTATCGGCTACTTCGACATCGACAAGATCACAACCACCGAAGACATTCTCACCTTCGGCACGACGAAGCAGTACAACGACTCGATCCAGGAGTTCACCGTGGCGCCGAGAGGCGGCTTGACCGGGTTGGGCGTGGTTACGCGCGTTTACAAGAAAGCGATCCCCGGCGAAGACGGTGAGGACGGCGGTTACGAGACTCTGTCCGGCGCGCCCAAAGCCGTCGGCAGCTACGTAGTGAGCGTGAGCATCGCCGAAGGCGCCAACTTCACGGCGATGGACGAGTTCACGAGGCCGTTCAACATCGTCAAGAGGGTTCTGACGAAGACCGACTTCACCTACTCCATCCCCCCGGAGCACGCTTATACCGGCGTGGCTAAGCCCGCCGTCACGGCGACGCTTAAGTCTACGGTTAAAGGCTACACCGGGACGTACAGCGTGGTGTACCTGCTCGGCAACTCGCAGCTGACCGCCATGCCGACCGCCGAAGGTTCGTATGAGGTGGCCGTCAACGTAACCGGCGACGCGAACTTCGCCAACGCTATGGTTATCCTCGGCGACTACGTCATTCACGAAGCCGGCTGGGTGGGCGTGAAGGGCTCCGACCGCGAGGTTCCGAAGTCCGACGTGACGAACGTGTCGGCCGTGGCTCCTGTCAAGGTGGTTGCGTCCGGCTTCACCGCCGGCCCCAGCCCGGTCAAGGCCGGTTCCGCGATCAAGTTCTTCTCCGCGAAGACCGTGAAGAGCGGCACGCTCTACATCTTCGACGCGAACGGCAACTCGGTGGCGAAAGTGTCCGCCAAGTCCGCGAGCGGCGAGATCGGTTCTTGGAACCTGAAGGACAAGAAAGGCGCGTCCGTCTCCGAGGGCACCTATGTAGTTAAGGGCGCTCTGTTGGGCAAAGACGGCTCGAAGGAGAAAGTGTCCTTCCCGTTCAGCGTAGTGAAGTAAGGTTTGCTGTAGGGGCGGCCCCATGCGGCCGCCCTGCATTTGAATTGACGTACGGGGGCGTTGCATTCAACGCCCCTTTTAAGAAAAGCGGCGATGCTATGGCCTAACGCATCCGTCCGCCAGGCCGGCTCCGGGACCAACCACTTCCTTCCCGGCGCCGGCCGCTTTTTTTGAATAGGATTTGTAGGATTATAGGATTAAAAAATCAGAAGATTTTTAGTGTCGATAATGTATATTTATTGAAAGAGCGTTTGACACAGAATTTATTTAAAAGGGGGGATTGGCATGGCGACAATTGAGGAGCTGGAGCGCATAGTAGCCGAAATCGGCATCGCGGTGAGGGAGACGGCCGAGGCCCAAAAGAAGGCGGCTGCGGAAGCGGCTGAGGCCCAAAAGAAGGCGGCTGCGGAAGCGGCTGAGGCCCAAAAGAAGGCGGCTGCGGAAGTGGCCGAAGCCAAAAAGAGGGCGGATGCTGAGGCGGCCGAGGCCAAAAAGAGGGCGGATGCGGAGGCGGCCGAGTCTAAAAAGGAGTCGGACAGGATCGACAAGGAGCTGAAAGCTTCGCTCGACGACCTGTCGAAGACGGTCAACTACTGGGTCGGCCGTTTCGGCAACACCACCGGCTACATCACGGAGATGATCCTGCTTCCCGGAATAAGGAAGAAAATGGCCGGATACGGACATAAATTCGACTCCGTCGCCGCCAGGCAAGAGTTCTTTCGGGGCGGCCGCGCGTTGGCCGAGGCCGATCTGATATTGGAAAACGGCAAGGAGGTCATGATAGTAGAGGTCAAGACGCATTTGACGAAGTACGACATAGACGACCAAATCGAGCGTCTGAACCGGTTGCGCAAGAACGAGAAGCAGGTCAGGATGGCGGGCAAGGCGCTCATATCGGCCGTGGCCGGGATCCGTATAGACAAAGACGCCAAGAGAATGGCCAAAGAGCTGGGAATGTACATTATAACGCTGGTTGAGACCGACAAAAACATAACCGTCGACCCGCCTGAAAAAGTAGGGCGCTGGTAGAGGGGTTAAAAAAAAATAAAAATATTGCGCCGCTCCGTCCCCGTATATTATATTTGTATATTCGTCCATAGAATATTGGATTAAGGGTTTAAGCGCCAAGGAGCGACGGCAGCAGAAAATGAGCAAAACTAAAAACCCCGACTTCTTGGACTCCATGCGGGCCGCCATAGCGGGCGCCGAGATGGAGGAGCAGTTTCTGAGCCGCCGCGAGGTGTTCCTGTGGGGCGAGGTCTGCGACGAGTCCGCCGAGGAGATCGTGAAGAGGATACTCTTCCTCGACGGGGCGGGCGACGGCGACATTACTCTCTATATAAATAGTCCGGGAGGCGTTATCTCCTCCGGTCTCGCGATCTATGACGCCATGTGCCGCGCCAAGAGCGACGTATCTACGGTAGTTATGGGGCAAGCCGCCAGCATGGGCGCCGTGCTCCTATGCGCGGGCGCCAAAGGCAAGCGACTTGCCTGGGAGCACGCGAGGGTGCTGATCCATCAGCCGCTGATTTCCGGCAATATGTACGGGCCGGCCAGCGACATCCAGATCCAGGCGGAAGAGATGCTCCGCACCCGCGAAAACCTGAACAAGATACTCGCCGCGCACACAGGCCAGACGCTGCAAAAGATCACGGAGGACACCGACCGCGACTACTTCATGTCGGCCGACGAGGCCAAGGAGTACGGGATAGTAGACAAAGTGACGAAGTAGGGGGGGTTGAGGGGTGTTGACGAAAACCGCGCGTGTTTTGGCGTCCGGCCGCTTCGACTTCGCTCAGCGACCGCTCGGATGTGTGTCGACGGAGCGTTGGTTGTTCGAGCGGTTTTGAAACCCGCCCGGAAAGGTCACTGAGCGGAGTCGAAGTGACCTGGAGCCGGAACCCGCCCGAAAGGTCACTGAGCGAAGTCGAAGTGACCTGGAGCCGGAACTCGCCCGGAAAGGTCACTGAGCGGAGTCGAAGTGACCTGGAGCCGGAACTCGCCCGAAAGGTCACTGAGCGAAGTCGAAGTGACCTGGAGCCGGAACAGGGTGTCTCGTCGTCAAAAAAAAATAAAAAAAATTTGACTTTGTCCTGCACAAATATTATTTTAATCAAACTTTGTCTAAAAATGCGGTTTCTCCGCCGGTATAGCTCAGTTGATAGAGCGTTCGACTTGTAATCGAATGGTCGGGGGTTTGAATCCCTCTACCGGCTTGGAATAGGTTTTTAGGGTAGGTGCCCGAGTGGTTAAAGGGGATGGACTGTAAATCCATTGGCTCCGGCCTACGGTGGTTCGAAACCACCCCTGCCCATAAAATCGGTTCGCGGGCATAGCTCAATGGTAGAGCTCCACCCTTCCAAGGTGGATGTTGTGAGTTCGAGTCTCATTGCCCGCTCTTGGATTAAGAGCCGCCCATGTAGCTCAGTTGGTAGAGCACATCCTTGGTAAGGATGAGGTTCACGGGTTCGAGCCCCGTCGTGGGCTTTTCTTAGTAACGGCGTTTCGACTTCGCTCAACGCCCTTAGACTCTCTCGGCGAAGTAGAGCCGAAAGGTCGCTGAGCGAAGTCGAAGCGACCTGACGCATGATTAAGTAGAAATGAAAATATAAAATAAAATATTCACCATATCCTGAGAGGTTTCAATGTCAAAGGAAAAATTCGATCGCGGCGGCAAGCCCCACGTAAACGTCGGTACCATCGGGCACGTCGACCACGGAAAAACCACCCTCACGGCCGCCATCACGCGCGTCATGTCGACCAAGGGGCTCTCCAAGTACGTCGCCTACGACGAGGTCGCCAAAGCCTCCGAGTCGCAGGGGCGGCGCGACGACACGAAGATCCTGACGATCGCCACGTCGCACGTCGAGTACTCCACCGAGAAGCGCCACTACGCGCACGTCGACTGTCCGGGACACGCCGACTACGTCAAGAACATGATCACCGGCGCCGCCCAGATGGACGGGGCCATACTCGTCGTCAGCGCCGCCGACGGCCCCATGCCGCAGACCCGCGAGCACATCCTGCTCGCCCGTCAGGTGGGCGTCCCCTACATCGTCGTATTCCTTAATAAGGTGGACGTTGTGGACGACCCCGAACTTCTTGAGCTCGTAGAGCTCGAAGTCCGCGAGCTTCTCAGCAAATACGACTTCCCGGGCGACGACACGCCCATCATACGCGGCAGCGCCATCGGGGCTCTTACCAACCCCGAAGACGCCGCGAAGGCCAAGTGCATATTCGACCTCATGGACGCCGTGGACACCTACGTGCCCACCCCGACCCGCGAGGTGGACAAGCCCTTCCTGATGTCGGTCGAAGACGTCTTCTCGATCACCGGACGCGGCACCGTGGCCACCGGCCGCGTGGAGCGCGGAACCGTCAAGGTCGGCGACGAGGTCGAGCTTGTAGGTCTGCGCGACAGCCGCAAGTCGGTCGTCACCGGCGTGGAAATGTTCCGCAAGCTTTTGGACAAGGCCGAAGCCGGCGACAACATCGGAACCCTTCTGCGCGGCGTCGACAAGAACGACATCGAGCGCGGCATGGTTTTAGCCAAGCCCGGCACCATCACCCCGCACAAGAAGTTCAAGGCCGAGGTGGTAGTGCTCTCCAAAGACGAGGGCGGCCGCCACACCCCGTTCTTCAGCAACTACCGCCCCCAGTTCTACTTCCGCACCACGGACGTTACGGGAACGATCAAGTTAGCCGAAGGCGTAGAGATGATCATGCCCGGCGACAACGCCCAAATCGAAGTAGAGTTGATAGCCCCCGTAGCCATGGAGAAGTCCATGCGCTTCGCCATCCGCGAGGGCGGCAGAACCGTGGGTTCGGGAGTCGTTACGGCTATTATCGAATAACACAGTGTGTTGACTTTGCGACGCGAAGCGGCGCATGTTTAAAAAAAGTCCCTCCCCCTATTTGAGGGGGAGGGATTGAAGGTGGAGGGGAATATAGCGGGGCGTTGCGGGGTGCCCCCGCAGGGTGGGTAGCGGAAAAGAAAACGGCGAAGCCGTTTTCTTTGTAGCGAGGGAGGGCGCAGCCCTCCCCTTAGTTGAATTTGATTTTAATAATTTGACTTTAAAGATAGGACGGCCATCATGCCAAGAGAACGCATAACGCTGGAATGCACATCATGCAAACAGCGCAACTACGAAACGACGAAGAACAAGCGCAAGCATTCCGCCCGCGTCGAGTTCATAAAGTTCTGCCCTTTCGAGCGGAAGCGCACTCCCCACAAGGAGTGCAAGTAGTCATGTAAATGTGATTTTCTGGATTGCTTCGCTACGCTCGCAATGACGGTCATTGCCTTACGGCGAGATAAACAAGTTGCGAGGAGCGGAGCGACGAAGCAACTTGTTTACTTCGGAGAAGCCAATCCAGGAGATTTATTCGTTAAAAAACAACGGAAATAATTAGGTCCGTAGCTCAATTGGTAGAGTAGCGGTCTCCAAAACCGCCTGCTGGGGGTTCGAGTCCCTCCGGGCCTGTAGAGATAAAAAAAGGACGGTGTCGTCGCAATGGGCAAGATTATGCAATATTTTAGGGACGTGAAGGCCGAGGTGGCCAAAGTCAACTGGCCGACAAAGGCCGAGGTTACCGGCGCGACCGTGCTCGTCATTGTATTGAGCGTGGCGGTGTCGATTTACGTGTTTGCCTGCGACCAGGGTTTGCAGGCGGCCATAGGCCTCTTTCTGAGGGCGCGGTAGGGGAGCGGCGGATGGCGGCTAAATGGTATGTGGTGCACACGTATTCGGGTCAGGAGACCAAGGTATTCGATTACCTTAACGGGATTATCGCGTCCGGCGACTACGGCGAGCAGATAAAGAGCGTCCTCATGCCCACCCAAGACGTGGTGCAGGTTAAGGACGGGAAGAAGATAAAAACCACGCGCAAGTTTTTCCCCTCCTACGTGCTTGTGGAGATGGAGATGACGCGGGAGACGATGCACGTCGTGCGGGAGATCGCGGGCGTGACGGGGTTCGTGGGCGGCGAGAAGCCCCAGGCGATACGCGACGACGAGGCGCGGAGGATTTTGGGTCAGGCGGCGGAGAAGGGCCCGCGCCAGCAGGTCTCCGAGGTGCCTTTCGAGGTCGGCGACGCGGTCAAGATCAAAGAGGGCCCGTTCAAGGATTTCGACGGCGTCGTGGACAAGGTGTCGCCGGAGAAGGGCAAGGTTATGGTTATGGTCAGCGTTTTCGGCCGCTCTACGCCGGTCGAGGTCGATTTCGTACACGTCGCGCCAATCAGCTGATTAACGTTTATAGTATAAGGAGCGGTTGAAAAGTGGCTAAGAAAGTTGTGGGACAGGTAAAGTTGCAGATCACGGGCGGCGCGGCGACGCCGGCCCCCCCCGTAGGCCCCGCGCTGGGTCAGCAGGGCGTGAACATCATGGAGTTCTGCAAGGCGTTCAACGCCAAGACAAAGGATTCCGCGGGGATGACCATTCCCGTGGTCATCACGGTCTACTCCGACAAGTCTTTCACCTTCATCACCAAAACCCCCCCGGCGGCGGTGCTGATCATGAAAGAGTTGGGGAAAGACAAAGGCTCCGGCGTCCCGAACAAAGAAAAGATCGGCACGCTCACCAAGGCGCAACTGAAAAAGATCGCCGAGATGAAACTAGCCGATTTAAATGCGGCGAGTGTTGAAGCCGCGATGAACATCATCGCCGGCACCGCTCGTAGCATGGGCGTAAACGTAGAATGATTTGATTTTGATGTTGCGACGCGAAGCGGCGCATGTAGAGGGGATATGGCATAGCGGTAGGCACCGCGCAAACGTTTTTGACGTTGCGACGCGAAGCGGCGCATGTGTATAAAAAGTGTCTCCCCCTATTTGAGGGGGAGACATTGAAAGCGGGGGGGAATATAGCGGGGCGTTGCGGGGTGTCCCCGCAGGGTGGGTAGCGGAAAAGAAAACGGCGAAGCCGTTTTCTTTGTAGCGAG